>Ga0307509_10005307_pt1 | contig 18025 bp, 16 predicted proteins | sample 10_EM_MG_FD_202245 | JGI IMG/M metagenome (GOLD analysis project Ga0307509, IMG submission 202245) | Populus trichocarpa ectomycorrhiza microbial communities from riparian zone in the Pacific Northwest, United States - 10_EM | ecosystem: Host-associated > Plants > Roots > Unclassified | place...
GGCAACCATGTTGTGGAGGGGTTTGATGGGGGTGGTCTTGAATGTGCCACTTAGTTTCCTAACTGCTTCATTCTGTGCAACCTGCAGGATGTGGAGGAGGGACTTTGGTGGGCGATGTGACCATAGGGGCAACCCATACATGAGAACCGGAAGGATGATGGCATGGAAGGCACGGCGCTAGTTGGCAAAGTCAAGGCCACGGACTGAGTTACCAAGGACGTTGAGGGCTCGCACAGTGGAGCATGCGCGGGCTGCCATAATTCGGAGGTGGGGTCGCCAATCAAAGTTGTCTGTGATGTAGACCCCAAGGTATCGGACCGTGCTAGAGCGTCGCACAGAGAGAACCCCACTGCCAGGGATCTTCAGGCGGACACCGTGGTATGGTGTGCCGATGTGGTCAGGGCTTTTGCGGGGGCCGAAGGTCATGTACTCGGTTTTGTCCCCATCAATGGTGAGCCCATTCTGGTTGAGCCAAGTGACAACTTTGTGGAAGCGTTCTGCGCATCGTGTGGTGGCCGCACTGAAAGTGGCTCCTGTGGCAAGGATGTTGCCATCGTCGACGTATAGTGCAAGGGAGCTGAAAGCCCATTTTTCTGCTTTCCGCAATAGTGGGGATGTATATATGGCAGAGAGGATCGGTGAGAGGGGGGACCCCTGAGGCATACCATGGTCTAGCGAGATCGGGTCCAGCGTTGTGCCATTGAAGGACAAGGACACACGTCTATCAGTGAGGAACGACCGAAGCCATCCGTATAAGAGGGGGTCGAATCCTAGGGTGTGCACAAGGTGGACAAGCTGGTCGACATGGAGGTTGTTGAAAAATCCTTGTATGTCAAATAGCAGGAGTGCTGTGACATGTCCTGCTTTGGTGCAAGATTGGGCAGAGTGTACAAGGGACAGGCACGCGTCTGTGGCGCAGTGGTAGTCGTGGGAGCCAAATTGGGTGGGGGGGAGGAGATGGAAGCGGTTTGCGTCTTGGAGAATTCGGCTTGCCACAATTTTCTCAAGGAGCTTACCGCAGCATTCCATCAGGGAAATAGGTCGATATGCCTTTGCCAGGCGGTAGTCTGGTTTGTTGGGTTTTGGGATGGGGATGACCGTGGCTGACTTCCAAGGGTGGAAGGAGAGGGAGATGGATGCATTGAAAAGAGCCAGGAGGCGGTTGGGTGACGCGCTGTGAGCCCATTTCAGGAGCTTGTAGCCAATTCCTGACGGGCCAGGAGCGGATTTGTTGGACGTGCCTTCCAGTGCCTTTGAAACCTCTTCTGGAGTGATGTCTTGGAATGGTCGTGGGGGAACAGGGGGGGGGTCATCTTCGTGAGAGGGTGGGATGGGGGTGGGGACGGTGGAGAAGAACCTCTCAGAGAAGACGCGACGGATGTCTGGGGGGTGTAAGGCAAGGGAACCATTGATGTCTAGGAGGGGGGGTATGCGGTTGGCACGGCGGCCATGTCGCCAGGCCGTGGCATGCCAGAGTTTGTCTGGGGAAGTGTGATGTAGTTCGTCATTTGCCCAGGCCCGTTTGGCTTCCCGCACGGTCTTCTGCAGTTCTCTCCCTGCAGAAGCACGTTCACCCCGTGGGGTGGAGCGGACCAGTGCAAGGGCAGCCTCGCAGTGTGCATTCCACCACCTGACTCCTCGGAAGTCTGGGGTGTGACGACGCTTGAATAGAGGGTCGCATGTATCATAAATGTCCGAATCGAATGCTGAGGCAGCAGATTGTAATGTATCAATGGAATTAATTGTGGGTATGGGAAGGCTAGAGAAAGATTTGATCCAAGAATCACGTAAAGTGTCATCTAAGATAAAGCCCGGAAGGATGGAACGTTCATATGGGCGGGGAGGGAGGGGGGGAAACCAGGAAATGAATAGGGCAGCATGGTCCGAGCCAATGGAGTCTTGGAAGGATATAGAAACAGATGAGAAACGCCCAGTGCATAAGGCAGCATCATTAAGTAGCAGAAGGTCTAAGACAGAGTCACGCTGGAAGGTGCCATGATCAGTCTTTTCACCTAGCCTGGTAGCCTGTCCAGGTGGGCTAACAAGGTGAAGATCTGAATCCTCAAACCATTCCTCAAGGGGGCAAGCCCACGAAGAGATGGTGGCAGCAGGTAGGGACCATGTGGAGGAGTGGGTGTTGAAATCTCCGGCTACTAGTGTAGGTATAAAGGAAGGTAGGGGAAAAGGAAATAGTGGGTGTAGAGAGTGTGTTGTGTGGGACCTGCCAGCACGTTTGATGTGGCGAACATGGTTGTAAACATTTGCAACGCAAAACAAGGAATTTGCGATGCGGAGGTCCAAGAATAGGGCAGAATAAGAGGTGCCCGGGTGTTCAGGGAGGGGAATAACTAGGACATCAGGGGAAAGAGAAAAGGATTTGCGAACAAAAGTCGCAACCTTCGCAACCTCTCCATCTGCAAGGGTTGGGAGGTAGCAGTCCCATTTTGGGTGCTGCGATGTTCCGAGAACTGGGATCCTGTCAGGATCAGTATCGGAGCGTTTAGGTATGAGGGGGCCAAAGTTTGGCTCTTGGATGAGAGCTATGTCAGCTGTGGAGGATTCTAGGAAAGATTGGAGAAGACCTGGGCTGCGGCGCAGGTTAACTAAGACTATGTTAACGGGGGTATCATGTGGTGGGGGTGTATCACTCATAGATCATCTATGCGGGCAGCGGACTGGGAAGCAGAGGTGCCTCCGCTAGAGGCACGTGCTGGTGGGGAGGCAGATCGGTAGTTGGAACGTAGCGGACAGGAGGGAGACGATGCCCGGTGGCCTTTAGCCTGGTGGGACTTCTTGGCCCTGTTGCAGTTGATGCACACGGGTGGGCATGAGCATGCAGTCCCGATGTGGTTGGCCACATTCGGGCATTTCGCTGTGTGTTCTTCCTCCTTATGGTTTTGCCCGCAGATGGGGCAGACCAGGCGGGTCTTAGGAAGGGAGCAGCGTTGGGTGGTGTGTCCCAACCGGTGGCAGTGAGAGCATTCTAATAGGACAGGGCGAGAGATATACTTACGGACCTTGGTGGTCCTGTTCCCGAATAGGAATGGTGGGTTGCGTACGAGGCGCTGGAAGCATGACCCATCTTCGTCAAGGAAGGCGAAAGAGATGGAGCCATGATGCGAGCGATAATCTAGGTTACCCCCAAAGTACTGATAATTACCGCTAATTATCTTGGGACCTTTTTCCTGATGCAGGCGCTGCCTTTCAAACATATACCACCACTCCATGTCTCCATCCTGTCGAGAGGGAACGCATGTCATCAGTGAATTCTGATGGTGTCGACACCCATTCGCCAACGGGTTTCACCCGTTTATTTAGTCCCACCGTCGTTCCTCGAATTGAAATCACCCTGTAGATTTCCAGTCATTTTCCACCCGTGCCGCACCACGATCGCACAAACATCCTTCGTCTTTCTCAGACTGGAGTACGCTCCCCAAACCTTATTTGCCACCATTTCCCTCACTGTTCTGCAGAATGCCCCCGTTTCAAACTCTGACATCGCGTTGAATGCCACGGCGTCCTCTACCTTTGACGATCACGGTATTGGGTGCCAGCTACATATATACTGCCCTTTCATGCAATATGCTCATCTTCGTCCTTTTTTCCCATTAAAGCACTCTGGTAGATTGTATATGTATGAAAGTGCAGTTTTCGGAGTTGTATGACAGGAATTCGCGTTGTATTCAGCCTGGCTTAATGTTTTTCACGAGTCGTCAAAATGCATGAAGTATCGTCCGTGTACAATGTGGCATGTATTGTGAATAGGTGTTCTCTTCGGAATCACGACATCGGATCTGGGACATTGTATCATCCTCCCCCATTTATTCTTGATCGTAGTTCGCCAGGGCCGTACACAAAAGAAGGCAGAGCTTGAGCCGTCGCAAGGCAGGAGTGAAGGCTAAAACGAAGCGGGCCCGGGGATGCTCTTGGAAATCCGCGTTTGATGCGAGACATGGAATAATATCTGAAAGCTAAGGAGAAGGGAGTATCAGGAAATGTGAAAAAGAAGTGGCATGGGCCTGAGAGTTGAGAGTTGAGATCGTTGGGGGTCAATCGCCCTCACCTCGAGCATCGCGATCACATGACTTATTCACGAAACGTGCCTCGGGCCGGGAGGAGGGATGAAAGCCTTGCTCTCTGCACGCGGTCAGTAAGCGTGAGTGATGGATGTGAAAGCTGACCATCAATTCACACCGAATTCCACGGCGGACGGGGCCTCAATGCACGAGGAGAACATATAAGTAATCCTCCCAGCGAACTCTGCATGGCCCTTCCCATAACAGCCTCACTTGTCCGTGTCCGTTTTTGCCCCTCCACCTCCGCAGTGGCGCTCTCCTCTGAGCTCTTCCTGAGTCTTCTCGCCCTCTTAAGCAGGTGTCATTTCCATGCCACCCATGGCAAATTATTCAGAACCTTGGTACTCATCAAATACCACCCAAACTCAAACCCGTACCAGTCCCATCGTACCCACACACGATCAGGTGCGAGATACCCACCCCATTCCATCGTTCCCCCCTTTGAAACTTCCATTCCCTTCCAGTTGCCAGTGCTCTACGTCGTGGGTCGCTCCCTTCCATCGGCCCCTTTCTTCTTCTCTGTACGCTCAAGGACGAATGGATAGATAGTCGTCTATGCGGTCGTGCTTTTCGGGCTATGGAACATCCCTGGCGCACGGCTGGTCATCGGCCCTCTCAAACTCTTTGCTATTGGCTGGCATGAGCTCTGTCACGCCATAATTGTACGCCACCCACTTTCCCACCAAGGTGTCCGTCACCCTGTTTGACCCGCGGCTTAGGCGATATTGACAGGAGGAACGATAATGCGCATGTCGATAGACCCCATAAACGGCGGTTGCACCATCGTGCAGGACGGTCATCCGGCCTCGATCCTCTGCGCCGGCTACATCGGTTCCACTATCCTGGGTGGCTTGTTTGTCCTCGGCGGTTTCGATACCCTCGCAGCCAAAATTCTCAGCTTTGTCGCGGGCGTCGGACTGATAGCACCATTGTCCCTCGTCAGGGATAAGCTGTACGTCGTGGTCGTTTTCATTACAGTCGACAGGTTGACACGCGCACAGAACGATTTTGCTTACGCTACTCTACGAAGGTTTGTTGGTGGGGTTCTGGTTTATTGATCACGCGTGCGCACGGTCATTTTTTTGGTGGCCGGGTTCCGACTTACAGGCATTTATCAGCGAGGCGCTAAGGTGGTACATGCTTTTCCTCGGAATGATCCAGTAAGCTCGAGGCCTAACCTCTCTATGTGTCACTGATCCCCCCGTGCGTAGCATATTATTTGTCATCTGTACGTCCACTCTGCCCATAAATTCCTTTACCTCCATCTTCACGTGGCAAAGGGGACATAACCGACGAAAAGTTCTTTCGGAAGCCTCATGACTCAGATTGCACACAATTTTCGTATCTCTACAAGACAATCCCAGCGCACGGTACGTTCTCCCAAGCTCCGGTCAGAGGCCAAACTATGCATTACTCAATCGGTGGCGCGACGAATAGTGTGGGCGATATTCTGGATCATATTCCAGCTCGCCGCCCTCATAGGATTTATCTTCATCGGCATTGTGTCGTTCAAGCTCACTGAGGAACAGATGCGTGCCGAAGCTGGTAAGTTCATAGCAACCCTAAATCTCCCCGCGTGCGATCGACGACATTGAACATGATATTTTCAGCGACTTTTCTCCCAACATAGCATTGTCGTGACTTGCTCCGTATTTTTCGTCTCTTTGTATCTGCTTTCCACGTTTTGTACCTCGCTATCGTCTTGCATGTCACGTTGTTTGTATTTCCCGTGGCACCTACCATGCTGCGCTCTCATGTTCGGAATCTTATCTCTAGACTTGGGTACAGTCCTGTTTTTTGGGTCGTATAATGTTCTAGGATCTCAATTTGTAGAGTACGGTTACAGTCGAAAGTCGACAAACTGCGCCACCAGAGGTGTCTGCGTGCTACGTTGTCTGTATCTGATAGTGCTCGGCTGGGGCCGTGCGTGGGTGTTGAAGTATGCCTTCCGCACGATGTTAAAATTACATTTTGGGGTGCGGTCACGACGTCGTCACGGACGAAAGGTTAGCTGCTTCCTGAGTGGTAAGTTAAGTAGCTTTCTGATCAAAACCCAATGGGCCAATCACAGCTTTACTTTAGGAGATCACGTACATTCAAGGTTACGTGATATGGTCACCAAACACCGGCAAACAGTATGATTTTTTGAGGAGGCTTTTCACCATTCCACGAATGACTTCCCCCCTTTCCTAGCACTCCATTCGCGACAGGCTTTTCAACTTGTTCTTGATCTACATCTTTGACAACCCACTTCTCTGGTATTCTTCTAAGCTAAGGCTGTTTGGGTGTTATAAAGCTTTGACACTACAGGACGGAAGGCACTCGTACCCACATCTCTCATCCCACTGTCAAGGCCATTGGCACTTCAGTACAATTTTCGATGCGCTCAAAGATATCGTCTTGAACACTTCGAAACTTGTACATGGTCTGCTGCCAAGGGACATGACAAGGTGATGAACTGAGACCTGCCTGTGGCATCTGCCATCCAAGACCTTAGGAATTTGTCAGAGGGAATGCAAACGTCCAATGTCTTTCTTTTCTTACAACTTCATAACGACTGTCGCCCCTTATCATACTTACCACAGAAGGAAACCAGTTACATGCGAAAGCAATTTTGATATACCCAGTCTAGACTTCGTTTGTCACCGTGAAAGGGCCCTTGTTAATTGTGCCATTAACAAGATAAACCGTGTAGGCTAGGCCTGGGGCCAGACATCCACACTTTACACCCAGCAGAACCCTTCGTTTGTCCCCCTCTTCCGAAGACCTTTCCTACCTGCCATATCTCGTTCATTGCTGTGTCCCGGAAACCTCCGTCAAGATTGAACTATGATGGGACGTTGGATGAAGGTCTTCGACGACGCTATAAAAGAAACCGGCAAGTATTTCACATTAGATCCTTACTTTGTAGCCTCAATGGCCACAATTCTCCCTGATACTAACTGTGCCTCTCTCGAAGTATAGATTCCTCAGTTCGACCTACTAAGGTGCTTCGATAGAATATGGCCCAGCCCCAGCCGATGGTGAACGTTGAGGAGAATGTGTAGAGGACATTCAATGTTTTCTACACATTCTCCTCAACGATTGGCTGTGTTGTTAGACTTGTAAGGCTGGGCGAGTCGAAGATCACATAAGACCTGCGTATTGATATCTACTGTCGGATCAATGTAAGTGTCTAGTTTATCCTGAGATTATCACACTTGTCAGACTTGCCACAGATAAAACCGAGTTAAGCTAGAGTTATTTACACTGTCTCACTCTCAAAGTTTGGTCGCCGCAAAGAGATCTAGCATACGGCAGAATCTATGTTTGATGGAATTTACGTAAATTCATGAGCCACTTTCAGGATTACCGCAATTCCGCTGCTCGTTCCCCCCGCCCTGTAAATGCAATATAGTACCTAACGCTTTCAGTGATATTTTTGGGAAGCCAACCGTGAGAAGGATTCGTGTCTCATGGCGTGACGCAGGACTGCACCAGGTAATGATTCAACGCGAGAGCATCGCGGACCCCCTACGATCCCTGATGTGACCAGGCCGGATCATGCTACCGCCAACGGGTTTGTCCCGGTTAGTAGTATCCTGTTCATCAGTGTCCCACCCAAAGAACATTATCATTGGCTGTTAAACAATAGGTTACTTTGCCTGGCGAGCTTCGGTCTTGAAGTCTGTATGTGGATGGATTTGACGTATTTGCCCAGGGATTTGGCGGGGTTGGCACTCCGTGACATGAAGACTGAAAGCACTGAACAGCGATGAGGATGCGGAGTGTGACTTCCCTGCGGAGAATGGGTCCAAAGGACAGACCGGGAGGTCTCCGACACTAGGCAACCCATCTGACCAATCCGTCCAGACATCACGACGCCATCCCACGAGGAAAACATCGTAAAGACGATAGTAAGCGTGGAGAGCATGAAATTTAGCCTTGACGAGAACGAACGATGCGTGGATCTCAAGGCACCCCACACACGCTTATGTGTTGAGTCTATGGCAACGGAGATATTCGAAGGTACACTGGCAACCGACACACACGCTCAGGAGGCAGGCAAGGGGAGCTGTGGCTTCTTCAGGCTTGATGATCCCGATTAGATGGACAACAAAATCATACGAGGAAAAAGTGGTATTCTGATACTGATCATGACATATGTGTAGAGGATAGCTGCGTTCATTATGACGTGCCCTTTGAACCATACTCGGTCAATAATTTCATAATTTCATGATGGCCTCCCGCCAAAGCGAGCCGGTGTGCGGTCTCGCCTTGGTCATCCTCCGCATCTACATTAGCACCATGCTCGAGGAGCACGCGCACCATCTCCAGAGTTCCGATGGCTGATGCATCATGCAACGCAGTTGAGCCTTGGTTTGTCCGCACATTTACATCTACACCGTGCTCGAGAAGTAGTCGAGCGGCATCGACACTCCTTGGGTACGTGCTTCCTGAGGCTTCGTATAATGGAGTAAACCCGTCGGGATCCATGGCATTGAAGTCCGCATTGTACTCGATTAATTTGTGGAGTATGTCAAGATCTCCACGATAAGCTACGTCATGCAGTGGAGTTTTCAGAAGGAATCCTCGGACATCCGCGTGTGCACCGTTGAGACAAAGTAAGTCTGCTGTCCGAAAATGCTTCCCTGCCAACGCCGCCACTAGTGGGCTCACATAGAAGCCGCCGTTTGCGTTCACCTCTAAAGGATACTTGCTAATGAGGTCTTTTGCAAGGTCATGGAATCCACAGAGAGCGGCATAGTAGAGTGGGGAAGCTGGTGACCTCCGATCGGGGTAGAATAGGTAAAAGTTTGAATCAATAGAGGGTTCGGTGTCCATATCGTGCAATTGGAGCCACGTAGAAATGTGCGGCTTGTCTCGGTCGAAGAGATCTTCCATCCCTTTCCGTAACTGAGTGGAGACGTCCTTATATTGGGCGTGGAAAACCCAGTGTTCAGCAGCGTATTCAGCGAGAGGAAAGCGTTGCCTGACACTGCTACCTTCATCGTGACTGTCCAACTGTAGTAAAATGCCCAGGCAAGCTCGTGCGAAGATCGTGTGCGCAAACTCGAGGTCGATATGATAATGTGAGATATCTCCACTTGAAGTACCAAGTCGAGACGATGTCAGGAATTCTTTCACGGAAAAGTGAGAGAATTGCACAACCCGTGTGTCATTGGCATCGACGATAGCAATCAGACTGGAGCACGACGAAAGAAGTGCTTGTTCTTGATCCTCCCAACGCCACCTCGGATTCAACTTTGGAATTTCATCAACATTATTAAAGTCAAACGCGATGATTTCCGAAAGTTCGTCCAGCCTGAGTGGTCCTTACTGCTACAACGAGGCATTGCAACAGACGTCATGTTTGCTCTCGATTCGGTTTCTTGATTTCCTTCAGCACACGTTCGTACGTCCCGTCCAACGATTCCGGTAATTCATCCAGCGTACGCCGGACACTTGGTGGCAAACAGTGTCGTAGGACGTCCAGTTGGCAAAATACCCATCTGAACCTGTTCGACGATCTGAATACGAATCACGGGCGTAAAAACAATTCACTTACATCCCATCTGCTCGTTCAGTGAGCGTTTCGATCACGAGGTCCTTATCCTCCTTCCTCCACCTCCTCATGATCGGCTCCGAATCCGAGTAAACAACCGACCGAACATATTTCTCGATATCCTCCTTTTGTCCACTTTGGTCATGAAGCGACACGCGACAAGAAGTCAGGGGTTCAAGGATATTTCGTATGTCGATCTCTGGGCGGCTGGTGACACAAATATGCAGCTTTGGAAGGCTAAGATTGACAAGCTCCTTCACAAACTGAAGAACCCGTTCGCGAGGTGATGGGATTCCGGAGATGTTGGGACACTCATCGACGGCATCAATAATAAGGTAGGTTGGGCCCTCATCCGGGAGTGTGAGCATCTCTTGGAGACATCTGATTAATAGATCATCACTAGGCTGTCGCGCGCCGCTGTCTTGCATCGAATAAAGACGTGACAGAATGTCACAACGAGGATTGGAACGAGAAGATAGCTGGATGAGAAGGGAAGGAACCAGGTCGCGCCAGTGTTGCTTGTTGACGTCCCGGAAGTCGAAATAGAAATAACCCATCGAGGCTTGTCCCGTCTCACAAATGGCTTCGATGTCTTGAATGATTGTGGAACTAACAGACGACGTGCATCAGTATCTCTTGACGGAAATGGTCAGGTGATGCACGAACCACAGAACGCTCTTGCCAGAGCCAGCTACAGGACAACAAATTGTTAAAAGGTGTCGTGACGAGAAGCAGGGCAGGTACGCACGTTTTCCATGAATCCAAAGGAGCGCACCCGTAGACTTCCAGTCCTTGAACATGCTACCTTGAAAGAACCACGTTGCGGATCCCTTGATGGACAGCACACGCAATGTTATGGTTCGTGGATGGGTCCGATGGAGAGAGACATTTGCGAAGATTCTCACGTAATTGGTTCCCTACAAGGATGCGTGAGCCCCCCGAGTCAGGATGGACGAGGTCAGGACTCGGAGGTGACGAACCTTTCACTTGGTGTAGGACCACCTTTGCTTCCTTCCCGTCTAGTGCGCGGGGTATAAACAATTTTGGTGACTGACTGGGGATTATTTACGCACCATCGAGGACCTCCGCGATCTTGTTATCGATAGTCTTCACCCTACCGTCAACCATACGCACTAAAAGGAGGACGCCGACTCCGGCAAAGATCACTTTCGCGGGGGAAAATACCTGCGAATAAACATGAGGGCAGCTCTCAGGCAATCCCATATAGTGAAGCGTATCATACCAGCCCGACCCCCTCTCCAAGTGCCGACGAGAAGGCATACAGGACATTCACAGTCGGACCGAGCCAATTCGTTAACCTCCCATCGCCGCTTCGAGATTGATTGAGCTCCTGGACTTGTTGTTGAAGCGCGACGAGAACCGCGCTTGGAGAATCGCAAGCCTGGAGCTGGGCGGCAAGTGGGTGCGCAAGAAGATCGTTTTTTGTGCGTTTTTCGTACGCCTTCAAGGCATTGTTGAAAATGAGTTGGAAGTTGGGGGACGAGGTCGTGGCAGCGTGGTGAGTGTGAGACACGAGGACGAAGGGGGGGTTGCTTGTTCTGAGCTGAGAGGGCGATAGCAAAGCTATTCACAGGCAAGAGCACTGCCCTGGGCAAGTCTCATCTCAGTATCTTCTGTTTTGTTCACGTGGTTCAATCGGGGCCATGTCACGACCATCTATCTAGGTAGCGTAGTTTAGGGGCTGCTTACCTGAGCTGTATCATGTGGCGTAGTTGGCCGAATTTATCACTGTTCACTAACCGTGGGGCTATTCCATCTCCGAATGGCGGACCTTGAAATAGGTAGCCACCCCTGAATGAGCGATACGATGAGACTTAAGTTACTGGCTTGCGCCTTCCTCATGACTTCCTTGCGGAACTTCCTCAGTGCATCCTTGGGGGGTGAGCCATCGTCCTATGCCAATGTCTTCTTTGAGGAGCCCAGGAATCCTTGGCTTAAGCTGAAGAACACATCCCTCTCCATATTCCATGCCAAATATTGGGGCAAGGATATCTGCGAGGAAAGGCGTGAATGGCTAGGGACGCAGACTAGGGGCCATCAAATGGACATCGACGAAAATCAAATGGACACTGACGAAGAAAATCAAATGGGCACAGATGAAACTCCGGCCGGCTTCGCCCTCTCCTTCGATAGTCAAGCCTTCAATCAAAGGAGAATGTGGGTTCGCGAGGACTACGAGTTACTCTACAACGATTGTACCTCCTACTTCAACGACTCGAAGGTATTGTCCGCCTCCAAACCACCTTCGATTGTCATAACAGGCCAACCCGGCGTCGGTGAGTAGCATGATTTCTCCTCTCCCTCCCATTTCTTGAACACCTCTTTATGAAAAGGGAAAAGCTACTGGATCTATTATGCCGCCCGCCGACGCCTAGGCGAAAAGAAGCCATTTGTTTGGTACTTTGGTCTCACGTGGTATCTCTTCGTAGAAGATGGCGTTTTCGAATGCCTCGGAAAGTTCTCTCCCATTCCTTTTCGTCGAGTAGGTCTTTGGGCCCTCGTCGATGCCGACAGCACCACATCCGGTGTTCCGCCCGAAGTTGCTCAGCCGGACAGCAAACTTCATACCATCTTTACCACATCTCCTCTGGAAGATCGATGGAAGCCATTGACGAAGACTACTTTATGCTTAATTGTGATCATGAACCCATGGTCGTGGAAAGAGATGTACCAAGCGTGAGTTTCCTGACATTCACATTGTCTTTTCCCACACACCCTCCGGTTCCGGTAGTGCCATCGTTCACAAGTTCACATCCGACGAGGTCAATGAAGCCCGAAGGATATTCGACGATCTTGGGCCCTCTGCGCGACTATGTATCGAATGTGTCCAGAGTCCACGCATGCTCTGGTCTTATGAATCACGTCGCCTGGGTGCACTCGATTCCCTTTCAATCGATGATCTCATCCAAACTGTTAGAGACACCCGTAATTTCACATTCAATGGGCCTGACACCCTTTTCCTCATCCGGCGAGTGGAGTTAAATCCAGGGGATAAGGGTTACCTTCAACGCTACACCGTCGAACCGATCACGTCTCGCGTCATGCAAGAGCTGAAGGTCAAACTCATGAACGCAAGGCAGGAGGAGCGGTTACGTGTCTACGAAACCTTCGAAAGAGCACCCCAATTGAGACAAATTGCCGGCCTCGCTTTCGAGGCGATAGGACAGCGCCGACTTCAGAAACAAATTACGCTCACTCTTGTCCCAATGGACAGAGAGCTGCCAACCACTAGAGGGAAAATCCCTCAGTGGAAATCTCAATTTGTCCAAGACTTGGAACCAATGTTGACAGAGGGCTCGGGCTCAGTCGGCACGATCCCAGCAAACGGCGGAACACATTCGATCGACTTTCAACCACATGGCATTTTCCAGTTCCCGAAGCCTAGGCCGGAGAAGATCAGCTCCGACATCTACTACTTGCCAAAGTCGCCCAATCAAGTAGCATTCGACTCTTTTATCGTGAACAACGGAGCGCTATATATATTCCAGTTTACGATCGCAGCTTCACATCCAATCAAAGCCAGCATCATGGATTTCTTTAAGGATCGATCGCTCGAAAGTATACTGCGAGATAAAGAATGGTATTTTATTTTCGTTATCCCCCCCGGGGGGGAGCTTGTGTGCTCTGAATCAAGCGCCGAGAAGATGGAGTGGTTTTGGAAGAACGTGAAGTTGTTTACCGCGGAGATGGACCCCACGAATGAAGGGTAGGCCATGGCTCGGACAGTAGCGTCGTGTCGTCGTGTAGCGTACTGGAATAGGAATGTAAGATGAACAGAGCAGACGAAGTCCAAATGTACACTAGCCATTTTGTTCGCATAAACAGCAGGCTATGTTCTGTGACCTACCGTGAAATATCGGGATTTGGGTCCACTACCACGTTGTTGAACCAGGCATGTTCGTTGATTTGATGTGATGCCACCCCACCATCATATGCCGTATTCCAGCACGTAAACGAAACGAGTACTCTGTATACTTCTATGGGGCACAAGACCGCCTTGGAAGCCATGCCAACGCCGTACGCGTCCGAGTCGCGCGGGGTGGAAACGGAGCCATTGCTACGTCGATACTTCTTTCATGAATCATGGTTCCATCCCCTTCAGGCTGGCCCACGTGCACCTGCTGGGGCCACTATCACTTCTCACCTGCTGACGCACCTCGAGTTCGTTCAGTTCTGGGGGTGCACAAGATTCTGCCAGTGTCAAGGGGATCGCAACTCGACCATGCTTCAGTGTTTCGTGCGACGGAGAGGCGTACACGACTGGGCTGTGATGCAAGTGGCCCAAAGTGCATGGATATCGTTACAGTCAATGCCTGCTACACTGACTGGAATGTCACGGAATCCTCCTCGTACATTCTCGGCCCTCTGGGATCCCAGCCTCTGAGGCCTGATCCCTGACCACTCTGAACTCACACCAAGTGTGGACTAACAACCATGTTTACCACATCTCTTTACGGGAGGAGCGTTGTCGTGTTTCGTGACCACTATATCGCAGACGGTTCGTGCGCGCGAGAGTTCGAAAGGAAAGGAATGACGGTGTGAAAACGGGGGTGGCGGATTGGTGGTTGTTAATCGCGCGACCGCCGGTGAGGGTGTGTGCGGGAGAGAGAGAGAGAGTGTGTGTGTGTGTGTGTGTGTGTGTGCGTGTGTGTGAGAGTGAATGAGGGAGAGACGGGACGTGACGGCGCAGACCGCGATGGGCACTCGCTGCTCCAACGTCGCGGCTGGGGTTCGTAACGACGTGAGGCTTGAGGCTGGCACGCAAACGGAAAGGGAACGAGAGGGGCTGTATTCTTCGGCGCCGGCTCTTGGCCAGGCAGTGAGGGTCATATACAAGTACGCTAGGTGCAAGGCAACGTATTAGGATAAAAGGGGAATTAACGAACGTACTTCCTGGTAAGTGGATCTCCAGCAAGAGTATAATCCCGACAGGGACCCAAACTGCGAGCTGTCGTGCACGTTGTGCGCGACGTCGGAATGACGGCTGCTGAAGCAGCGCGCGCTTGTGGCGCTGCCAGTAAGGGCGGGCGATTCACGTTGTGTTGATAGCAGGCGAGATGTGGCAAGGACAGCTTGAGGGTGAAAGGCGAGGCGAGCAAGGCGAGGTGGAGCAAGCGGTCATCCGGACATGTTCGGATAGTGTTCAGATGCGCATAATTTTGAACCTCGAATGTGAGCTGCTTGTCCAAAGTTGTGCAAACAAGTATTCCACCACCCGCACAGTCGCGTCGAGCGTCTGGGACATGCTTCATCCACTCAATTCGAATGCTCTCCTGCGCATTGCACACTCCAGGCAATCCACTCTTTTACCCTTACGCGCCTCCATAAGCTTTGCCCATTACCGCCACGCTCACAATATCTTCCGCCACACCTCGCCTCCTTCACGACAACTCTACAACCATCCAGCCGCACATAACCCGCGAGACCAACAGGCGTCGTCGCCACCTCCAATTTCGACCGTCAATGATGCCGAGATTGCCCACTTCTCGCGGCTGTCGGCGCTATGGTGGGACGAGCGTGGCGAGTTCGGCCTCCTCCACAAGATGAACCCGCACCGCGTACGCTTCATCCGCGAAAAGGTGCTCGAGGTGCAGCGCGACGAACAACCCTACTCTGGCCTTGGCGCTGCTACCGCCACGTCACCGCTCGAGTCTAGCCGCGTGCTGGAGGGCATGGACGTCCTGGACGTTGGATGTGGCGGGGGCATATTGTCCGAGGTGCGTCTCTTTCCTCGCTTCCCGCCTCCAACGAGCCGAACAAAGTCCCCTCTGCATTCCTCCCCCTCTCCCACGCGCCCAGGGCGGGGCGCGTTTTTCGGACTCATTTATTGATTACTCATCTAGAGTCTCGCGCGTCTCGGCGCAAACACGCTCGCCATCGACGCGTCGGCGGAGAATATCGGCATCGCGACGCGCCACGCTGAACAGGACCCGGGCCTTTCAGCGCTATCGTTCCGACATGCGTCGGCTGAGGTGCTCGTGCAGGAGACGAAGCGGTTCGATATCGTCTGCTCGATGGAGGTCGTTGAGCATGTGGACAACCCGGCTGCGTTCTTAAGGTCGTGTGCCGAACTTGTCAAGGTACGTTTATTCACGGCCCTCCCGCTAGCGCATCTTTCATCATCGATGAGTAACCTTTTGTTGCTTCCAGCCCGGTGGACACCTTTTCTTGTCTACGATTGCCAGGACGCCGCTGTCTTATTTCCTCACTATCTTGGCAGCCGAGAAAGTGTTACGCCTCGTCGAGCCCGGTACACACACCTTTTCGAAATACGTCAATCCTGAGGAGCTCGTCGGTTTCTTTGCAAAGCCCCTGACACCAGACACACGTCCCTGGATTTCCCGGACATATGCTCACGGGCTGCCAACGCGTGTTGAGGGCGAGCTACGGGGGCTTATCTATATTCCGTGGCAGGGCGATTGGGTATTAGCACCGCGGTCAATGACGCCTTGGTCTACACAAGCAAATTATTTGTTTTGGGTGCGCAGACCCAAGGATGATGCATAGAGTTTCACAATCCGTTGTCACCCCGCTGCGGGGGCTAGAAGATGCCGTGTTATGCCTCTCGTTACTATGATAGAAGTCGTCTTGTACCCCGCACAGTCATTGATTCAGTTCGCATGAAGGAATAAATAATACATGTGTGAACAAGAACCCAAGGAGAGCAATTATCGTAGAGTGATAACGAGTCGACCAAGAAAGGATAGATGTGAACTACGATGGGAGTCGCTCACCCCAAACGAGACGTTGGCGGTGTGCTCGGGTCGCGCCGAGCAGAGCGACGGAAATCATCCATGCGACAACCATAAAGGCGATTGCAAAGACAATGCGCATAGAGGAACGCAAACGCCAAGAGACGGGACCTCGGGACGTGAAGATGGCCTCGTACCATCGTTCGTACCAACTACGATTCAACCATCGGAGATCTTGCACGAGCGCTTCTGCCTAGCGAATACGATCAACCCGCCAGTCATGACCAGCATCAGAAATGCGCAGTATTTGCGATACCACCAGCACGCACCTTGCGACGACCCGAGTCATACACGAGTTGGACCTGGCTGGCTTGCGTGCGGATCGCGGGCAGACGAGTCTCGAGCTCGGCGAGCACGCGCAGCGATTCTGCGAGTTCATCGTCGATTTGTGGAACGCTCGTGCGTAGCGTGTCGTGACCCGCCCTGCGGTATTTTCGCTACAAAATTTTGTAGACGGGCGGCGATGTGGGTCAGCGTTCCCGGAAGGAGCGAGTCGCTGGCGGTGGCAGCGCACCTTGATGGAGGTGAAAGAGTCACGGATGATACCTTCTAACGCCCGACAGTTGCTGAGACCTTCTAGGAGCTTTTCCTGTACTGGTGGTCAGCGACGGGTCGAAAATATGGGAGATGTGACGGACGAGAGGTTACGTACCTCGAGGTCCTTGAGCTCATGCTCATATGTGGCTGATCTCTGTAATGATGTCTCGAGAGAAGAATGAGACGGCCTGTGAGAGAATGCAATCAGCATATCTTTGATCCGAGATGGGGAAGAGCGGCGCGTACTCCATGCGAGCACTAGCAGACTCTGGATCGAATGTTCGCAAGGAGTTAATAGGCATAGAAAGGAGAGGTAAATTGATATAGCACTTGAGATGAAAAGAGATAGTAATGAGTGGACGTTGAGTCCTGGACGGATCGCAAGCAGAGGAGGATAAGAAGAGGAAAATTTTGTTTTAAAAGAGACCAAGAGTGCCCCTCTCGGGACATGAGATAGCCGTGAGACCCGTTCTGCCCGCGCAGAGCCAAGTTAATTTAATTTCCTAATTTGTATTTATTCAATCCCGCGATCATGCCGGCATCGCACCGCATATGACATGGCCAAGGCTCAGTCCTCTATCGCATCGCATACCCGCTTACTGTGGCTGCTCTCATTCCTTCGCTGGCTATCAAAATTGCCCACCTGTGGACAGACGAGGATACACTGATAGTACAGCAGAGCACCCACAGTGAATAACCCAGGAACGCGTAATTGACAGTCGTGGTTGGCGCTTTCCTGAATTAGGTCCCGTGTCTGTCACGCGCGCGCCCCGTCCGTCATATGCGAAATTGCACTCTTCTCCTTTTTGTCATGCACAGTGTACCGACGTCTGTCGAAATTCCGTCGTATCGTTTCGTTGTTGTCCGCAACCACCACGTTGTCGTCCTTCACGAATATTTCTGGATCGTGCTCTTGAAGGGTCTTTTCAAGAACTCGTGCCTGAACACTCTACGCGACGACGTTATCAATATCCCAGCTATTACGTTATTTAACACGCACCTTGAGTTTCTGTTCGGTTGCTGGTCACAGGACTCGAGTTAAAGTTTATGCTTCAGAAAGGAGTTGGATGGTGCGTGCAGTGGCCATCGAGTTC
>Ga0307509_10005308_pt1 | contig 18021 bp, 25 predicted proteins | sample 10_EM_MG_FD_202245 | JGI IMG/M metagenome (GOLD analysis project Ga0307509, IMG submission 202245) | Populus trichocarpa ectomycorrhiza microbial communities from riparian zone in the Pacific Northwest, United States - 10_EM | ecosystem: Host-associated > Plants > Roots > Unclassified | place...
GTTGCTGTCTTCCCGTCCGTGCCTGTGTCATTATTATGTCCATTCTAGGAATTCTGCTCGCTGGCGTATTATCCGTCGTCTGTTGGTTCGAAGTTTCTCGTACGTATTCTGAAATCCTCACTTTCAACGGCGCTGGATTAACCAATCCAAGGTGGGGACCAGCTTACAAGCAAGCAGCGCGGGGCTTTTATCGGAGGTGGGATCATCGAAACGCTTTTCCTCCTCATCTCGATCGTCGGGTATGTCCGGACCCCATACCCCACTCTCACTCTCACAACAGAACACTGACACTTCCTACGTTGTGTGCAGCCTTATCGGCGGCATCGTGCGCAAGTTGACCTTTGTAACCGCCTATACCATCGGGCTATACATCCACTTCTTTATCAACCTCGGTGTAGCGGCATACCTCCTCTCTGTCATCCTACACGCTACGCGCGCAGACACCGTCACCCTATGCCAGCACGCGCTCACGAATGCCCAGTCGCAAAACCAGTGTGACTCGCTCTTCGACACCATTCGCGGGGTGTACGCCGCCCTTGCGTCTTTCATCCTCATAGTGGAGCTCTGTGAGTCTATCCGTCTCACATCGCTCGTGATAAAGTCCCACTCACCCTTGCCCTTACCTTCCTTCACCCGAACAAAACCAACCAAAACAAAAAAATAGATGGTGCGATCGTTGGAACGCGCTACGCCTACACACTACGCCGCCAAAAACGCGAGGCGCGCAAGCCGAAACCCACGCAGGCCGAGTCAGCTTCGAGGGAAGGATGGCGCACCCTGCCCGGGTTTATGCGCTACCGGGACACGAGCGGCGCGACGGTGTACGACTCGTATTACTTCCCGCCAGCCAACAAGGGCCACACGCGCGGCGCATCCGCCTATTCGCTTGCCGACAGCGACTTGGAGGGTGCTACGCCGCTGGGGCTGTATGATCCACCCAGCGCTGGGCTTCCTGGCCCGAAGGACGGCATGTTGGACTTTGAGGATGAATACAAGGACGATGGTCTTGAGGACAGTGAATACAAGGACGACGATCGTGATAGTATGTTGGATCCACCACCAGGTTTGCCGTCTCCTTGGGGGGAAACCGGTAGGGCAGTGCGGAGAGACTCGGCTGACACTATGTCTGAGTACTCGCCTACGTAGTGTGTTGATGAGAGCGGGTCAATTTTTTGTGGATTTTATGTTGTATCTCGAGCAGGGACAGTTTTCTATTAATACAGAGGATAGGGTTGTACGGCAAAGAGCGAGTGTGCGATCATTGGTCGACTCAGTAACACGCAGCGCTCGGGCACAGCTTGCTCATCTAATTCGTCCCTTTGGACGTTTGTCTGTTCACACAGGCAAAGAATCCTCTCTCCCCCCTACGGCGGCTTCATACATGTGATGCCAGATCGACACAATGTCATGCACATTCGGTATGCTACCCAGCGACAGCACATCGTTGACTCTGTGCGCATGCCACCCTTTCCTCCTTCGCCTCCGTGTTTCTGTCCGCTAACCAGCTTGCCCCACGTATTGCTCTCGGTAGCTTGATGCGCTGCTCTACCAACTTCATGTCTTATCCTTTCTGCTCGCGCCCTCCATCATCGCACTCTGCGTGCGCGCCGCCGGACAATTCCAATTATCCCATCCTCGCGACTTTGGCCCCAAGCGCACCCTGCGCTTCCGCTTTGCCCTCATCGCCATGTTCAACGCGGGCAGCGTCTGGAACCACGCTTACATTGGTGCGCCGCAGGGGCGGTCGGCCGTATTGGATTTCGTCGGGTTGGGTACGTCTCTATGATCCATCTTCGCAACCCTCACCAAATTCACCTGTCGTCCCTACAGGGTTCACACCATCTCGGACACAACTTCTCCTGCTTGACCTGCTCATCATCGCGCTTTCCGTCATCGTCGCGACGCTTGCATACGAAACCACGTATGCGCGGGCGGTGACAAAAGCGGTCATCCGCGCCACACTCGACCTAACACCCGCTGCTAACACTCACGCGTACACCGACCCACTCACGCCGACAACGAGGTCCGAGGAAGACTCGGATGTCGTGCTCGATTTTCGTTCCTCCCTACTGGTTCGGCATGTGCGATACCCTCCGTCGCCTCCGCCAGAGGACACGCAACTGCCGAATGGTGCCGCTGTAGTGGAGGGGCTCCGCGTGTTGTTACAGGCGCAACGTGCGCTCAGGACGCAGACAGAGGGGCGGCAAGCGCCATCTGCGAGTGACGCCGGTGGCGATGATGTGCGAGGAGAGGAGCGAGAGCGGCGCGTGCCAGGCGGGATGGACCCACCGGAAGACGAAGGATGAAAGCTAGACATATATTTATGGTGCATTCATTGTGTTACTGCATGCAACGGTGGAAGGCTGGGTGTATCTAATTTTTTTCTCATCGCCCCATAGGGCTCGTTTTCCGCGAACAAAAAGCTTAGACCCAACTACATACAGCGAAGCAGGATGGCCAATAGAGGGGCGAAAAATATACGTTCATAGTGAAGTCATGCGGATGGGACTATATCGAATGTCACCACTTGCGTTTCAACTGCACAAGCAAGTTTTGTAAGCTAATCTCATTCGTAAAGTAGCGGAGGGGCATCCTTTAACGTACAGTCTGGCGGAGGCATGCGCCAAATCTCTCGAATTCTGCTTTGCATGTGTCCTTGTGGACGTCGGTATACGTCGCGACGATGCATTTTCCGTAGTCTGAAGCCTCCTTTGCGCAGGTCGTTGTAGAGGCGACAGCGAGGCGTCGCAGGGGTGTGGTCGCTGCCGTCGACGAGGACGACACCACTACGGATGGCTGCATCGAGACGGGAAGGGGCAAATTAGAGTCGCTTACGTTAACGTTTATATATTCGGTGACTGACGTCGGAACGGAGCGGCGAGAGCGCGCCAAACTTGGCACCCGAGATGCCCTTCTAAGTTTCCGGAGGCCCTTAAGCAAACAGCCAACCTTGCGTGGACTGTCCTCGCTTCAAACACTAGGTCGCCACCAAGCTGCGACCCAACCACGCTCGCACCACCTTCCCTTAGAACCTTCATGCTGGCACGCTCGTACATCCAGACGTAATGCTGGACAACAACTTTCTCGTCACCACCATACTGGTGGTCATCGGATTTCTTTTTTACGCCCTGTATTGGAGCAGATTCGTTGCGCTCCTCATTAGCCTTCTTTTCCGTGTCGTATTCTGGAACAGAGGTGGCTCGAGTGCATGGGTTCAAATTGGCGCGTCACCCTGTCTCTCTCCGCCTCGTATATACCCTCCTGACCCCTGCGTCAGGCTCATTCCACCTCTCACTTCTGGCGGGCCGCATTTTCCTCAAGGACTTTCGCTACCATTCGAGCAACCAGACGATCAAAGTCGTCAAGGTTGAGCTGCGTTGGCAATATTGGATCCGATCCCTCGCTCGCTCCGAGGACATGCAGACACAAGGCGGCGGTGAAGAACCAAAGTGTGCGCCTGCTTTTATTTCTCTTCCTCTCTTTCGCGTCATTTACCGGGCAATTGCAGCCGGAGCTGCGTCCCAGTTACCACGTTGCCGCTTCCACGCGACGTTGGAAGGCTTCGAATGGTTTCTGTACAACCGGACGGCTGCCTTTGATTACATCGTCTCGCAAATGGAGGCAAAGACACCTGTCCCGGAACGGCGCGCTCAGAGCTCGAGTACGGATGGGGCTACGTTCCAGCTGAGGCAGCTATTCACCAGATCCTCAGCAAGTGAAAGTGCGTACCACCTCTTTCTGTCTCGATGGTGCCACATAATAATTGCACGTCTCTGTCTCGTAGACAATTTGCAAACCCATGTGCGAAGTCCTTTTAGCACTCCCAAGTTTCTACTCTCCTTCGTCCGCTGGCTCCGAGGTCAACTTCCTGATCTCGATTTCAAAGACTTGCTTCCTTTTAGCTTTGTGGGTCTCAATGGTGGGATTGTGTTAGGAAACATGGCAACTTCCAACATTTTGGTAGCTGAGTTCAGCCGCGCAGACGGTATCTTTGGGGTGGTGCCAGTACGTCAAAAATAATCTCGTGTTCCTCCCCCCATCGACTGACATCCACGATCGCCACAGTCGAAGTCACCCTTAGACCTATACAAGCAACAACTGAATATCAAGTTTCAGAACGCAACTATCAGCTTGAAGGAGAATGATCAATACTTGGCCCCTATGACTGACGTTGGATCTCACATTCACGGCCATCTTCGCAAAGCACAGCAAGTGTTTCTACTCTTGTTTGTTGCTATCCATTCACGTAGTTTCCAGCTCACTGAGCTTCAACTACTTCCACTACCTCACGTACTCAGTGTTTTCTAAGCTCTACCGTTCTGCACGTCTACGCGATGGCCTTCGTACCACAGCCCAAATTTTCAAAAAGGATCATACTTCTGCTTCGAAGACCTTTCGCTCCCGCTCTAGGCGTGCAAAGAGCGTGGACGTCGAGTTTCCTGTCGGGCCTGACTCCGCGAAGCGGGAGTACGCCATTGAAAGGAAAATTATCGAGGCACCCGTACTCGACCTCTCGTATTACGTGGATGTAGTTGGTGTCGTTCCCGTTGAGCCACGCTCGGTCGACCGCGAAGAGTTTGAGGTCGGAAACGGTGACACATCGCCCGAATGGGGCCTCGACCTCATCTTGCATGGTGGTTTCTTGAGGTACGGACCCTGGGCAGATAGACAGAGGTGCGTACCGTCGTTTTATCCTCTCTAATGTCCGCACTAATTGGCAATGGGTGCATAGGGCCGAGTTGCAGCGCATATTCTTCCCTCCGACGTACCAAGAAGGGGATCCGACGCATCGCCTCCGGCCTGGTGACAATCGCATTTGGACTGCCATGAGAATATTTGTCGAGTTTCGCGCCGGGACAACGTTACAGATGCCCTTTCGCGAGGCTTCAAAGGTATTTTTCCGTTGAGGTTATCTCGTGGTTGTCTCAAACCGCGCTTAGAACTGGCAATGGGATGGTTTTGTCAACGTGTCTCGGCCTCGCACTCGTGAAGCCGCTTTTCTCAGTATCAAAGCTGGCGACGACTCCACCATACGTTATTTGATGCCCATGGTCGCTGATGCTCAAGGTTATCGACCACACCTCAAGGTTTACCTAAATAGCGCGACGATCTCCAGTAGTCTTAACGACATTCGCCTACTTACCACGGAATCCTGCGAAGTAAGTCGATAAAAAAACCCTGCGTCAGCTTCACAATCTCACAGTTTTTCAGATTTCGGGCGAGTTGCCTTCTCCACTGAAATGGGATGACAGCCGCCAGTGGACATTCGCCGTCTCACTCAACAAACCTATCTTCTACCTTCTGCGCGATCATATAAATATGTTTACTGACCTGGGAAAAGATTGGAGTTCCGGCCCCCCGAGCAACTATATGACATGGGTCCCAATGCGTTATGTCGTTAATCTTGACTTTCACAACTACGAGATTAACACATATGTGAATGATCACAACGTTATCGACAAGCCCCTCCTCCAAGAAGAGAATGGTCCGTCCTCATCTCTGCGGATAACCCTGTACTAAGATGGTCGCAGCGCTACTTACGTTTCGTGGGGCCAGTTTACACAACGAGAACATCATCGTAGCAGACAAGTTCAGGCCATCGTGGATGACATTCCCCTTTTCTATCCGTGCTCCAGACGCCACCGTTAGTCTCACCCTTCCGAAATGGAGCACACACCGTCTACAAACTGTGGAGCCTATTACCAAGCTCGTAACTGTTGGCCTAATGCTCCTTGACGGGTCATATCTCTATCATTCAGATGTTCGGGAAGAGAATGTCGACCAGCTTAGATTGAACTTTATTGTACGGTCTTTTTACATCTCTCAGTGGGAGCATGATTGCTAATCAAACGGGATTCGCAGGTAAACGATGCTGTATTCAAGTGTTTGGCGTGGTCAATCCGACACCTCATGATTTTCCAGCAGAACTACTTTGGCAATTTTACGCACTTTTTGACCCTTCAGGAATACTTGCAGAAGCGGAGCCACGGCCAGATAGGTGACCCCATTGACCTCAAGCACCGTCCCGGGATGGTAATGATACTCTTCTTTGGCTCTCATGTCCGGTCATTTTCTGACCCCTTACATAGTCTAATCAGATGCAAGTTGAGCTACAAATGAGCATCAACCACACTCTTATTGCCCTGCCAGTTGGACTTCCAGGCTACGAGACGTATTGTCCCCTTCCTGACCAGTCACCTGAGGACGTCCACCTGGGAAGATGCATAGTGCTTTCGGTACCCGAGATTGAGGTCCAACTCCGCTCCCACAATCTTGGGCTCGAACTGAATCTCAACATCGGTACAATATATGGTGATGTTGAATCCAAGTACACCGAACGGTCAATTTTCACCAGGCCTCGGTGCCTTCCGAGCTCGGAGATCTTTTTAATAGAAGGTTGTTGTGGTGCATCCGCAATTACACCCTGTTGCTAACACTTTCGTAGGCATCGATATTCTCGCGGATAGGTTGTTTGGACCTCAACCACTCGCTGCCGCTTACGTGTGCTTTTGGGAGATCAACGTTGGCTCTGTAAAGGGCGTATTTTCTGCGTCACACGGCCGGGCTCTACAGTCTGCCCTTGATGCCTTCGTCATGAATTACAAAGACCCAATGAACGCTCCCGCCGCCGAGTTCGCGTTACTATTGACCCCAGATGGTACGCTTGATCCTTTTTTGATGATTACCTATGTGGTATTCATGAACTCTTAGTTACTTTCCTGAAAGTAACTCTCGCGTCTGCTCAATTGACCTGGTCAGCTACCCCGGTGTCCGTGTATTGCTACCTTCCTCAAGGTTTCCACATGGCATCAAACGATTTGGCAGGCAACAACTACCGGAAGGTCACCAGTCTCTCCGTACCGAGGGTTATCTTACGCTTCCTACATTCCCTTGGGAAGAAGAACGATTGGGTGGAAGCTGGCGAAGTGGTGTTCGATGTTGCGCTCGACAACTATGGTTCTCCGTCAGGGTGGCAAGAGAGTGCCTTGTCACAGGCCAAGTTCCTTGCTGAACAGGACGGGCCAACTGGTCGGCTACGAAAGCTAAAGGTTGGCCTTGAAAAGCGATTGCGTTGGACGCCCTGTACGTTTGCCACCTTGGCAATGAGACTCCGTAACTGATTGGGGAATACAGCACGTAGCGTGTATGCCCCGTTTCTGAGGCTACCAAGGCCTCGTTTCCCCCCCTCTTCAACAATGACCCATCGTGCTTCATGGATTGAAGATACGCTGCAAGGAATCGACCTGACGAGACCTACGCCATTCTTCCAGCGCCCAGCGTACTCCGACTCGGACGACGAGGGCTCGTATACAGTTATGGACCGCGATGCACATCTTGCGTAGGCTGTTGCTTTACAATGTTTGCGACCAGGCTCACTTACAATGCTTCAGAAACTCGCGCCCGCCGTCAATGTTGCCTTTCGTTGAGGCAGATGACGAGAGCATGTCAGAAGGGGATGAATCCGACAATGTGGACCTGACAGACGGTAGCAGCTACGACAGTGACGGGTCAGAGTGGACCGCAGGTATTTTTATTTTTTTTACAAACTAGCGTTGTCTCGACTGTAGCCTAACCTAACACATTGAAGGTGCCTCTACGGGTTTTAGACACAGTCCTGCATCCCGCTACTCCAATGTGTCTAGACATTACAGCCTTCCAATTGGTGGGCCTTCTTTATGGGTTGGTGACCCTGTTGTTATCCTTCGAGTGAGTTACCTTTCCCCGAAATAACCTACGTTGTTCACGGCTACGTCTTCTTCTAGGATCGTCGTCCGTTCTCTGCTCCTGCTGTGCGCCCAGAAGTCACGTCGAAGGAGAACGAAAACTGTCCTTACAAGAGTTGGAAGGCTGACATAACGGACGGCAGGAGCAACACTTCGACTACTCGCGCGCTCAGCCATTCAATCGAAATTTGGGTGACTCCTCTCTTACCATCGGTGATTTTTCACCTTCTCGAGGACAACTCACGAGCCGTACGTTGTTGTGGTGGGATGTCCCGCCGTCAAGCTGATTTGCAGTGCAGGTGATGAGTCTCGAACAACGTATCGACACGCTCACGACAAGACACATTCGAGACCTAACGGAGAAAGACGCAATGAACGATACAATTTTTGACGTTCGGTTCTCCTCTATTCGTGTCCAGGCTATACAGTTAGTGCCCAAGGCTCGCGATCAGCACCTCAGTTTCCTGCATGTTCCTGATGCCGTCCATGGTCGCCCCGAGGACAACGTAGCGGTACTCGACCTTCAAGTCTTTGACCTTGGTTTGAAAGCCCAAGTACACGAAGAAGAGAAACATCCTCGACAATCATTCGCCATCTCCACGAATCACGTTGGTCTATACCTTGATCTCCGCGACGCGTATCGACCCCCAAATCGGTCGGGAGGGTACACTGTAGCAAAGGTCTCGTTGTCGGAAGTCACTTCTGCATTCGTCCATAAACGTGCCGATCTCGCGTGGAGGGCGCTCTCAGTGATATTGGAAACAGATGCTGCGGACCACATTTCCGAAGTCGTTTCTGCCCATACAGGACCTATCACCCATGCTGTCGACGCATACCAGCGCCTTCAGTCTCGTATCCTATTAGGCGCACGTGTCCGTGTTCACCAAACACTTCAATGGTCAAAGAAACTCTCCGTAGTTGATCCACTCTCAACCACACAGCCATCCTTCCTGATTCAAACCGGCAGGCCACACGAGATCCGTGTACATGCAGCTACAAAGATACTCCTCTACATCCGTAGTTGCCTACGCTTTTTAACTGCAGAAGAGCGTGAAGCTATCCTTCATCTTCCTGGGGTGGAGAATACCACGGTGACGAGAGAGGATGTCATTGCTCTACTTGCAGGCCGACTGACAGGCCTTGCGGTGGACGCCGACGTGAACAGTGTCGCAAATCTCAAGCTCATGACTCGGATACTCGGTGCTCCTGACATTCCGAAGGTCACTCGCCGACATGAACGAGCCATTGAGGCGGTCAGGGTCAGGCTTCGGTCTACGAAGGTAGTTGTGCTCCACCCCAAGCAAGGGACCCCCTCAGAGGTCAGCCTCGACATGGTATATATTACAGCCGCCCTCAAAAAATCTGAGGTCCTCCCTGTATCATTAAAGTCCCCGAAAGATGCTGTCCCTGCTCGTGACAAACCTCGCTCGCTTGTTCAGCACTTGGCGGTCTCTGTTGCGCTTGATAGTATTGATGTCCTCGTATTGCCCCACATCCTCAACTTTGCTCAGAGTCTTGCCAGGCTACGCAAGAGATCAAGGAATACAACATCCATTCCATCATCCATTCCATCTCCTCATCCGCCTCAGGGTACAGGGAAGACAACATTCCTCATTGATGCAACGCTCTCGCTTCAGTCCACACGGTTCCAAGTAGCAGCCGAAAAGCTAATTGTTGCCCTCATTGTGTCTCGCCTAGGTTTTGTCTCCTCTTTGTATGCTCGCCCTCATCCCACTTCTCAAACTCTCCCGGACCTATCTGCCAATTCATCCCTTTTCTTTGATTTGGTGGCTCTCCAAGCCCATTCGTCGACGGATAATGGCTCACCCGTTCCCCAAGATATGCTGGCCGAAATATCACTCAAGCGCGGTGGTTTGAACTGCGCATTACGTCGTGAAGTGGCCCTCAGCCCTACCATCCGCGCGGCTTTAGCAATTGGGCATTTGCAACTTTCTGTCCCTCGAAGTGCCATTCGTTTGAGTAGGTTTATCGATGAGTGGAAAGCCGATTATCTCCCTGGTTTAGAACACACTATCCAGGAGTTGGTATCTGACTTGCGACGAGGAGACGCCGTTTCCCCGTCTCCTACCAGTGCAAAACCTCCCACCCCAATCATGCAATTGCAATTTTCGATCAGATCCTGTGGCGTTTATCTCCACGTCCTTCCTGGCACTTGGTTATCATGGGAACTAATGAACATAGTAGCTTACCTCAAACTAGGAGTTGGTCTGGTCCTCTCACGTCAATTGAGCGCCCCTTTCGGCCTCAGATTTTCCTCACAGCATATCAACATCGCTTCTCTCTCAAAGGGAGAGCGGCTGGAAGACATGTTGGGAAAAGGTGGACTCAAGGTTGACCTTCCTTCGATGACTGTCACCGGAATATACGAGAATCAAGGCGTCTATGTCTTGGTCTCTGCTGGATTCTTTTCCATTACAGTCAAACCATCTTATTGGGACACCCTACTCTCAGTACAACAGAAGTTCGGAAACGATATCAACGATTTGTTCCATGTGTTGGCGGATGCACGTGCGAAGAGACTACCATCCCAAGCACCAGCCAGGTCACAACCTCTACCCTCACAGTCATTGTTGCGTAGCGGAGCATTCAAGGCCAAGGGCTTCCGAATCGGTTTGGAAGGCCACTCCTCAACTTTACTCTTTGAATGCCAGGATGTCAAGGGTAGCGTGACAGACGGAGAAGGCAAGGGTAAAGGAAAATCATGGCGTCTCAACGTCATAGGGTTGGCTCTTTCTCTAGCTCCGAGGTCCTATGGTGTTACGAAGTCTGAATCTGCTCGATTCGATGGAAACCGTCGTTCAGCCTTTGTTAAGATAGACTGCAAGTTGGACGTCAGTCATCGCACTTCAGGGAAATTCCTAGGGATCAAGGTGTGCAAGATCCATGCAATTTTGCAACCCAGTTCAATTGGGGAAATCGGCGACTTTATTGATCATCTTCAGGCATGTTTAGTTTTAAACTCTTTTTGTGCTTTATTGACTTTCCCAAACAGGCTGATCTCCTTAACCGAAAAGATGAGCGCATTCGTGAACTTGCTGCCTTTAAGAAGAAGACGCAAAGTATTCTGAAGACTTTTGAAGTCACCGACCGAGAGTCCACCCCCCGCGATGCTATAATGTGGTTCAAAGATTATGCCGTTGTCCTCAGCGCCAGCAACGTTGGAGTCGCCTTTCCCCTTGCTTTGGATAATAGTTTTGATATTCCTCCCGGAAAACCACATCATCACCACACCGTATCTGCCTTCCTATTTTCGGTTGAAACCGTCAAATTCGAGGCTAAGAATATGGGCGACAGTCAATTTGTTATGAAAGGGTTTTCATTCCAGTTTATTGATCGGTTCGTATCCACACCTCAGTCGATAGTTCGCATCATAGAGACTTACGGTCATCGAACTTCTAGGTTCAGGCAGTCTGTCCCTGAGGACTTTGCTGGGGACAATCATCAGACCCGCAATCGTCTCGTGTATCCAGATATGATTGCCCAGGTGAGAACCGAACGGTCTGCGAACTCGCGTCGAATTCGCATAGGCGCAAATATCAGTGGCTTCATCTTGGACCTCGATCCCTCAATTGCGGACCATGTTGCCTCTCTTATTGATGTGTACCGGAGTGGTAAAGAGCGTGTTGATCGCATCGCGGTGAATGTCCCTCGTAACATTGCAGTCCAAGACCTCAAACCGAATCTGCGAAGGGTTGTTTCCGCATCGAATGAAGGGGCCCCGACCACGTCTAGTATCCTCCTGTCCATGGTCTTCCTCAGCGGAAAAGTTCGCATGCACAGCAGCTCTCTCAGAACTAGTACCCTATATGATATCAAGGGACATACACTTGCCGCATCTGTCGCCGAATCTTTCAATCTTCCCATGTTGTCGGTTTGGGGAGAATACCGAGCGACGCCAGCCTCTCGAGGGTTGACTATGGACCAGGAAGCCGAACCTTCATCTCTTGTGCTCAAAAGTACTATCCACTCCAGCGAGAACACGTTAAGGCCAACCTTGATCCCATTTATCACTGAACTCGTCAACTATATCGAACGCCGTATGCGCAAGACAAGCCCGAGTAGTTCATCTCTCCCCAACCGGGGCGCCATCTCTACCGCACCTCCAGAACCCGACGCTTTAAATGACAGCCCGCCCGCCTCGAGTATGCATATTACCCTTGCTTTGCGCATAGATCAATCAAAGCTACAGCTCACATGTCAACCGGATGTCAACGTCATTGCGGGGGTCTATTGGGATAGTGGAGGATTCCTCATAAACATCTCAAGATCCGGCCGACAGATTTCATTCGTAGGAAACGTTGGAGGGTTGACTATCGGACTTAAGCACGGATTTCTAAGTGAGGACTGTGTTCGACTCGATGCTCGCAATCTCGCTTTTTCCGCAACGTTTACCGGAGCCGACAAAAGTTCGGGGATAGAGATGAATTCGATATCGGTCGTCGTCGACACAGAAGTATCCGGGGGCTTGCGCTTCTCGCGATTCCAGGATGTACTATGCTTCAAGGCTGTGTGGCTCGACCGCATCCCGGTAATCAGCACGATGGCTAGTGATGAGCCCATCGACAGCCCCTTAAAGACAAAAGTACTACCGATGCCTGGTGCCGTCCCAACAACCAAAGCCGATTTCACCACCGCGGTCCTTGTGCATTTTCGCCGTATAGGCCTTGATGTGGACCTTGGGCAATCGATATCGTCCGTGAGGATGGATATGTTGGACGTGATCCTCGAAAGCAAGATTGAAGAAATACGCGCAGAACTCGCGGTATCTGTTGGTGATCTTACCATGTCAGCCACTGGCAATATATCGGGACACGCCCGTATTCCCGACTTCTTATTCCGCACCATGCGTCGCAAGGCTCTCAAGCTGGACTCGATTGATCAACTGGGAGAGCCTAGGATGCTGGACATGTCATTGGAAAGCGGGAGTCTGGAGATGACCCTGGAATCCGATTATCAGAAGATATTGCATCTCTGGTGAGTTGCATGCGTCCGAATACGACCACTTATTTAACACCCCCTTCAGGTCTGAGCCACTCAGTGTCACTGTTTGGGATGACTGGACGCAGATGTCTCCGCAAGTAGCCGTTCTAGATCGATTGCTCCGCTTATCCTTCGTGGTTTCCGGGACGGAGTTCATCGCCGTGGGCTCAGTCGGCACCATACCTAAGCTCTCTTCCTATAGCTCCCGCTTCCAAGCAAATCTCCAAGCACAACGAGAAGGCGCCTTGCGGGAGTCGAAAGCGTTCCGTATAGCACAGTCACCAAAGCCAGACAACCCCCTCTCCGCATTCGCCAATGCCATGCTTCAGACCGCGCGCACTCGCCTACGCGAGAAAGGAGACAGCCTGTCGTATGTCGTACAACAGCGGATGCAATTCTCGCTTGGATCCTTGAAGCTCGTTGTTTTTCCTAGAACAATGGAAGACAATGAAATGGCGTCGTTCAATGCGAGCGAGCTGCGAGCCGATCTTGACCTCATCGTCGAATCTAACGATCTTCCTGCGAAACGAAAGCTACTCCTCGCCTTTGCTGGCATGTCCGCTTCTCGCGTCGGGCCTCTCAATCACCGTACGGTCCCCGATGACGTTCAAACGGATGTGCGGAAATGGCTGGATACACTGCAAAAAGGCATGCCTATCTCAACCATCTTCGAGCTTCCGGCGATGGACATGGACATGGAGAGCGAAGAAACAGGCGGTGTCCTTGAATACAACTTTGAGTCAAAGTTTGCCCAGGGGGGCAAACTGGCGGCCCGGAGAGAGGATATCTTTATCACGCTGAACGTCGCGCTGTATTCATGGCTCACTCTACTGCGCAAGAATCTTGCGCGAGAGATGAATCAGGTTCAAGAGTCCCTCGACCGTCGCCCGGCTTCCGGGCTCCCGATGGCGACTCCCTCGGGAGCGTCGACCCCGAGACGCAGACGGACAATAACGGAGTCCTCGCCGGACACAGTTTCTCCCCCAACGACCTCCCCGATTGACCGACGCGTACCATCTCGAAGACGGATGCCAAGCCGATCCGATGCAACAATAGACAGACACCACAAATCGACGTTCTCGATGTCTGCAATGCCGAGTAGAAGCGACGCCCTCGGTTCACCAATATTGTTTGCTGCGCCGTCCAATAGCTCAATGATTCTACCCTTAGACATTCTGACAACTGGTCCTTCCTTCACTAATGCACAACCTCCCCCGAGCCCCATCGCGCCTTCATCCTCCTCGGGACACCCCCCTGGCCTCGTGTACCAACCGCGACGTCGACATATAGAACGACTACAGATGCGGCAGTTGGGTGAGGCGACACCAGACGTGATGCACCCCTTTTTCACGAAGAAGGCAGGCTTTAGTCTCGAAGATGCACTGCCCCAATACGTACACGAATACGGGACAATGCCCATCGAGGAGATAACACGCGCATTGTTAAAATTGTACAGCCGGCAGCTGAGCCACTCGGCGCCACAGTAGTCAGCCAGCACATGTAATTTATTCACCATCACATTGCAATTAGTTTCGGCCATTTTGTTAAATAGATATTGTATCCATTGCATTAGCAGTCCAGAAGTACACTGGTACAGGAGGGAGTAATGAATCTACTTTGGACCTGAACCGCCCATACCGAAAACGCTTAGCAGCGCAAAGCAGCCATAGAGAAGGCCAACGGGATAGGCGACAAGGAGCCGTTGATCGGACATGCGCAGAACGGCAACGAAGATGCCGGATGCGGCATAGGTACACCAGACGATAGATAATGAGGAAAGCATGTAACCCAGCATGCCGCTAAGAACTGTACGTCAGAAAAATGAAAACTCGAGGGATAAATTGCGTACTCTAAAGCGATGATCACGCTGAGCGCGCCGACCCCAACCATGGGGAGGAGGCAGTACCCGAGCACAGAAAGAACACGATAGGCGTCGATGCCCTGCTCGGACATCAGATTAAGGAGGCAGTAAAGGCTCATGGAGCCTAGTAATGCAAGACCATAGATATAACCGAACTGCGGTTTGCCGGACTGCGCACTGTCAGAATGTGTGGGGTGAAATGCGTGGCAGTATACTCACGAAAAGGAGAAACGTGGCAAAGCAGAAATAAAATATGAGAGGTCCAGCCAGGTCTGCGTCGTCCATTATGCGTTCGTCAACCCGGCGGAAGGGGTTCAGAACCGTCATGGACTTGGCTCCTATGTGAGGGAAGTTGATGCCGAGTTCTGAGGGTAGGAAGCAGGAAGGTTCAGGTTATGATGAGACCGGACATACAAGAGCACAAGACTCATGACAGCGCACGCACCCTCAAGAAGCGGAGGCTCGCCCTCGAACCCGCCAGTCCCAAACGCGGTCCACCATCCTCCAGCGGGCTGAATGCTTCCCGTGTAGCCCGCCGTGCCAGGTTGCACTATGGAACCCTGCGCGGCGACGTTGCCTTCGAGACTCGAGCGGGAACCCAGATAGAAGGATGACTGGTCGTAGAATTGGAGGGGTACGTTTGGCTGGTTCCCCTGGCCGTAGAAGTTATTTTGATTGGAGGAGGAGGCCCCGTACGCTGCGTTGTCCTGCCACATTGCGTTGAAAGGTGTGGGCTCGGATGCGGGACACGACTTCCTGATTATGTGACACGCGTCTGCGTTGGTCCTTATTTGTCCACCCTTCACTTCCGCTCCTTCTCGCGCCCTCTCCGGCCATGGTATGTACGATTATTGACCCCAGTGACCACTTTTACTGACCACTTTCTGGCGTGGAATACAGCCGCAGGTATTTATTGTGACAACTGTGAAATTTCGGTTGCCTAAACGTCTCTCCAGAATGAGTATATCGAGGAGCATATCAAGCGGCACGGTCGCCGATTAGATTACTATGAACGCAAGTACGCATTGCATCGCACCCTCCCCTTTTTCTTCGGCTTATCTCGCGCAGACGGAAGCGCGAAGCTCGCGAAGTCCACCGGCAATCCGCCGTTGCACAAAAGGCCTTCGGTCTGAAGGCCAAACTTCTTCATGCGAAACGACATGCCGAGAAAGTGCAGCTCAAGAAGACCCTCAAGGCCCACGACGAGCGCAATGTCAAGCAGAAGGACCCTTCCAATGTACCCGAAGGCGCGCTCCCCACTTTCTTGCTCGATCGCGAGGGCCAGAAGGATGCCAAGGCGATGTCCAGTGCGATCAAGCAAAAGAGAAAGGACAAGGCGGCCAAATATGCTGTACCCTTGCCCAAAGTCCGTGGTATCGCAGAAGACGAGATATTCAAGGTCATGCGGACGGGAAAGAGCAAGAAAAAGTCGTGGAAACGCATGGTCACAAAGGCCACCTTTGTCGGCGAAGGATTCACCCGCAAACCCGTCAAAATGGAGCGCTTCGTAAGACCGATGGCTCTGCGCTACAAGAAAGCTAATGTCACACATCGTGCGTTCCCCCTCTCTTGGTTGTGTGCCCCCATGTTGAGAGTTATTCCCCGATCCCTCACGCAGCCGACCTCAAAGCTACTTTCCAGCTTCAAATTTTAGGCGTCAAGAAAAATCCCCAATCCCCTATGTACACGCAACTCGGTGTTCTCACTAAGGGGACTGTCATCGAGGTCAACGTGTCAGAACTTGGCATGGTCACCGCTGGCGGTAAAGTTGTGTTTGGCAAGTATGCACAAATCACGAACAACCCCGAAAATGACGGCTGCATCAATGCTGTGTTGCGTGCGTTGTCATACAATCTCTCAATTTATGTTATACTGACTATGGACCAGTTGTTTGATGCCCTTGATGGTATTTTCCTCGTGTACTGTATTTTTTAACACTACGCACATACACATACCTGCAACCAACAAAAAAACAATTATAATAATAATCATAATTGGTTGGCTGCGATTGCGTTGTAAGACCAAGTCCTAACCCTAGAAACGGGTCCGCATCTGGCTGTCCATCCGCCATCATGTCCAAGTCCCATTCACCTTCGCCTGCCCCTACTGGTAATTCGGACACACGACATGCGCGTAATCCTCATGAAAAACAACGTCAGCAGCTCGACCGCTTGCTAAAAGATCCCGCAAAGCCCGCGCCAATCCCCGCACCGCCAAAGGAGAAGGTGATACGCCCTGCCCGTGAAATGATGAAGAACGTGCAAGGCTCAAGCGCTGGCGCGGGAAGCGGCGAGTTTCACGTTTACAAGGCAAGTCGGCGGCGGGAGTATGAGCGGCTGAAAGCGCTCAACGATGGAACCGAGAAAGTATGCTTTGGACTTTTGGACGCGCGGGATAGCAAGCTAACCGGGTCCCCGACAGGAATTGGTGACGCGTGAATTCGAGGAGAAGAAGAGACAACGCGAAGAGGAAGCTGAAGCCAAGACCGCCAAAAACCGCGCGAAGAGGCAGAAGAAGAAGGAGCGCGCAAAGGCGGCAAAGTCAGCGGATGGAGCAGGAGCGGGAGCAGGATCAAGAGCAGGACAAGCCACAGGCGCGAGCGAGGAGCAGGTCCTGAAGAAGCGTAGGGTAGTGAATGGGAAGGAGGTCGTGTTCCGGAGGCCTGGGGAGGAGAGCGACGATGAGGACGAGGGCGACGGTGGAATTAATGATGATGGTGATGAAGAGCCTGGTCCGCAACCCGCGCCAGCGACCGCCGAACAAGAATTTGCGCCGCCTTCTAGCGTGCCCGTTGCAGAGACACCTACCATCGTGATTCACGAGGACGACTGATTTGTTTTTGGCGGTGCGCCGCCATTTTCGTAAACGCGGACCCGGCTACCCCTCCGAACACCACTGTACTGCCAGTTTAGAATGCCAGGTACTTTCTGTACGACAAACGATATGGAGAAGCCAAATGCGATCGTTCGCAGCAGCCGCATGCGACCCTTTACCTTCACCTTGGCTGACCTTTTTATTTATACTCCTTCCGAGGAGGGTTCTGTACTTATTTAATCCCTCGCATCTCTTCTCACCCCCACTATGATCATCCCTGACCCTGACGAAAAAACCTCCCACGACAAATCGATGTCCGGCCGGCCTGCCCCCGCTTCAGACCCGGAGGTCAGTCACCATGGTGGCTTGTCCCAACGCTATCAAAGCGTTTAATGAACTTCCACGCAGAACCCTCCCCCATATAGCCTCCTTCCTCATCAAGGCGCATCCTCCTCAAAGCCCGCGCAGCCTCTCAATCTCCCTCCAGACCTCGCCCCGGCGAACTACCTCCATGTAAAGGATACAAACAACGCGGTGAAGCGAAAGATCCTCCTTGACCTGAATCTTCCTCGACCACCGGCCTCTGCCTTGCCGGCCGCCCCCCAAGGGGAAGACATCCCG
>Ga0307509_10005309_pt1 | contig 18020 bp, 16 predicted proteins | sample 10_EM_MG_FD_202245 | JGI IMG/M metagenome (GOLD analysis project Ga0307509, IMG submission 202245) | Populus trichocarpa ectomycorrhiza microbial communities from riparian zone in the Pacific Northwest, United States - 10_EM | ecosystem: Host-associated > Plants > Roots > Unclassified | place...
TTGTCCGCAAATAGACTGCTCTGCAGGTCATCCAGTTGATCCCCACCTCTTTTGCGATTGCTTTCCATGGAGTAGGAGCTCCTTTTTTGGTTAAGTGATCGCGGAGGGTCACTATGCGAATACGTTCATCTCGTGTGGTTTCTCTTCGGTTGGTATTGCGATGGTGATTGCTGCGTGTTCCGCGGATTTTCATCGTTGCACTCTTTACTCGGATGGTGCTTGGAATAAGCGATCATCCGTTGTCTCCTATCACTATACCTAACCAGTCCTGCCACTTTGTGCCACACTGCGCCACAAAATATTAATCACTTTCATGCACCCCCGAGTACGGCGAATGTAACAAGGGACAACATAAAAAAAACTCTTTGGTAGGGAATTGAACCTCGGTGATCAACACTCAGAGTAAACTGACAAGCAGATATACTACCCACTATACTACAAGGACTTAAGGTCCAATGTTATCCCAAGCGGGGCTACTTCTTCTAATCTATAGGAATGCTTGACAAACAGGGCTCATGTGGCTGCTTCAGCCTTCTACACTGGGATTCGGTGTCAATACCCACCCCTACCCATCATCAGCCCTATTTTGCCAAATTTCACTACACTACGCCCTTGGTTAGAAGATAGATATGGCAGGGTGGCCACTATACGGTTGGGTGCAATATTGCCTTGCTGGATAGTGAGTTTCGCTTGTTTTCGGCGTTTTTCGGCACTCGTACATGTAGTGTGTATTCTAATTTTTTGAACACCCCGCCGCGCCCCTTCTTGGCCATGGGACATCAGACGGAAGTTCAACAAATTGAAACATAATTATAGAAAGTATAGTTATCGCATACCACAGAATCCAATAGCCCGCGTGCACCTGAAAGTAATGAAAGAGATGGCACTTTTATGATCACGCGATGAGCTTAACACCGTCCCCAGATCACGTAACTTTACAGCATCATAAGCGATTACAACCTCTCAGCACTTCCGAACTTTGCAGTGAGCCTCCCCAATAATACAAGAACATCAAACCACGCCAACATCAATCAACAAAATAATTTTAAAAATTAAATCCCGTATTCCACACCATAGCGAGCGCCCGGCATAGCAGGTCACCCGGCAGGTACTAGCCACTATTTAAATTCGGACCGAGGTTCAGCCAATCGCATTGTCCAAACATTCAGATGGCCCGCTATGGTGTGGAATACGCTATATAATATAACTACCTATATTTGCCGTAGACAGGGAAACCGCTAGTACAAAGAAGTACGGAAAGGCAGCGCTAAGCTACTATGGGCTCAGTGGTACAGAGCTCTGTCATTTAAAACAAGTCCGACCCCTCGCCACACAACCCGTCCACAATCCCTCACTTTTTTGCACCTCCTCCCATCCCTTGGTCTTTACACTTTCCCCTCAGTCAGCCATCCACTCGATTGAACGACTTGCTCTGCCTAACTCGACCTTTGCGAGCTCTCTTTAGTTCCTTTCAGCAAAGGTTTTTCACTCGTCTTTTTTAGAAAAAATAAACAGACACGATGGTCAAGTGAGTTAATTGGACGGGATAGCTCGCGACTGAATAAGATGATTGTTGGCTAACATTCTGTGTTTTTTTTTTTCAGATTTACCGTCGAACTGGTATGTCACCTCATCCTAATTCAATTTAGTGATATCAAGGACCAATTTATAAGATGCCAATTTTCACTAATTAGATCCCTGAGTTGATGAATCATGTTACAAACCTCCGTAACACGCCCGTCATTACACACGGTACGAAACTGTCTCGAAAGCTGAAGAAACAAGTATGTGAAATCTAATGATCATATAGTGGACCACCGAAAATCTACCTTGACGGACTGTCCATCCAGGGGGCAGGTATTATATCTGTCGCGAGGGCCGGTGAGAAGAAGTTCATGGGCACTCGTCCGGACGAGCAGGACCGTTGAATTACAATCAAGTCTGTCGCCATCTCTCTACGCGCCCAACTTCTGAACAGCAATGCAAGGAAATTACCCAGAAGACCGAGGGAAACCAGTTTTTGATTAATTTGATTGATTCCCCCGGTCACATCGATTTCTCCTCTGAAATAACGGCTACCCTCCGGGTCACTGCTGGGGTTGTCGGCGCTGGTGAATTGCATTTGGAGATTTGCTTGAAGGCTCTTGAGGAAGATCATGCAGGTGTCCCATTGAAAATTTCCCCTCCGGTCGTCACCTACCGTGAGACTTTTGCCAGCAATTCTAGCATGACCTCCTTGTCAAAGTCACCCAACAAGCACAACCGTCTTTACGTTTCTGCTACCCCGCTTGCCGGTGAAGTTGCTAGGATATCGGGGCCGGGATAATTGGCCCCCGCGACGATTTCAAGGCTCGTGGGAGACTTCTTGCCGACGAGCACGGATGGGATGTTACTGATGCCCGTAAGATTTGGTGTTTTGGTCCTGATACCAGTGATGCTAATCTCCTCTTTGACATGACAAAGGCCGTGCAATATCTCAACGGAAATCAAGGATTCGGTCGTTTCTAGGTTCCAGTGGGCTACGAATGAGGGACCTATTGCTGAGGAGCCTATGCGAAGCGTCCGTTTCAACGTGCTTGATGTTACCCTACAGGCCAATGCTATTCACCGCGGTGGTGGACAGATCATCCCGACTGCTCGTCATGTTTTGTCCGCCGCTACGCTGCTCGCTGAGCCCGGCATTTTGGAACTCATATACTTTGTCGAGATCTAGGTTCTTGGGCAGGCTATGGGTGGTATCTGGGGTGTGCTGACCCGAAGCAGATTTCACGTTTTCTCTGAAGAACCACGCCCTCCCACTCCTCTATTCAACGTCAAGGCCTATTTGCCTTTCAACGAGTGCTTTGGTTTCACCGCAGACCTTCGTTCACACACTGACGGGCAAGCCTTCCCCCAGTCCATGTTTGATCTTGGGCCGTCCTTCCCGGTGGTCCGGTTCTTGACGCCACTACCAAACCTGCTCAGATTGTCCAGCAAATGAGTAAACGCAAGGGTATAAAAAACTGAAGTGGGACTAACCACCTGTGTAACATCCAAATTAGCAACACAAGCTAACTTTTTCATGAACGGGTTCCAGGAATTGAGATCTACTACGACAAACTTTAAGCGAATTAAAAAGAGAAAAGGAAAAAAGGTCAACGACGGTATGAGGGTTGGTATTTCTTTAACTGGGTTTTCCTATATTTATTTTCCAATTAGTTATTCGTTTCCTGTTACAATAGGCCCGGTCTTTCATATTATAGTGGTCCTCGTCGTCAAATAAATGGGCGCAAGACCTCCCCTATGGGGCTTCTTACTTTTTTCTTTGTATTAATTCATCTTTCTTCTTTGCATGGCTCAAGTACTTTGCCCTTGGACAGCGGGTGTGCCAGAAATCGACCATGGGAACACCGGAAGAGAAGAAAAAAAGTTCGATAACGAAACAATACAAGAAACCGACATCATGCTTATTTCTAAGCATGCCCGGCTTCCAATTCGCCGTCAAAGATTTCACCCTTTGTGGGGTGGGGCGTTGAATACCATCGCAAGACCTGGCTTCACAACGATTCCGGTATCCACCCCGTAAACCATGAGAGTACTTATTTTTACCGTGTTGTTGCTTATAGAATTCACGTGATTTAGGGTAATAAGGAAATGAGTGTAATGACGAATGGGCCTTCTCCGATGAGGGAGCTTCGGATGCTATAGCTCAAGCTCATCCACCTTTCCCAAGCTTCCAGTCCATCAGGCTTCGGGTCCGAACGGGACGGACGGAGGGGACTACAAGTGTCTGAGGGGGTGCAATTTACAGGGTAACTCAGGATGGCGAGCGGGCCGTACGAGCGACCGGCGGGCCCTACAGGTAATCGGCGAGGACTGCAGATGACGGGTGAGGACAGCAGGCACCGTTCGGGAATTACCGATCAGTCGAGGACCATAGGGACCTACAGTCACTCTCTCTAACGGTAGTATTTCTCGAAGGGCGAACGCTCTTGCCTTGCAGCTTGAGACGCACGCATGGGAATGCAGTCCGGGCGGTGACTACAAGGGGGATGAGACGCTTGGGAACACTGAGCTTATCCCGGTCTGGCTCAGGGTCAATCAGCAGAAATTTCGAAGACCGATGCACTTCATGCTTTATACAAGGTAGGATTCTAGTGTACAATTACAGGGCTTATTGTTTTGACTATTCAATAGGACGGCAAAATCCCCAAGGCGCAGACGAGCGATATCGGATGAAACCTCAAGTGTCTGGCCCAGAAAATAGAAAAATAAATAGACAATGTCACTAAGGGATTCAAAGAGGTCGACAACAAAAAGAAAATGATACAAGGTTTGACCGCTCGGTGATGCTTATCGTTGCCGGAATTGTCCCGAAAGGCCAGTTTGACATTTACCAGCACGAAAGCAAGCATTATACCGGAAGAGGTGGGTTGCGAATACCTGTAGTGTTGGTAAGTGGGCTCACATTAGCCTGTCGATCCACTATTTATGCTGATGGAACATTATTTCGGACAATGTGAGCGGCAAGATACGGGAGTAAGCCCATGGAGGTGTTTTGGTGAGTGGGTGGGACAGACTCTTTCTGGTTTTACGGGGTTTTAATTTTTATGTTGAATATGTAAGAGAGGGGAATACAAAATAAACACTCTCTAAACCTGTTAAGAGATCTACTTCCACCCTAAGTGAATACAAAGAAGCTATAGTATCATATTAACAACAAAAGAAAAGTAACGACAACCAAGAGCCCTTAGTTCCGCCTTTTTTATATTTTCCCGAAATCCCGTTCGTGCCCAGGAAAAATGAAGGTGTGATAGCCACTTAGTCAACTTGAAAGTGTGAGGGTTGCCGCTTACGAGAAGCCAGCTTCTGGGTCCTAGAAAATAAATTCATACAAAAGCTCGAGATTCGAGATAATAAATACATTCACTTTGGACGCCATTGAGAGATTGCTACACGAGTATAGACTCTGCTCCCTTTACGAAAAAGCGAGCCCTATAGTCTAGCCATCTTTAGCGTGTTAGTAAGTTTACATTGTCTCCACCATATCATACCGTACGCCATACGGGAAACCTTTATGCTCCCTCTCTATTTTTCCCCTCTCGCCTGTGTGCCGAGACCATTGCTGTTTCTGCTAGTGAGCAGTGGTGGGCGAACGCAAGGCCGAGAGAGAAAGAGAAGCGTGTAAGGAGAGAAGGGCGGCCTAACCTCTCCCCCACCATACCTTACCCCTCATGACTGCCACGACTTGATAGCGCCCGGTCATTGACCGTCATCCCCGATCCTTTTTCCCGCTTTTTTCCCCTTTTGTTCATCTCTGTTTCCACCGTCCCCCTTGACAGGTCAACAACCGCCACCAACCGTATCAATTTTTTGCATCCCAGTCACACCCCCAGCCAAAGATGCCAGCCAAAGAAGGAACAGCTTCGGTCACCCAGTGAGTTGGCTAATCATGTGTTTGTTTTTACTGACTGAATTGAAATCAGCTGAACTTTCTCGCGACAGCAATATGGGGACTGGTTACATTGGGTCTTTTACCGCTTCAGAGCTCCTGGTTGCTGTTTACGAAGTCATCAATATTGACAACCTCTAACAACTCTTCAGAAGTGTCTCTTAACCGTATCGAGCTCATCTGCGGTAAACGCCCGGTATTCTACAATGCAGACGTAACCGAGGAAGAAGCCCTCAACAAATATTCAAAGGCCATCTGGTTATCGATTCTGTTATTAATTTTGCAGCCCTGAAGCCTCTTTGCCCTCTTAGACACGCGCCCTGTTTAAGATCATACATCCGTGGCGACTCTACTCCATAATCGTTAAAAATTCTGGGTGTGCGTCTGACAGGTAGAACCGCTAGTCCGTTGGAGAGTCCACAGAGGTCCTAGCTGAATACTACCGCGTCATGTCGGAGGAACCATTTCTCTCCTCCGCTCCATGGAAGCGAATAACGTGAGGAAAATTGTGTTTTCTTCTCCGGCCACCGCTTATGGTGGCGCTACGAGATATCCAACCATGATCCCCATCCCAGTGGCCTGCCAGATTAGTTCAACTAGCCCTGCGGGAGAACTAAGATGATGATTGAGATGGGTATGCTTAGGTTCGCCATAAACCGGCTCCGCAGCTCCCTTGCCTGTGGTTTGGCTGATTCATACTAATTCAGCCCTGTAGTTATCGAGGACCATGTCGAGTCGCACCCCGGCTGGGGTTCTGCGCTTCTTACCTACTTTAACCCTGCTGGGGCCCATCCGTCGGGAGGCACGGGGGAGGGTTCTCAAAGAGTTCCTTACCACCTTCTAACTCTACTGTGGCAGGTTGCTATTAGTCGCCGAGATAACCTTAAGGTCTTCGGAACGGGTGGGTTACTTCAGATCGGGCCGCTCCTAACACCGGTAACTTACCCGACTATATTACCCTTCCCACGATGGCACAGCGATTCGCGACAACATCCACATCGTTGACCTTGCCAAGGGTCACATTGCGACTCTAAACAAACTTCGAAAAGACAAGCCTTGATACCGGGCATGGAACCTTGGTACCGGAAAAGGTTCTACTGGCTTCGACATGATCAAAGCCTCCTCGAATGCCGTCTGAAGAGACCTCCCTTATGAGGTTGTCTCTCTCGAAGGAAAGGAGATGTTCTACATCTTACGGGGGTCCCAACTTGAGCCGACGGGGAGCTTCGGTGGAAGACCGAAAATTATGCTTGAGGAATTTTACAGGAGATCTTTGGAAATGGTAATTACTTTTCGGATTCGACCCACTTGTTAATTGTGCTAGCGCATCTAATAGGTGTTGTTATGAGATCTGGATAGGAGAAGGACTCGGTGGACAGATGAAGGGCAAAGAACTGAAGGAGGGAACTTGTATTTATTGACCGGAGGCGTACCTTGCTTATCCGGATCAGTACCTGAAAGGGCTCCCGGGACGGACTGGCGGGGATTACATGTGTCTCTGGTCGCGCAATTTTCCGAGTAACTCCGGATGATGGGCGGGCCCTGTAGGTGACTGGCGGGCCTACAAGTAATTGGCGAGGACTGCAGATGACGGGCGAGGACTATAGATAACGGGTGAGGACTACAGGTACGATTCGGGAGTTACCAATACGTCGAGGACTATAGGGCCCTACAGTCACCCTCTTAAACGATAGTCTTTCCCAGAGGACGGACGCTCTTGCCCCACAGCTTGAGACAGACCCCCGGGACTGCAGTCCTAGCGGTGCCTACAGGGCGGACGGGACGCTTGGGGGCACTGGCTCTGCGGCGGGCAAAAACAAAGAAATGCGGTTCCGGAAGCGCTAGTCAAGAATCCCGATATTTTGATTCTGGACAAAGCCGCTGCCTCAGTGGGCGGAAAGGGCGATGCCCCCCCACAGGTAACCACGCCGCTACCCCCCGAGACGCCGAAAAAACATCTCGGAAGCGCGCTGCAGAGGACGAGACCACCCCAGAAGCCGAGGATGCCTCTGTGAATCTTGGGGACGCTGAGGAGCAGCTTGCTAGGAACCCACTTAAGAGGCTCAAGGCGAATAGTGGAGGGGTGGTTGGGGTAACTGCTGGTTCCGGGGCCAGGGGAGCTAAGGAGGTTGCAAAAATCCAACATCCTTTGTCTGAGGTAGGGGGCGGGGGGCCGGATTTCTTGAGTGGTGGGCGGTGGGCTGTGGAGGGCATGACGATTACCGAGCTGAAGGTGGGGACCGGGCGCGGGGCCGGGGGGGGCGCCCAGCTCTATTTACATTAGAGGGGCAGGGTGGAGGGGGGCATCATCTTCGACGACAATATGGATGGGCTCCCGCTTGTTCGTGTGCTGGGGATGGGGGATCTTATTTTTGCGGGTGGGAGATTGGGTTTTTGGGGATGTGTGTTGGGGGAGAACGCAGGCTAGATATTCAGCCTGCGCACTTCACTAGGGAGGATGAAGAAATCCCGGGGGCACCGGCGGGGCACCGGGTGTACGATAGTATGTTTCCCCCTTCTTTAATATTCCCAAAGAGAAAGAAGATGCCGGCGTAGATGAGCACAATAAGATTACAGATACGTTTCGAATTTTTTAGATGGAGATTTTTACGATAGTTTTCTTGTATATTCAGCAATGGAGTTGAACCAGTAGTCTGTTAACTAGGGGCTCTCTTGCTTTGGAGTCCTCTTTCTTGCATTGGAGGAGCGAATTTCAGTACGCTTCCATCCCTGGGTTATTGTTACGAGTGAATTTGAGTATTAATAGAATTACATTGCTTTTGGGCGGGGGGGGGGGTTTCTTTATTTTTTTCAAACCCGATCAGGGGTGGCCCAAGCGGTAATACGCTGTTCCGTTCACTATACCTAGCATGATATGTTCTACCGGAAGCCTTTCCCAATAACCTTGTTTTGTCTTCAAGTGAAGCAAGAGTGGATTGCATGTAGCTGATTGCTGGTAATCACCATGACCGCCCAGCCATGTTCTCAGCCCCCCTTCCACCAATTTTTCACCGGCGGCGTGCCCAGGGCCAAAGCTACTAATAGTACCGAAGGGGAAATGAGGGAACACCAGCTATTACTCGGAAAGCGATGGCTCTGAGAGCTGACAGGAGCAGAGATCCCAAGTAGATTTATTATGAAGCTCCGGGGAAACAACTGAGCCTCTGCAATGTCTAGGCAATAGCATGCTTGTTTTCTTTGCCATCGAGAGGATTTGGTGAATAATTTAAAAGGTATCGCGCCTCAGGGGAAGAATGAACCCAGGCTCCAATTGATCCTCGTATTCTCCACTTTCCCCAGCAACGGTTGGACAAGCTGTCTCGGGGTCGCTACGGAGCACCAACACGGTGACGTTCTCCGAGGAATTTATTACCATAATCTCCTCCTTTGCGGGTGCGATTGGACTCTCCACTCTTTGCTGTATTGGGTGCTCCCTCTGTTCTCAACATTTCCCTCAAAATGTTCAATTATTTCTCAAGTTTGTTCATTCTTAGTGGGACAAATGTTTATTACGCGTTCGGGTTTCTGCCGTGGAATTTATATTTCTACTCTGAAACATTGGATTTGGAAGGATTGCAGATAATTAGACATTGGCTAGGTGTATCGAGGTTCGTTGGCCCGGGCCGTGTGGCGGCGTTATCTCCAACAAAACGGAACAATTTTTTGCCCCATTCGATCTTTTCCTTGGAAATGCTTTAAACTGATAGGCTCCTATTACTTACCTCCAGAGACAGTTACAAGCAGTTACATTCTCCACAGTACCACTAGAGAACAAGGTGGTTGACGAACAGTGATCAATAACTACTCTCTATTCCATAGGGTGCCCCCGATTGTGGGCTGGGAGCATGACCGGGGCGGCTGCTCGCTGGTGGCCTGGCAGGAGTACTGAATCGGTGACTTCGGCCTGGGAGCATGTTCTCCCCCGACGTGTCCTTTTTCGTAGGAAAATGAACGATCAACCAGTGAGGAATTATCAACCCGCAGGAAAGCTTGAAGCAGATTTTAAGTGGGCAACCAACTACAGAAAGTGCTAAACTATCGTCAATTATAATCAAAGGAAAATAAGACAAAAAGAAATTGTTAACCGTAGAAAGCCAAAGAGTGGAGTCAAAACACATAAGTGAGTCCTCGCTCTCCTCCGTTGTTCTCCCTCCTCCCTCCGCTTGACAACACACGATCTATACTAGTGATTACAAATCACTCTCATGTGGGGAGCCAAGAACACCACAAATCCTACCAATAATTAGCTAACTAACCTGTCGCTCTCCACCCATTAAAGAAAAATGTAAAAATAAAATGTAAACCCTAGAACTTAATTTATAACCGCACAACACCGAGTGGCCGACAGAGGACAATTGCAGTATTGCAACTTAATATTGTAATAGAAGAGTACCAAGGGAAAACATAAAAAAAGTCTCTTTGGCGGGGAATTGAACCCCGGTCGTCCGCGCTCAGAGTAAACTGACAGGCGGAAATACTAACCACTATACTACCAAAGACAGAAGTGAAACTATCAAAGACCGAAGATGAATTCTCATCTCCAACGAGGTTACTTCTGCTAATCCAGCGGAATCATTCTACCAACAAGACTCATGTAGCTGCTTCCGCCAGTCAGGTCAGGATCCAAAGTAAATAACCACGGTAACCCACCCCACTGATTACCCTTTCCCTGTCCTATTTCGTCCCAATGTTCAAATGCCAGAACCCATATATTGCAGATATTGAGAAAAGGGAGGGGAAACCAATAAAGGAGACGTGAAGTGAGCAACGCCAAAGGAAATACATGACCGTGCCCTCCGCTTGGCCATGGGGCCACTTGTTCCACTGACGGAGGCATCGGGGACGCCACGCTGCCATTGCCCTGGGAGATCGCTACCGCTAATGTATCCTTAGGTGACAATGAGGGTGCATGGGCGACGGGTAGGGGTAGTGAGAGATAAGAACGCGACGAGCAGGGAAATAAGAACGCAAGCTGTAGGAAGCATAGTGGGCTCGTGGAAAAGGGAGTTGGGAGAAGATATATGGATGGGGGGTCCACTGACCCAGAGTCCATAGCTATGACCCCGCGCGGGCCCGACAACCGGCATTACCGTTTTCAACCAAACCCCCGAGACACGGGCCCGGTTCCTCAAGCACTATCCCGTACGCTTAGCCGAACTAGCAAGGGGTTGTAACAACGCGACATCTATTCCAGGGCACTATGCCTTTGATTGAGAGATATGATGTGAGAAGTGGAAGCATGCAGGGTCTTGCTAGGTCAGAAGGGTATTCGTGTGCCTCAACCAATAACTGCTTTCTCTTTTTCGGTTTTTAGTTTCAAGCCTGTTAATAAAACAAAATCCCCCATTTTTTATGTCCCCAATGTTTTATGAATCAAACGGGAACCCTAAGAACGGTTTCCGTTCAAGGATTGGAGCCGTTCTACTCATTACGAGCTCCAATTTCTGGCAATTATTCCTCACATAAAGACCAACCCATCCAAACACCTCCCCACTTGTCACTCATTCTCCCAGGCGCCTCTTCTCTCATCTTCCAAATTGCTCAAGTCACCCAAACAGTTTACATCATTGACTCATCGACAATCTGACTTCTCCCTCGTAATAGTTAATTGCTGAAATCTAATCCTACAGGAATGATCAACTATGGCGTGGTAGGAGAAATGCTCTATGGCTCTCTTATATGAATATCAGATCTGGCTACCATAAATAGTGAGTTGGAATAAACGCATTTTAGACAATTAGAGCGACGTTTCCACAAGATACCCATAATGGGTCCTACATAATCTACCCAAAAGAGTATTGCTAGTCCCAGCTAGTGTTGACGAGCCGGCTCAGCCGAGTCCAGACCTGGGCTCGAGCCGCCAAGAAACCGCCAAGAGGCTCGAGTCTAGAGTCGAGTCGGCTCGTGGACCCCTGTCCGAGCCGGCTCGAGCCGCCAAGAGACTCGAGTCTGCTCGTGGACCCCTGTTCGAGCCGCCAAGAGCCCGGTTGCCAAGAGACTCGAGCCGGCTCGAACCCAGGTCTGCACTCGCCTCGAGCCGGCACGCCCAAACAGCCCAAACTATTCATGAACAAGGATTAATCCAATTCTATTTACAGATGTTAACTATTTTAACTTTAGTACTTGAGAGACTTTCAAGCTGCATCGACTCTAGGAAGAACAGGTGAGTAGAGTTGAATGAGAGTTAGTCACCATGACGTGAATGATGGAAAAGAAAAGAAACTGATAGTATTGATGGTTCGGTATCAAGACTTGCGATATCCTGAAATCTTGTTCCTCAACAGAGATCACTTGTCAAGAATCAAAATTCAGCTACGCGAGTGGGATGAACAGGGGTAATTAAAAATGTGAGGCTGAAGATTTCTCAACAAAATACTAGCTTGGCGATGACACAAGTCCTAGGTTCACGGCAATTTTGGAAGATATGAGTGTTATCTTGTGATTTGATGAACAAGAATGACTATTCTTCGGGCTTTATTTCGGGCTTCTTTGGGCTACCCGGGCTTGCCACTTGGGCGACCCGACCCGGCCCAATCAGCCCGGGCCCAATTGCGAGGCTTGATCAATTAGAAACATTTGACATAACCTAACCTCTCCTTGTTTTTGAGGTACCTGGCTGCTATGTCTGCTAGGAGGAATTTCCCGGACCGTTTCCTCATTACCTCTCGAGATGCCTTAGTAAAATCTTTGGTGTCATCGACCTAGTCCTAAACATCCCTTCAGTAACGTTTATCAGCGATTCAAAATCAGTATATTTTAAAAGCATCAACCCACTCCCACAGAGCAATGTGAGGATTTAGGAATCCAAATCTGCCGAAATTGTTATGTTCAGTGGAAGCGCCTCCCAAACCGGACAGAGAGAGGCCTGTAATGTTTTGTTGAAATGAACCAAAATTCCGACAACTTAATCCTGAATCCTCGAACGGCCCACCGCAAATAATCTTTCGAGGAGGATATCACGCATAGGTTGGTTGTATCTCCTCACTACTAGAACTGGGCGTCAGCTGGAATCCTAACATGTTTCGCATGGGATAGAACGAAAGCCTCCTCCAACCCAATGTCTACGATGAAACTGACAATCTAATAGAATCTCTTGGCACGCTTGAATATCTCATGGGGGACTACTCCATCTCTCCTGAGGGAACCCCCTACGCCCTCCAATGCATCCTCAACCAATAGCGAAAGATTATTCACTCGCGTGGTTGTACCACTTCCGGTGCCTCTGGACATCTTAGAATTGATTGGATTGGCTCAATCCTGGCATTTACAATGGACTGAAGATTATCGAGGAACATACTGTTTTGTTATAGGCTTGTAGATACAGGGCACAACCAACGCTGTGCAGTGTTCCCATGTGTCCCGTCCCCTTGTAGGCACCGCTAGGACTGCAGTCCCGGGCGTCCCGGATGTCCCTCTCAGGTTGTAGGGCAAGAGCCTCCATTCTTTGGAAAAGACTGCCGCGTAAATCGCAAAGCGCTGGTGACCTTGCCGTCTGGGGAACCCCGGCTGGTGCTTACATAGTCACACCGATCGATGCAGCCTCTTCGGGGAGCTCCTGAGTCCAAGCGAGGCACCAGAAATCTAGACCAATGACTTACAATTTCCAAGTGCATAATCCCGAGGACCTTGCGACACAGAGAGGAAAACAAGTCGGAGATTTTGGATAAACCTATCTCCAAGGTAGCACCCCTGAATACCGAACTCTGTTGCAAGTCACCGGCGATCACTCCGCTCTTACGCATCTTTTCTCTTGTACCTTTTCTATCTCGTTAACCAACTGTTATTAGTTTTCTTTGTTATCAAGCGAAGAGGTGGGATTACTATACCTGGTTGTATAGTGGAACGGAGAATGCGCACACATGGCCGATGGCTATCGGCATGGAAAGCGAGGGGGAAAGGGGAGACCGGAGTTCCGGTGATGCGGTATCATCACCGGGTGGACTTCTGACCGTCCAATGGAAGTTGTTAGAACCTTCCCCGTGTCTTGGGGACCAGAGCTGAGTGAGCAGGAATGTTCTTGCATTTTGTATATAAACCCATTAGTTCTCCGTAGATAGAACCGCAAACAAGCAAGATAGGATTTCCCAGTATTGACAAAGTTTTCGCTCGCCTTGACTTCATTCAAACTCTTCTTCCTCGCGGTCTAGTCTCTCCTATCCAATCGACATCTGACAACAATAAACTCAACTTACATATAAAATGTGTTGCTAACGAGAACCAGCTAAACCTATCTCCCAACTCCAGATCTCAGCCAAAATTGTTTCTCGCCAACCCCGCGGACGAGTTCCCCAGCTAAATATGCACCGGGGGAAATACAGGGAGCCCCCGCCTCCATTCTTGATCCAACTACCACAAGAATTGCCCAGCGGTGAACCCGCCCTGACCGGCAAAGCAGGCTTGGGTAAGACGGTTCGGATAATTCAGATGGCTATGCCTTATACATGTAGTAGGGTAGACTGCGGAAACCAAAGTGGTCCTACCATGATTTCGAAGCAGGATCCGAACACTGGGAGGAAGACTCATGCATGACGGGATCCAAGTGCCCGGCGAACTCCTAATACTGACCGCGATCCTGACCGGAGTCACTATGCAAGATAGGACCCAAACACTTGCGGGAATCAATTCATGGACAGAGCTCAAATAGCCTACAGCCTAACATGTGCTTGACTAAGTCAACCATGCGAGACTGGAAGTGGAGGATATGTAGGAAGTAATGGCGGAGTCATGATTTTTGAAGGTTTCTGATATCGGAGCTAGTTAGGATCGCATGAATGTCATACGCCCGGATTTCAGTTGTGGAATTTATATTTCTACTCTGAAACACTGGATTAGGAAGGATTGCAGATAACTAGACATTGGCAAGGTATGTGTATCGAGGGTTGGTTGGCCGGGGCTGTGTGGTGGCGTTATTTCCAATAAAAAGAAAACATTTTTTGTCTCTGTCAATCTTTCCTCAAAAATCCTATATATACTCCGCTCCTATGCCTTACCCCCAGAGACAGTTACAAGCAGTTACATTCTCCACAGTGCCTCTAAAGAAACTAGGTGGGTGACGAACAGTGATCAATAACCCCTCTCAATTCTACAGAGCGCCCCCGATTGTGGGCCTGGGAGCATGCGGGGGGGGCTGCTTCTCGCTGCAGCCCGGGCACGAGTACTGGTACTGAAACAGTGACTTCGGTCTGGGAGTATATTCTCCCCCGACAGGTCTGTTTTCGTAGGGAAGTGAACGATCAACCAGAGAGAAATTATCAAATAGTAGGAAAGCTGGAAACAGATCTTAAGTGGGCAAACACCTTCAGCACTAACTTATAAGGAGTGTTAAACTATCGTCAGTGATGATGGTTAAAGGAAAAAAACACCGAGAAAAAATCGCTAACTGTAGAAATCTAAACAGTGAAGTCTAAACACACATAGGTGAGTCCTCGCTCTCCTCCGTTGTTCTCCCTCCTCCCTCCTTAACAACCCACGATCTATACTAGTGATTACAAATCACTCTCGTGTCGGGTGCCACGAACACCACAAATCCTACCAATAACTAGCTAACTAACCTGTCGCTCTCCACCCATTAAAGAAAAAAATAAAAAATAAAAGGCAGGCTCTATAGCTTAAAATGTAACACCAAGATACTAGATAACCGATAGAAAACAATTGCGGTATTGCAACTTGAAATTGAAGTGGAAATGCAACATGGGAAAGAAAAAAAAAAGTCTCTTTGGCGGGGAATTGAACCCCGGTCTTCCGCGCTCAGAGTAAACTGACAGGCGGAAATACTAACCACTATACTACCAAAGACTTATATATTAGCCTGTAACCCATATCAGCTACATTAACGTATGATCTCACCTTGCCAGCAGAAACCACCGGGGAGTTGAGAACCTGGGTGCGCGAGCCGCAACTAGTGTTGACAGATGCTCGGTGCAATCTCTAGTGGAGGTACGACGCAACTGGGCGGATGATGAACAGGGGTATTTCATAGCGAAAATTTGGATTCGTCAAGGTTAGGGTTACGAAAAATTACTTGCAATGAATCCCTGTTCATAATCCGCCCCGTTTCGTGGTATCGTACACCCAGTAGAAACTGTGCTCCCGGCCGGCCACTGGCTCTAGCGCCATTTCCAGTCCCCCCAAATAATGCCCCACGTTTGAATAAGAGTTTTTCCTTGTAATCTAGCTCAAATTTCGAACAAAACACCTTCACTTAACCCTTTATTGCCGGGGCCTGCCTTGTTGGTGACTCTTCCCGGATGTATGGAAGGTTTTCTTCAGCCCCCACTTTATTTCAACCTATGATATCATACCAGCCATAGGAAAATAAAATCAGTTAATCCGGTATGCCCCTAACCGAGGAGTTAGCACATCCGCCTCTATTTTAATCGATAGGGAAGCCATTTAATGATCAAACGGTTAGCGGAACGCTAAGAGGCCAGATACTAGGGTCCTGTCCTGCCTAGAACTACTTGTACTCGGGTACGAGGGTAATTGGGGCCCGGTAACACGAACACACTCGCGCAGCGTATTTCTCGAGAAAACGCAGCGAAACTGCTTGTATCACCGGTCCCGACTTTTTGCCACCACCAAAAAATCCTCACAGTATATCACTCGAATTCCCTAATCCGGCCTAGTCCCCATACAAATTCCGCGCCTCGTAATGGAGGTGGGCCCGACTTTTGTCTACCCCCTAGTACAAAGCCAAGATTAAAGACGCACTCGCACGTATTTTCATATTCCATTGAAGCAGTTGGAGTGCTTCCTATTCCTATTCCTATTGATTATATCTCGGGCAACAAACATCCGAGACGGATACTGTAACCCATATAATGTCGATCATGATGCAGGAATGTAACATCCCTCATGCGACTACTCTATTGTCCCCCTACCTCTCCGTGAGGATTGCTAAGTCAAGTGAAGTGGATGAGAAAAGCGCCTAGCCGCGGAAAATATGGTGTGTGGACAGGGTTAACCGCGCACCGACGATTGGTTGCAACCCCAACACTCCCTGTCACCCTTCACTTTAAAAACCACCTAAAGAAATTTCTCCACATCAAGTATTAGTTTCTACTATGTACTCTACTGCGAATTTTAATTTTTAATTTACTTCCCTGATTTTTCATGATATGGGGGGGAGTGCTTTGTCATGGTCGGGGTTTTTTATGTTCGTTGATCCGCGGTTAATTTTGTCCGCGACATGCTTTGGGTGTCATAGAATCTCCGTGATCAGCGCGACGCGAATTTGAAAAACACCTTCATCGGCCAAGACAACCACCACAGACTGCTGGGCCACCAACCCCGAAAAGGCGCGCGGGATACGACCGGAAGTCGCCCGACCGGCCAGTACGTGTGGAGGGCTAGCCAGCCGTCCAGGACCGTCATGTGAACGACATGTATGACTGGCTCGGCGTTGTCTACGACTTCTATCGCAGCGTTTTCGACCGTAACTCGATCGACCGTGCCGGTGCGCCGCTTCGCGCAGCAGTGCACTACTTGTAATTTCATCGCGTATTCGGAATCTGGAATTAATAAACATGTATAGCTTAGTGCTATGTCCAAATATGGCTAGGAGGAGCCTCTATTACATGTATTATTTAGTCTCGTCTGGGTCAAGCTTCTGCTCAGTTCCCTACATTTGACAGGGCCCCTACCAGGTGCTCCTACTTGTACAGTTTTTCCTCACAGCTTTTACCCAGGTATTGGCTCACGATAGTTGTAATAAAAACTCTGCAGGTTTTTGAGACTCTTTCACCCCAGCTTTATATTATGCCCAAAGTAACCTTTTAGAAATCACAACTCGCTCGCCTCATATTTATCCTAGCGATACCAACCGGCGTTCACTAGCTAAACAAAAAAACAAATACCTCCCGCCTATTCCGCAGTACATCTGGAAAGTACCACGCGTACAAGTTGTAGCGAGATTGCACCATTACTGCAAGTGAGCTACCCACAGTCGGCAAGGCAACCCCAGCCAAAAGACCCAAGGCCGAGCCAAAGACACAGGAAATCCCAGCCAAAACAAACCATCCGAACATGGCCTCGCAAAACCTCCTCCACAAAAGAAAACTAAAACGAATTTAACGCTCCCCACCAAAGCAGGAAACCCCCCCAGCCACGGCGCACCAACCACTAGTGTGGTTTGTTAGTGTTGCAGCGCCTGGTTGCTATCGCATGTGCGATTACCTCACCAACAAAAGTCGGTATTCATGTCTTTCCGCTGAGATAACAGAATTTTTATCTCTAGTTATCGCTTAGAGGGGGCATGAGCCCTAACCCGTGAACTGTTGCTGTGGCGGCAACCCGAAAGACCCCGAATTCTTGATTGCGATATCGATTCCCCCCGCTGCCTTTTATTCGAGCCACCAACTCGAGACACGAAAGTATGTTTCTCCGCGTGCTGGGTCCCCAACGTGGACCCTCCAGACTGGCCCATTCTGCGACTATTGTAGTGATCCCCTTGCTGCTGGCGCTTAACGTAATTTACGGCCATGCGGCTCTTCGCCGGGATGTGGCTCACCATGGCAACCACAGGAACATCAAATGTATATTTGATTATCTGCATACATTGTACTGGTAACATATTGAAAATTAGTTAAAT
>Ga0307509_10005310_pt1 | contig 18020 bp, 29 predicted proteins | sample 10_EM_MG_FD_202245 | JGI IMG/M metagenome (GOLD analysis project Ga0307509, IMG submission 202245) | Populus trichocarpa ectomycorrhiza microbial communities from riparian zone in the Pacific Northwest, United States - 10_EM | ecosystem: Host-associated > Plants > Roots > Unclassified | place...
CATCTTTGGTGGTATCCACAAGTATAAGCGTCTCATCAAGGATATTAGAGGGTATCTCAAGACAAAGCTTCCCAGCTACAGCGTACCTACATGTATGTTTCCGTGCCAGCTTCGACGCGAATACTAAGCGCAGATCCTCTAGTATTTGTACCGTTGAAGAAAATGCCGCTGAATCCGAATGGGAAAATCGATAAACCGGCCCTTCCATTCCCAGACACTGCACATGCGTACGCTGCGCGACCTCAATCGCATGGCTGTACTGCTAGTCCAACAGAGCAGACCATGCGGACTATATGGTCCCGAATTCTCCCATCTGTGCCATCCCCGGTTCCATTGGACGAGAACTTTTTTGACCTTGGCGGTCATTCCATCCTTGCCACGCGGCTTATTTTCGAGATTCGGAAAACGTTCATCGTGAATGCACCCCTTGGTTTGATATTCGACAATCCTACGATTACGGGATTGTCCATGGCGATAGACTCCTTGCGTACTGCGGATCTTGGGCTCACCAGTTCCATGGATCAGGTAGCTCCAAATGACACGCAAGTGTCACTCACAGGGAAGCATACAGTAAATTATGGTCAAGACTTCGATACCCTTCGCACAACGTTACGATCCTCCTACCCTCAGCCCGCCTTCCCTACTGTTGGGGGAAGCGTCACAGTTTTTCTCACGGGTGCTACCGGATTCCTTGGCTCTTTTATTTTGCGTAGTCTCCTATCGCACGGGAGGATCAAGAAAGTCATCTGCATCGTCCGTTCATCGACTGACGCGAAGGCCTCCGAGCGTCTAAAGCAGAGCGCAAGCGATCGTGGTGTGTGGGACGAGAGCTGGTTTCGTACTGCACGATTAGAAGTGCTACGAGGTGACCTAGATCAAGAAGCGTTTGGCCTCACCGCTCATGTATGGGATCGTGTCGCTGGAGAAGCGGACGTAGTAGTTCACAACGGAGCCTTGGTAAGCGTATTTTCCATATTATCCCACGTCTTCTCGATCAACTCACTGCTATGAAAGGTCCACTGGGTGTATCCATACGATAGACTGCGCTCCGCCAACGTCCTAGGGACTTTGAAGGCAATCGAATTTGCATGCTCAGGAAAACCAAAGCAATTCGTTTTTGTATCAAGCACCTCCGCTATTGACACAGACTATTACCTTCGCCTCTCCGAATCCTTGTTGCAGGGAGGAAAAAATGGTGTTCCCGAGGACGACACCCTCGATGGCTCACGCTCGGGTCTCAAGACGGGGTACGGCCAATCTAAGTGGGTATCGGAAAAGCTATTGCTTGACGCGGGAAAACGGGGCCTGTGTGGCTACATTGTTCGTCCGGGATACATTGTCGGAGATGCAGCAACTGCAGGTGTGTAACGTGTCCAAAATCAGTTGAATGAGTCGGACTAAACCGATCAATTTGCCCTTCAGTCACAAATACGGACGACTTCATCTGGCGCCTTGCAAAGGGATGCATTCAACTTGGGCTTGTCCCCGATATCAACAATTCTATTAATATGGTTCCAGTTGACCGCGTGGCTCACTGTACCACACTGGCTGCGATATCTCCGCAGTCTGGCTCCGGGTTAACTGTCCTCCATGTACGAGCGCGCCCGCTTCCCACCTACAACACCATCTTTTCTTCTCTTTCTCGCTACGGCTTCGCGGCAGAACGATGCGAATACCTGGTCTGGAGACGCAAATTGGAACAGCACGTTATGGAAGTTCAGGACAACGCGTTGTTCCCGCTCCTTCACTTCGTGCTGGATGATTTGCCTACCAGCACCAAGTCCCCTGACCTTGATGATCTGAACATGCGTACCTTGCTTAAAGGTCACGATGATACAGAAGATGGAACAGTGTCAGATGCGTTGATGGCCAAATACCTCTCCTGGCTCATACTCGTTGAATTTCTACCTAAACCTTCATTGCCTGGAGCAGATCTTCTTCCCGAGCTAGGCAACAGTTCAGTTAGAAAGGCTTTAGGACGTAGCGGTGCTTAGAGTAGCCAGTCTTTGTGTTAGAAGGTCGCGAAGAGATACATTTGTCGTACAGTAAACAAATGATCTTCCACCGTCCCATAGTTCGTTGTTCTCGGGCTAGCTATACTAGTCTCTTTAGGTTCCGTCAAAGGAGGGGCATAAAACGCGGTCATGTTCCAATGTTTGCAACCTTCTCATAATAATTCATCACTGAAACGACGTCATCTCCTGTTAGGTATTTGTGTTTGGCCAGTAACTGCGATCACAGGGGTAATAACTGTCAGTAGTGCACCAATGGGTAAGAAAAGAAACCGTACCAATAGCCACACCCGCATGCCTTTCCACCCTGCTGTTTTCATAATGGTAGGTAGAAAATAATCCACAAATTCTATCACTGCTTTGCAAGGGTCCAAGAGATACCGACTTTTCAATCACCTGTCAGCACAAGGCAGCAATCGTAGAAAGGAGGTCAAAGCACCGTCGCTTAGAAAAGATCCATCGATTCCATAATGCCTGCATTGCCTTTTCTTCGTCCCGTATATTATCGATTTCGAACAGCTCCTCATCTCGCTCTAAAAGCAACCACGAGGTTAGTCCATAGTCGGACATGGGATATCCCGCAACGAGATCAAAAAGCCGCGGGCCACAGGGCCGACAAGAGATGATTAGGTTCTCATCATCGTCTTGCACATTTGAAATCAGGTAAGGATAAAGACCAAGCGGTCCAAGCGGATCCAGAGCACTCGGTGCCTGGTGAATACCGTCATCGACTACATCAGGAACGAGAGAAGCGGTGCGGGACGTAGGGGTTGGCGAGAATTCTGGTTTAAATTCGAAGGACGGAATGGGATGTTCCGTAGTGGTCTCACCCACAGGTGTCTGTGGCTCTTCGAGGGTTGTGTCTGACGATTGTGAAGCACCAACGGGTGACCAAGGGCGAACGGAAGGGTCAATAGGTGAAGAGCTTCCTAACCAGATCAGCAGATCATGAGATAAATCGGTTTTGATCTACTTGCCGCGACGATTCGTCATCCTCCGATTCATCAACCAGCACGTCATTCCCAGGAAGCTCCAACGCAAGTACCCAGCTCTGCACTTGTGAGTAAGTGACAACATTCAACGAGGGGTTTACGACTGACACCGTCTTTCGCTTTTCGCCAGTTCGCCTCCACTTCAAGGTGATCCCATTTCAGATGTGCTTCCAGTATTTCCTTCGTAAAAAGGCGGCCCAAGGTGTCGCACAAGGGACAAACTAAATCATCTATGGACAGTTTCACTTCGTGGACCAAGAATTCTGTCACCTCGCTGTCCCACTCGTCATCTGAGACATCTATAGGAAATTTGTAAAGGATGGTCAGTAATCGTCTTTGGGCTGAGACAACGTCCATAGTGAGGCCCATCGTTTTGCAGCGTCGAAGAAAGCTAGTTCTGACATTGCGACGAAGAAACGGCAGGCGTCTTTTCTTGGAGGTGGCAGCTGTCGATAATGAGAGAGCTCCGAATGATGCTATCATAGTCTTCCACGCAGCATCGTTATCACCAACGACAGCTAGTCCAGGTGCGCTACAGGTACTCGGCATGACGTAGTTTGTAGGCTCTAGCGCGGCCTTATTCTCATCGCTACCTTTCAGACGTCAATTTAAGATGTTAAATAGTAGTCCACGAGTATATGCTCACCACGTTGAACAGCTAGTTGATAATATTTACTCGACGATGTCTTCCCAAATACGATGTTTGCAAAGGCAGCACTATCAATCTGGCTGTTCTCACTTTTGTGAGATCATCTTCAATAAAATATCGGAGGCAACAAGTACTTTCGGTGTTGGTTCGTGAGAAGGTAACGTTTCCTGCTTGAGGCCACTTGTGCAACTGCCCTAGTTCGTCTGGCAGAACTTTTGGCTGCGGTGCCATCAAGAATTCGACCCGACGCATTCGCATCCTTTGGCGTCTTGGGGTCATTATTGATGCGGGAAGCGCTAACATTTTTGTGCGGAACAGGTTTAAGCCTGCGTTCAGGCTGAGAAAAACCGGTGACAGTAGGTTTGGTTGCACGGTGAAACCCTGCCACACCAGCAATCGAGTAGGGGCGTGACGTAATCAAAACAGGTGGAGCTGTACAAAATCTCAGCCGCGTTGGGATAATGGAAAGGGGATGAAATCAGACTACTTTGAGAGTTCTGTGCTCCTGTTGAATTGGACACGGGATGGATATTCTGGAGAAAGATTAGAACTGAAACGACTGCAGGGTAATAAAACAAAAGGGTAATAGTACTCTTTGTGACGCCCCAGTGTGTGCCGACTTTCTTGCAATAGGAAACATGCCAGTTCTGCTATCGGTGTGCGGATACCCATGGGCTTGTTTTCGTAATGTCGTTGGAGCTTGAGGGGCACCACTAGCTTTTCGTGCTCTGCTTAGTGGAGACATGACAATGTAGAGAGCACGCTAGATAAGATGGGCCGTAGATTCTGTGAGTTCTATTCTTGGATCAAACAGGATCAGAGAGCGAATGAAGAAGCCCTTGCGCGATTACTGTATAGGAGAGGGGACAGTAGTCACTGTACAGTAAACAAGTTGACGGTGATGTTGTTAGGCAGATAAGATAAGGACAGCAACTCCGACAAATATCCACATAACATAACTCAATAACGCGAAGAGTGCCCATTGTCTCACGTAAAGCAGAATTCACACTGTTTTTTTTTTTTGAATCGATTACTGTGCGCTTCGGGGAACGGTGCCCCATGTAGCACTTCTAGGAATGTTTACATATCTGGCTGTGTATGTATGTACGTGGGTTCTTTCAAAGCGGATTTCTGCCCCCATAGCTCTGTGGCCATCGTTGCGTAACGTAGATTTGTTGTGATAATGGCGAGCGCGGCGTTGACGCGCCAGGTGATCGTTAGGTATTTGGTGGGAACGCTTCCCTGTTAGGGGAGCAATTGTATCGGTGACGTTCGCAGAGGTCACCCGTGTGTCGCCTAATCACTTGGGTCTGGTTTGGGTGGAGCGCTTGCGCAGAACTGGCGTGCGCGCTTTCACGTTACGAGGAGGAAATGTTTGTGTGGTGTGGGGGGATGGGTGGCTGTCGGTGTGCGTGATGCTACTGAGCGTTCGCTTCTGGTTGCTCGAGTCTGTTTGTCGCCCTGATGTACTTGGCTACTTCTCCTGCCATTTCCGGTACTCCTAATAGTGTTTCCATCTCCATCGGTTTGCGGAGCTTCTTGGCCTTCTCTGTAAGGGCCCATCTTTCGATTCAAACTGTTTCGGATGTGTAGAAGTAATGGAACAGCGCAAATCGGGACTACACATGAAATCATAACCCTCAAGAACTCATCAACCGTAGTTCAATCCGCCGTGATTACGATCTCGCTCTCCCCGAGTGCGCTCATTATTGTCCCTTCCTCCCCCGCGTGATCGGCCATCACTAGAGCGATCCATTCCCAATGGCATCGAAGGTCGTGGAGGTAGATGCGAGACCCGAGGCTTCTGATCAGGTTGCGGCGAGACATTATGAACACTGGGAAGTTGATATGGTGCCGGAGGACCCTGTGCAGGGTAGTGAATGGGGGGAAGATTCACCGACCCACTTCCATAATCAAGGGGCTGAGGGTACGGGTTTTGATGACCAGGGGGTGGTGGAATGCCGGGTCGGGCTGGTAAGGAGGGACGGAAGCTATCCCGAGTAGGATGGCCGCGATTATGATACGGCGGCATATGGTTGCCAATTGGTGGTGGTTGAAGGCGTGGGAGTTCAGTGGGACGAGGAGGAGGGATGGGGGCCTGCGGAGGCTGCTGGCGGCGTCCGCGTTTGTCGAATTCATGAGAGGCCTCATAAACGGGTAATCTTAGGGAAGAATATGAGCAAAGGAACTATAAGACGAGGATAGAAGGAACGCCACGTTTTGGGATCGGCGGGCAGCGGATCTGTCCAAAAGTAATCGTGTTCAAGGGCAAGCGTCGCAGTAATGCGTTCCGCGGGGTTACATGTGAGCAACTTGTCGATGAGATCGCAAGTCTCCGCGCCAAATCTCACGACAATTATGTCAGTCAAAAGTACAGACCACACTTCTAGTTATCACTGACTGTTCAAAGACAGATTTGAGTCGTTTCGGATGCTGATTGTGATGCTTCACACCCTCACAGCCTGGTAAGGTATCGAAATTTGGCCAGGTATGCTGGTTGGGAGTACCACACATTTGCCATATCTTCTCAAGTTGGTCCAAGTCCGAGTTTCCGGGAAGAATAGGATGTCGTAAGAACATCTCTCCAAGTACACATCTGAGAACAAGCGTCAACGAATCACCAGATAAGACGATTTTTGATCGTACCCAACTCCCCAGATGTCAATTTCTCCGCCATAATTCCTCGCCCCGAGGAGAAGCTCAGGCGGACGGTACCATCGCGTCACGACGCAGTTTGTGTAACGTCGTTCCTTCCTGTGCGAGCTCCCAGCATTCGTGTCAACAGTTGCTGAGCGAGGATCGAACGATCGTGCCAGACCAAAGTCTGCGATTTGCAGAGAACCGTTGTTCGAGATCAAGAGATTCGCTGCCTTCATATCGCGATGCAAGATGTGATTCTGGGTACCGAGATGTCAAATACTTTGCTGACCCTGAAGATTGAAAACGCACTCTGTGCATGTACTCCGTGCCCTCGAGGAGCTGCTTCATATAAAGCTTGATTTGACTTGGCTGCAACTTCACGCGGTCATTCTCCAATAACCCGGCTAGATCGTGGTCCATATACGGGAATACCATGTACACGGATAATGGCCTGTCCTTGCCATTACCTAGTTCTGATGAACGAAGCACGAGTAACAAACCAACAAACGACCTACCACGAACGACGAACATATCCAGCAGTTCTACGACGTTGGGATGTTTGATAGCCTTGAGTATTTTTATCTCTCGCAATGCTGTCACAGGCATTCCCTCCTTTTCGTTGTGCATTAGGATGCGCTTCAAAGCAACAAGTTTGCCAGTCGGGCGGTGCTTCGCTTTATGAACCTCCCTGAGAAGGATATAAGCGTCAGGCATTGGCGGCGAGAAAGAATACGCACCCAAAGGTGCCCTCGCCTAGTTTAGTCATGGTATCATAATCATCATGTTGGCCAGAGCCGACAAATGTTCGGCCGTAGGCCTTACATTCTTCCTCTCGGGAACGACGGAGGAGGGGACGGATTGGGCGGGGAGATTGGTGTGGAGGTTGGATCTCTTTAGAATTCTCACTCGTCCTTGGGGTACCTTTTTCAGGGATAAAGGCATCAGCTTCGTCTCCGGGCACCCTCTCGCCATTTGGTGAACGAGAGAGAGGATGAGACAGGGAACACGGGACCACGGACGGAGGGGGTTTTTTCGGGAGAGGAAAGGAAATTGTTGGATGCAGTCCTTGAAGCTCAGAATGTGGAGGGGTAGGTGGTGGGGGAGATCTAGGTTGAGGAGGTGTTTGAGTTGGACAGGGTGATGGTGAGTGCGGTAATCGAACTAGGGAGGATTGTTGTGGAGAGACTGGACGATAATCATTGGCCATAGGCCTGCCACGAGTGGACTCATACCTGGGCCCATAAGAGTCCCTTTCGTGGCCTCGATCGTGGTAGTCACGATATGGTGGTCTTGGGGAGTCGTAGTAGTCACCCGCATAATAACTCTCCGGCGGTTCTCTGCGATAGTGACCCCGCGCGTCATGACGCCAATCACTGGCAGAATCATACCGGGACTGTGCGTGATTGCTGTAACGGTCACGCAAATCGCGAGAATCGGGGGTTCCGTCGTGACGACGAGAAAGTAGCGGCGATGGCGAGCCTCTGGTAGGGCGGTGTGGTGGTAATCTGTGAGTCTGTTTCCTCGATGAAGACATGGATCCCGATGAAGATGACCTGGAGCGCGTCCCAGTGCGGATTTTCGACCTGCCAGGTCGGCCATAGTCGCCGACAGGAGAGCCTTGCGAAGAACCCGAAGGTTGTCGATCCCGACGTCGGTCGCCAAACTCGCGATCACGATGCGGTGGCTCGTTCGCATAAAGGCGACCCTTCCAGCCCCTACTATAAGCTTGGCCGGTATCCCTGCTTCTTCCTGCTTCAATACCCGAACGCCAGCCATCCTTCGAGGACCGCTCCGGTGGGACAGAGTAATAGTCAGGAATGGCGGGCGCTGATATCCCCTTGAAATTGTTAGGTATCCCAGCGCCCGTCTCAGTGTCTGCTTTCGGGTTCACTTTGGTCTTGAATGGTAGCTTGACCTTGACCGAGTATCTTGACGTAGGCGGAGGCGTGTCCGGAGCAGAAGGAAGGTGTGGAGAGGGAATGTGCAGAGATTGCGGAGGGTCGGCATCATCTAGTTCACCCTCTTCAGGAGAAGAGCTCCTCTCCTGCCTCTTCGTTGGCCGTACACCGGCACCAGGTGGAGGGGTCGATGCTACGCGTTTGCCCGAACTCTGAAGCATGGAGAAACGGTTGGAACGGTATCCCCTGCTCGACACGAGTTTAAAAGGCGAGTGGTGGTATCTACCAGAAGATTTAGAGGATTGAGTTGTGCGGACGGACAGCTGGGTGTACTAGTGTTGAAGGAGCGTTGAAGCTGAAGGGGGGCATCGGACAGCGCCGGCTTATGTCATCAACGACTCTGTTCCATGTCTCCTTCCCCAGTCCCAGGTTTGCTAGATGAGCCCGATGTGGCCCAATACATAGAGACCTCCAGCGGTGGAGACTACGACTGGTTGACCTTCACCTCCAAAAAGTTGTACACAAATGCCTTCATCGTCTTGCCAGGTCCTCCTCGAAAGGTTCCCTTAGTAACAAAACAGTTGCAACATCCCTACTTACTTACCATGCACGAACTCGTAGATTCTCCTTGGATACAAGAAACGTGGATTCGGTGCGAATTTGTGAGTGAAAGTGATCCCAGTATCATGTGTCAACGATTATTGAGGTATACCTAGCTATAATGGCTTCGGTGGTAAAGTAGAGTACGAGGAATTACCTGCCCAAGCAGCTGTTCGTGAACTCAAGGTCTGTCCTGTGGTGTTCAACGTTATTCCTCACGACATCCTTCTCACAAAAACGAAGGAGGAGTGTGGTGTTGAGGCACCGCTCAATCACTGCGGAACTCTTCTTTTTGTCACCAAGAGTGGACCGGAATGGGCGTTTCAGATTGAGATTTATCGTACAGACGTCTACACTGGGACTCTGATCGAGTGTGTCTTCTCTCCTTCCCTTCTGCTGTCCTACCACTACAATCTGTCTAACGCGGCTCGCTCAGGACAGAAGAGATGCGGCCCGAGTGGTTCTCAGCTACCGACCATCAGGCCGCGGAGACTTCAGAAACTCCAGACCCCAGTCTCCCTCCTATACCATACGATTCCATGTGGCCCGATGACATTCATTGGTTGCCACTCCTCCTCGCCAATCGATCTTTCATTGGGCGTGCCGACTTTGACACCGATACCTCTGGTAAATACAAGATGCTTAGATGGTGGTTTGGCGTCCCTTCATCGTAGTCGTACTCATACAGTAGATCCGGGTATGAACTCTCCCTCCACATGTGACCCTCTAGAGAGCGCGTGCTCGAGCAAGTCGACTGCGACTGATGCTGATCCCCATGACGTTTGGAATCCGTACCCACCGTGACTGTCAGAGCGCGTGTCAGTAAGAGGGTCTAATGACTCCCAAAGAACGACCACACCCATAGTTATGAATTACGGGTACCATCCGCTGCTCGGTGCCAGGGACGCGAACCCACTCGGACTGGAGACGTATGCCGCCCTTTCTCGCTGGACGAAGGCCACTGCCCTCTTCAATAATGAGAGGTTTCAGGTCCTCCACCGTTGGCTCTCGCTCGATGCGTACCGATGGAGGCGCAAGTTCAGGGTAGAGAGCAAGGCCACGTTCGAGGATGTCGACAGTTGTCTCAGGGCGGGGAATGGGATACCTAAAGCCTAACGATGAGCACTTACCGCGCCTGCAGGAAGTATTAGAGCAAACCAATCATCAGCAACTCTCGTACCACCAACTACAACCTATGTGGGACACATTATCGTCGTCCAGAATGGGACAGTCATGGTCGCTTACCGTGCCTCCCAGCCTCGGGATAATGTAAGTCTTAGACCCCGATTCGACGACGAAAGATCGCCCCTTGGTGACCCACGGAGCACGCAGCAACACTGTTTGTCCACGAACAGGATACATGTCCCTGTCTTCCACACCTCCCAATGTGCGCGCACCGAGTCCGGCGCAAATAATAAGGCCATCGACTGGCTGCATCCCAGATTTGCCATTCGTAAACACTTCCACGCCGCCCTCCAGAATTTGTGCAATGTGTTGGATAGATGCGCGAACAATATGCCCACCGATCCTCAGGAACCGAGAGAGAAGGTAAGGGAGGTACACTGGCGTATTGACGTTAAGGGTGGAAAAGGATACAGCTGAGATAGCCCCGGGCACGTTTGCAAATGCTGAGGGTCCCAGCCGTCGAAACTATATGAAGATAAGTAAGTTCGGTCACACAACACGACTTACGACGTACAGATGGGGAGAACGAAAGTAGATCGGGATTCCTATCCTTTATGGCGTAGTATTCGGTTTGCGGTGCGCGCAGGAAACATCCCTCAGCTTCACCACCTGGGTTGGACATTTCCCACATGACGTCAAACGTTTCCCTTTCCAACCCTGAGAATAGTTTCACTTCTTATTTCACGACTGGAGGGAAAGACGGCCCTCACTTTGCTGTTGCAAGTCATCAACGGCTGCAGCACATACATGGTGCGCACCCTGTGTGGTTGAGAGCGACGAAAATGCGTCGGACGAGCAACTGAGACTCACTGCCCAGTGGCTGCAATACTTGATGCATTTTGGGTCTGTTGGGAACGTTTCGGCGACAATAGAAACCACATAATTTTCTTTTTCTTGGAGCCTAATTGCTGTGGACAAACCGATAACACCTGTGGCAGAACACTGTGAACTAGAACGAGGAACCCCCGAGGATCTCTCGGCCCACCTGCGCCAATCACCACAATGTTCTTGCAGGGGACCTGTGTCATGGTAGGTGAAAGAGGTGTAGCATATATCACGGTGATGTCGTTGCATCTGACACCGGCAGGTCAATTTGGGATTCCTCGTGGTCTGACTCATGTGGGTAGGTGGTCCGAGTCCCATCCCGAGAAAACGTGACTGCCATCCGTATTGATAGGTCACTTGCCTGACATGTCGATTGCCACTGTAATGGACGCCCACACAGCAGGTCAGCGTTCGGTAGTAATATATCTCAGCAGAGGTAGGGCTGGCGAGGTTGGGGGGCTGAGTCGGTAGCACCAAGTCCAGACAGCAGCGACTAATAAATCAGATCCGAGCAACTCCTCTACAGAAAACACGATAACTCAAGCTGTATAACATAATGACACGACCTGTAGTACAGTACACTGACCCTGAGAATACACGGTATATAGTCGAGGGGGAACATAGCGGGTGTGCGTTAAATACGATAGCAAATCTCAAGAATCCGGAAACATACACCGCCGGTATGTATTAGCCCCTTTTCCCGGTCTTTTTTTGTACGTGTCGTTTTATTTTTGCCTGGTTTGCTAGTCAGCATAAACGATAGCATTCAAAGGAAAATATCACCTTAGCCCGAGCCCGTGCATCACGTCCAGGTCGTCGACTCGCGGAGGGATCTTCGGAATTCAGTAATGGTCTCTCTCCAACAGAATCACTTGTGCCATCCCTGGTGTCTTCCTCATCATCATCAGAGTCGGGATGTTCTTCCTCCGACTCGTCACTGCTATCATCTCCGCGCTTGTTACGACCATTGCTTCGGAGTCGCCTTATATGCAAGTTGTTGGGACAAAACAAAACAAATAGTACAGGACGACTCACTTCGCATGACTATTTGTCCGACTAGTATCTTTTTTTCGCTTCTCTGTTAATTTGCGCATAGCTTTTGGACGATCAGAGGCCTTGACTTCAGTTGCACCGGACCTTGGTAACCTGGCCTGGTTGAGCCAGTCCAGTGCCTCCGAAGGAAGAAACACTTGTTTCAAAATCTGTATTGAGCATTGTGCGAAAGTTCAGGTCGGGAGGGCAATATAACAGCACAGGTGGGCACCTTATTAGCTGCTTCTGCATTCGGCAAAGGACGCAAGATGCCGGGGGGTAGCTTGACTTTCATAGGAACGCTTTGCAGGGTCCATGAGTGTCGCCTCGCCAAGTCTTTGATAATGTGTTGGGCAAGTTCGCTGAGGGCGTAGAGATTCTAAAAGCTCTGTCATTTCTTGCTCGGGTATGGGAAACAATAAGGGATTTGCGAACCTCGCTGTAAAGATGCGATTCTGAATCACGGACAGTCTTTGCTTTTCCAGCAAGATGGTACAGTAACGAGACATTTTCTGCGGAGGCCACAGATCCAAGGTAGAAGTCGATATATCTGGTACCACAACGTCACTTCTGTGGTCAGAGGGAAGAGTATAACGACGAGCGTACTTAGCCATGTCAGGTACACTTTCCTGCGTAAGGGCGAAATCGGGGTGATGAGCAAGTAAATGAAGGAACTGGACAAAAATCATTTCGAAACAGTTCAGCTTGACATCTAGAAAAGTGAGGATTGATTATATTTCAGCCAAAATAGGGTATTGGAACACGAACTCGATGGCGATGCACGATATGCCAGAGAAACAAATGCTCTTGCCTGGAGAATATGAATGCCTGCTTAAGGGATAACGAACACCTGCGTACCATGTCCTTGATATCTGCTTCCGGATCATGGACTGTCAGGAAGGGTATCACGTTGAAGTGAGGGGGTAGTTGTTGGTGGGTGGCGAGAGAGATAAACTTGCGCAAAAACTCGTTGCGAACTTGGTAGCAAGGGTCCTGCAGGTCGTATGAGTGTGAGCACAGCCGCACAATACGAGTCCAGACCTGTATCGTGATTGCAAGCGAAACGAGGTTGTTTGAGATAACACTTGCAAATGTTGGCACTGTCGAAAGGTGCAGCAAAGACACAGCTGCTTGCAATCGCATACGAGCTTTGGCCTTTGGGCTGTGATGATGCCGTTAGCTTGGTCTTTAGTACTCGTATGGTGAACTAACTTGTCCTCATTCTCGGCATGCAGAGATCCGCCATGCTCTAACAACGCAAAAAACATTCTGAGGACGGGCGTCGCCACGTCCAACGCAGTGTCCGACGCGGCATGAGCCAGACAACGATTTCTGCAAACTTTGAGGGCCATGATCTTCTTGCTTAATGAAGGTGGTACATCAGATTTTTCTATCCATTCGGCATCAACATCCATTTCATCCTATAGCGGAGACATCTTTTAGCTATCTATCACGTCAAAAAGAATAAGGCCGGAGAAACACGGACCGGGTCACGGGGACTGGGACTCATGAGGATCTGCTTCACGACAAAATTCATGATTTCTTCGCTCTTGTTCTCAAAAGCATCTGGAGCCTTCTGCGCGAGTTCTGCCAGGACTGTGACATGAGCAAGAAGCTTCTGATCATCTACGTTCTTAAGATCCTCGGAGATGGTCTGTACGATGAACCTATCAGTATGTTGAACTCGGACGGAGCGGAGGGCATACACTAATAATATTCACACAAATATCCTCTTTATTCCTCGACACAGCGAGGAGCCTGGAAGAGTACTTGGCATGCTGATGGTTGGGTTCGACAGCGAATCGCATGACTCGCTCAGTCGTTCGCCTGGTCGCAAGTTGTCAATTGTCGCTCGGTGGGAGGATGTGACAAGATCATACTTGTCCCCGGGCAAAAGATCGTCATCGCATTTTGCCAGAGCAGCCAAAGCTTGAAGACAAACCCCTATGAGTCGCGCATTCTTCTCGTCGGCAATCGCTTTGGTCAATGCACCAATATGGGCCTTGTAAAGGATCGGGCAGTGTTTAGAGATGAAGGTCAATATCGTCTGCGCATTGTTTGCCAAATGCTGGGCCTGGCTCGTGCCATATCCATCACCCGTTGGGTCACCTTTCTGCAAGTGCCGCAATAGAGATGGAACAGATGACTGATTGACCAAACACAGGCTCGCCCGTCGCAAAAATACTGTCATGGTGAGGAGTATCCCGGCCGATGATTGCTCTACACGTCGAAGAAACTCTCGCTGAAAGGGAGAACGCTAGTTAGATAATGAAACGGCGAGTAGGTTAGGTCATACGGATGATTTAACCAAGGACTTCAGACTGGTCTGGGTGTCCATGCACGTATCCAAAAGCTTGTAAAGACGGCCTTCATTTAACTTAGCGAATGCGAGCAAATCATCAGCAGCTTTTTGAGAGTCAGGGAATGTGGCTGAGAGAAAGTTAGTGAGGACCCCGCTATGCTGATGGCACGCACCCGAGAGCCTTTGGATACACATATTTAACTTGCGAATTGTCTCCTCCTCATTTTCGTCGATAATACCACCCTAGTTAAAGCTTCAACCTTGCGCTGTGGGCTCGTACCTCCAGGCAAAACTCACATTGTTCTCTTTGCAACACTGAACAAATCGTTCATATATAGAGGGCCGACTAGACGAGTTTCAGCAGATGAATAGGCATGTGCAAGGGGGTACTTACGCAATCTTAAGCCCAGAGAAGCTAATTAGAGAGCCGATAGTTTTCTCATTGAGAAATTTCATCGTCGTGAGAAGTCTGTCTGTCCAAATGGGTTCATCTACCTCGTTCTCTTTGGAAGACGAGGAGATGAGAGGGAAGACATATTCAGCCAATGTGTGTTCAGCAGTGGCCCTAGGGATATATGAGAATAGTAATATGATTGAACAAAATAGAGAGCTTACTTGACCTCCTGTGACTGTGTCATCTGAAGGAGAGATTGTGCAATCCAGGAAAACTGTTTGATTGCACCTTGGTCACCATTCTCACTTGCAATAATAAGATTACGATTGTCAAAGGAAAGAAAAGCTCACATTTCGGGATATGCAAGACTGTAGAGCCTCCCAATGCTGGTGAGGGCTTCAATCCGGACGGCATGCTAAGAATTCGTGAATGGTAAAGGAGACATGGAGGTAGAATGGTGTTACTTTTTTGTCAAGGCCTCGCTCGGCAACGCGTCGTAGTTGCGCCTCCGAGACATGGTGTAATGCAGTCTCGTAATCCAATTGTGAATACAGCTTGCAAACAGCAGCCCTGACTTTCTCATCGGGATCGAGCAACTTAGCACCAAGAGTTTCTGCATTCGACAGGATGAAATTGTGTCGGCGGGCCAAAATCGGAATAACAAACCTTCCACAAACTCCCTTTGCTCGGGGAGGCCAACGAGTAGCCCATATGCGGCCTCCACAAAGGCCAGGCGAACGTTGGGAGACTTATCGTTTCGTCTCAGATTCCAGAGACTCCATGTCGTCGGATACTTCCGGAGCAGGTCCACGCCTCCTTTATCTGCGAACATCTCCCCGAGAACTTGCGTTGCCATTGTACGCAATGTCAGATCCTCCACCCGCAACTCCTCTTCCAGCTGAGGAACAACCAAGTGAAGAAGAGAAGGACAGAACTTATTGAGTTGTTTCACAAGTTCGTGTGCTTTTCTGATATCGTCGAGTTCTTCATCGGGCGCATGCTGAACAATGATCTCCGTGAAGTACTGGCAAACATGCCGCTGCAACCTATCTGACGTGTTGTTACAGACTTGAACGGCTAGGCGAAAGGCAGGGTTGTCTAGCCCCTGGATGAATGTGATCAGCATCCAGTGACCATATGTGTAATTGCCATGCATCCCCATTTGCTGGGCCATGAAGCATTATGCCCTTCGGCGCAGAAAAGCGCAGGCAAGGCAAGGAAAAGGAAATTCTTACGCACCACATTTTTGTCAAGGAACTGAGCCATTATTATGTCCATTAACTCGGATGGAAGTGAGGTGGCTTCATCTATCAGTGCTACCAAGACGTCCGCCATATGGAGTTCGATCTTCTTGGAGAGATCATGGCGGACAAGAGCGAAAAAGTCGCGAAAGATGTCGACCATCAGTTCCTCGGCATTCGGAAGATCACAAACGAGGACAACGCTCTTCACGGTGGACAAAGATTCAAGGAGGTGGAAGTACTCGTTGTAGTATGGAGAGTCCGAACCCCTGAGGCCCGTGGCGAGCTGGCGGAAGAAGAACTGAAAGATGTCGCGGAGCTCATTGTGTGTGTAAGGAGCGTCAGGAGCGAACAGTCTGAGGATATCGGCCAAACAGCAAGCCGCGAAGGCTTTGACCCCTCGATCCTTGTGAAGGAGAATAGTGTTATGGATCAACTCCTTGCGGGCCGTCGCGAGGGTACCTGTATCGACGCGGTCCTGGTCCAGCTCCGCAAGCTGAGTGTGGAGACTCTTCAGCTTCTTGAGCAGAGCATCTGTAGAGAGGCCCTTTCCAGCGAGCTTATCGTGAAACTTGAGCTTTTGCGGCGAGGCTTGGCCACCTCCACGAGTTTGAGCTACCATGACACTGTAGAGAAGGTTCAGTTAGCCAGGAAGGACAGCGCGCTGACCGAGACGCGGCTCGCGTTGTGTGCACTTGTTAGTAGATTACATAACAAGCTACAATTATCAGAGCACCCATTCCACACAAACTCTACAATACTCTCGTTCCCAACCACACTCAGGTCATGACCCCAACACCTACCAAGAGGACCCTTCCTTCTAAGGAATCATCGCTATTCAGGGAACTGTTGAATCTCTATGAGTCTCGTCAACTCAAAAAAGGTCAAAAAACAGCTGACCAGATCCTCAAGAAGTTTCCTGAACACGGAGGTCCGTATCGTCTTCGTATAGACAAGTTGGTCTGATTCTCGGTAATCTTACCAGAAACTTTGTGTATGAAGGGTCTTATTCTAACCCATATGGGAAAGAGGGAAGAGGGGCTAGAACTTGTCAAGAAAGGTGTTCGTTTGGACTTGACCTCGCACATTGTCTGGCATGTCTTTGGCCTCATCCAGAAAGGTGAAAAGAACTACGAAGAGGCGTTGAAATCATACACTCAGGCCCTCAGATTTGACAAGGTGAGTTGAGATCGGGCCCTGCGAACAGGGTTTCGGGTGTGCTCCTACGTTCCCAGGGTGTTGGCGCTCGCAGTAGCTGGCACGAGCGAACCCAACAGTGATCGGCCGGTCCGTGTCGGAAACTTCACCGGTTTCTTTCCTCCTTCCCGCCTATGTCCGTCCTACAGGTTGAGATCACAGATCTGATTTGATGCCCACTTTATACTTGAATCAGGAAAATATGAACATTCTGCGGGACGGAGCGCATCTTCAGACGCAACTTCGTCTCTATGACGGCCTTGTAGACACTCGCTTTCTTCTCCTGAAGCTACGACCAAACCTGAGGCAAAATTGGATTGGGTTGGCCCTGGCATACCACCTCAACGGAAATATCCCCGAAGCCAGAAGGGTGTTGGAGCATTACGGGCGGTCCTTGAAGGTACATACGACAGTTACCCTAGTCTGTGTACCTGTTTACTTATCTCTCGTTCACCACATCCTAGAACGTGCCAGACTACGATCCAGAACAGTCGGATTTGCTTCTCTACCATGTCAAAGTCTTAGAAGATATGGGCGAATCAGCCGAGGCGCTTACACTTCTTGATATGAGTGCAAAATCCAGGGCCATTGTAGACCGCGTTGGCGTCATGGAGACCAGAGGTGCGACTTTGAGTCATCGTTGCCACGCTTCGCTTGACTATTCTCCGATGATAGCGCGATTATTGTCAAAGCAAGGACCAGGTGAAGAAGCTGATCAGGCCTGGCGCGCCCTTATCCAATGTAATCCAGACAACATGGGTTATTATTATGGGTTCTTTAATAGTAAAAACATCGAACTCAGTGAGTTTTGTTAGGTCTTTTGGTATGTTTCATTCATCAGTTGATCACCGGCAGGAGCTGTCACAGCTACAGACCGTCCCACTACGTTAAGCTTGTTGAAAGACCTCGCGATGCAGAATCCTCGCACTATTACTCCTAAGCGACTAGAGTTGATGGTGACCTCAGGTTAGTCATGGCCTCACTCTGTGAATCTTGCTCATTGCTGTTCGGGATTTCAGTGGAGGATTTTAGACCCCTGGCGAACGCTTATCT
>Ga0307509_10005311_pt1 | contig 18016 bp, 23 predicted proteins | sample 10_EM_MG_FD_202245 | JGI IMG/M metagenome (GOLD analysis project Ga0307509, IMG submission 202245) | Populus trichocarpa ectomycorrhiza microbial communities from riparian zone in the Pacific Northwest, United States - 10_EM | ecosystem: Host-associated > Plants > Roots > Unclassified | place...
ATTGATCCAGTGCACATGTCAGATAGTTCTTTGTCTGAACGATATCGAGGTAGGATAGGTGCGGGGCCGCCGGACTGATATGCGGCCGGGGTTAATATGGTGAGCAGCAATTGACCATTTCCAACAATTAGTGGGCTAAAGCTAAGCCTCTTGCCGTAGATATTCCCCACAGCAACCAGTTCCAGGCAATAGCCGCCGATTTCACTCGCGGAGAAATTCTGGATGCTGGCATCGCCAGCGCACTTGTAGTCCCCGTTTTGGTCGATTGATAGTCTGTAGTAGTCCCATCGATGGTAGGGAAAGTTTTGTTGCCACAGACGGAGATGGGGGCGTTAGGTTGGCGATGGCCGGGGAGCCACTGTTCGTGTCGACATCGTGGCTTAGCTCTCACAGGTACATGTGGTTTTATTTATTTTTACTAGAGTGCCATGTGGCGGCCGGGTGTTGGGAAATCTGTGGTAAAGTTAGTTCTCTTACGCACGGCGCGGCTGGCTTCCGGATGAACTGCGAGATAGGAGGGTTGAGTTGGATCACCTTGGGATCGAGCCACTCTCATAATTACCACATTACAAACAAAGTATTGAATAATCAGCATCAACTTTAGTAGTATCGGTGTCCAGATACCGTTTACTGTAATCTGCCAAAAGTCGGATTGGAGCTAAAGTCAACAGGAGGGCACAAAGAATGCCGACTCGCCACAGTTTAAAAGACCTCACTAGTGTTAAACATGCAGATGAGCGACGATTTGGGCACGCTTAAGAAAACCTTGACCAGCATCAATCCGGAAAATTCCGGATTACTGGTATACGGCAGTGGACAGCTCTCGCTCACAATGGTGGAATAATCCTAGCATAGTAGAATCTGATGAAAGTGGGAATAGCACTATCAATTCAAATTTCGTATAAATACAGGAAGCATAGCGCTAGTGCTTATTTTCCCGAACCTGCCCGATCATAGGAAAAAGTAGAGTTTACACTTGTCTTAGCGTGCAGCGGGGTATGGTAACACCCCCTCTTTCCAAACACATTGCTCCTCAGCGACAAAATCCCTTTCTCTGACAATGGCAGGGGCTCAGAGCCAACCACTCCGGAGGGTATGTAAACATGTATTGTAACAAGTTTCATAGGTATAGGTGCGGTCACCCCCTCTTAGAAAACAAGAGTTGGTCAGTGGTTCTTCTTGCCGAACGGCTGGTTTGAACTCAACCTTTCCCCACCACTGCTGCCCAACCGCCCCTCTCAATTTTTAAACTCTGGCGACTTGCCGTTCTTCGTGCCATTCCCGTTGGTTCGACTGTCTTAGTTTTACCTTAGTCCGCTCTTGCTCCATTCCGACTCTCATGAGAATATACTGTGTCAGTACTTTCTGGGTCCTATTTCCTGATTCTCCATCCAGCCGAACATCGTAGAGCATAACAATAATTATTAGTGTCGCAACGCCCTATAATAAATCACGGTATTGGCAGTAATCCACAGTATCTCTATATTTTTTGTTGTTTGAAACAGTCTCCTATCTTAACGCGCACTTGGAGGCTTGATATTGAAGGAGGATGCCCAGATCCCGATCGGGTCGTTGCGCTTGGAGGGGAAACCAGCATCATTAAATACAGAACGCAGGAAACCTGCGCCAGGGTTCCGAATAGTCCGACCGGTCAAGTATTGGTGGCAGGACTAGGCTGGTCAGTCCTTGTTGATGTCGATGACTGGACCCGACCAACTCTGGTGGTCCGGACTGGTTTGGACTGGTCCCAGACCAGTCTTTATAAAATATCTCAAGAGAGTCGGAATGGCACCCAGGCCAACACTCTCTAAGAATACAAGTATAGCTATAGTAGGATCTTAGGGCGCTTGCCACATTATATATCAACAGCCCCTCAATACAATTTGATTGAGCATCCTGGAGAGCAGAGCATATGGCGGAAATTTGATTACGAGATGCATAAGTTGCATCGAATACCGGTATTGTAGTCTGTGGTCATGTAATATCACTCACTTGGTGCACGGGGGAAAGTTCCATACTTGAGAACCTATTTTTCCCCATTCCTAATCCAAGCGAGGCACTATCTCCACTGTATAATTAATGGAAACAATAAGTTTAATAAAGAAAAGCTTAATTTGAATGAAATATATTCTGGTAAAAACAGTAAATCTGTCAAAGGACCGTGCATAGTCAGACCAGTCCTGGCCGAGTCGGTTCCGATAACCTTGACTATCCAGTCAGTCTAATTTCCACTATTAGACTAGACTTGACTTTCGACAGGACTAGCTAGTCCAGTCCAGTCTTCCGCCGACCATTCGGAACCCTGACCTGCGCATTCTATCTTCTTCCTTTCTCAACCTCACTTCCTTGCAATAACATCCACAGCGCTACTTCTCTTCCACCTAATCTCTTCTCTACCATTCTTTACTCCTGTCTCTTCCTCTCCCTTCGTTTCTCATCATTTCTTCTCTTCTCTCGTCTTCAAACTCCACCCCTACCCCCTTCTCCGACTTCCAGAATATTCTTATTTGCCCTTTATGAGAGATAATAAACTTCAGATATGTGTCTGTTGTTCTTGATGTGCCAAGGTCATGTTATCAATCATGCCACAAAGCGCTGGCGATTCTCAAGATATCCACCCCAAGGGAATGTAAATCCGTCGAAACCAGAAAGTCTATCGAAAGTGGTGTTTTTTAATGAACAGGCCGAACTGGAGTTCAGATGACTTTCTGGTTGCTCCCGCCTTGGGCGGCCGGAGCCCAGCTTTGATCTCGCCTAAGTATGCCCTGTTCAGGGTCATTCATAGAATATCACTCGGAACAAGCATAAGAACACGACTTCGATGCCAGCCCCGGCAGGCAATAGCACCTTAACCACACATGCGCTAACAAGGCCCGTAATTTAATTCCCACCCCAGTCTAGCATACCATAGCGCCTCATGAATTCTGAACCTAACACCTGATATACCAAAAAAGAAGTAAGATAAGAAACAAAGACCGAAAGGATCCCTTCATTTCGCTTTCCCTCCAGCCTCAAATTCACTAGTAGATGGAGCCGGAAGGTGCTGTTGGTTCTCCGACCCCGATTCCCCGTACCTATATGAGGACCCCCCCCTTTCTTTCCCTTGATACGTGCTTTGATGGTTAGGAAAGAGCTCTGTGATTGTCGCGATGTTGCCTAATGGCCATGGGGTGAGGAGATACGCAGTAGCAGGGCTTGCGCATATGAGGTGCGCAGTGATTAAGAACATGGCGATCAATGGTTGTTTCCATATCCGGTGCTGATAGAAAATAGGATATGGGTGTTTGGTTTCGGGTTCGATACCGCTTTCAATAGGGTGATGGGTAGGATAATTTTTGCTTTGCGCTTGGCGGAATAGAGCCTATGGTGCGGGTTTTTTTCCAGGGATCTTTTCTTTTCTTTGCTTTCCTCTCTACGATTTCCTGAGATTCGATCATTTATTTTCGCAAGAGAAGTATTTTCCTTTCAGACTGAACTTCCGATCTCGGACCGCTTACCACATTTCTCGGTATGGAAATCCGAAGAGGTCGCAGCAACCGAAGTCTTCATCTCTCACAAGCGCGGTACATTAAGATGATTCTCGAAAGACATCACGGTGGCTCTGGATTGCTTGGGATCGCAGGGGATCAGGATATATCTGAATGGTGTTTCTTGGGGGTTCGCTGTACCTGCGGCAATCCGGAGATATATAACCCTAGTCCTTCCTCAGCTAGTATCCTGATCGATCACTTGGTTAGCCACTCTCTTCTTCAGCTTATCCAGTAATCTCATTCCGGTTAGTGTGTCCTGCGGCTGTTCCTTTTATTTCTTAGTTGGGCAAGCTTTCGGAAAGGCCTCCAGAGATATTATTTCTCGTTGATCCCGGGAAAGGAATTGTGTGCGGTGTTGGCCATTTGGCAGCGTTAACGTGGTCATCGATGAGGGCTTTCTGCAGCGGTGTGGAGAGGCCCAAGTGAACAACAAAGTTTGTATTAAGACTTGAAGAAGCTCATGATTCATTTTAGTCAAATGCTTTGGGAGGGGGATCACGGGGGAAGTGAAGAACAGGAAGGAAGTTTAAGGCGGGGAAGCGATAGAGGGGGAGGAAAAGCACGGGGGAAAAAACTTTCTATGCCCTGCATGTTCCCCCGCCGGCTCATTCATGTACAACTATGGCCTGAGAGGGTGGTATTGAGCAGCGCGCCCCGGACAAGGATAATGTACTGGAGGCCCTGAAGCTCGTGCGGGGAGAGGCACTGGTTGCGCTGTAACTTCATATCGCCCGTTATCTGGATAATACCTACTAAGGCAAAAAATGGGGTAGGCATAAAGGATTCTCGGAGGGGAGCGAGGTTTGAGGTCCGGTAGAGAGGTGGTCCACACTTTCGGGTTCTGGGTGCTTGAGCCACTTCAAGACTTTGTAGATCGAGGCGACGTGTACCGACTGGTTAACGAAAGGGGACTACTAGGGCACTTCTCCCGCTTATGTCGGGGGTTATGAGGATTAGGCCCCCGAGGATCATGTTTTATGTTTTTTTTTCCCTCATGAGCCGTTAGATGTAGATATCAGAATGAGGGGGGGCATTTACTTGACTTGATGGTGTACAGCTGTCCCTTGGCCCACCTGTCCGTAGCTAGGGCCATCTGCAATTTCGAGCAAACGTGCCCCGGCAGTCCATTCTTGCCACAGCTAACCCACCGCTGAAACCCGGACAAGTCAATCATTTCCCCATAACCTCCCTCTTTCCCCTCCGCTTTCCCCTCAGTACTTTCACCACCCTCCGGCAAAGTCCCATACTCCTGCGCTCCCTCCCTCGTAACTGGCCTTCTTTCCCCACACTCAGGCCACTCTCCTTCACAAATCTGGACTTCCCAACATTTATCCCGCCAATAATCCATATGCACCAGTCCTGCTCCGGATATCACCCGTTACTTTACCAGACTCCCAACCATTCCTGGTAGAAATTACCTGAATCCTATCCACCGTGATCTCGACTCACTCGTCCCCGGGAAGGGCATACATGATGCTTTTCTTGATGTATGTCATCAAACTAGAGACCTGCCGTTTCGAAGCCATGACGGTATCTGACCTAGTAATAATATAGGAGACAGTGAACAGGCATCGGAGCAGCTTGGACAAATTCTGGTAGAGGTGCTCGTGCAGTCTCGGCTGCAGTGACATGGGGATGTCAGCAACATCGATGAGGTGGCATAAGTGTTTCTTTGTGTGGTGCGAGTTCTGCATAAGGTTGGTTAGTGTGTGGAGGGTGGGGTGTGCAGGCAATCCACTCGCGCGGTGGTGGTAAGGTATGCCGTGGCACCGCTCATAGACCAACGGCAGGACCCTGAATCCCTCACCGGAGCTCCCGGAAGTGGGGTGGAGAGAAGAGCCCATTGCAGTGCCGAGAAACTCGACCTGATCTTGAGATGGGGTCTCAGGGTCTAATTGAGATCGTAGGCGCTCAGGGGTATCGCAGAAAATACCCCCCTCGCTATAATACTTTTGTGGCTTTATGGTTAGGCCACCGAAGCGTTGGCGGGGGTCAATTGCGAGTAGTGGCTTGGTAAATTTGAATCCTGGCGCTGACTGGGGGCAGAGCAGCCGTATCTTGCTTAAATCTTCTTCCGCCGTAATTCTTCTTGAAGATTCCAAAGGTTGTGTTGCGGTCAGGGTTCCGAATGGTCGGCGGAGGACTGGACCGGACTAGCTAGTCTGGTCGAAAGTCAAGTCTAGTCTCATGGTGGAAATTAGACCGACTGGACAGTCAGGATTATTGAAACCGACTCGACTAGGACCGGTCCGACCAGGCCCGCCAAGCAATCGGATATGCTATTTTTATCACCATATATTACATTCAAATAAAGCTTTTTTTAATTAAACTTATTGTTTCCATGGATTATATGGTGGAGATAGTGCCTCACTTTGACTAGGGGAGGAGAAAATAGGTTCTCAAGTATTGAACAATTTTTGGTGCACTAAGTGAGTGATATTATATGACAAACCTCCACAATAAGGGTATTCGATGCGACTTATCGATCGGGTAATTGCATTTCCACATGCTATCCTCTCCAGGATATTCTATCAACCTGTATTGAGGGGCTGTTGATTTATACCATGGCAAGCGGCTTTAAAATCTTACTATAGCTATACTTCTATTCTTAGCCTGTGTTGGGCTGGGTGCCATCCTAACTCTCATGCGATCTTTTATAAAGACTGGTCTGGGACCAGTCCAAACCAGACTGGACCACCCAAGTTAGTCGGGTCCAGTCATCGACATCAACCAGGACGGGCAAGTCTGGTCTTGCCTCCAAGACTTGACCGGTCGGACTATTCGGAACCCTGGTTGCGGTATCACCGGAGGAGACATCTTGCTCGGAAAACTAGTGGTGCATGATAGCCCTCTTCGCAGAGGAGCAGGTCGCAATCGCTAGTAAATGGTTGGGTAAATGCATGGTGACTAGCGGACAGGTGAACGAATGCGAGTTCGTGGGAACTTGCCGGATAATTGTTTGTACAGAATATTACAGACAAGTGAGAAATTGTGAAGCCGATCGTAAGAGTGAGATGATTCTCTCTGAAGCAATCCCTTCTCCTATTCCTAGATTCCACATGCTTTAGCACAAGAGACGGAAGTCTTTGGGGCCAAGGCTCGATGAGATAAGGAAGGTGACAGACTCTAACTGACCTAGCTAATAATTCTCTAAAGACGATCGGTCACGATGTTAAGGAATCGTCAGGCTATTTTCCACTTATCATTTACATTGCACGGGGTGGCAACACTCCTAGCTCAAGTGCTTGGGGGAGTACGAAGAGATGACAAGATGTCCATCGGCATTGCAGGATTAAATTTTGCTTCGTAGCTCCTGTCTCGATATAAGTTAGTACTATACCCGAATAACAAGTCGCCGGGTGTCCCGGACTACGACAGTAGGATTGCGAAATCAACTTCAATAGGGTATAGTCTCTGCCCATAATCCTTCTTACCTTCGAACGTAAGAATGAAAGACAAAAAAACAATATTCTAAACCATTAACAAAAACTCCATTTTATATATCATACCAAGCCACCTCCCTTTCCCATGAACATATTACATCCTCCGCGAGCCCGTCAAGCTTTGCTTTTCCCGGTCCCAAATTCACATAACTGCCGTTGCAAATTTCTTCCGGCGGGTCCTTAATTTCCTAGATTTGTATTCGCGCCCGCGAGTAGTCGGTGTGGGACTTCCGGGGACACTTGGGTAACCTGTTTGTTGATGGAGCTGTCGATAAGGGCCCTAATGGTCGACCATAGGAGCGGTAGAGGCAAGTTACGGTGCCTGATGATTAATGGTTTTGGCTCTGAAATACTCAAAAGCCATATTCGAGACCCCAAGACCCCCGGAAAAGAGAGTAGCGCAGAAGAACTACTTCTATCAACTTTTATTCACCGCTGATGACAGAGAAAAGGAGAGGGCTCACCATTGCTTTATAAAGAATGGGTTCAATCTATTAATGATCTCTGAGAACGTCTCCGCAGAAACCCTGGCTCTGCCAATCTGCCTAGGATCCCTCCACATGCAGTGCTCCCAGGCGATACACTTAATTTCGATCGCAGGCACAAGCATATTCGGGACACATTGATTCTCAATGTACTCCTTCGTGCACTAGAAGACCTAGGCAGAACAATCCTCGACCTTCTAATCCACATCCCGGCAGATGGTAAGTTAGAAGGAAAAACAGCTTATAGTGGCAAAAAAACATGCTCAGGTTGGAGGGGTTGCGATGCAACCATCGTAAGTTCCTGATGAGTCTGATCCCACCTGGTGGCAGCTGACTTGGCATTTGATCCCCATCGTCAGGGAGTACTCATGTTTCCATATATCTGTTGTCCATCGTCATCATTAGAATCCATTACGCACGCATTTGATCTCGCGACAACTGCTACTCCTTATTGGCGAGATTAATGTTAAAGAGTTCGTCAAGGATTAGTTGGACAGTGAACAGGGGACCTGTGGGCTCTCGACGGGTCGGATATCGATACCTTCTGTGGAATCGGGAGGAGTGGGGGGCAGCGATTTAGGTGGAGTATCGGCCATTGATGGGGGGTAGTGAATAACATGCCTTTGAAAAGAGGAGAAGCCGGTCTTGACTCTGTTTGGAAGAGATACGGTTTTGACGACAGGGGTGTGAGTACGGGGAGTCTGGAAGTAGTGGACTGAAATCGTGAGAGGTCTGCAGTTCCCTGTTTGTAAATATTCATTGCGTCTATTGGGCTACGAAGTTGTCCTTGTACTCACGACTTTTCTGTGCTGTAGGGGTAAGAATGCTATTCAGAACAGACATCCGAAAAGGAGAGCTAGGATCACTAGACCTTGCCATTTTCAATGGTTGCCCACCATCCCGCCTCGCCCAGCCGCCCCGAAGCCTTCCAGCCATCCCTTCTCCCTCTCTTTCTTCTTTTCCTTTTCTCTAGCTATCATCCAACTCTCCAACTCCAACCAAAATTACTCTCTTCATTGACATCTCACGCTGCTGAAATCCCTTAGTCTGATCACGACCTCAATTTCCAAACCCTCTATATTGAACAATCCAGACCATCAGACCCAGCCCAGCCGTCTCGCATCCTCCAGGTCGTGTCTCTCCTTTCCTTTCCTTTCCTTTCTTTGATTTTTCCAGCTATCTCGCCACTCTTTAATCGATTCAACAGAAATTACTCTCATTTTTATTATATACCAGGCTTCGCCACTTAAAATCCTCTAGTGCGATCCTTGCATTAATTCTTAACCCCTTGATTTTTAAGAGTTTCTCCCGGCTCTCCTGGTCTTCCCGCATCCTGCTGGTCGTGTCTTTTCTTTTCTCCTGCTTTTCTCCAGCTATCTAACGACTCCATGATTGATTCGATACAAGTTGCTTTCATTCAATTTCACTACTTTTCATGTCATTCTGCTAAAATCCGTTTGTCCAATCATTAGCGCCATTTTCTACCCCAATTTCAACCATCCCCACTGTAACAATCCTATTGTTGAGCTAGTATGCAACAGGCAAGGACAGTCGTCTCCTGCGTAAGCGAGTCTTGCTTTTCTGCACGAAGGGGTAGGGAATTACTATCTCTTCAGATAGTACAGAACTGGCTTGCTTGTCTTGGGTGATCAGTCGTAGGATACTATCTCTTCAGATAGTAAGATGGGTGGATTGGCGTGCTTGATAGAGCTAGCAGAATAGCCTTATGTTCGGGTGGCCCGTCGAGACTATTGCAATAGTCTCCGGGTTCTTAGAGCGTAGGCTCTCGTAGAGGAGGAGTGTTAGTAAAGAGAGTAAAGCGTAATCGTATTGCAATATCTTGAAGTATAGAAAAGTGCTTAGATGGTTGCGTGAAGATCCTATCTCTTGGTCGTTTTTTTTTTCTTTTTTTTCTTTTTGTAATCATGAGTAGTTTGTTTTAGGTACAAAAAGCCTTATGCAGCGCTAGCTAGGAAGAGAAAAAAACCTATAGGCCCAATGACAAGCGCCCGCTTCACCTCATCATAGGAAAAATCAAACCCCCCGAAACCATGAAAGAAACCTCCCTCGCCTAGCACCTAAGACTCGCACCTTAGACACATAGGTAACCAACTCATAGAAACGTACAGGAGAGAGACCCAAACCCGTCAGCAGGCCCCCTGGTAACACTAGGAAAAGAATCAAAGAAATGACGAGATGTAACTACTATTGCCAATATGCCTAACCAAAAGGGGGTGCGGCTAGTCGCCGTAAGGGGCAGGCCGGTTCACGGTCGGGACTGACCGGAAGATGGCGACGCGTCGGCGTTTGGGAGAAAACACGGAGGCAGTGCAATACCATGATCAACCGTAACCTAAGCAAGGTTTGCGACGGCAGAGTAAATCGCAGAGGGGAGAGAGAAGGTAGGCGAGCGGAGCCACCGGGCAGAGGGGGTGCCATCCAACGATGGTGAGAAGTAGGATGCCAGCCGGTGAGTAGCAGTAGGGTGCCAGCCGGTGGGGACCAGGAGGGTGCCAGCCGGTGGGGAAGATTAGCAGTAAGGGGCCAGCTTATGGGGCAGTGCGGTGCCAGCGGACGGAACCGGGAGGGGTGTAGAGGAAGGATCACGAATGGACTAGCCACAACCGACAAACGGGCCATAGCAAGGGCTTTTCGGACGACGACGAGACCGGGACGAGACCGTGATGTCACTAACCGAGGCTTTCCCCATCAGAGGTACAAGCCCAGCGAGCTGAGGCCTACTTTGTCCGAGAGTCCGACACAGTAACGCCGACCGTGAGGGTAGCGTGAAGCTTTCCGACCGTGCAAAATGCTAAGCGAGGTGCAAAGCAAGTGCGGGGTAAGGGGGAAAACCGAACTTCATGAGCGGGTGTCAACGATGAACGGGAACAAGAACCCCAAGGAGGGGAGGCAAGCGTGCCCCTGTGGAGGAGGGTAGATGACTTATCGTCAACTCCTAGGCAGTAGCCGTCATGGGAGAAGAGAGGTGGGTGGGGCAGGCTGACGATGATTTCCCGTGGTGTGGAGATTTCAATCGCCGCAGGTGTAGGAGAGATGGTTCGTGATCCTATAGCTTGGTCGTTTTATCTTTCTTTTTTTTTGTTGTAATCATGCGTGATTTGTTTTAAGGGACAAACAGCCTCATGCAGCGCTACCTATGGAGAGAAAAAAACCTATAAATCAAACGTCTTCCCGCCCGCTTCACCTCGTCGTGGGAAAAATCAAACCCCACGAAACCATAGGAAAAGCTCCCCTCGCCTAGCACCTAAGCCAAAACCTCAGACACGTAGGGAAACAATTGATAGAAACGTACAGGAGAGAGACCCAAACCCTACAGCAGGCCCCCAGGTAACACTAAGAAAAGAATCAAAGAAACGCCTAGATACAACAACTATTGCCAATATGCGAAATCCAAGAACCCGGACGGTGAAATCCGGTTTGGGCGGCGGCTCAAGGGTTGGGAGTGACCGGAAGGTGGCGACGCGTCGGGGTTTTAGGAGAGACCAAGGAGGCAGTGCAATACCATGATCAGCCGTAACCTAAGCGAGGATTGCGACCGTAGAGTAAATCGCAGGAGGGAGAGAGGCAGGTGGGCGAGCGGAGCAACCGGGCAGAGGGGATGCCAGCCAACGACGATGAGTAGTAGGGTGCCAGCCGGTGAGTAGCAGTAGGGTGCCAGCCGGTGGGGAGCAGTAGGGTGCCAGCCGGTAGGGAGGATTAGCAGTAAGATGCCAGCTTATGGGGCAGTAGGGTGCCAGCGGACGGAACCGGGAGGGGGGTAGAGGAACGATCGCGAACGGACTAGCCACAACCGACAAACGGGCCATAGCAAGGGCTTTTGGGACGCCGACGAGACCGGGACGAGACCGTGATTTTACTAACCGAGGCTTTCCCCATCAGAGGTACAAGCCCCGCAAGCCGGGGCCTACTTTGACCGAGAGTCCCACACCGTAATGCCGACCGTGAGCGTAGCGAGAAGCTTTCCGACCGCCCAAAATGCTAAGCGAGGTGCAAAGCCAGTGCGGTGTAAGGGGGAGAACCGAACTTCATGAGCGGGTGTCAACGATAAACGGGAACAAGAACCCCAAGGAGGGGAGGCAAGCGTGCCCCAGAGGAGGAGGGTAGATGGCTTAACGTCAACTCCTAGGCAGTAGCCATCGCGGGAGAAGAGAGGTGGGTGGTGGAGGGTGACGATGATTTCCCGTGGTGTTGAGATTTCAATCGCCGGAGGTGGAGGAGAGATGGTTCGTGCCCTATCGCTTCGCCGCTTTTTTTCTTTTCTTTTTTTTTTTTTGTAATCATGCGTTCATTGTTTTTAGGTACCAAAAGCCTCATGCAGCGCTAGCTATGGAGAGAACAAAACCTATAAATCAAATAACAAATAACAAAAGAAAGTTACGGAACCAGTTAAATATCCACTATCGCGCAGGTTTCTCCTCCGCCGGGCCAGCGGCCACATATAACAAGTAAAGTAGAAACTAACAATTTAGTCGTCTGGGAAGGAAAGCTTTCTATAGAACAAAGGAGTGAAACCCAACGACCCTATACCTCAGGGAACGAAAAAACACGAAAAACCGGGGGGGGGACCGTGGGGGGTGACAGAGCCAGCGGGGGGGAAGAGGAGGGGGTAGTGGGTGGGAACATCGAGGGGGGAAATCCCACGGAGGTGACGCTTATGAAGGTGGCGAGTCTTTTTAGCAGAGGAAGGGATGACCAAAGTGGGGCTTGAGGACCGACATCAGTAATGCCGTGGAGGAGGCGCGTCCTGCTGTGATGTCGCGAGGGGCAGGGGAGGATGGCGTGTTCGAAGGTTTCGGGCTCCAAGCCACAGCGGGGGCAGGAGGTGTCGGCATCGGGGGAGCTCCAGGTCGGGTGGGCGGCCAGGTAACTCTTACCGGCTCTCATCTGGTGAATTCTCCCGGCGACAAACTTGCCCAATCCCATAAAAGGCTTTGGCTGCAGTGCGGGAGGGTGTTGGTAGTAGTGTTCGTTACGGGGCGGGGCGGGGCGGGTTTTCACTCGCCAGGCCCCGCCCTTACACGCGGCCGGGGGGGGTATTTGTAGGGTAATCCCAGCCCCGCCCCCGCCCGGGGCCCACCAGCACTCATTCCCTGGACGGGGCCCCGTTTGTTACCACCCATTCTTAGCGGGGACCCGTCCGGGGTATGGGTCAGGGGGGGACCTGAGCGGTGACAGGGGCAGGGAATGCCGAAAAAGACACCCTGGCCCAGGCCGTTGAGCGGGGCAGGGCGGGGAAAAGGGCCGGGGGCCGGCGTTTTCCGGGGCCCCATCCGCCCCGTAACGAACTCTAGTTGGTAGTACCCTGGGGTCGGGAAAAGGGAGGACTATTCCTCAAGGAGTGTCTCTCTTATCCTCTTCTTCAGGGGGGAGTACGTGCTGTCCATCAGGGACTGGGGTGGGAGGTCGGGGGCTGGGCACACGAGGTGAGAGTTGATCATGGGCATCCTGGACCCGAGGGTGAAGGGTATCGTTCGGTGAGCTACCGCGTCCACCGGGAGGTGGTTGCTCATCGGCGGGACAGGGCGGGGCGTTTTGCACTGTAGGGGGAGGTAGACGGACGACAGACCCCTGGTTAATGCCCGGGACGAGTCAGGCGCCCGATACACCGAGAGCGACGTGAAAGAGGGGTGGAGGCGGCCCGTTGCCGGGTTTACCCTAGGAGGGGAGCAGACCACCCTGAGCGCCGCCAGCCTTTGCTGGTGGGTGACCAGGAGGGAGATGGGTGGGAGGCAGGACTCCACCGAAAGGATCGTGGTGGGCATGTCTGAGAAGCAGTTTGTGGTCCACGTTTGGACCTTGCGCCAAAACGTATCGAGGCGGGTGGTTGTGCCCACGCTAGGTGTGAACAGATCCGCGCCGTAGAGTAGGATGGGGGCAATCAGTGATGTTGCCAATCAGTGGCACAGGTAGGGGGGAAGGCCCGCACCCGGCGGACTGAGCCGACGAATTAGGGCCAAAGTGCCCTGGGCAAGGGCCAAGCGACGGGAGAAGTGTACAGCGGGATCAAGGGCCGGAGTGAACCAGTAGCCGAGCCATCGAACATAGTTGCCGGGGTGGAACAGCTCCCCTTTGATTTGGATAGGTGAGACGCACTTCGGGGAGTGCCTCTGGCTGCGGGTCCTCCAATGTATCAGTTCGGTTTTCGCTACCGAAAAGATGACGCCTAGGCGGGACGCCTTTCTTTCATGCTTGTCGAAGAGATCCTGGAGCCTTCGGATGTTGCCACGATAGGAGAGGGAAGCTACTGTGAGGGCGAAGTCGTCCACATACGAGATCATCAGACCCCTAGGGATCCCGAAATGCAGTGGCGCAACGTAGAGAAGAAAGCGGAGTGGGGAGATCGGAGAGCCTTGGGGGGCTACGACGTTGACTGGGGCTGTGGTCCCTGGTACCCCTTGGAAAATCAGGGTGCAGCTTCGTTCACCTAGGAAGGACGAAACCCAGGAAACCAGGTAAGGGGGTATCCCGCCTTCCCTCAGGATACGGGCCAAAGTTTTGTTGTTGACGTTGTCGAACCCTGCCTTTATATCCAAAAACAGGGAGGCGACCTTGTGGCGGAGCCTCTGCAGGGTTCTGATGTCGTTGGTCAGGGTGAGGCACGCGTCGTAGGTGCTAAGCCCAGGGAGGGAACCGCATTGGTTGGGGTGCAACAGCCCCTTGAGCCGGGCTGCAGCGAGTAGGCGGGCTGCAATAATCGTCTCCAGGATCTTTGAGATTGTGCGGATCAGGACGATTATCCTGAAGGAAGAGGGTGATTCGTAGGAGGGCATCCCTGGCTTATCAAGCACTACACCGTTCGAACCCTTCAGTGATGCGGGGTGATACCCCAGGAGGACCTGCGGGGCAAGTATATGGAGGAGGATTGCAGGGTTGATTTTGGTGACCTGTTTCCAGATAGAGTAGGGTATTCTGTCCGGGCCCGGGGCCGAGGTCGGGGAGCACTTGGAGTGAGCCTCACCTATCTCGTCCGTCGTCAAGGCGGTTGCCGACCTGTGAGGCCTGAGCCTGGGCGGCGGGGAGAAGGGTTCCTTCGGGGGAAAAAAGTGGTCCAGAAGGACATTGTTGGTCTGTATTGGGGTCTCGGCCCCTGGGAGGGAGGGAAAGCACGGCTGGGCATGCCCGTAGGCAAACCTCTTAGCCGTCCACAGGCTCTGGGGGGTGGCGGCCAGTAAAACCGAGGACCAGTGTTTGTTTTTAGCGGCCTTGTTTGCCTTGAAATACCCCGCCTTGGAGGTGCCGGCAACTTCCCGCATGTGTGGGGTGTCGTGTTTTTTGGCTGCTCTGGCGGCCTTGTGGTATTCACGACGGAGGATAGACAGGTGAGGGGTCCACCAGGGTTTGGAGTGATGGGAAGGCCTGGATACCGGCGCGTGTTCTTTCCGGAGAGCCACCAGGCGGTTCAGTGATTCTGACATCCATTCGTCCAGCTGCAGAGGGGTGGGGCAAGGCAGTGCGGCGGGGACCTTGAAGCCCTGAACGATCGGGTCGAGGGTCTCCCAGTCGGTGTCTGCCCAGCGCGGGCGTGGGGGTTTCTGGTTTGGGGATGGCATGGCGAGGGTTATCGTTATTGGTATGTGGTCGGAACCGGTTGAGGGGAGGGAGGCTTCCCAACTCTTGACAAGGGGAAGGAGGGGGGGGTTTGCAAAAGGTAGGTCTATAACCAAAGGGCGAGCTTTGGCCACTAAGGGATACCTAGTATACTCACCTGGGGGATTTAGGAGGGCGAAGCCGGATTCTGCCGCTTTCTCAAAGTAGGGAGTCGAGGAAGAGATCTCCCGGTGTGAGAAGTGTCTCAGAGGGTCCTAGAGGGGGTTGTGGATGTTGAGGTCCCCTAGAACCTGGAGGGGAAACCCAAGATCGGGAAAAGAACTTCTGGTGAGACGGAGTGGACTCTGTGGTCAACGGTGTTGGTGGAGTAAGCATTAATTATCCTAAATGAGTGGAAAGTGGTGCCGAAAGGGGCCTCGTTGGAGAAGATGTCGAGAGAGAGAACATCATCCACCCCCTTGAACCTGGGGAGCACCATGTAGTTGCAAAGAAAAGACATATGAATGTAGGCTGCCACTGGTGGCTTCCTAACTGGGTGAAAGAAGGACTTGAAACCATTAAAGGAAGGAAGGTGAGCCTTGTTGACGGGTGGATCCTGCAAAAGGACTATCGACGTGTAGGTGGTCGTTTCTTTGAACAACTCAAACAAGGAAAGAAAAACATTTCAGCTCCCAAGGCAGTTATGTTGAAGGATGGAGAGAAATGCAGGGGCAGGGGCCGGCCGTTGACCCTTGGGGGGGGGCATTTGTTGATTATTCATGACCGGGACGAACGCGACGAGTCTAAGAGGCAGCGGTAGGGCTAGGCTCCTCCAGGGGGAGAGGACCACCGAAGCCGTGAGTAGTACCAGGACGCGTGAAGGGCCCGGCTGTGGGAGGTTGCCTGGGGGTTACGAGGTCCACCTCAAGGGGACCCGACCCGGACTGGGGAGTAGTGGGTGCCGGACCGCCATCGACCGCCAAATCCATGGGGTCTTGACCGGTTGGGGCGGGGGCTGGCGAGTTGGTTCTGGTAGGGACAGGTGGGGGAGGTCGAGCCGGACATTCCCTGAACGTGGCAGTGTAGTCACCACCGCAGTTACAGCAATGGGGGGCGAGGTCGGACAACAGGATGGGACTGGCTTATTGTTCCCGCTCCTGGAGCAGGTTGGATTATGGCATCTGTGAGCCGCACGAGTATGGTGAGGCGCACAAATGGGGCACGTGGGGTGGGAGGCGGGGCATCGTTGATGGGCGTGTCCGTATCTCCAGTAGTTCTTACACTGGGAGGTTCTGGAGGAGGAGAAGGCAAGTTCGACCTTGCGTTTCTGAGAGAGGATGACAACCCCTGAAGTGAGGGCCGAAGCATTGTGGGGGTCGACGGTGATGACCACCGAAGTGGCCTGCTTGGTCTCCCTAGAATCTCGGCTAGGGTTAAGGTACCTGGCTGAGAGAATCTGGGTCGCTTTGTCGTTGAGGATTGCTTGCCGGATATGTGCGAAGAGTTCCTCTTGATCTTAGGGGAGGAAAGGTAGGGGGAGGCCGTGAATGGCTAGTTGAACGGCAGTAGGGGCGAGGACGAGGGTGCACCAGGGGTTTTCACCTACAGGGAAGGACTGATTGAGGGCCCTGGTGAGGGAGTCGAAATAGGGGGCGTACGAGGCGGCAGGGGTTGCTTTGTCAGTGACGGTCAGGGAGACGGAGCCATGAGGGTTGACAGTAGCAGAGAGGCCAAGGGGGAGGAGGCAGTTCGATTCGTGGAGGACGCGAGCGGCAATGTCAGGAAAGGTAGAGGCAATTGTGAGAGCGTCTGGGTGAGGGGACGGGGTCTGGTGAGGAGCAAAGAAGGGGCGTTGGGCACCTGGAAGGGAGGGAGGCCCCTTTTTGACTGGAGGGGCGACCGCGCTCGCGACTTGTTGGGGGGAAGGAGGCTTCCCAGCTTTCCATTTGCCCTTGCCTCCCGAGCCTGAGCCGGAGGCAGCTTGCGCGTAAGAGGGGGAGGGGTGGACGTCGGGGTGGAGGTGGCCTGGTGTGAAAGAGTCGAGGTCGTACCGCCCCTTGCGGAATTCACCGGCTTTGTAGGAGTTGGGATACAGCTTGGCGTACTTCTCAGGGTCTCCGAACGCCTTGCCAAGCCTCGTATCGTAGAAAGGTATGAGGTATTTTGGGTCTTCAGCCGCGGCTGAGGGAGGTGTGGGTGGTGCACGGGCCCTTTCTTTTCCTTTCCTTAAAGGGGGGGGGCCGGCAGTTGGGGGGGGCTGCGGTTTTCTTCGTGGTGGGGGGGCCTGAGCCAGGGGGGCAGGGATCGGGGCTGACAGACGATGTGACAGGTCACGTATGGATGCTTGGAGATCGGCGATCCCCGGAGCGGTTGGTTGTTCCTGCGAGTGGGGGAGGTTTGCGAGTTGAGAGGAGATGTCATGGAGCTCATCCCTGAGGTTCTCGTTTTCCTCAGAGATGGTTGCGACCACCTGGGTTACCCCGCTCAGGTCGTGTGAGACGGTCACCGGCCCCTGGACGAGCTGGGAGAGGAGAATGATCGTTGTGGATTCGCTGGGGAGGGTGCCGGCCTGCGCGTCTGGCCTGAGGTCCGGGAAATCCTGGTTGCTGAGCCTGAGGGTGCTCCTCGCCTGAGCGAGTTGCCTCATCATGAACTCGATGGGGTGACCGGTTGAGGGTGTTCCTGAACGCGACGTGAGGGGGGAGTGGAGGGCTGAGAGCCTACCAAAGGCTGCGTTCCCTTGGGGAAGGTTGTGGGGGTTCGCGATATTGAAGAGTGGGCGAGGAACAGTGGGCGTGGGGTTTAATCCGGACGCAAACCGGGGTAGAGTTGAGATTGTATGTGAAATGTACGGTGGGGGAGAAAGTTTGCGAGAAGCGTGGCCCTATCGCTTGGTCGTTTTTTTCTCTTTTTTTCTTTTTTTTAATCAAATCGTTATTATGTTTAAAGGTACAAAAGACTCATGCAGCGCTAGCTATGGAGATAAAAAACCTATAAGCAAACGTCATCC
>Ga0307509_10005312_pt1 | contig 18014 bp, 16 predicted proteins | sample 10_EM_MG_FD_202245 | JGI IMG/M metagenome (GOLD analysis project Ga0307509, IMG submission 202245) | Populus trichocarpa ectomycorrhiza microbial communities from riparian zone in the Pacific Northwest, United States - 10_EM | ecosystem: Host-associated > Plants > Roots > Unclassified | place...
GCGAGAAAGATCCTTCAGCCCTCTGCTAAGACAACAGACCTTACTAGGAGAGGCAACTCCAACGTCCTAGCGCCAGTCTCAATTATTTCGGTTTTTACGATAGAACGCATCCGCACCCAATATCCCAGTACCAATACTTCACGCCCCAAGAGGAATGTAACGATGAAGGAGCCTATACTCTGAAACTCGGCGGCCACTACGGGGAGTGGATAGGTAGTCCTCTTCCAGTTTCTGTGGGGGGGCGGGGGGGACGCTTGGTTGTTCGCCGGGATCCAAGAGGGAGCTTCTAGGAAGTCGACATGGAGGGACATCGCCGCGTGCGGGGTGGAGAGGGCCAGGTTTGAAGATAGGTATAATAGCCCATTACGCCGGCTGTACCCCCGGTTTTAGGCACCGTGTACTCACCCATCTTTGCCAAGAATACCTCCGTGAGCCGAATATTTGGCGAGAACTCCAGCAAAATATCGGCTGGCGGAGGTATTCTTGGCAAAGACGAGCGAGTAGCCTTCAAGAGCAAGGGGGGTGGGATTGAGGAGAGGTCTCCCCAGGATGACATACGGTATCCCCAGCTTAATATGCATACCGTGCTAGCCTGATTTCCGCCTCCTCCGTTGATATCCTGGCAACTCTCCTGGTTCTTCCTCCAATCTCCATCCTGGGTTATCACCTCCACACACCCCCTGTCCAGGATATGATACCACACAAACATACACCCCGCTGTGGATCTAAGGTTCCTGCGTAAGCTCTAAAAACCCCGCAGTCACACCCCTTCCCACCTGTGCCGCCCCCATACTAGCACTAGTCTATAATGGTGGGCACCCTTGCAAACGACCATGTAAAAAAACGGGGAAAATTCTGGACAGGGCACGGTGCAACACAGTAAAAAGTGGATAAAATAAAAACCAAAAATAGCCGGAAAGCCGCTAGACCCGAAAGATCACTGAAGATGTGTCTAAAGAGTTGAGTTCTGGGAAGTAAGAGCTAATTGAGTGGTGGCGGCGCGGTGGGTAGCTGGATATATGCACCCCAATATGGGCGGGAGCTGGGCAATCCCCCCCCCCGTGCACTCACTCGTTTACAGGTTCTTGCAAGGGAACCTGATAAAGTGCTTAGAGCGTGAATAAGCTAGAACAGAGGAAGAAGCCAGAGGGAAATTTGAAGCAAAAACAGGATTTACGGCAAGGGGTTGAAGTTGGGCATCCATTCGGATACGGGGGGTTTGTATCATGTGATCCTTATTTTCATAGAGGAGATTGCGATTATATGAGCGGAAGGGAGGTACTAACTGCTACTTAGGACTTATTCCCCAAAAAAACACCCCCGGGGAGTGGGGGGCACCTGTATGAGGATGCTCAGGTGCTCGTGTATGTCTACTGCGATGAAGAAAGTCAATTGATAAATGAACATAATTAGGGGATTGGGTGTTTGAAATATAATGACCTAGTTCCTCTAGCTCGGTGTATTCAGCGTTCACACTGGCCAACTAGACAACTCTACTAGCGCAGAATCCTACTACCACCCACCCAGCACCGTCCCGGAGGTGTGTCACCCCGACTCACTCGGTTTCGTATCAACTCCGCCAACAACGAAATACAGAAAGCGCGACGGGCTAAAAACCGCCAGGCGAGGGGCTCTATACTTATTGAATGGGGGCTCATGTCCCCGCACCCGCTGATCGGGGGTATCGGGGGCTCGCCCCAGATGAACTGGAGATGCAGACGAAAACTGTAGTGGAGGGGATAAAATGCAAAAGGAAGACCGGCTGCCCACTGATTGTTAGTGATGTGTTAACTTGCCCGCCCATTCCCGGACTATCAGAGACTGATGAAGTGAGAACACAGGGTGGTTGCTTAGTCCTAACCCTGGCTAATCCGCGAAATGCGAGAGAAAACCAGGTTTCAACAACCAGGTTCCTGAGCTGACGTACTGGTATACTCCCCCTCCCCCTCCCCCTCAAACCCAGTTAGCGCCCCTGTCAAAAATGGACATGCTGGAGATCGGCAACGCGCCAAACGCAACAACCTGCAGCCCAAGAAGAGCAAATATACTCGAGTACCTTGCCTAACGAGGAGAACAGCGAACAAAAGGGAACAGCGAACACACTGCCAGATTTGGGTTCGTCATCAGATTTTTCGGCCTTGCTCGCTGTCCCCCTCTGTTCGTTGTCCCCCCCCCGCTAGTTCCCGGTCATCAGGGGGGTTGCCGAATCCCCGCTGATAACCGGCGTGAGCCTTGCCACGACTCCCAACTCCTCCCTGCAGATCCCGAAAAACAAGAACCTAATATCACTAAACTAGGGTCCATTGGCAATAGTACTATGTCATCTAGCCCATGCGTATTGAGAAGAACTGCTAGTACAGGGTTTGGGCGCGCCAAGGTGAGGGTGCTGCTTACGACGAACGAGCTGCGAAAAGAGCAGGATTTGGTGATTCTTTGGAAGTATTACGATAGATAGGCCCCCGGGCGGGGAGGCGGGGTCAGGGATCCGCTAGAGGGGGGAGGGAGGGCGAGAGGGGGTGTGAAGGCTACGGTATTGGAGACAAGTGGTGCCAAACAAGGAGTTGGCGGGGAAGTAGCCTAGTGCTGAGCCCTTTCTGCCGGGGGTTTCGCGTGGCGTGCGGCTGGCTGTTCTGGGCGCGGTTGGATGTTGCTTATTGCGATCACAAGGCGCCTCTCATCATATATTATCACTCGGTTTCTCCAATTCACACATCACTTCCAGGATAACTCAAGTATACCGCCCCTCAGCCCAACTCTCCAGAAACTAAAACAAGATCCAATCGTCAACGATTTATATTTCTAGTCCCTAACTTATCTAGCAAAAGAGGATATATTGTAAAATAAAACCCAACCCCGCCCATCCCTCATCCCGGCGGAGAAAAGGAAAGACCCCAAAAAAAACCAATCAAAAATGAAAAAACTCCCTCCCAAAACTAGCCCGGAACAATCTGGTGCCCTCAATCATCACGGTAATGGGTGCGAATGGCAAGATTCCCGCTATCACCATCGTATTGCGTGACGAGATTTCCCTCACGGTCCCGGGTTTGGTAAATTGGCGGGCTTCTGCGTCCCTCGCTGACAGGCGGGGAGTCGTGGTAGTGGGTTGTTACAGGAAGGTCTCCTCCGCGATGCTCTGTGACGAAATCGCCCTCGGGGTTCCTGTACGTCGAGTGGCCGGTGTTGGTGCGTGAGGGTCCCCTGGGCAGACTGTTCCACTCGGGGTCGTTGGTGAGCACTCGGAGAGGGGCATCCTGATCACTCTTCAATGACTGAACGAGGTTTCCTTCCGAGTCTCTGTATGTTTCTACGGCAGAGCCGTAATTGTCGCGGGGCGGGGTGTGTGTCAGACCGGAGTTCTGGCGGGAAGCCGAGGAGCGAGGAGGGGATTGTCTGTTGCCCTGGGAGTAGCTCGAGCTTCTCTGGGGATTCGATTGGGAGGAGATGCTTGCCATCAGTTCTGGGCCAATGTCGTGGGAACCAGTTGCTGCGGCATTGGAGAGGATCTCTCGCATGGTCTCGGCACGGAAAAGAATCTCCTTCTGGGGACGATCACTGCCGAAGCCGTCGTCATTATCGTAGCCTCCGTGATTGAAAGACATTTTTAGATGGAGTGAAGGGGAGGTGCGTTAAAAGATAGGATTGATATGATAGAATTGGTAATGAGGAGGTTATTGCTTGCTTGCTTGAGTCTTGCTCGAAAGTATGCCTTGATTGTGATGCTGATGAGAGGGAGAAAAAAGTATCCAGAGACGGAACCCAGGTGGGTCTTTATATCCAATTTTTTTCGCACTCGAGAAGTTAGGATTACTGGTTATCACCAAGGTATTGTATCATACTTACACCGCGCTATACGTTTTTTTTCCTTTTTTCCCTCTTTCCTTTTTCTTCCCTTTCCTGTTTTCGCGTTTTTCTCCTTCGGTTACCTGTTTTTCTCGTTCTTGATTCGAAACACCCCATCGACGTGTCTACCGTTGTTGTAGTAGGCTCGCCACTATTATTCGGCATGTAATGTATGTGTTGTTCAGGCACTAAGCCACTTTAGGACCCTCACAGACATTCCAGAAGCACAACAGGTCTAGATTTTTTCCGCCTACTAGTACGACTCTCCAACGCCTCGCGCAAGAACCCCACTGAGAATTCTGCCCCCCCCACACACTCCTTCTTCGGGAAAAAAGATCACGGATAATCACTGTGCTGGAACCGTAACATTGGCTCGTCGAAACACCTATGGGCGTCCACACAAAACGCCCCAACCCCAAGCGCCCGCCGTCGCTTATTGAGAGCTCCGGTAGCCTAGCACGCTGTGAACTCTCCGCGAGTTATCCTCCCATAACATGGTACCCGTACGGTGCGTATTCTTGGACTTGTTCAGCCTGCCTTCGCCTTGAATCAATCAAGTGGCTATTTACCGCACCGCCCTAAACTTCATTCAAGATGCCGATCGTGCTAGGATGACTTGATGTGTTGGCCGAAAAAACGCACCAAACGCGGGGCCTGCCGGAAAGTCGGTCGTTAAACTCATCACCAACGTATCACACTCCTACAGAGCGCCCTAAGTTAGGTTGCTGCATTTTACGGAGAGGGGTGTACATACGGTACCGTGAGCTGGGTTGGTAACGGTTGGGTATCGAAGTACCGTACACGTTTGATGTCTCGGTACAGGTGCTCGAGACAGTACCAAGATGCAGTTGGGCGGTTAGAAACGAGCCAATAGAAGTGTGGCTCGGAATCTGCAAATAGCACTGGATGGTTGGCCGTGGGTGGGGCTAAGGACCAACGAAACGGCCAACTCAAAGAGGTATCAGTCACGAAACCATTGGATACGTTGTGGGAAAAAAAAAACTCCCTGTTCTTCCCTCTTACTCCACTTACTCCAACACATTGCTCAATCAACATGCGTTGTTTCTCCCCGTAGCGGGCGATAAGTACTATCCGAAAGCTGGGCTTGTGAATTTGTACGGGCTCAGATATATTTTGCAAATCTCTGTTCTGGGGCTGCTACGAGTACGAGCACGTACGAGTGAGAAGACGTGTGGTGTCTTATTGTATCGTAATCTAGATGTACAAGTGGGGAAAGAGGTGGATCTATAATCAGTCGTTTGAAATATCACAATACTATTCGTGTGAGGAGAAAAGGGTAATCAAAATACAAGTGTGGAAAACTCGGAACCGAAGGCGAGGAAGAACATAGGCCCTTTCTCATGAGGCAACCAGACCAATGCCATTTCAACTTCGCCTCTATCTCCCCTAACTCTCCGTATCTCCGCCCCATCCAGACACTCCGCTCCTCGAACCCCACTCTGCATAATTAGAACGCCTGCGAGAAAGCCCACGGTAGCATGGATCAGGAACCCTAACTCCAGCATCGCCGGTGAGTCCTGCTAGGGCCGCCCTAACATCTTGCGCTGACAGATTGCCCCTTCTCCTGGCCCTCGCGGCGTGCTCGATGGCAGGGCCACAGCGCCTTATCCACTCTTGCTCAGTTAGTACGCACTCTCGCCGCATCTCACCACTTTCGTCCCGCACCATGCGAGCCATTCTCCAGGTCATTATAGCAACGTGATACCGCCTTGTCATGAACCAGAGGTATGGCCATGCGAATATCCAGAGAAAGGTGATGTAGAATATCACCCGGAGCCATTTTGTCTTTCGCAGCTTTGAGATTCTATTTGCTGGATAGATTTCTACTCGTGTATCATGGATTGGAAACCCGACTGATATACGACCGATGTAGTTCGTTGATCGGATGCACTGCGCTATACTGCGCTGCAGATAGGCCCGATCGTGCCCGGCTACCACTTTCTTCATGACGAACCTATGATCGGATGCATGAGCAATGCCCATGGGGCGGGGGGAGGAAAAATAAATATATAGATATATTACTCGTGGGTACAGATTGAGTGGGTGGATGGGACGGTGAATGGGCTAATCAAACATATAGCCTGTTTGATATGGGATATCGAAGAAATCACAAGAGAGGGGCAAAACTCACTCCTTGAGCGTTGATTGATCCTCACAATATTGATCAGCAAAGTCTCTCACGCTCATCCCCTCTTCCACGTCCTTGGCAACAGATTTGGACCACCCGTGACCACGGTGGGCCATTTTATTTGGCGGAATGGTCTCTAGGGTCGGTTCTCCCATATGGTTCTGCTCCAGTAGCAGATGGGTAATATCGCAGGTAAGATCGAAATCAGTTACCCTAGTGCTATAAGTGTGACTCCCGTAGCACTCTTCCTCAGTGTGAGTTCCCCGTATGTGCACCTGCACGCATGGTGGTTTCGAGCGCTGTTCTAATAGCCATCTACGATAAACGATTAGGTAGATTAGCATCTAATCTAGTGTTCCGATCAATAAACGAACAGATCCAGAATCGAAGAATCAGAATTTTACCGGTGTAGTGCCTCGCCGTCAGTGTTAAGGTGTTTGTCATGGGAACCAGTCAGGACTTCAACATCACCCGATATTTTCCCGGATTTCAGAATTCGCTTCATCTGAGGAACATACACCTCAAATCCAGGTGGGGCATCAATGTCAGCCTCTCCCCCCGCCCCCCCTCCCCTGACCCCTCTTGCTCCTCCATTTTGTCCCCCCGCAGGCTGCGCTGGTCCACCAACAGAATCGTCGTACCCCGGCAGTACCTCCCAAGAATCATCCGGCTCGTCCTGAACCAGAAGAGGGATTACTGCAGAAGAGGGACTACTTCCGACCTCCCCGAAGTCGCTATACGCGGGGAGCTGCTCACTCTCCGATTCCGACATTTTTTCTCTTGCCTCGAGTATGCGGTATGAAAATGAGCTCTGATAGGTGCCTGTGATTCCGGTTAAGTACTGCTAGAGGTTCTTGGAAAAGGAGTCTTAAGGGTGGTGAACCCTACTATTGAGATTAGCGCGATAAGGGAGGAGGGGAGGGGTAGTATGAGACGGTCTTATGAGTAATTTATCCTCAAGCTTTGCAGTGACGGCGATGCCTGTTCGGGGCCATAGATCGGGTTTAGGCATTAGGATAGCACGATGGTAACAGTACGGTAGTCCCGAATTCCAACCTGACTTGCTTTAAACGGCTAGAGCTTGGATAAACAATTGATAAAAATTGAAGTGTTATAATTATGTCATCACTGAGCTGTTAGAATGTTTTACGACACTCTTTGGGTTAAACTGGGAAAAATCCGCGCAGAGCCCCGGGGGCACAAAAAAATCGGAGCGTGTTTCGGCCTCAGTCTGTTACCAAACTGTCTCTGCTGCTGTAATGTACGGTGCATCCTCCGAGTGGCAGGTCTTGATGGGCCCAGTGCCTGACAGATCGGGAATCTTGGGGCGTGTCTAGCTGTACCATAACTGGATAATTAGGTCGTAGTTATGAGGTCAAATCGAAGGTTTCTGAAGTAGTGATCAGACTAATACTTCCCCAATGTTTGTGAACAAGGACCCCTAAACCACATGTTAGAACCAGTAAAGGAACAACGTGGGGAGTAAAACCTGATATAAACTATACTGGTGCGTCCGAGTTGAAGCCGGACACTTGAGGTGGCAATTCCCACACAAAGTGGCCGACTTCAATCCGGCCGCGCGAGAACATGAACAAAAATGCCCCACTCGCTTAGACCATGCCAGATTGCACTCTTCACATGAGCTGGCAGTAGCCTGCAAAATGCAATATAAAGTCATGCCGTACTGGTCCATTAAGTAGGGACACCTACATCAAAAAGAACTAAGATCGAACAAACACGGGGGCGTGATGGTTTGCAGAATGGGATGGTACTCGAGTGCACATGATCAACTTTGGTCCTCAACAACGGTACCGCACATCATTCTTATATAAAACTACAATTCTTGGCACTGTGGCTCTTGGCCCAAACTGTCAACATTCGGATTTCTTGGCTTTGCTAAAGCTAAGTTCGAAAAACTCACGGTCACTTGACGGGCCCTTCGAGATGGCCGTAAGTTAATAGCCATTCCTTTGACGGGCTCGAGAAACCCCCAGACCTGAGCATGCTGCGTTTACAGGTAGCCTCTTGTACACATTCCATGCCATCTAGACAGTGACAGTTCTTAGTCGCTTTCTCTCGAGATGTTAGTCCAGGGGTTGAAATCTGGCACAGCAACATTGGCCTCTAAAGTTATGAACAAACCAATAATTATCTATTCTGAGAACTAAGGAAGAGTCCAACCAGGAAGAAAAAACGGAGTGAAACTGGTCCCACTTCTGTTACTCGGACACCTGTTGCCAGCTTACAGAGCCACAGCCCAACTTCCCATCACCTCCCTCTTTTCTCATGCCTGCTACAAGGCCCGCACCACGGCTTGGGCTCGCCATCCGAACGACTTCGCACGCCTCTGAAGGTCGAGCCACAAGTCGATGTTGAACGCACTACGAAGGTCGATACCCAAAATATCAAAGCGAGATGTATCCGACGGCATGTGAACCAGATGACGCCACGCACCAATCTTGATAGAAGTACTCCGGTATTTCTCAACACCAAGATATTTACTCGCCTGGATAGGGTAACGGTCGAGCCCTTGTTTTGTAGGTCGGAGAACCCACCTGAGCTGAAAAATAGGTCAGTAGGGCACTGCTGTTGGCCGCGAGGAATACCTGACGAGGGCCATCCATAAGTGACAGCCAACGAAATAACCGCTCTAAACTTCTTGCCACATAAACAACCACTGTCTACTCAAACAACCCTCTCTAATGTCAGTCTCCGTAGCCTCAAGAGGTATTGCATATCTACCCCCTCCGCAATTATGGTCTCTAGAGCTCCATACTCCACACCTGGAACTAGTTCATCATAGCCCTTAAGATCTCTGCGACGGTCGTGAATTCGGCGCGCTCTATGGCCTCTTGTTGGTGCTCGTGGGTGTGATAGGACCGTGAATCGACGTCTAGGGGAGGCGTTGAGCGATAGTATTGTAACGGGGGGTGTAAGGGAGTTGCATGCCATGATTTTGGTGTGATGCGGTGTCGCCGGGGAGATGAAAGGCGGGCCTAGGAATAGCCCCAAGCGATCGGTAGCTGAGGAGTCGAATATGTTCGTTTCCGTCGCTTCGTGTTGAACGAATTAGGAGAGTAAAATTAGGCGCAGCGAGAGCAGCAGCTTCTCGGGGCAAACGCAACCACCTTGGGTATCGCACAACACAGCTTCACAAGCACCTTATGCCCGGCCACCATAACAACGGCCGATAGAGCGGAATGATAGAGAGCACAAGACACGGAAGTGCCGATGCTGCACTTGCACGGCCGAATTGAAACCGGGCAGCTAAGATGGAAACCCTCATATGTTGGCCTCCCATACAACACCCGAAACCTCCACCAGTCCTTTGAGCGACCCTTCCGTTCAGTCCCTCTGGTCTCCCGATAAGGTGCTGCTACTGTATATCCAGTTTGCCAGCTCCGGGAGTAAGATCCCTAACTCGCTGGAACGCTTGTCGTTATATTTAGGCCATACCACAGTTCGCCCCAAGAGGGACTGATTCCAAAATATCCCCTCGGTCGATAGGATCCCGAGAATTCCGCCCATAAATAAGATTCGCCCATCAAGATCATTAAGATCAACGATCCTCTTATCATATAATTCCCAACCCCCGAGACTCGAGAGATTCGATCATGGTGTTCAAGACAAGATGTAAATGTAAAAAATCCCCATCGTGAAGCCAAACATTGAAGTTGCGATAGTGTCCGATTGGTCAGTTTCAGTATGAGCAGCATACGAGCTTGGAACATGGCATGAAAGGGGGGTATGATATATACCGGATACATACCGGACCGGGACCGCATTCAAATATCCAAACGTAAGTTCACCTTCGCCCACTGCGAAAATGAATCACCGGTAAACCCACCACATCTTACAGCAAACGCCAGACAACCAAACAGGACAAAACGAAATCATAACACAACATAATATCAAACATACTAGCACGCACCCTCTAACTCTAATAAGATACCATGCTTCCCCGCCCCCACGGCGATCCCCACCCACAAACGAACCTGCGGCACGATCAAAGCTCGCAGGGCTAAGCACAAGCCCAGATATCGGGAAAGAGGCGTACAGAAGTGCCCGGCGAATATGCTGGCTGAATTGATAAGGGTAATTAAAAGTAGTAAGCTTCGAAGACTGGAGGCGAGGCGGCGAGGCGGCGAAAGAATAGGAACGCTTTGGGATTCTGATACTGGGAAGACTTGCGTGGATTAATTGATCGCGGCAAGAGGCACAAGTGAGTGTTTTCTGCGAGCAGAGATGCACGTAGCCATGCGGTAAATAGTTTGAGGACTGAAAATGGATTCTCGGTAGGTACGTTGCTATGGGGGGTATGATACCGTAGACTACCATAAAGAGGATTACGGCGGCCTATGGCGGAACGCATCCCATGAGCTCGGCCGTAGCGCTATAGGTGTCGGTGATAAAAAGCGATCTATCCCTTCGTTCGTATGCCAGATCTCACAGAATTTTAGCTTGAAAGCTTGAGGAATACTTGGCTGGAAGGGGTATGCGGCGTATGCTGAGGTCTCTCGATGGTGACCCGACCCACAAAGGTTTCCGACTCCGAGGATCCGTAGAGACGTTATCTGAATAGGTGGCGCTATTCTCCAAGTTGAAGGCGGTCTCAGAGCTGGCTCCACCAATACAGACGAAGGAATTAGTCCATCGCTACCCGTCTAGTTTTTCGAATACCTTGCCGTTGTATGCAAAATGCCGGCCCACCGTGCATATGAGACAATGCCTTTATCCCCATCTCCTAACCAGCACACCACAATCCCAGCTCGAAATCCCTGCAAGGCTCAAACGAAAAACCAGGTATGGCGAGAGCCGCACAGGTCCCTCGAAATCTAACGAAGGGGGAGATGGGGGGAATATATTCACTTCCTTGCCCACTCCTACAGTAGTACCGGCACCGGTACTCGAGTACGCTTGCTCACAAGCAGGAAAGGAGGTAAATCCTAACACGTCACCCAGCCGTAACTAATAGTCTATTCCAACAGCGTCAGTCTTACCTGCTGCCGGTATCATAATAAAGATCTTACCTTCGCCATTCGTCAACCGACTGTATCTGACAAAGGAAAGCAAACAACTCTCCTCTCTCCCTTCTTTCCTTCCATCTCCGTCCGATCCAAAAAAGGGACATGAAACGCGCCAAAACTAGCAACCAACGACCGAACCGGCCGCCAGGATGTTTGAGGTTACAAGCTTCGATTGCCCTGTTTCTCTGTCGCCAAAATGGGATACTGTAGCTTGTATGGTAATGTGTCTAGCTTGTGTAATAAGAGACCCACTGAATTTCTCTTACGAAAACCCAAGCTCTCCAAGTGAAAGAGAAAGGAAAGTGAAAAGGCCAAATAGGCAACGTAAGCCTCTCCACACACCATCCTATCGGAAACTCCCCACAGAGAGAGAAGGAAAAAAAAGGAAAAAAGGAGGGCCGGAGGCGTCCCTGCATATCATATCAGCAACCCATTTCAAAGTGAAGAGGAGTAAGGTAAGTAGGGAGATAGGCAAACACGGAGGAGGGTAGGTAAAATAAAAAGGGCATACCTTTCCCCTGGGCAAGAAGAGCATTTTTCTCACCTGAACTTGTATTTTACCACTGTCAATACCGGTACTGCGAATATAGAACCGCTACGATAACAACAAACGGCCAAACCAACAAAAGGGACGAGAGAGAAAGATAATGAACCCAGGGAAAATACCATACAACAGCGTTCTATAATAACCTGTTACAGAAGGGTTCCTAATCCATACTATTCTCGCCCTCCGCCAGATACCGAAACGCCCTACCGGTATTCTTCCCTCCCAATTGAATTTCTCCCAGCACAGCCTCATTCTACGGATCCTACGGGACTGATTCGTACTTAAGTCGTGTGCTCTCTTTCCTAGAAGCAACCCACCGGAAACACCAACAAGCCAGCAATAAACTACATTCTATCGCATCGAGCTACGACCTCCACCTCCTTTACTTCGGCTCATATCACGTGCTTACACACCACCGCATCGCTCGCCGGGCTCAACCTCATCTCATCTTCTTCACCGCCTGCTCTACTTATCTACCACCCACCCACCCGCTCGCTCGCTCACTCACTCACCCCGCTCTGTGTCACCGCAAATAAACACATCCAAACCACCAAACAAGTCAAAATGTCCCACAAAGCTATCCCAACAGAAACCTTCGACCGAATCCTCTCCGGTCTGCCAGCGGGCGGAGAAGCGAAGGACGAGCCTGCTGAGAAGAAAAAGTCCGGAGGGGCCCGGAAGATGTTTTTGCGTGTCAGCAATGCCGTTCGTGCTACGAGTGCAGGAGGAGCGAAGGTAGCAAAGGAAAGGGAAAAGGGAAAAGACAGGGTTGAAAGGGAGGATAGGAAGGAGGAGGAGGAGGATAAGGATAAGGGACGAAAGAGCGGGGATGATAGCGGGGATGAAAAGGGGAACAGAAAAGTGCATTTTAAGTAGTAGGGCTGGGCTTTGCTGTGCTGTGTTTAGGCGTACCTGTTGGTATGGTTGGTTTCCCCAATTTCTTCTGTTATACCGGTACTGGGGTTTGTTATTGTTTTCTTTTTTCTTCTTTTTAGTTTGCATGTACAGTACGTTTGATTCATCAATATTCTTGCTGCCTTTTCCGCCTACCTATGCATTAATGGAGTGAATTTCGATGACTACTTTGCAGGCTAACGTCGACACCAGTCTCAGCAGCGTTCGACAAGGTCGTGTCTCCTTTATTGTGCACCTCATACCAATCCCTAACTTCCACTCAAACACAGGAAGGGAGGAAGGGAATTCTCTGAAGACGTGAGACTGTCGTTATTCGCAGTTCTCACACATCTATAGCTTCACCGTTCCTCATGATGGCAGGCTTTTTAGTTTTTAAAGTCTTGCTGTCCTCAAACAGGTCGCATTGATCACCCATGCTGTCCATAACTCACAACCCAAGCTTGCTTATTCGTACAACCCCCCTCACGCCACATCACGAACGTGAAACATGACCCTCTCAAAAACAAGCCCGGCGAACCAGCCCAGCCCTGCTCGCCACTCGTATCACAACCGCCCAGATAGCATCCAGAATGCATGCAATGAGTATGGCCCAAGTCCCAATCAAGCCCATAATACCATTATCACACCACACGTGATGGACTTCTAAAATTAAATTACCCAGGGCAGTGGCTAGCAAAGCTAAAGCATCCTCAATTCTCTCAGCCCTGGGCGAGCTGTGCCGGGCCATTCTCAGCAAGCCACTCGATTGACGACATCTGTACCGCCCATTGGGACGAGATAGAATTGGTATGGCACAAAGATCAATGCTACCCGAATCGCTCGCAATATCTGCTGCGGAAGCTGAGGTGTTATCTGCTGCACAATTCTTCGCTGTAGTCTTGATATTATCGTATGCTTTTCGCAAAACGGAGCGTTGGTCCTCCGAGGCGTCGGAGCCTGAATCAGACGATGTATGCGCATGCAAAAGACTCGAAAGGTTCCTAGGAGTATCACTATGTCCAAAGTTTCCTCCAATGACCTCGAAAGACTCAGGAGCAACTACATCTGCTGGTGTAATTTCAACCGTAGGTGCCGTAGTTAGGCGAATAGTGGGAAGCTTTCGTGTGCCAGGCGTATAAGCGGAGTTCTTTAGATGGCTGAGGAGAGCTACTTCGACGCTCGGAGGGCTTTGGGTATGGGAGCATCTACCGCCCATCGTGATATAGGGGTTTGGGATGAAAAAGGATAGGATGGAATCTATTCGCGCTACAAGGGAGGAGCTGTAGAAGATGGGGTGAGTGGGAGAAGCGAACGACGAAGAGTAGGCTTCTTGCGCGGGGTATATTACCAGCGAAAGCGGAAGCGGAGAGGTCGCGGGAAGTAATGGAGAGGGCCTTCAAGAGCGAGCGAGGGTGCGAGTGGCGGGGTTGGGGAGAGGAGATCTGGGTAGAGAACCAGTCAGTCTTTATATATATTATCTGCGCAAGAGCTCATGATTCGGAGGTTAGCCGTGCAAAACATGACGACACACCAGTGGCACACATTCTCACTCGTAATACTGGTACTAGTACTCATCATTTTGGTGCTCGCAAACCTTGCCAGCCTAGTTGGGCTAGCCCCCAGCCCTACGCAATGATTGGCGGAAAATTTTTCGCCGCAAAATTCGCCGCCTTGGCGTTTGCCAAGTTTTGTATAAAAAGGCTCTTCTCCCCACCCCCCTCTTCTCTCACCATGCGATTTTACTTCATAGGATCATTTCTATAGTAAATCGTCTCATCTGAAACTCTAACCAGAGCCACAGATTCTCCAACCTGGGGGATGACGATTACCTCCTCGATGTCCAAGAGTGAAGCCTTTTTTACCTCCGCCTCGGCGGTGGTGGTGATGATCTCGACCCAAATTGCTGTCTGCTCCTCGGAGTAAGCGATGAGGGTGGGCGTCGATGGAAGTCTGACAGGTTCTTTCTTTGTCTTGCTTGTCACTTCATTATTTGTACAATTACTTAGGATTATGATTGACATACTTTCTCAGATTTCGGATGTCTTTTTAGTGATGTGAATATTTTTCTTGATGCTTGGTCGGTCCGGTACTGTACGAGTACTCGCGGTGAGAATAAGTCCTGAGACAGCAGGCACAACCACGATCCACCGCAAAATTCAACCATCGTCATAACCACAATTGCGATTAGAATTGCAACCACAACTACTCGGGCACAAACTAAATACTCGAACATGAAGGCCCGACAATCATCGTTCCTCATCAACCATCATACTACCACTTTGCCAGCCTCACAACTGCCACAACAACTACAACACCAAATTCTCCCAGCATTTTTTTTTTGCACTTTTTTTTTGCCCTGAGGTCACCTTGCAGAACAAACTTTTTTCTTTTTTTTCTCGCATTGGGCTATGTTACTTTTCACTCGATGATTAATGGTGAGGACATTATTGATGAGGGGCGGCGGCTGTTGTCACTAGCATTTCGAGTATTTAATTTGCGCTCGAGTATAATGACTATTAATACCAGAGCCTGTATATTTGTGTCCCTCCCTCTCTCTGGGAGTATTGTATCTAGAATAGGAGCTTTTATTTTGACTGGCATTGACCTGAGTTGTCGTGGTATTGTGATGGTTGAGTGTTGTGAGGAATCGTGGTTGCGCCCGTCGTCTCAGGACTTATTCTCGCCGCGAGTATAATAGTTTGACGAATATATCCCAAAGGAAGCACGCAGGCAAATGGGGCCATACATGGAGAGAGATCGACAGGTGTGGGAAGCGGTGGAATGATTGAGGTGGTTTCATTATTCTTATATAGACTGATATTTGATTTGTTTTTATGAGGATGGCAAGTGAATGAAGTTTGCGATTATCTACCCAGTTATTTAGCCCAAGTCTAGTTCGAGCGTTCCACCGTTGCGCCATTTATTAGTTATCCTCCGACATACCACCCCCCCACTGAAGCTCGCACCTTCTTTGAGCGGGGACGCAGTATGTTAGCTCTACCAGGCGTGAACGAAATTGCCCAAGTTTACATAAACTCCCACGTTTCGAGCCTTCTAGAGGCCCCCCTCCGGATTAGGCGCTACCAAGCGCTTCAATCCTAAACCCTCCGAAAAAATCAAGTCGCAAATTCTTGGGCTAACCGATTAGGTGTAGGAACTATAGCTGGTATTGTGGCATATGCCTCTGCCATGATACAATTAAAGTTACTGTTCGTATATGGTTTTCTGCTCCTCTCAAATATGGTTTCTTTCTCCTCTCAAATGTTTCTTTTAGTCCTTTATGTTTTCATACTCGTTACTGGTTGACTTGAAAGCCTATTGTGTGTTCTTTCATTGTTCCTTTTGTTCCTCTCAGGATACTTCTTTGATACTCTTTGTTTTTTCTTATTGTGGGAACACGGTGGTAATGGCTGAACTCAATTGCTGTATTATATAGCTGAGCAATGGCTTTCTTATTATTGAAGAAACAAGCGTTGTCACAAGACGAGATCTTCACTACTTTCTGCTATCACTTCTTCGTCCAAGTTCCGTGCACATATTCCAATCGCATATTACAACAGTTACACTAGAATAACTAACGAATCATATCTTATGATACAAGAAAGCGAAGATGAATTTCATTTCTAACAAATCCTGGCACCACACCCCCCCCCCGACCAATCATAATGGTACTGTCTTGCCCCACGATAACCTCAGTCTTGTCGTCACAACCAAATCATTTCCCCATCTCCGCCCAACTCACAATCTCCACTCCGAAATTACCATGTAGTCCCCGAGAACTTACCAAACGAGACGCTCAAGAAAATGCCCGAAGCTCCTGGGGTCAAGCTACCAGTACTGTGCTGTATTCCCTTGCGTATATTCGTAACGCTCTTTGTACCCGCCTCGACCGAATGCATCTTCCGCACCAGCTCTAAACTCAACCCCCACTCAGAAATCTACCCCCTCAACCCAACGTGGAGACTTCACTCGAGTGAAGCACTTGCCCTCCCGGGACACTGCTCTATACGACCAATAGCGCACCCCTCAATAATGCTCTCAACACAAAATGCCTACGTGTAATGTGTAATGAGAGTGCTTTCATCCTGCGGTGTTTTGGGGGCGGCACTCAGGGCTGGTGATACATGGGACTTACATCACCAGGAATTATATCGCATATCAGAAACGTAGAGGCAATGATGGTGCTTTTGATATCAACGCGCGGGCGATTAGCGGGTGCAGAGCTAGTACAAGAGTGTGGTGTGTGAGCCATTATTAGATCAAAGAACAGATGCTGACTTCAGTGAGTTTTCATAGGTGTGTTACGCATTCTTGGAGAAGCGCCATTGGTTGTAGCGATAATTCATGCACATATAGGAGCGGTAGAGGAGCTGTTATCCGCTCCTATTCTGAGCGTGGGTTCTGGGGGCTGTTCCCCGCCCCCCTCAGCTCTGCTCTCCAGCGGCCCTGAGAGGGCGTGAGAATGCCTCCCAGTTTAGTTAGGTGGACACACTCTGTTGAGCTTTGTTACGGTGATCCCAGGTGCGAAAGCTGCACTTAGGACTCTTACCAGTGATGGCTGGACGTGTAATGTGGATACGAGCGATAGGGAGGGCTATGCTCTCGCTTGGGCAGCAAGTTGCGGTTAGATGAGAAGGCGTGGAACTGGTACTAGTAGGTGAGCGAGTTCACATAGATATAGGAGACGCTCCTCTAGCAATTCTAGATTCTATAGGAATGAATGACTGTTGGAGGATCGTGGATGATTTCTCCTGGCGGCTGGACTCCTAAGCTGAAGAGGTCTCGCACGGCGTAATTCATTTACCATATTCTAATAAGGCTTCCTAGCTTGTGGAGGGGGTATAGGGAATCAATTGCCGATACGTGGGACACCGGAGCCTGGGAATACATTAGTGGTTTCCCCCTTTTTACTGTATTTCCTATGTAATTCCTTCTATCCTAGCGAATCTCGGGAGATTCTATAGGCGGGAGAGGTTAAGTGAAACAGCCCCCGAGATAGGGAGATGGGAGCTTGACCGGATTTGATAGCTGCAAGTGAGTCGCCGGGAGGGGGAAGATGAAAATACGTGACCGAGATACAAGTCAAGGAATAATGAGTATCAAACAGAAATTTCTGTCGCCAACATTCAATAGCGGTCGTTTAGTAACCAGACACTAGTGTCTTGGCCATGATCACATCAGAATAACGTACAACTTACAACTCCAATTATGCCTCGAGATCAAGCAACTGGTACACGCCGTATGGCAACCAGGAATGAGAGGGTGAGGGTGATTGAACTGCATGCTGAGGGCAAAAGCTATCGTCAAATAGCAAACGAAACAGGCATTTCAAAGGACGCTGCTCGGGAAATCATCAAGTACTGGACCACGACCGGTGAACTCAATCCCCCTTCCCGCCCAGGCAAACCACCTGTTCTAAGCGAGCGCGATATAAGACATTTGGTACGACTCTCCGATTCACACCCCCGGGCCACATTGGCAGAACTGGCCCAGGAGGCCAGCTTGGATATCAAACCTCGAACCGTTGGAAAATATTTGCGCCAAGCAAATCGTTTCG
>Ga0307509_10005313_pt1 | contig 18014 bp, 26 predicted proteins | sample 10_EM_MG_FD_202245 | JGI IMG/M metagenome (GOLD analysis project Ga0307509, IMG submission 202245) | Populus trichocarpa ectomycorrhiza microbial communities from riparian zone in the Pacific Northwest, United States - 10_EM | ecosystem: Host-associated > Plants > Roots > Unclassified | place...
TGTGGATATTGCCAGCAAACCTTGAACTGCATCGACTAAGCAGGGCACCGATGCGATTTGGGCCCGAAAGGGCATTCCGTAGATATAGGAAAGGGCGGTATTTACTTGAGTGGCTCTGCATGCAGCAAATCTAAACGGAGGGTGTGTTAGATCTGACAAATGTTTGGTATAAGTTGATTTACCGTTAGCCACTGCCTTATCGGCGTCGGTTAGTCCTGAGTCATGTGCCTCAAGGAAGGCATCCACCTGAAAATATTATCCATTAGTATGAAATATAATATACAACATATTGGAAGATAAATTACTTCGTCCATGACTTCATCATCGTGGTCGTTGTCATCAAGGAAGTCTTCATCATCATCTTCCTCGTCATCTTTAACATCGTCGATGGCAAATGGCGTGCGTTCCATCAAAGCGGCCACATTGACAGCCTGGAGCATGGGCATTGCAGATAAGGTTCCGCTATCCGGGACGTTTGGCAGAGATTTCGTGGAAGGATCCAGCGTCGTATTGACCGAAAGCGACGACAATGAGGACGAGGCCAGCGATGAGGAATTCGTGGTTCCAGTAAGACTGGTTTTAGAGAGCGACTTGCGTAGCGTAGGTGTGAGCAAGGACTCGCGTGCTTTGGGCTCTTCTAACTTTGTGTATCTTCCAATAGAAGGTTTATTGACGACCTAGAAAAAAAAGACGGAACGTGAATAACCTGTGACGGGAAAGCACGAGGCTGTTTCTGTACCTGGTGCTTTCCGATCGTCTTGCCGATTTCATCAGTGAACATGTTGAACATCTTCTTATTAGTGTCTGTGGCGATGGACGACCACAGATCGCCGAGTATTCCGCTGTTCGAGACAGGAAGCTCCATCTCCGGTAGAGGATGCAGCTTAAATGACTCCGAAAGGTCAGTTTCAAAAAAGGATTCGAGAACTTCGTCAGCGAGAACAACCATTCGAAATCTAGTGACCCAGATGAAGGGTGAGCAACAAAGAAAAAAGAAAAGAAAAAAAAGTTTACGTTGGGAGATTGAGGTATGGTTGGTTTGAAGCTATTGGAGGAGGCGATGAAGGCTCGCTGCTGGTTAATCCAGTGTTCCCGACGGGTTGAGGGAGGAGAGCGTCGCCATATTCAAACGCATTTGTCATAAAGCGACTGACAGCCCCAAGGTATGCGTCTCCAACTTCATATCGGAAGATAAACTAGATTGGCATGTTCGAGATATAAATTAACAATAGTCTGAATTCACTCACGAGGAAAGACTCAGAAAGTGTTAGAACTTCATCTTTTGTGAGATAGCCATCCTTATTCTTATCGTGGAGGTTGAAAAACCACTCAATGTTCTCCATTAAATCGTTGAACATGACGCCATCAAGTCCAGAGATGAGGTCCTGTATTAAATTTCTAAGGATGCGACTGATGCGAGTTGCTAGTTGTCGCAGCATACCTGGAAAGATAATGCCCCATGACATCCCGTATCCCAAAAATAGAATAATCGGTCTATAAACTCGTGTTCGGCGACAACACGTTCAATACGTTGCTGGTAGCGCAAATGAGAAAAGACTAAAGGCCAGCAAAATCAACCACCGACCTGAAATCCATTCATCACAATTTTCTCTTCTCTTGCCCAGGTAGCGATCTCACTGAGAAATTGTCTGAAAGTCCGCAGCCCAATCCTTGTCTCCGGTTTCTCTTCGTGACCTTCACCAGTTGTGAATAGGGTAGGGACAGGAGCAGCGGTAGGCGGAGGTGGGACAATGCACATAGCTTTGTAGAGGGCGTCGTAGACAAGACCAGCTTGTTCTTTCTGGAACCGACCCAGTGTTCTGAGATTACGGATTGCACCGCGCTTGGCAAAGGATTCAATACTGTGAATAATCTCGCCTCTGAATCTCCTCCGTTCCGAGAGAATGATCTCTTCAGTAATGATAGAAAATTCCCTGAACGAAACGAGCAGAAGTTCCTGGAACACTGTGATAGCACGAGCCCTGGGATCAGATGACTTGGGATGGGCCGAATCCCCCAATGAGGCAAAGTAGTCTCTCATCAAACTGGTTGACAATCAAGATCAGTAAGAAATTAAACGCATACAAAAGAATCATACTTGAGAAATCCGCCGTCATCTTGAATCTGAAGGAGTTGTTCTCCGTTAATTTTGAGTATGGCTAAGTCAGGCTTGTAAAATTTGTGCAATAAGGAAGGACGAAAGCAGAGACGAACCTAGGCTGAGACCTTGTCAGTGGAGTTAATAGGATAAATTAGATGCGACTTACCCAACTTGAAACAAGACCTTTGGACCCATGCACAAAAAGCAATCTACAATGCGAAAGGCGAACACCATAGGCATACTGTTGATGTATCTGCGGGCATGGATTGGATTAGGAGTATTTGCTGCGTCGTCAATGACCACTCACAAGCTCAAAAACCAAGGGAGAGACGCCACAGATAGCTGTACATCGACAATTTGGAAATGGTCATGTATAATGGGCAAGTATCGCTGAACCAGCGACTCAAACACCCGTTGATCGAGCAGCGTACCATGCATCGAGGGACTTGAATATAGGTAGTTAACAAACCGTTAGTATAGAAGGCGGGGCATCTCACGCGTAATATCCAGGAAGTAACCTCCCACACAATACCTCGAGTAACCAGAACGCCTGTTCCTCTGACATGTAACTGGATAAAAACAGATGAGCTTGACGACTTATTCATGAGCAAAGACTTCGTCATACATGAGAATCGCAGCTGCAAGAATGTTCATGGCCTGGAAACGGGTTAGTATTTTAATACATCAGAAATGAAGATGGCATTGGACCTGACAGTACCCTAGTTCAGGGTTCATGTATGAATAGGCTCGTAGGACACGACGCAGTGCACTAATTCCTTCTTCGGATTGATATCCGGCATATTCTGGTAGACTTCGATGCAAATCCTTCTCTATGTCGTCTGTGCTAGTATTCGTTTTTCCTTTGTTCTCTTCAAGGAGGCGTTCGTAGTATCCAGGGTTGGCAAAGCGCAGGTATATTGATCCTGAAAGAGTTTCCCACATCTCACCGCGCAGCCGATTGGGAAGACCGACTTGTACAAGCCGTGTACATTGTGGGTAGCGAAGAAGGGTTAGATTGCGGCCATGACCTGAAGATCGTTCAAGCCTCAGTCAGGGAGCTGTCAAGCTACTCACTCCTCAGGTAGGTTGTCCACAGTTTGATTTTAGAAGCTTCACGCAATCTGAAACCACGTTGTTAACGCGTCAAATTTTTGGGAACTGTGTTCTCATACTTCTTTGGGTCTCCGGGAAATTTGAATCTGAGCCCAAGACCCCCATGATAACCGATTTCTTGAGAAGCTTCAGCATTCCCTGTCGAGATTAAACTTCCGTCTTCGCGCTCATTTTCGGCGGCATTGGACGAATCGGATATAAGCATCTCAGAGTAACATGTCTTGACGAAATTTTTGACCAGCTTCATTTGACCGCGTTGCAACTCGACCTTCAGAGCATCGCGTAATAAAGAACAGAAAAGGTCTGCAGTTGGGCGCAGGGACGTCAATTGCACAATCTATTCTTGGGTAACTAAGCGAATCCTGACAAGAGATATTGAAACTCACTATCTTCATGCCGTGCCATGTCAAAAGACTCAGTGCGTAAACGCCTGCACGTGCGTTCAATCTTTCGACTCGACGAATCGTGGAGAGGGGTATTGTGAAGCGCACAGACTTCTTGTCCAGGGAAGAGAATGCCAGGTATGGAGGCATTATATGGAGCTTGCCTGCCTGCGTAAAGTAGAATTGGAATCAGACGCCCACATGCCATTGGTAAGGCTCACATAAGAATCCTCAGCTTCTCCAAGACTGAGAACAGCATTGATGTCCATTTTTGAGACGTCTTGACCACCGCTTTTCTCTGCATTATCACCAGATTCCAAAGCAGGCAACGAAAAGAATATTTGGGTCAACTGTTCCTTGGTGGGTTCTTTGAAGTGCCGAAGGGCGGTTGAGATAATAGACATCTGTAGCTCACCGCAGGTCTGCGTAAGGGGGCAAGGAGATCGTTGATCGGTCTCCGAAAGGAAAATTCGTGGTGGTCCTGGTAGCTTTGAGGTGAACTTGAAAGTCAAACCCAAAGCCGCTTACCGCTTTCGGCCTTAATGTGGTCTTCAAGCGGAGCTCATGTACAAACCATCACCATCGACATGTCCCAGAAAAATATACAAGGCATGCACATCGGTGAAGGCGTCTCTTAAAAGTAGCGTTAAATGCTACATAGCTTAACCTGCTACTTTCGATTTCCTGTACTACTTCTATTGACCACTTAAGGTGGCAGATAATCCAACAACTTGAAATTAGAGCAGTGCGAATGAATGGGAGAAGCGTCCATTACCAACTATGTATCCTTGCCTTAAATTGAATTCTGTGGTTCGAACGTTGAATTTGAATTGGAAAGTCAGAGAAGCCAAAAAGAGTCAATCTTGCATATTATTTAACAGACAGGGGGTCGGTTATGTCGTCTCGGTAAAAATCAGTGATCCGGGCTGACTCGCGAAAGGCTTTTTTCTTTTTGTTCATGCATCAGAAGGTCAGGATCGATAATACGCATCTCAGTCTTTTCCGATAAACCATAGAATCATCGTTTGGAGTTTGGTTAAGCAAACTGACATTCGCAGGAGCAGCCAGTGCAATACAAGGACAAATGCATATTGCCGCATTACTTAGTTCGTAAATAGTATAAGCACCCTCAAATCAAGGGAGAGTGCTAGATTTACATTGCGGACAAATTCGTAAGTTCATATCGAGGTGTAGTGGTCCCTCATTTGGAGCGAGGTCGGATCTCAAATGCAACGATAGTGGGATAGAAGACTCGCCGCTGCGAGGCATTAATGGTGATGTGGAAAGATGAAAGTCGAGGCTAGAATGCAGCGCCACTTTAGTGGACTAGAGGCTGGAGGGGAGGAGGTAAAAGGATTGGAACTAGTTAGGTAAACGATCCTTCCATGACATCGAAAGGACTCCTGTTCGATTGATCAGTATGGAGAAATAGAAGATGTGCCGGTGTGATTTACCTTGGCGAACACTTGATAATTTCATAACGGATATTCTCCCCTTGCTCACCCTCGCGAACAATGGCGATTTGGGAGGTAGCATCATGTTCGTTATGTTTGTTGATACGGTCCAGTGTGGTTAGGCGGGGACACGTCTGGACGAGATTCATAATGATTTCGTGCATCCCTTGACGGTCATTCTTTACCGAATTCCAAAGACCAAGACCGCGGAAAACTTGAAGCTTAAAGAATCGCGGGAGGGTATCTAACCATTCTTCCCTGGATACCTGGAGGGGGTGGGGTACATCCTCCAGCAAATGAGTTGCGGGCAATGACAACCATTCAACGTTGGGGAATGTGGCCGCAATTTCGTGAAGATTTGAAATATCACTAAAGGTATGAAGCTTGAGTCGCCTTAGAGCTTGCTTATCCAAAAATTTGAGGTTCAGGAGAGTTTGTGCGTCCAATGAGTGAATATCAAGATTCTCAATGCGCCTTACTATTGTCGGAGGTGGAAGGTCAGAAGCTGGGATGGGTTCGACTGGGACCGGAGTAGTGGCTGTGAGGGGCGTAGAGGGGGGAGTCATCAAACCAATGGTATTGGAGCCGAAATCCGGATCGTTGAGGGCCATGATGAGTTGTCTGTTTGAGCGGAGCGATTTAAGGTTGGGAAGGCAATCGTGAGCAAGTTGTGGTATTCCAACTGGTGACCAGTCAAGTTCTTCAATAGACGGATGGTTCTCAAGGAAGCGAGAGCGCGAGCGATCAATCCCCACATGGACGCCTCCTGCCTGCAGCACCAACTTGAGTTTCTTGAGCTTGGGTAGCTTGCATTCAGCGAGATGGTGGAATTCAAGTGGGACTTCCAGGTACTGTAATAAAAAAAATCGAAGTTAGCTTGCTTTCTGACCAAAAGATGATTTCAAGAATATACACACCTCGAGGTTGGGCGACTTTGCAAGGAGGTGACAGAGATGCTTCGAATTACCCAGTTTAGCCCAAGTATCGCCAGCAAGCGATAAAGACCTCAAATCCTTCAACCTCCAGACCTAATATTCTCAATAAATATGTAAAAAATCGTTATCGGGAAGGAAATTAGACTGACTGGATACATCAAACTGTGGGTGTCGATGTACGAACTTAGGGCATGCATTGCGAATCTTCCATTGAGACTAAACTGTTCCAATGAAGGGTGTCGAGTTACCGCCGTTAAAACGGAATTTTCATGGGAGGGGTTAGATGTGGGACGCTGGTCTCCTCGGACGCCCTTCCAAGACCAAGTGAAGGTGTGGAGGCGATGCATATGACTGAGGGCCTGGTAGATGTTGCGTATCCGGACGCTTTCTTCCGCATTCGACAAGTCCCTATCGAGTTGCGGGTCAAGGAGAGTGGTGGGATAGTGATCAAGAGCCCAGTGATTGCATGGTTCGGAGATATGGACCTCTCGCACATTACGAGCAAGATCTGCACGTCGTGCAAGGTGAGCCCATACGTCTGGTACAGTGCTTCGCATACGCAGTATCCGGTACTGCGTATGGTGAGGGATGACCAAGGCGGCACATATCCGTGAGGTAAGAGCAAAAGCTACCAAATCCTTGTGCTGGTCGAGCTCAGCGACGATCTCCTCGATAATTTCATCGGGAAGCTGACAAATAGGCGGTAGTTGATTTCTCTGCTTCAGCAGGAAGTGGGGCATAGCTTGAAAAAGAAGGAAGCGGACGAAGGACGAAGAGAAGGGAGTGCCTTTGAAGGACCAGAAACCGACGGTTTGGGAAGAATACAGTTTGTCTTTGTTACGGCCCGAGGATGTCAGTACTCTCATTTTGGAAATTTGAACAATGTTTCTTTCAAGCCGTGGGTTCTTCCTCAGCTCCTTGGAAACGTGGACAAGGCGTTTGGTCAAACGCATCGCACCAGCTCACAGTATGTGTGTGAACAACGTGTGTCCTTGTCAGTCCGTCGTTACCTTGAATGTCCGAGCATTGTCGACAGGCGACCTTCAGAAAATACAACGACTGCCAATGAAATCCTTATACCGAGAAGCTGGACAATTTTGCATCGAGACTTCGTAGTGGGTCCAGCTGCTCAGCATGGATCAGTCGGGCATGAGGCCATGATTATTATCGCGCTTGCCGCGTTCGGCTATTCACTCGGACTCATCGGATGTTTGTGGACTCAAATAGTCCCTCAAGGCTGCTCGAGCGCACGGGTGATACGCGATTTCTCATTCGCCGACGAGACGGTAGTCGGAGCTGAGAGAAAGTTCATAGAGCCGACAGAGTTTTGCGAGCATCCGTCGGCCTTCAAGTTTCAAGTTGAAGGTGGAACACGTTGACAGTACCCAGATGAGGAACAATCTACAAAACATGAGTTTCTTGTCTTCGGTGAACAATATGGCCGGGTTGACCCACCTCTAACTTGCGCCCACAGCCAAAGGTGCACACAGACTGAATGAATTCGTTCAAAACGTATTGGAAGAGGGTTCAAGTGCAAGCGAATGCACATCAGGGAACGCATATATATGTGTATTTCGAGTGGCTGATGGGATGCCTTCGAGTCAAAAGCCATTGTGTCCTGGAACCGCGAACGCGAGGGGGTTGCCGCGTGTGAAGCGCGATCAAAGCACTGTCAATATTATCTCGCTCCTTTTTGGGCTAATTAGATGTTCACACCAGAGTCACTACGAATGACTCAACAATCTTTGTGCATGGGTATTATTATTGTGAGAAGCTTCCCACTTATTGAAATTTCGACCTCAAAATCCTTCGATTATTAGAAGGTAAATAAAGACTACAGGTATACAGAGTGTCGTCGACTCCAGCTTCTCTATCCTCTTTCCGCTCTCGCTCCAATACCACTTCAGTTGTCCATCTCTTCACCAAGGCGGTTAAGGTTGATGCACCAGGAAGGAAAAAGGGACCGCTAAGTGGATGGTCGCTTGCTTCGACTCGTTGGCGGTTCGAAAACCAGGCCAGGGTTAAACGTCGAGGCCTGAGGGGCTGAGCCTCAAGCTATATGTAATACATTGAAGTATACACGTCCAAGTCAAGCCAAAACTCGACTTAAATGCCGTCGCGTGTAGGATCCACGTGAATAAAGGCTTGTTGGAAAACAGGCCATCAGGACGAATGATTGCTCCGACACGCGTCCTATGCACCCGCACGACGCGCCATCAACCTCGCTCTCGCGCGCTCCATGCTCTCTCGCAACTCGGGGCTCTCCCAACCTTCAGGGTCATCCTTTGAAGAGAAAAAAGAGGAAGAGGGAAGTGCAGTCTCATGCGAAATCCCACGCACGTGCATCTTTCGCGGGGTGTCGAAAAATAGCGAAGATGATGAACTAGTGGGGGCGAAGCCCGCGGAGGCAGAAGCGTATGAAGTTGAGGTCGAGGCTGGTGGGGACGTCGAAGGGATGTAACCGTTCCCATAACCTGCACGGCGCGGTGACGCCGACAGGGAGCCCGATCCAGAGGCGTTCACGTCGTAAAGGCCGAGCCCCACCCCTGAGGGCGGTGGTGCGATGTTCTTTGGCCTTGCAGCGCGTCTAGTGCTCATCGAACGAGTCGAGCCTGCCCTGGAAACTGATCCCGAGCCAATATCCGCTCGGGACCGACCTTGATGCTGGTGACCAGAAGACTCCTCTTCCCAAGCACCAGATCCATCATCAACTTCATCCTCCTTCGCGTCACTCATCACAACGATCTCCGCATTCAACGCTCTCTTCCCTTGTTCGATAAGCATAGACAACTTGTCGCCGAGCCAGTCCATCTGAATAAATGAAATGTTCAGATGTTATCGCGAATACAGTACGAAGAATGAACGGACCTTGTCTTCCACCTCAGTTTGCTCCTCTACTACTTCCTGCGCTCTTCCAAAATCGAATTCTGGGCGTACGGGAACAGGCAAAACCTGCGCCTGTGTCTTTGGACGGGCTCGTCGCGCGTATACAATAGGTCTCTTGGGGGCTGTAGTCGCATGAATTCTTTGCTTTGCGTGCCTCGCTGCGCTTCGAGGGGTGGACGGAGTACCCTGAGGAGAAGGTGCGACCCGAACCGCGGGGGGCTGTTCCAGCGGGCGCCATTCTCCTTGTTGGTACGGTGGTGGGGGTGTTGAAATTGGTTCGGGATCAAGGGATGCGTCAACACTCTGTGGGGATTGATGTTCGAGGTCTTTGCCGCGGTCTCTCCAGCTAATTTTTTCTTGTTTCAGCGACGTCCTGATGAAGGAAAGTAATACTCACAGGCGATAGACCGTAAGACCGACTGCCGTGCCGATCAGTGCAGCACTAACTGCGGTGGAGACGATGGAACCAGCCAAGCCGCGGCGCTTCTTCAAAGGGGGCATGTCTACGTGAAGGAGTAGGATGAGACGAGACATGATTGTTAGTGAGTGAGCTTTGGGTGAGTGGAGTTACGAGTGAAAACGAAGGTGACTATGTTGAAATTGGAAGGAATAGGATATGGGATTGGATGACGATAATCAAAGGGGGCGGAAGATAAGTTTAGGGATGCCGAAGCAAAACACCGAGCGCTGCACGGTGAGAGCAAGAGAGCGTGTGGGGGGGTGGAAAAGCGATAGGCAGAACAGATTGATAGTAGGAATGGAAACCAAACAGGTCGCAGTCCAGTATAAATCCCCAGCCGCTCGTGGTGTGCACCCTGGTGCACTCTCTAAACACGTGGATCACGCACGATGATGAAACACAAGGAAGGCGTGCAATAGGCAAGGCATCAATTAATATTAAACCACACGTTCCATCAGCCATCCGAGGGCTGGAGATTAGATGCGAACACCATGCAGAAGGGCAACATGAGCAAGGCCATTGGCATGGCGTTCGCTCTCCCAGAGAAATTCAAAAGTAGTAAGAGGACAAAGAAACGGCTGAACTGGAGACGGGCCGACGAAACAAAACAAGAAAAAAAAATGGTTTGCTAACACTCACTATCGGCTTCTGTGTGAGCTTGACGCCGCTCATAATCGTCACTCATCGTGATATCCTCGTTTCCTTCAGGACCATACATCCAAGAACCTGAAGCAGCCATCTCTCGATATCTCGCAGGGGTGTCCAAATATCCGCTGGTCGAGGCAAGGGTAAGGCTAGCGGTGGAACAGCTTGGGCTGGGGTCAGGTTCCCAACCTCTCTTCCTTGATACAGGTGCGGGCGAAGGCGAAGGAGAGGGACGAGGACGGTCGATTTTTGGGAGATTGGCTCTGCTAATTCTCCTGGAAGTTTGGGGAATTTGAATCGGGTGTGAGATTGGATATTGGTTTGAATCGACCATAGGGGCTGCCTGGGAATCCGAGTGACAGATGTCCGGAGGTTGATTTGGCCGAGCGCCTTTTTCGGAACCCAGCACAGAAAATGGATTGAAGAGTCCAGAGACACTGAACTTGAAGGTGAATGGGAACACCATGATGGCCCCGAACAAGTTGTGAATCCCAAAGTTGAAGTGGCTATAACACGTGATGTGACAAGTTTCGTGTCTTATCACGAATTACAACTTGTATAACCACGCCGGTGGTATATCAGAGGCAACGTCCGTTCCCACTTTCCAGATGACAGAGTTTCTACATTTTCTACCCTCACCACCTGCGCAATAAATAACTCTGAAGCCACATCCCCTTCACCCAACACTGGCTCTCTCGCTTTGGTGCCAAGTCCTGCTCCGAAATGCTCCAAATCGTACAAAGGTATTGGCCCAGTCACAAGCTTGCAAGATAGTGCACCCATGACATCGTGTAGAACTGGGAGACCTTCTTTTGTGAGTGAGAATTTGGTCGCGTCAGTCCCTGCTGGTGTCGCAAATGGTGCGGGATAAAGATCAGGCCTAGAGAACTTCACGGCCTCCAGTGCCTGTGATGCAGAGAGGAGGTTGATAACCATATGCGCGTAAAGGTTAGCTGGTGTGGAGTTGGCCGGCTGGAAAGTAGAGGGAGAAGACAAGGACGTTAATGTTGTTGCCATTCGCGAAGGTATGCGAAGCGCAAACGCGACGAGAGGGTATGGGTCCATTGCAATCGACGTGAAGGAAGATAGTGTCGCGCCATGGAATTTGGCTGTGTTCAATCTCTCTTGGTTGGTGGTGACTTTTGTGAAGCCGTTGATGGAGTCCGTTGGGGGCATGAACGAGGTAATAACAGCGACAGGCTGTGCAATATCTCTCAGCAGCATTCGCAGATGTTCCTTTAGCGTTCTCCTCTGCTTAATCTCCCTTTCCATCTCTGCCGGCTTCTTGTCGTCCAGTTGTTGTTGGGTACTGTAAAGTTTGCGTTGCCTCGGTCTCGAGCATCCGGTTTTCCAATGCAAACTGCGCAATCGCTGGTCATTATTGGCGAATATTGTGTTGAGAGGTTTGGAGAGTGACCTGCATCGTCGCAATGAACTTTGAGGCATCAATGTCGACTCCAAGCCTGGAGCGTCGCTGAAAATCGAATCCTCAAATCAGAAATGAACGAAATGATGTTTGGCAGTGTTTGAATTCGTTACCAGCATAAACGATTCATCCCATCTTATAAATAGTTCGTTTGGTATTACATAGCGAGAGTACACTGAATTGAAAGCAATGACAGCAGATGCAATAAGATCTAGTTATCAAACCTTAACCTGCGAAAAAATAGATGCAAGGTCAACCCAACGTCTTCCACAGTTTATTAGATGTTTCTCCACACAATCTCCCAAATTACGAAGAAGTGCTTGATTCTTGGAAATCACGACCGACACCGAATCTGCATAATACAGGTTAGTCAATCATTGTCTGAGGAATGCTCAACGAACCATGTTGTTCTGGTGTCCTTGTCGCGTCAAGTGCCTTTTGGGTATCGAAAAGGGAAGCAAAGAAACGCAGCTGGTTATAAAGCTGTGTATCCGAATACTATTGTGGGTTCAGAATAAAGTCTTTCTTCTCCAAAGGAGAGCAATTTACCTCGAATGCAACGTGTCCTCTGCAACCTGAACGAAGACACCTGCGACCGTAAACGCCCATCATCCGCGTACGGTTATTGCAAGTTGGATCATCACAGATAGTCCATCCTTCGTAGAATTTTGCAATATGTTCTCGGACCTGAACTTCGAGTTGTGCTTGGATACTACCACCAGTAATAGTTTTGGAACATGCAGGACAGGCTGGGCCAGTAGGAAGCAAAAGATTTGCCTTCGAAACATCATAGGTGAGAATTGACTCTGTAGAGAATTGAACTGGCTAACCTCCGGTGCATTGATAGGTAGGAAGTTCAGTTGGCCCTGACAGTGACGACATCGAACGCGGAAGGGGCTCGCGTCTTTGAACCTCTCAGCATCCGAAATCTGTGAATCAAGCCCAGAGAACACCCTCTCATCACCTCCACCGGTGGAGGTGCGATAGCGCATTGGATCCAATCCTATATATATTAGCATTAGGAACTTTGCGCATTGGACAAGCGAATATTAGCATACCCAAACATTCAGCTAACCGAGCTCTATCTGTGCCTTCTATTGGTTCACAGAGACGTTCAATTGGAGGAAGGATTTGATGTGATAAATAATGATCGTAATCTAAAAGTACCGTTAATAATGAAAAAGACATGTATACTAGATAGACATCGACTGACCAATTTTAAGGGTGGAGCCAGCCTTTTTCAACTCGTCGGGATGCTTGGCGTGATCCGCCTGAGTTGATTTTGCGCTTTCCTCGCCCTCCGCTAAACAAAAAATGTAGGGAATAACATCACCAGTCTTTGCCGAGCCACCTCGTTGCTTCATTCGCAAAGCTACCTGTACATGCGGTTGACTTTTAGCATCGGGGTAGTCCTCTGGGTTTTTGCCGAGACGCTTAAGTGGAATTAGGACAATGTCATCAAGGCGTCCAGAATAGCTCTTACTTTGAAGATAATAAATTCGTCCTGGTTTACTTCCCCCTTGCGTATACTGTCGCCGATATTTGTGAGATACTCGTGAATGTTTTCAACAACGACCTCGGTCGCTTCTCCCGATAGAATTTGGTTGAGAATGTATCTGCACCGGAATTTAGGATGACAAAAGTGTTTTGGATTTAGGAACTTACTGAGACACCTGCTTTGACAAGGTACAATACTCGCGGCGTTTCATGTCAAGACCTTTGATTTCGATGCTGGTTGTTGTCCCGTTATCCACTTTGATCGCAGCATATTTCTTCTTTTGGAGCAAGAGCAGGCGTTGGAAGACACTGTCCAAATCGATTTCCAGCAGTTTATAGCGATCGTTGACAGCCTTCTTGAACGTTGCCGAGATCTTCAAGGCTTCTGCGAGGTCGGACACATTAGAATTGACAAATACAGAGTCTGTATCTCCATACACGACCTGAACACAAATGATTAATAAACCCTCGAGTTGCAAAATGAGATGAAAGACCCACCTCGAGATCCAGGCTTTCCGCTAACTCCCGGGTATGTGTCAGAATCTCTCGGCCTTTGTAAGTGGTGAGGGCAGCAAGTGGGCGAGCATAGAATCTTGAATATTCGAATCCGAGGCATCCATACATACTGTTCGCAGTCAATTTGAGCGCCTGCTGCTTGATATCATACTAGGAGCAGGACGGTCAATAAAAAAGCCTCCAAATTTTGAGAAGCGAATACCTGGAGTATTTGAGCTCCAGTAGCTGTTCGATCCTTCATCAACGACTTTACTTGTCGCCGTCGATTGACAAGAGTAGCGATAAGTCGTGGAAGTATTCCTTGACCTATTTCCGATGACGGGGGTTCGGGTATACGCTCAATCCCGTTCTTGGGTGAAATATTATTAGTGACCGCAGCATCTATTTAAAATATACAGAGGCTATTCACCTCATCATCTTCCACTGGTTCGACAGTAGTGAAATCAATGTTGTACTCCTGGATGATGCTAGGATACAACGAGTTAAAGTCCATAACAAGGATGTATTTGTCCCAGAGCCCCCGCTTGGGTACGAAAACGAGACCTCCTTTATATTTATCACGTTTGCCTTTCGTAGATTTCTTGCCTCCATGCTCATCATCATCTTGAGGTTCTGGCTGACTTGTCTTCCTTCCATAGGTCTTGTCGGGGCAGATATACTTCAAACGATGGAATTCGTGAAGGAGAATGTACTCGTTCCTCTCGGCACGTCCACCATTCAGCGTCTTGTTCCTGGAAGGGTGGTCAACCTTTTTTTTTTTGGCTAGAAGATGAACCTATTCACCAAGAATTTCCCGCAAGATTGGTAAGTTGCTTGGTCAGAGGTAGAATTTGGACCTTTGCGGCGATCGCCATCTGGAAGTGGGCATCAAGTTCGCAATGTCGAACAAACTTGAGCATCATTTCGGGAGACGACACACTGCCATCCATCTTGCTCGCAGTATCATCCGGATCGTAATCTTCACGTTCAATGTTCAAATGAGTTTTGCACATCTCGGTCATGGACCACGTTGTCGACGAAATCATACTCTAAATGGACATCTATATATAAATGTTAGGGGAGAAGGGATTCGTGAACGGACCTTCGCTCCGTCACTCGCAAGGTCGCAAAGCAAGCGGCCGTTGAGAAACCTGAGGTTCGAGCCCTGCTTTCCAATATTAGGCCACCTCGAACGTCGGAATCTCCCTATCCTTGACCAATGGTCAACTTTCAGGTCCCTCATGCGGTTGAGGAGGACGTCGAGTGATACTCCTAGGAAGTCATGACCAATAATTATGTCTGGGTCGGCCTTGTGGATGGTCGCTGGACACGTTTATGGGTGAAGATATTGATAAGCATTTACCGAATTTCTTACCAAGAAAACTGCTCAAGAGCATCCTTTCATTTTTCATTGGCATGATGGACCCTTTCGCATTGATCTTGGCTTGCGACTCGAAATTCGGAGGGAATTGGTCCAGGGGTCGGACAAATGTATGAACAGCACATTTGAGTTTTTCAGGAGGGGTGGGATCGTCGATTTCCACTGGGATGTGAGTTTAGTAAGAAAGGCGCAAGGAAAGATTCGATTCCGTACTCCGATGCCAAATTCTGGCCGTAATGCAGACTACCTCTCTCATATTCTCTTGATGGTTCACAATGGTACGAACGCTGAGACTCATCACATTGACAGGCGGCATGTCTTTAGGAGCAGAGACATCGGTTTCTGGAAATGGATTAAAGTCTTTCGGATTGGAAACGGTGACCTCTAGCTTGCACCATGAAACCTAAGAGAGTCAAGATGAGGCGAAAATGTTTGAAAACAGACCAAGAACTCACTCCTTTGTTTTCTATTACTGGGTTTTTTATGTTAATCCAGCAAGGGCCCATGATTCTACGTTTAAGGACCAAAAGTTCGAAGGCGCTGGTATTCGTGCCTAGTATTTGAGCAATATCCTGACTCTCAGCATTCATGGGAATGGTGGGTTCTATTTGATCGAAAAAAATTAAATTGTAGCATTGAAGCCCCAGATGGATACTTACCATTGAAACTGTAGACGACCTTCATCCATGAACTTTCCCCTCGAGGAATTTTCGTTTCGCCAAAAGCATATTTTCGCTTCACAAATTTACCCCGATATGATTTAATCTTCATCTGCTTCCTGATTGAATCGAAGTCGTCGTCGATCTCCAGTTGGTCAGGCACGATATCTGTCTCATGCATGTTTCCATCTTGGTCCACCTCGACGCGCTTCTCACGAGGTAACACGAATAAATTTCGCTCCATCCCTTCCACTGTTACACAACACGATACCCAGCCTCCAGACACCTTGTCCTTCAATTTTCCAATGAAGTAAAGTTTCCCATCTAGCTCGAGGTAGTCGAGCCAAAAGAACCGTAATGAGCCATCAGGTTCGAGGGCAGAAATATTTGAGTTCATTTTCGTTGCCGTACTGCTACCCTTCGCGAGAGGGCCGAGTGTGTCTTCCGTTTCAACGGCCAGTGAGTCGTAAACAGATAACCACGCCGGTTTGATATCGGGTTCCACCTTCTTCGATGCAACTGGCATCTTGGAAAGTCCTTTCTTAGGCACAGAGGCAGCAACTTCTTCCTTCTTGACCACCGGCTTGAAGTCGAGATCGTCACCGTCGATATCCATGTATGCATCCATGTCAATGTCATTGAATGAGAAGTCATCTGAACTGCTGTAAACATCCAGATTGGCCAGCCTTTCTGTAGCGGGGGTCATGGCGGAGTCGTCCACACGAATCCGTTTCTTGGGGCTCGTAAACACATCATCACTAGAGGGAGCCTGGAGATCATCGAGAGGTCCATCCGAAGATGGATCACCATACGAGGGTTTCTGTCGATATGACTGATAAGCGTGTTGAGGGAGATCCTCCGTGTCCGAATCGTAGGTAAGCGAAGGCTTGCGCTTACGAGAAGCTCGCTTTGGCAAGGGGTCTGGCACACTGCTGTCCATAGTACCCAGAATTGATGACATAAAGTCTTCTTCCTGAGCTGCAGAAACTGCTGGACGATAAGCGCTGATAGAAGGCAAAGATTGTTGGGGTGGCTTAGTTTTTGGTTTCGAATTATCCGCCTTGACTTTTTTTTTCTTCCCTTCACAACGGTCAGAAACAGAGGAAATAATGGAGAAAGTCGCGTACTTTTGCGCTTCTCTTCTTCATCAGAATCCTGGGGATCAACCTCCTCATCCCCCCCAACCCAGTCGTCCATCCCATTGTCTACATATCCCTCAGCGCCATCATCCACCACAAAGTCGTCCCGTAGTAGTCGCCCTTTGACAATACTTTTGTACTGGTCCTCGGTAACTTCATCGTAAATTTCCACCTCCGCCTCCTGGGGCGCGACGCGTTGTCAGTATTTTTCATCAGCGTGACAGTCCGTAACTTACTTTGTGAGTACGCGCCCCTCCTTGACGCGTTCTTTTCAGTTCGGCTAACGCTGCTTGTCTGTCGCGTCGAGACGCCATCGATATAAGTATACGTGAGCCAGAGGTGGGATTCAATTGATGTCCTTGGTCACGAGACGCGGAGTCTAAAGCTGAGATGACACGCCACTGATCAAATACGACCTTACTTATCAACTCATTTATCAACCACCATGGCACACAAATCCAACCCATCTAGCCGCAGCCGTAATGGCTCTCCAATGCGCCCTGCTTTCCCCGGCTCACCATCGTACAAACCGGGCGACTTATCCATCGCCGATGACCTCCACCCTGTTATTCACGCTGGTCGTGTTGCGCTTATAACCGGGGCTGCCAGCGGGATTGGTCGTGCTGCTGCGATAGAATTTGCCAAGTGGGTTTTTTATCCTATGTGTTGTAATTGTACTCTGCCCGATATCGCTCCACCTACCCATTCTTATATGACACTTCGTACTCACTATTCAGCACACAGACTTGGATTAAAAGTTGCTATCGCAGATATTTCCGAAGACAAATTGAAGCAAGTCGGCAAGACTCTTACAGGAATCATTGGCGAAACCAATGTTCTTGTTATCCCGACCGACGTCTCCAAAATTAATGAGGTCCAAACCCTTAGAGACAGAGTCTACGAAGCATGGGGCGAGGTGAGGTCAACCCCGAATTGCCCCTGCCCGCCCTTTCGCTTTCAAACATAGATATTTCTTATGCATTTATCTGGGCCATCTCTTGATACGTTTCTCCTATTCTTGGCAATAACCCCCCTCCCCTGATACGTACCTATGGACTCTTCCCCAACTCGCCACCCTTTCCTATCCCCTTCCGAGTATGCTTACCTATATCTAGGTGGCCGTGCTCTTGAACAACGCCGGAATTGGTATCAAGGGCATTTCCTGGGAAGGTCTTGATAACTGGCACAAAGTTTTCGATGTAAATCTTTTCGGGTACGTTTCTCCCTTTTTTTTTGTTCTCTACGTTCTTTTGTCTCAGTCTGCCCTTCCAGAATTGTAAACGTGCAACAAACTTTTGTTCCTGTAAGTCCATTTACAATTCACCGCACTGCTCCCCTTCGAGACCTTTTGCTGACTTTTTACCCACGTTTATCGCGTCTGATCAAAACAGAGTATGCTCCATCAAGAAAACCCAGCCATGGTGATCACCACGGGATCAA
>Ga0307509_10005314_pt1 | contig 18013 bp, 17 predicted proteins | sample 10_EM_MG_FD_202245 | JGI IMG/M metagenome (GOLD analysis project Ga0307509, IMG submission 202245) | Populus trichocarpa ectomycorrhiza microbial communities from riparian zone in the Pacific Northwest, United States - 10_EM | ecosystem: Host-associated > Plants > Roots > Unclassified | place...
GCCAGTAGCTCGAGTCTCGAGCGACGCGCTCCAACTCTTTGGGCAATCGCAACTCGCGCTCACCCCGCTCGATGGCATCGGCCACGCAGTCCAGAAGCGCCTGGTGCGCCGGTTCGCGCGCGGTCGAGGCGAGCAGTTCGCGAAACGTCTGTTCCATGTCGCGCGTGCCGAGCGCACCAAACGGATGCGCATCCCAGTTTTCGTTTCGAAACCAGCGGAAGCGCTCCCCTTCGCGATACAGGGCGTCCAGGATGCTTCGCTTTTCGGACACGGCGAATTGACGCACATCGCCATACATCACCAGCCCAAGCGCATCCCGGTCGACGAGGTAAGACCGTTCGCGTGCGCAGTGCACCGCGAGCCACGCATACAACCCGCGCAGTGGCTCCGCGATGCGCCCGTCACGCCCGGACATCATTGCGAGCACCCGTTGCACGGGAAGGCCGCGATCGATTTTTTGGGCCAGTGCCTTCGCCGCCAGATATTCGGCGACCGTACGATGTCGCGGTACGCGGCGCGCCCCATCCACGACGAACAGTTTCGAGCTCAGGCATTCCGATGTCGCTCTCGTGCTCCCGACAAGCTCCGTCGGCAGTGTCGTGAACTGGATGACGCCTCTCTCGTCGTCGGTCGGGTCCAAGGTGAAGGCATGTGCGTCCGACAGCAGCATGAGCGCGCAAAGCTGACCGGCTGCTGCCAAGGTGTCCTGGACAAGCACTGGCGACGATGCAGCGCTGCGGCGCCGGACGTCGTTGTGCTCGACAGCCATCTTGTTGCAAGCCAGCTCATACGTCGCTTGCCTGCTGTTGGGCCAGTCGTTTCCGCTGACCGCATCCACGAGCATCCCGAGCAAGAGAGGATTGCCGAGCAGCGGCGTCATCCCGTGCTGCCGGGCTCGCTCCAGGAAGACCTGTGGATCAGCGACTCGGCGCGGTGACCAGTGTCGAAGAAGAGACTCGACATCTTCGGGGGTCAAGGCATCAAGCCAAAGTGGTGCCACCTGGCCCGCAGGGGCGACCTCAGCCAGTTCGGCTACTCCGTTCACGTACCAATCGGCCTCGCGGCATGACAGCCGAAAACGGGGTCGCCCGAGTTGCTTCAATTTCTGTCGAAGCTCGTCAAGGGAACTCAAGAAGGCGGACGAATCGCCGCGCCGCTCGTCGAGCGCGTCGATGAACAGGATCTCATTGGTCCAGCCGTCCGGCGGCCCGAGCGTCAAGAGGCTTCGCGCGGTGACGTACCTCGCACCGGGTCCGATCGCTTTGGCCTCCTGTTCAAATGTGGTCGACTTTCCGGCGCCTGGTTCGCCGAGGAGCACGTAGGCATCGAGATGACGCCAACCGGAAAGTGTGCAAGCGCTGGTACGTCCATCGTCATTCTTGAAGGTCGCCGAGCGTTCGACAAAGTACTCTGAGTCCATCGGCATACTTGCCTCGAGAGATCGGATGCTTGGACTTTAGCGGTCGGGGCGCAATCGGTTGCACAAGAAGGCCACCGAATCAGTCACCGAGGCATTCAGCCGCATCCGCCCCGAAGATCGGCGTGAAACGACCCACGCAGGTGGCCTGGTCGAAATCCAGGACCATGGCCCGCACCGGCTGAGCGATCGCCGACGTTCCGGACCAGTTGCGATGAACCGGCTTTCCGTATTCGATCCGCACGCTCTCCGACAGGTCGTCGTTTCCAACCGCGTTGACCCAGTCGATCGAAATCGACCCGCAGCGTGAAATTCCGTAGTGATCCTCCTCGTGATCGGACATGAGAGCAATCTGGAGGCATACCGAGCCCGCGGAAAACACGAACACCATGTAGGGCAGTGGATCCTCACGTTCTGCTCGCCTGAGCAACGTTCCGACCACGAGCGGCGGCGCATTGCCTATTGATCCGAAAGACATGGCCACTTCCAGAATCGGAAACTCGACCTCGTCATCGACGATCAGCAGCCAGTCGCGAAGTTTTTGATAGCGGCCGAGTTCAGGTTCGGGCAGCATCGCGATGGCCATCTTGCACAGCGCCTTGTAAGCATGCCGCGGCTTGAACGGGACACCGGCGATCGGTATCTCCACCCTGAGCCGCCCCGACGCGGGATCGATGGCGACCGCATGTGCAGCCGGATCATCAGTCCTCACCCGGACCTCGATCTTCGAGCGGTCCTGTCCCTGCCGTCTCTTGACGACCGACGCCCCGGCGCTGCGACCGGTCTGGCGAACCTTGTTGCCCTTGCCCTTGGTGCCTCCCAAAGTCAGGAGCGGGCTCACACTGTTGGCAAGTGCCTCGTCGTAGACGGAGAAGAGCCTGTTGCAGTCGTCGCACTCGTCAAGCGATTCGACCCACTTGTTCCCCAACGCCTCCGGGAACGTGTGAGCGACATTTCGGAACCGGTCCGGGCTCGTTGCGCCGCAATATCGGCAGCGGCCAGGCACGCCAATTCGTACCTTGCCCTTGCCCAGACTGCCTCTGACCTGTGCCAGCAGCACGTACCGGCCACCGACGGAGGGCCCCATCAGGCGCGCCTGTTTTGATAGATCATGGGAACACCTCGTACTGGCCTCGATGGAAACGCAAGCGCGTAGGGATGCCGGCCGAGCCGTGAACTCGGCTCTATCCCGATCCGGCTACGGGCCCCGGATGATCGCAGGCCTCGTGACATCGCGTGCGCCAGCCTTGGGGTCATCAGGCTGGCATCGCCGGCCAACTCGAGTTCGCAGCGGTGTGGGCCGGCTCGCGAGTTCAATGCCCCAATTTCCGTCTTCGGCAAACCGCATTGGACATGGCGCCCCGGAAGCTTTCGGCGATCGGCGATGGCCAATAGAGGCAGGCCGGTCTGGCAATAGATCGAGTCGATTCATGCGCACAACGGGAAGAAGCTTGACCCCAGGCCGAACGTGAGGACGTCGGTTTCCTCGTCCGGTGCTTTGAAGGCCAACACGGCCATGCTCGGCGGATCCGGAGATCCAAGGGATTCCCCGTGTTGCGCGGTGAGAGTCAACCACCGGGTATCGCTTCTTTCGAGACCCCCCGTCAGACCGCACCACTTCGCAGCGAACGCTGCGTCGGCCGCGCTTGCGAATTCGAAGAAGGCGTCCCATTGCGCGACTCGCAGCACCAAACCCTTTGCCCACTTGACTCGACCCGCGATGAGTCGGCGATGGTCATGCAGTTCGCCTCTGTACAAGTAACCGAACCGATGGCACCAGAGGAGCGCTGCGAGCACTTCGGCGTCCTTGCAACCAACAGCCTCGACAGGCCGCAAGAAGTTGTAGATCTTGATGTTCTCCTCGTGCAGCTCTGTCGCAACGCGATCGACACCGATGCTTTTTAGTCTTCTCGCCCACGCTTGATGGAACACCTCTTCGACCGTCTCAGAGTCCCATCGAAACCCTTCTGCGCCGAGGTCGAGGCTCAACGCGCCGCTCGAGCCAGTGAGCACCGCTGGGTGAAGCAGCGAAGTGTCGATCGTCGTGCCAGCGGCCTTCAGCGCCAGTCCAAACGCAGCAATGCGCTCATTGACCGGCGTGAAGTGGCTGAAATGTTCGTCCCACCCTCCGCGGTCAAGCCATCTGACTTCGCTAAGGCAGCGGATCGCGTCCGCGAGCCGTGCATACCCCGCTGTATCCGGAAGCGCCTGCCACCGCAATAAGGCGTGTTCTCCCCAGGCGTATCCAAGAGGCTGCGAGCACCCTCGGCATCTCATGGGAGTTTTCAGAGCGGCATTCACTGCATACGGTGGCGTGTGGCGTCCGCATCGTCTACACGTGTTCAGAATCGGTGCTCGGTGGATGGGGCATTTCACAATCGCGTCGATCTGACACAGCGCGGATTGAAACCCCAAGTCGATGCATGCTGGGCAGTACCGCAGATGCTCATCGCCGGCGAACCGTTTCGCTGATAAGCCAAGGACAACGCTGAGCGCGCGTCCGGCAGCTTCTGTTGCAAGGCTGCTCTCGGCGTCGCTGTGCCGAGTCATCCAAACGGCATCGTTGCAGGTGAACCTACGGCTTGCCGCGTCTTGGGCTAGTTGGCCGGACTGGTCGAGCACGTGCCTGAGAAGGACCTGATAGCGCAGCCGATTGACCACTCCGATCTTGGAGAGAAACGTGTACGGCCCCTCTTGATCGTCAAACCACTTGGGCGAGTAAGTCAGGCCCTGGCGCAATGCGGACATCAGTCGCTCTCCTCCAGACTCGTGGCGAGAGCGGCCTTCCAACCCTTAAGCGACGTTTTCAGGGTGGGCGAGTCCTCGGTCTCATGGAAGAACTGACGGAGCAACCCCACGAGGTTGCACATGTTGATCTCACCGTCCTCCTTGGCCATGCCGCGTAGCGCAGCCCACACGTACTTGGTCTGAGTTTTGAGGCGCCAGCCTGCCGCATAGGCCACGGGCAGGAAGAACCGCGTGTAGCAGACACCGGATTCTTCGGGATACTCAGTCAGATTCGGATCATCCAGCTGCTCCAGGATTCCCTCAAGCTCGAGGCGGGTTCGAATCGGTTGAAACGGGTGCAGCTTTCGTAGGAAGCGCTTGATCAAGTCCGCGCCCTTGTCTGCGATTTTTGAAATGTCATCGCGCACGTTGGCCAAACTGCTCTGTCCGAACGAGATCACCAGGACATGAATCCGGTACGGCTTCTTGCGTAGGACGTTCACGAGCCCCTTGAGGTGCCGCCATTGGTTTGCCTTCCAGTTTTGAGCTTCATCGACAAACAGGACAGCAATTCGCTGGTCGTGCTGCCGCGCACTTGCGGCAATGTGGTCCACCAGGCGAGTTCGCCGTTCTACGGCAGTCAGGCGAAGCCATTCTTGCAGTCCGAAGCTGTCGCAGACGTCACCCCATAGCACCTTCTCGTTGGGGTCATCGTGGGGTACAGCTTCGGTTTCGAAGATCGGCATGAGCGGGAGCTCTCGCCTGAGCATTGCGGTAAGCGCCTTGATCGCCCATGACTTGCCGGCCCGAGACTCGCCACAGATTGCCAAGCCGTACCACCGGAACCGCAGCGCCTTCAGTGCCTTTGTCAACACGTCATGTATCGCGCTTGACTGCAAAATCTGGTCATCGATAGTCAATGGATGGTTGGCCATCTCGTGGTCGCGTGCCGCTCCGGGCACAAGGTATTCGAACTCCTCAGTCGGGTCGCCCGAGCTTTCCGGGGCCGTGAAAGGAACTGGTTCTTCGCGGTTCATTACATGCTCCTCAGACGCCCGAACTTCTGCGTGGCGACAAACGGGATAGGTGCCGCCTTCGGTGTGTTGGCCGGCTTGCTTGGCTTGGCAGGTGCGTCACCACCGCCGACCGCTTCGGTCGCCAGTCGTGCCTCTCGCTCACGTGCGTCAAGATCAAGCTGAGCGATCTGGGTGGCCGCGGCGCTGACGTGGCGCGGTCGCTCTGCCGCGTCATTGCTTGCCACCTTCTTCAGATGTTCGCGATAGCGGACGACTTCGTCTTCCGGATGCTCTTCGCGGTTGCGTCCCTGGCGAGCTCGCCGCAGTTCCAAGAGTCCGACGGGGTTCCCCTTCGGGCCGCCGTTGATCGTTAGCTCACCGAGAAATGTCCCATTGCCCTCGTACGCTTCAATCGTCATGTCGATGATTCGGACGTGCACGTTGACATAGGTGTCGATGAGGTCGAAGCGATCCTCCAGAATGTCGCTGGTGTAGTGGCGCCCATAGAGCTCGATGTACGGGCGTCGGAGGCTTTTCTCTGAGCGGCTGCCCCCGACTCGCTTCCTCTGGCTTTCCCAGCCCAGACGCGGCGCCGAAGGGTGTATCGGCAGAGGAAGGTCCGTCAGCAGGCCAATGTCGTCCGCCTGGATGTGGTTGTGGATGAGCTCCAAAGGCGACATGTCGCTGCGGGCGCCACTGCGCTCCTTGTTGCGTGCTGTGATGAGAACCTCCGCGAGGTCCACGATGTATTGCCACCCAACCGCGTCCTTGATCGCGGTGCCAAGAGGATCCTTGGGTCGCATCGGGTCTTGCGGTCCATTGCCCATGGAACTGGAGACTCGCTGGATACCGCGCTCCTCGAGCACTCGGAAGAAGCGCTCGATGTTCGGGTTGGTCCACCAGGCGCCCACGGCTCCGTAGCAAACATGGCACCCCAGCGCCTTTCTTACTCGATGCTGCAAGACCTTGGAGTAGTGAGAGCTGAAGTTGTCCATCTGCAGAGCGACGATCGGACACTTGTCGAGCCCCTCCACGAATCCCGCCGGAAGCGCGCTCCCGGGCTCGTACTCCAACTTCTCGCAAAGCTTCCGCGGTCGCCATGGCGTCTGGCTGCTGATGACTGCCGCCTCAACCGTTTCTCCGGACACCTGCTTCTCGAAGGACACTTGGTATCCGAGGCAGGCACCGCTGAACGCGTCCAGGAGCAGGACGATCCAGATCCTCTCGATCGGAATCACGCACGGGCCGTGCTCCGTATCGATTCGGATCGTTCCGACGACATCGAACTTGTGGGCATCGATTTGCACAAGGTCGAAAGGCTGACGTGCCAAGCGGAACCCTGACTTGCTCCTCCCCACCTGCATACGGCCCTTTGCATTCGGGCCGAACCAGAGCGGAAAGTCCTCCGGGTGCAGGTCAAGATGGACATCGATGTAGGTATAGACGCTCTTCTTCGCGGCGCTGTGGTACTTCCATGGGTACTCTGTCGACGGAATGTGCGCGCACAGTGCCTTGAACTTCTCATACACCTCAGCTCGCTGCTTCCTCGACAGCTTCACCCCGCCTCGCCCGAACTTGCTCTGAATTGCCTCGATGAGACCCTCCTCGATCTCCGGCTTCCGAAGGAGTAGGTTCGTGAACTGTCCCTGTGCGGAGGTCCGCGGGTTGTCCGGTTGCAGCGTGTACGGCTTGTTGCGCGTGTACGGCTTCAAGATCGCGGTCCACCCCTTGATTTCGCCTTCGTCGTCGTACTCGGCAAATCTGTAGAAATGCCGGATAACCTCAGAGGCCGATATCCCCGACTCGGCTGACGCAGCCGTCGGACTACGTGTGTCGATATAGGTCAGGATGGCGATGACCACGCGCTCGAATCGATGCGCGTCATCTACGGAAAGGCCGCTCGGGTCCGCCTTCGGAAGATTCTGCGGTTCGAAGAACTTCTCTGGCAGGTCGTGGATGGTGTAGTGCATCACTCACGCCCACGCAGATAGAACCGGGTGTTCTTGCCGAGGATCACCGTGTCCAGGTCGCTTCGGCACTCGCCGTTCCCTGCTGCCTTCGCCGCAGCCGCGAGGATCAGACCCGCCGGCGCTTGATCCGAGCTCATTCGGAGCATGTCGGCAACGGTGCAAGAGCCCTGTGAGTCGAGCCGCGCCCACAGCAGGCGCTTTGCCTGCGCGAGCGGGAAGTAGCGCGCCCGGGCGCACACCTTCAGCACGCGCAACCAGTTGCGCAAGAGCAGCTCGTTGCCGACGATGAGCTGCTGCTCAGTGAACACTTCGTGGGCGACAGTTCGGTACTTGCCGATGCGCAGGTTGGGTATCCGCCTGTACCGATGCATGCACAGCTCGATCATTTCTTGCTGTGCTGGCAAAGGAGTGGCAGACGCCTGACGGATGGTTCGAAGCTTCAAGACTTCGGCTCTGTCGACCACCTCCGCGTGGAAGCCGATCTGCTGCTTCGGATCCAGCCCTGGCACCAGTGGGCTGTAGTTCACACGCACCACTGCGGGGTCACTCTCGGCCAGGAGGTAGTGGAGAAAGCAAAGCGCCCCGGAAACCACAACGTCGCAGTGCATCTTGGCGCTGAACCCGTTGTAGAGGCGGGCGTTGCGCCCCCCTCGCGTGGCGTACGCATCCTCCATTGCGCCACGCATGCGGGTGCCTGGACGCGCGCCCTTCTTCTTGGACTTGGCAGACGTCACGGCGCACCTCCTGCGCCATGCAAGCGCGCAGTCAGGAGCGCATAGAACGCCTTCTCGATGTGGGGGCGTTGGGTGCCCGGAGGCGCACTGCTGTTGTTCGCGTGCGGGGATGCATCGAAGGGCTCGCCTTCGAGTTTGAGCTGGGGCATATTGGGACCTTGCTGCCCGAGGCACGGCCTACCTCGGAAAATTAGGCGCAAGGACTCCCACACGTACCCGGTTGACACCGGGCGCCGAGTCGTGGACACTGTGACTCAAGAAGTCATCACTTCGAGTTCAGCGTCAGACGACAGAAGCCCGGGGACCAGTCCGGGCTTTTGTCGTTCAGGACCTCACATGGATGGCGTACTAGTGCGTTGCGACCTCCTTGTTGCTACGACGTTGTTCCGTTTGCCCTTGACGGGCCTCTGACCTCTCCGCGCCGCGCGACGCGGAGATGCTCCTAGCGAGACATCTGGCTGGCTATCCAGCTTGAGACGTCGTGTCGGCGCCACCGACGCAGCCGGCCGATCCGGAAGCAGGGAGGGCCCTCCCCACTTGCCATCAGCCTGTCCAGAGTTCGTTTGCTCACCCGGAGCAGGCGAACCAAGTCCTCGAGCGACAACGTCTCGGACAACTGGTCGTGGCACGCAGTGGCATCAACTTGCAGCTTCATGCATGCAAGATACAGTTCGGCGCGCCGCGCCAGTTCATCTGGGCGCGTCCAAGTTGTCCCCCCCTACCCGACGTCGGATGGCAGCACTCCCGTACACAACGCCCCTGTACTGGCTGACGCACAGCTTTGGCTTGGACTTTCAGCGACTCGCGTGGGCCGGGTGGAAGGCCCTTTGCAACGCTGTAGCTCACCATGCGTCCGTCGCGGCGCCCACGCCGCATGAGCGCCGAGCGGCTGCACGAAAGCTTCTGCCGGAGGCACTGCAACTCCCCGACTTCGCGATCGATGGGATCCTCGAAGGCAAGCCGCAACCGCTGATCGGCCTGCAATTCAGGTTAGACCAATGGCCCGCACTGTTCTTCAAGAACGGAGAAGTCAGGCAGACCGACTACTTGGCGGTCATGCGGGGTCTGTGCCGCGAGCGGTCGAAGCGCGCCGGGTTCTATGACCGCATCCTGGGCGACCCGGCCAGAACTGCGCGCTTGGCTCTCCGTCTGTGGGCAGCCTCGCTTGCAAGGGATAGGGTTGACAGTTTCGAGCCCGCTTTTTGGCTCTCCCTTCTCGGAGCCAGCGTCCCTGGCCTGCTTTTCCCGAAGAAGTGCGAGTTCGACCTCTGCTATCGGCGGACGATCCCTTGGCAGTACCGTTGTCCGGAACACTCTCGCCACTTTCGATACGTCACTCAAGAGGCCAAGCAGCGTTCCAGGATCCGAACTGCCCGTCGAGCCGCCAAGGTTTCCCCGCGAGTGCCAGGCTACGTGCATGACAACCAGCTTGCCGCCCGCCAGCTGTCTGCGGTGCTTTGGCCGGCCCCGCCCACGAGTACGACGCAGTGGGCGGCTGTCATCGACGCGGAACTGCGTTCGGCGCCACTTGTGACCCAGCGTCTGGGACCGACGTTCGACCTTTCCGATCAGCGGCTTGTCCTTCTGGCCTTGAGAACTGCGCTCGACTCACTCGAGTGGGACCCGTTGGCTTGGCCAGCCAAGATTCGGGCCGCTCAAGCCTGGTTCGATGCGGAACAGGGATTGAGCCCGGACGCGCGCCGCCAGCGGCGCGGTGGTCTGTACGACCGGGCCGAGGCGCTCAAGGCCTCTGGTCATACCTGGAACGAGATCGCCTCCGCGTTGGACATACCGGCCGGAACCCTCAAACGGACGCTGCGGAGGAGACGGACAGGGCTCTGATCGACCTACGATGGCATCACCGTGGTTCTGGTACAACCATGCAAATTTCGACAATGTCTTCTGGCCGCAGAGGATTTCGACTTTCAGCTTCCGTCGCATTCGGATGACAAAGTCGATACGGGAAACCTAAGTCCTTGTCGGAAAAGGTATTTCGAGATTTTGACTTTCGCTTCAGCTAACTCCCTGCTGGATCGTCAAGCCGTCTCGCTCCCCGAGGCTTCGACCATCCTGGCCCGGTTCATCCAGGCTGAGATGGAGTGCTCGCGGCTGACCGTCTGGGCATTGGAAGGCACGGTCGGACAGCGCGTGATGCGCCGCATCGGCGGCTTTGATGCCGTCGCCGATCAACCGATCACCGGGCCGGCGGTGCTCAACGATGCCGAGTTCGGTGCCTACTTCGACGCCCTCACCGAAAACGGGGTCTACGCCAGCGAAGACACGTTCGCGGACCCGCAGCTGGCGGCGATGAAGGACAGCTACCTCGTGCCACACGACATACGCGCGTCGCTCGACGCGGCCATCGGAATCAACGGCAGCACGCTGGGTGTGCTGTGCTGCGCGCAACAGGGTTCGACGCGGCGCTGGTCGCAGCAGGAGATCACGCAACTGAAGCGCTACGCCGACATCGTCTCGCTGCGACGCGCCCGCCGTCGCGCCCTGGAAGGCAAGACGCTGACGCTGATGCAAGAGCTGATGCAGCGCGTCGTCGAGGACTCCCAGCCCGTCGGCCTGCGGGCCTAGCCGCGGTGCACCGCCGCGACGCTTCTATCGCCATGATGTACCCCTCCTCGGAAGTCGACCTGTTGTGCGCCCGCCTGAATGGCGGCGAGATCACGCGGCAGCGCTTTGTCGAAGAGTGCGTGCGCCTGACCAGCCGGCAAATCGCCTGTTCGCGTGCCGGGCTGTGGGTCTTCGTCGATTCGCCCGGCGGCCGGCTGCTGCGTTGCGAAGGCGTGTACGACCGCATCAACGACCGGGTGGTTCAGGTCGCCGACGAATCCGAGGAGCGGTCCGGCCCCTACTTCCGCGAGCTCGAGCGGTCCGGCCACGTGCTGGCCAACGATGCCCGCACGCACCCGGCAACACGCAGTTTCTTCGAAGACCATCTGCAATCGACCGGCGTGCGGTCGCTGATGGCGGCGGCGTTCTCGCTGAACGGCCGCCTCTTCGGCGCCTTCACCTGCACTCAGGTGGCCGAACCGACGGCCTGGTCGCAGCGCCAGCTCGCGATGCTGACCAAGATCGGCTCACGCGCCACCCTCGCCCTCGCCAGCAGCCCGCGCTTCCTGGACTCGATGCTCGCGCCGCTGTAGCGCACTCCCTCACTCCTGAAACTCGGGATCCCACCTTCGGACCGGCGATGCGGTGCCGGGCGACCCGCGGTCACGGAGCTTGACCTGCATCAACCTGCGGTGTCATGCGTGCGCGGGTGTGACACCTGTGCGCAACACTGGCGACAAGTCATTGATGCGACGCAACATGGCCGATCGAGGTCTGGAATGAAATTGTTCTCGAGAACACCTCTCGTCAACAACAACAGGAACCGGATCATGAGAACCTCGACCATCGGCCGCACTGCGCTGGCCATCACGCTGGCAGGCTGCGCGGCATGGCCTCTCGCAGTCCAGGCCCAGGACTTGCCCTGGCTCGTGCGCGTGCGCGTCGTCGATCTCGAGAGTGCCAACAAGGACTCGACCGGCCTCGACCTGTCGATCAACAACAAGATCATTCCCGAGATCGACTTCTCGTATTTCTTCACGCCGCAGATCGCCGCCGAACTGGTGCTGACGTATCCGCAGAAGCAATCGATCCGCTCGGGCGGCACCGAGATCGGCTCGCTGAAGCACCTGCCGCCGACGCTGACGGCGCAGTACCACTTCACCTCGCTCGGCGCCTTCAAGCCCTACGTCGGCGCCGGTCTGAACTACACGCATTTCTCGAGCGTGAACTTCGATCCCGCTGTGCAGACGGCGCTGCAACCGAGCCTGAGCAAGAACAGCTTCGGACTCGCGCTGCAAGTCGGCCTCGACTACGAGTTCATGAAGAACACCTACTTCAACGCGGATGTGAAGAAGGTGCAGATCCGCACCGACGTGAGCTCGGCTGGAACGAAGGTCGGCACCTTCAAGGTGGATCCCTGGCTGATCGGCGTCGGCATCGGCCGCCGGTTTTGATCGGGCCTCGCCGAGCTGGGCGCGCCAACATGACGTCGATCACGACCACTCTCGCAACCGACCCGATCGGGCCGGCGATTCCCCACCGCAAGGTGATTCGCTCGTGGCTCGCGCCGATTTCGTCGCGCAGCACCGTCCGCGCGCTCGCGCTGGTGCTGCTCGACGTGGTTCTCTTCGCGGCCAGCCTGGCGACTGCGGTGCTGGCGCAGCGTACGTTCGTTCAATTGCTGGCGGGGATCGCGGCCGGCCTCGTGATCAGCCGCCTCTTCATCCTCGGTCACGACGCCTGTCACCAGAGCCTGACGCGGCACCGCAGCTTGAACCGCTGGCTCGGGCGCGTCGTGTTCCTTCCCTCGTTGACGCCGTACAGCCTGTGGGAGGTCGGGCACAACGTTGTCCACCATGGCTACACCAATCTGAAGGGCTTCGACTTCGTCTGGCAGCCACGATCGGTCGAAGAGTTCCAGGCACTGCCGACATGGAAGCGCGGCCTTGAGCGCGTTTACCGCAGCGGCTGGGCACCGTGGCTCTACTACCTGGTCGAGATCTGGTGGGCACGCATGTTCTTCCCGAGCCGCGAGATGATGCCGACGCGGCGTGCCGTGTTCACCTGGGATTGCCTGCTCGTGTCTGCCTTCGCGGTCGCCTGGATCGCCGGCCTCGCGGCCACGGCCGCGGTGACGCAGCAGTCGGTGATCTGGCTGCTGACGGTGGGTTTGGCGCTGCCATTCATCGTGTGGAACGGCATGATCGGCTTCGTGGTGTACGTGCACCACACACACCTCGGCGTCGCGTGGTACGAGGACAAGGCCAGTTGGTCGGCCTCGCAGCCGTTCGTCTCGACGACCGTGCACCTGACATTCCGCTCTGCGATGGGCACGGTGCTGCACCACATCATGGAGCACACCGCGCACCATGTCGACATGGGCGTGCCGCTGTACCGGCTCAAGCGCGCGCAGGCCTTGCTCGAGAGCAAGCTGGCCGGCGCGATCGTCGTTCAGCCGTTCTCGTGGCGCTGGTACGCCGACACCGCGCGTCGCTGCAAGCTGTACGACTTCAAGGCGCGTTGCTGGACGGACTTCACCGGTCGGCCGAGCGCGCACGTCGAGGTCGCGCACCAGCCGTGACAACGGGCAAGGATCGCCCGGCCCTCCCCCAACCAGCACTTCTTCACACCATGGCCGCGTTCGATATCCAGCATGTTCTCAGCGTTCACCACTGGAACGACACGCTGTTCAGCTTCAAGACCACGCGTGGTTCGAGCCTGCGATTCGAGAGCGGGCAGTTCGTGATGATCGGGCTCGAGGTCGACGGGCGTCCGCTGCTGCGGGCCTACAGCATTGCCAGCGCGCACTATGCCGATCACCTCGAGTTCTTCAGCATCAAGGTTCCCGACGGCGCGCTGACCTCGCGCCTGCAGCACCTGCGGGTCGGCGACCCGGTGCTGGTCGGGTGCAAGCCGACGGGCACGTTGATCCTGTCCGACCTGCTCCCAGGGCGGCATCTCTACCTCCTGGCCACCGGCACGGGCCTCGCACCGTTCATGAGCATCATTCGCGACCCGCAGGTGTACGAGCGCTTCGGCAAGGTCGTGCTGGTACACGGGGTGCGCGCGGCGAGCGACTTGGCGTACGCAAAGACGATCGAGCATGACCTGCCGAAAGACGAATTCCTCGGCGACGCGGTGACGCGCCAGCTGATCTACCTGCCTGTCGTCACGCGCGAGGCGTTTCGCCACCAGGGACGCCTGCCGGATCTGATCGCGACCGGCGCGCTCGCGCACAAGGTGCGCCTGGCGCCGCTCGATCCGACCTTGGATCGAGCAATGATCTGCGGTGGCCCGTCGATGCTGCGCGACACACGCGATGCGCTCGACCGACTCGGCTTCGAGCCGTCGCCAGGTCTCGGCCAGTTGGGCGGCTACGTGATCGAACGGGCATTCGTCGAACGCTGAGGAGCCGGGTCGGTGAACTCAACCCGTCATGAAGCGTTGAGCGTCGCCGTCCGAACGCTGGCGTTGCTCGACGCGTCGCCATCGACGAGACGCTCGAGTGCGGCCGGGTCGAGCACATCGATCTGACGGCGGTGCACGCGCAACACGCCGTCGTCGTGAAGCCGCGAGAAGGAGCGGCTCACCGTCTCGAGCGTCAGACCCAGGTAGGTGCCGATCTCTTCGCGCGTCATGCGCAGCAGCAGCGATGACGCCGAAAAGCCGCGCGAGCGCAGGCGCCGCGTCAGGTCGAGCACGAAGGCCGCGACGCGTTCTTCGGCGCGGCGGTTGCCCAGCAGCCGCATCATGTCGTGGTCGTTGACGATCTCGCGGCTCATGACCTTGTGAAACTGTCGCTGCAGGTCGGTGAATTCGCGCGACAGCGACTCGAGTTGCCCGTAGCGGATCACGCACACCTGCGAGTCTTCCAGCGCGACCGCATCGCACTGGTGCACGTCGGTGCTGATGCCGTCGAGTCCGAGCACTTCGCCGGCCATCTGAAACCCGGTCACCTGCTCTTGACCGTCGGACGTTGCCAGCCGCGTCTTGAAGAATCCTGTGCGGATCGCGTAGACCGAGTCGAACGGCTCACCGCTGCGGAACAGGGTCTGGCCGCGCTTGACGGAGCGACGGCTGTCGACAAGTGTGTCGAGGCGGTTCAGCTCGTCCTCGGACATCATCAGTGGCAGGCAGAGCGCACGCAGGCCGCAGTCGGCACAGGCGACGCTCGGCACGGGAGTGTGGATCAGTTTGAGGGGTGAGCATGCGGTCATGACAGGGTCGATCGTTGGATCGGGTGATTGTTCGGCCGCGATTTCCCGGGAGCTTGCGCCAGATCAAGCCGAGCAGGTACGACCCGGTCGCCGATGACTGACCCAGGTCAAAGTCCCCGGGCGCTCCTCATAGCACCATGCGTCGACACAGGTCGCTGGCGTGACTGCACCCCGCTCTCGCGTCGAACCTGCCCTGGTCTCACGAAAGAACCTCTCATGATCGAACTACAGTGGTCCGACGCGCTCTCACTCGATCTTCGTCCGATGGACGAGACGCACCGCGAATTCGTGGCGCTGCTTGCCGTCGTCGCGCAGGCGAGCGACGGCGGCCTGCTCGACGCCTGGCAATCGCTGATCGATCACACGGACCTGCATTTCGCGCAGGAGGATCTCTGGATGCAGCAGACGCGGTTTGCTTCCGGCAACTGTCATTCGACGCAGCATCTGGTGGTGCTCAACGTGATGCGCGAAGGGCTGGTCCAGGGCCGCGCCGGCCGCCTGGACGTGGTTCGGCACATGGCCCATGAACTGGCCTTGTGGTTCCCGCAGCACGCGCAGAGCATGGATGCCGCGCTCGGCTTGCACCTGCGCAGCGTGGGCTTCGACTTCGCCACGGGCGACGTGGCGCGACTCGACCGCCTGCCTGCCGTCGAGATCACCGGTTGCGGGTCGGCGGCCTGCACGCCCGCATCGGTGGCGGCCGAGGCTCAATGACACGCTGACCATGCAGGGGCGCGCGTCAGATCGGAATGATCTGGATGAACCAGCGGCGGGTGGTCATGGTGCGACTTCGTCGGGGAGCCGGTGTGCAACGGATTTTCGTCACCGCACCTTCGTGCCGGTTGATCCTGATCAAACGTCCACGCCCCCAGCGGCGATAGATTGTCGGCATCGATCACGTGGAGCGAGACATGTCGAAGTGGGGATGGAAACAAAGCGCGATATTCCTGGTCGTCCTGGCATGCGCAACGAGCGTGCTGGTCGCCGCCGGCCTCGCAGAGGCTTCAAGCGCTGTCGTGGCGGAGGCCGGCGCTCGCTAGAGTCCACAAGCGCGCTGCCGGACGCTTGCGCGCGGCGAGCGATGGGACGGGAGATGTCTGCACGCCGGCCGGCGTACCGTCGAGGCTCACGGCGCCCTCGTTCGGCTTCACCCAGGTCGGGCTGACCCCGAGGGTTGGCCGCTTCGGGAGCTCGGCGACTCATGGATGCCTTGATGCTCATCAAGCCCCTGACGCGATCGTGCGTGGACACTGCATGGCACGTGTTCCATTCACCCTGCGAGACCGCTCATGTACCAACGCATCCTTGTCCCGTACGACGGCAGTGCAACGTCCACTCGTGGCCTGGACGAAGCCATCCGGCTCGCCAAACTGACAGGCGCCAGCGTGCGGCTTCTCCACATGATCGAAGTCCTCCGCTTCGCCACGGGCTTCGAGACCGCCCAGGCCTATGTGGGTGAGGTCATTCCCTTCATGAAACAAGCGGGCGAGCGGACTCTCGAGGAAGGCAAAGCCCGCGTCGAGAACGCCGGCGTGAAGGCGGACACCATCCTCGTCGACAACATCGCAACCCGCCTGTTCGAAGCCGTCGACGATCAGGTCAAGACCTGGGGCGCTGACCTCGTCGTGATCGGCACCCATGGCCGGCGCGGCGTGGACCGCCTGCTGCTCGGCAGCGATGCCGAGCAGATCGTGCGCACCGCGCCGGTTCCGGTGCTGCTGGTCAGGGCCATGGCAGCCGCCGTCGACGTCTCCGCCCAAGCGTCGGAAAGTGCCTCCGCCGTCGCCGGCAAGAACGCGATCGCGGCCTGAGTCGAGCGTGAGATCTGCAAGTGCATCGACAGCCATGTCCTCCGTGGTGACGACGATAGTCGGCGCGCGTTTCGGCGTCCTGTGGCGAACCTTCAAACCGTACCGCACCTGGGTGCTGCTTGCGGTCGGCGCGGCGGCCCTTGCCGTCTGGATGGGGCCGCGCGCCCTGCTCGGTCCGCAAGTGCCGGTCAGCGCCGTGGTGCAACGCGACTTCGTCCAGTCGGTGGTCGCCAGCGGACACGTCGAGGCGCCCCACCGGGTGAGCGTCGGTGCGCAAGTCGTCGGAACCGTGAAGCGGATCCCGGTCGCCGAAGGTCAAGTGGTTCAGGCCGGACAGGTGCTGGTCGAACTCGATGCACAGGAAGCGCGTGCGGCAGTTGCGCAGGCGGACGTCGCCGTGCTGCAGGCGCAGGCCCGACTGCGCCAGGTGCTCGAGCTCCAAGCGCCGGTGGCCGAGCAATCGCTGCGGCAAGCCCAGGTTGCGCTGGCCAACGCTCGCGCGCAGCTGCGCCGCAATACCGACCTGTACAACCAGGGTTTCATTGGCCAGGCCGCGCTGGACGACACGCAGAAGGCCGTCGATCTGACTGAATCGCAGGTGCGGTCGGCACAGGCGCAACTCGCCACGGTGCGCCCCAGCGGCAGCGACTATGCGGTGGCCTCCTCGGCACTGGCGCAAGCCCGCGCGAGTGCCGAGGAGGCCCGATCGAGACTGCGGTACACGACGATCGTCGCGCCCGCGGCGGGCACGCTGATCAGCCGTGACGTCGAACCCGGCGACGTGGTCCAGCCTGGCAAGGTGCTGATGGCGCTGTCACCGTCGGGCGAGACGCAGTTGGTGGTCCAGATCGACGAGAAGAACCTGCACCTGTTGAAGCTCGGCCAGTCGGCCGACGCGTCGGCCGACGCGTTCGCGGAACAGCGCTTCGCGGCGCAGCTCGTCTACATCAACCCCGGTGTCGATGTGCAGCGTGGCTCGGTCGAGGTGAAGCTGGCCGTGCCACATCCGCCCGAGTACCTGACGCAAGACATGACGGTGTCGGTCGACATCCGCATTGCACAGCACCCCCGCGCCGTGCTCGTTCCGACCGACGCGGTGCACGACGATGTCGATGCCGCCGGTCCCTGGGTGCTCAAGGTCGACGGACACCACGCGCGCCGTCAGTCGGTGCGACTCGGCCTGCGCGGTGGCGGCCTGAGCGAGGTGCTGAACGGCCTCCAGCCCGGCGACCAGGTCGTGCCCGCCGCCGCCGACGTGCACGACGGGTCGCGGCTGCGCCCGGTCATGGTTGTTGCGCCGCTGCGCTGAGCCCCGCATTCAGCGGCCACGTCCTCCGTGAATCCCTGGCTGCCGTTCGAATGGATCGTTGCGCTGCGCTTCCTGCGCGAGGGAAGAATGCAGACCTTGTTCATCGTCAGCGGCATCGCGATTGGCGTGGCGGTGATCGTCTTCATGTCGGCGTTGCTCACTGGTCTGCAGACCAATTTCGTGCGGCGCGTGCTGACCGCGCAGGCCCACATCCAGCTGCTGCCGCCGAAGGAGGTGGCGCGCGCGCTGG
>Ga0307509_10005315_pt1 | contig 18012 bp, 23 predicted proteins | sample 10_EM_MG_FD_202245 | JGI IMG/M metagenome (GOLD analysis project Ga0307509, IMG submission 202245) | Populus trichocarpa ectomycorrhiza microbial communities from riparian zone in the Pacific Northwest, United States - 10_EM | ecosystem: Host-associated > Plants > Roots > Unclassified | place...
TAGTTTGCTTTTGATCCGACCAAACTTGAAGCTTCTTAAGATTTACTTAATGTTGCAATATGCCTGCCGGCCTCCACTCCTTTTAACGTTGGACCCCACGGAAGTATAATCACACTTTTCTGCCCATGCCCATCACGACCGCCTCGGCAGTATTCCACATAACACCAAGTAGGTTGTTCTCCTGCCATTTCCGATGTACCACAATGCTTGGATACAGTTGTCTTCAAAACATTTTTCAAACATGCGAAAATTAAAGCCAAACGGTTGAGGGCCTCAAAAGAAGGCGAACGGCCACAGGATGACGTCTTCTTTGACCAGTGCGTAGATAAGTTTCTTTCAGTTGTTCTTTCCCGAACCAACTGAAGTACAACTCTAGGGCGTTCAACATCGTGAAAGGTAAATGAAGCATTGCCGAACAACCTAACTCATTTCTTGGATTGATTTGAGTGTCGGACTCAGCTTTCATTGATCTAGGAACCAAAAATACTATTGAATCGCTTCAGGCCTTGTAAGTCGTATGTTATTCACTATGTGGCCCCTTGCTTAACTCATTCCCAATTTCAGTTCCAATACCCACGTTCCTGCCCCGTACGGGACCTCTGTATCTCCAGTTATAATCCCACTTTCGACCTGCAATGACGCCGCCGATGCACTTATCGAATGGTTTGGCCCAGAGGAGCTGAAACATGTCGTTGGTGGGGAACGATGGTGGCAGGTCCGTGGTTCAACTGGGGTGGATGCAGCATGGATCGCAGAACAGGCCGATATTGCATCTGGCCCCGAGGTCAAAACCAAGGGCAAGGACCTCACCGCTGAGGAAGCAGATATCTTGCGCATGGAAAAGTTGGATACAGTCATGGTATTCTTCCTATGTCTCGTGGAGGTTTCGTTCTAATCCTCCACGTCAGCTGTACATTCACGGAGGTAAAGATATGCCTTGTTCTTTGTATTAAGGTTTTATACAATTTTACTCAAGGGGGTTATTTCTTGGGCTCAATCAGTAAGGTTTCTTCCGTTTCTTTCCTAATTATAATTTTTTGAACTTGCATACAGATACCCATCGTTATCAAATTTCGCGTTATGGTTTGTTCAACCTTCAAACTCAATTCGAAGTGTCGTGAACTGAAGCTATCTATCTCAGTCCAAAAATTCAAAGGGAAAGGATTCGCAGTCAATTATCGGTTCTTCTTCACTCTCACCGCCGAAATGCAGAAATTCATGTACTTTTTTTTTTGTTTTCGCAGAAAGGCGCCTCAATACCCATGGCCGTGCCCTCTACAAGATGTCCTTGCTGCATGTATTCCCAAATCTATTTCTTTGAGATGCCCCCGAATTCATGCTTTCTAGATCTGTACCTTATTCGCCCCCCAGCAGGAGCACTCCACAGAGCCGTACCACACTCCAAGATTGTCTTCGCTGGTGACTCGGCCGGGGGAGGGTTGTGCCTCTCAGTATTAACTATCCTTCGGGATCTCGGTTTACCACTGCCCGCTGGGGCTGTGCTTATCAGCCCTTGGGTCGACTTAACACATAGTTTCCCTAGTGTCATGCAGAATTTTGAGACAGTAAAATTTAACAATCACTTATCTGGACGCTTGAAACTAATGAATGAGTATCTAGGACATTATACCCAAATATGGATTTCTGGCAAAACCATCAACTCTGTGGCCTGTGCCAACACAACCTGAGAGTGGTGGTCGGCTAGTTCCTGTGGAAACAGGAGATCCGATCAAGCCCGGAAACTCGGATGCCCCGAAGCCAACGCCATCTTCACCGGAAAAGACTGGAAAAGGAAGCAAAGTCTACGGTGCAGGAGAAATCGTGAACAATCATCAAGTGCTACATAATTGCGACTCTCCTGATTCTCCAACGGAGATATGCGACCACAAGGAAGTCTCTTTTTCGTGCCCTGGTTCAAGTGCAGGGGCAGGGACCAAGCCCAGGGAAGGAACAAAAATAATCCCAGAAGTGAACCATGATATCGACTATCGTGAACCAAAACCCCCCAAGGTGCTCATGGAAGATCCTAATATTTCTGCCTTGGAACTTCGTTCTCAGATTCAGATGTATGCAGCCACGGAGTACGTTGGATTCAACATTAACTTGTCACGCCGATGCTAATCCGATTTTGTTATCCGCAGGCAGCTCACCCACCCCTTAGTTTCTCCATTATTGCAAAGTTCCTTGGGGAACCTCCCACCACTTTATATTCTAGCAGGTGATGGTAAAATGTTACGGGACGAAATCGTATACCTGGCCCACAAGGCAGCCCATCCTGCCGAATATCCCACAGGATGCGGTGCGACAGAAAGAAAATGTGCAAAAATTTACCACACCCACAAACGTATGTTCTTTTCACATGAAGCCATGGAATTCAAGCTGATAAACGGTGAAAGGTCCGTTTGCAAGTTTTTGATGGTCATTAGTTGACTCTTCTAAAGGTTTCGACATGCTGAACGCGTTCCCTAGGAATGTGTCACGTCTTGACTGTCTTTACCTTCACCAAGAGCTTCAGTCCTCGATCTTTCGCCCCTTCGTAGTCATTCTAACACCTGCATAAAGGCAAAATATGCTTACCGATCAATAGCAGAATTTGTCAAGCATGTTTCGACACATGACGAGTATCTGAGAAGGGATCCATTCCCCGCGCATGATATCCAGAATTCCCTAGGTACCGTGGAAGAGAAGTCCGATGGACTTGAACGAGGAGCACGAATAACGCGCCTCCAGAATAGTGAGAAAATGAAGGAACCAACAGAACCACACCAGTTTTCCATTAAAAAGCAAGACTTCCCTCAAAGTGATGCAGATATATACCAAAACAAGGCGAAGTTCAAGAAGACATTTTCCTCTGAGCAATTCTCGATACCTGGAAACAAGTCCCAGGGAATTGAAGACGGGACCGTGAGTCCCGATATCATGATACAACTTGCCCAGAATTTATAATCTTCGTTAAGCAGCAAATTTTCGAGGGCCAGATGGTACGGGAGCGTGTCGACATACGTGGCACAGTGCGGACCATGGAACCACGAAGAAGGTTCTCAAGCAGAAGGCCTACTATGAAGCGAAGGCTGAACGATTAATAGGAAATGCGTTGGACCAGGGCTTCGTCCATCGTTCTCATGTTCGGCCACTGGAGGGTGATCAATTTCCTGGCAAGGCCTCCACAGACACTTCCGTCGGCTATACTCAGACAGACAGACGATGGGGTCCTCTTGACCTGCAGAATGAGAGACCGCCGGCGACCGCAATCGCAGGGCGACGTGATACCGTATGTTGTTACCTTTCCTCCCAGAGACTCGGACAAATACTGACTTCTTTATACTTGAAGCCTGAGGCGGTAGCTTTGCTGAAAAAGCATATTTATCACACTGCTCCAGTAACCCATCTCACTGCCCCGAAATTAAAGCAGACGAGCACTGTCCAGGCTGCATTGGACCCGAACGGCGATCCCAACAAACCACCTTGCCAGCCTGTCGCAGAGGAACAAGTTAAAACACATTTTAACCCGACTCACGCACTCAGGATGTGGGATGGAATTTTGAGGTAGACCCAAGTGCACTCATTGTGATTTCCTGCTCGCTTACTTTATATTGGAAAGAAAACTACAGCGAGAACAGCAGACGTAATTGGTGCCTCTATGTATCGTTGTACTGAAAAATAAATAAATCGGGTTGTAGAAATGATTACACAGCTGCCGGAATCACGATTGTCTGTGGATCGATAACTTAGCAGGATATGCAGTGCATATAGGCAGGATTGAAAGGGTCCTGCACGCACAGACCAAGCAAAATGTGTGACAGGGGCAGCGTGGGAAAGTGGGAGTTGTATAATTCTGTATAGGATTGGCTCTCCTTTGTCCTGTTCTGCCATCGCAGCAGCCTTTCTCATTCCCTCCACTTCTGTAAGTCGTCCCCCACGTGTCGCCCGCCGTCGTCGACACTGATCTTTTCTTCCCGCCACTGCAGTCCTTATTGTCCTTGGAAAATGCGTGAAGTCATCTCCGTGCACGTTGGTCAGGCTGGCGTCCAGATCGGTAATGCCTGCTGTGAGTTTTTCTTGCCTTTATTCTTTCTAGCCTTCCGTGTCTTCTTTTGTCGCGCGGGATGCCTCCTAAAACGCGTCGTTTCTTTGCCATCGAGGCCAGATATGTAAAATCTTAAAAGTGGCGCCATGCTGATCCGATTATCATAGGGGAGCTGTACACCGTTGAACACGGTCTCAGCGTGAGTCGCATACACTTCCAATGTCGATAAAGCTCATCAAAAATATAGCCTGATGGTCGTCTGCTGGAAGGTTCCCCATCCGCCAACGATGGTGGCTTCAGCACATTCTTCTCCGAAACCTCCTCAGGCAAACACGTGCCCCGCTCCCTGTACATTGACCTCGAGCCCAATGTTATCGACGAGGTAAGGAACGGTCCTTACAGGAGTCTCTTCCACCCCGAGACTCTTGTTACTGGAAAGGAAGACGCCGCCAGCAACTGTTTGTCTTGCTTGTTTTATGGCTGCACACGTGCCCACCTCATGTTTTTTCTTTAGATGCCCGGGGACACTACACCATTGGAAAAGAACAAATTGATGTCGTGATGGACAAAGTTCGTCGCTTGGCCGACAATTGCTCTGGTCTTCAAGGCTTCTTCGTCTTCCACTCGTTCGGAGGCGGAACAGGTTCAGGGTTCGGTGCTCTCATCCTTGAGCGTCTTTCTACCGACTACGGAAAGAAGTCAAAGTTGGAGTTTAGCGTGTATCCTGCTCCCACTTTGGCCAACTCCGTTGTCGAGCCTTACAACTCAGTTCTTACGACCCATACTACCTTGGAGCACTCCGACTGCTCTTTCATGGTGAGATTACACCACCCTGACATGAAACACAGCTAAACAGCATTTCTAGGTTGATAACGAAGCTATTTACGACATTTGCAAGAAAAACCTCGGCATTAGCTCTCCCAGTCTTACAAACTTGAACAGGTTAATCGCTCAAGTTGTCTCGTCGATTACCGCTTCTTTGCGGTTCGATGGGTCCCTAAACGTTGACTTGAACGAGTTCCAGACCAACCTGGTTCCGTCAGTATAGCTTCTTCTTCTTGGTCCCGAAGTTCACGATTTTTTCTAGTTTCCCCCGAATTCATTTCCCTCTTGCTACCTTTGCTCCCATTATCTCGGCCGAGAAGGCTCACCATGAACAGAACTCTGTTGCTGACATGACGTTCTCTTGCTTCGAGACCGGCAACCAAATGGTCAAGTGTGATCCCAGGGAAGGAAAATACAGTTAGTTTTTTCTTTGTGTTAAAATTACTTGACTCACTCGACCTCCAAAGTGGCGTGCGCCCTGCTCTATCGTGGTGATGTTGTTCCCAAAGATGTCAACGCCGCCGTTTCCATCATTAAGACCAAGCGTACCATCCAATTCGTTGACTGGTGCCCGACTGGCTTCAAGCTTGGTATCTGCAATGAACCACCTGCCCACGTCCCTGGTGGTGATCTTGCCAAGGTTTCTCGCAGCATGTGCATGTTGTCCAACACTACTGCTATTTCTTCGGCCTGGAGTCGCCTCGACCATAAATTCGACCTCCTTTACTCCAAACGCGCTTTCGTGCACTGGTACGTCGGTGAGGGCATGGAGGAGGGTGAATTCTCTGAAGCCCGCGAGGATCTCGCCGCTCTCGAGAAGGATTATGAAGAGGTTGGTATTGACTCTGCTGATGTTGAGGAGGCTGAATATTAGGCGCGCGAATTTTGTCTTTGGCTTATGGTCTTTTAACTCGCTTTTTAATTTCTTATAAAAATCCCTTTTTTACGACCTCACGTATACCTTCACGTCTCTCATACATCACTGCGGAATTTCAAGGCCTTTTTCATTCACGATGTTAAAATGAGGCAAAGAACTTTATGAAAGTCGTATGTGGCAAGGAACTATCATACAAGCTAGGAAAGAAAAACTTAGATTTATGATTTTCCCGAGTCCTCCTTCAAGCTGACGATTCGATTTAATACAATGTAATCACTCTGTCCGCGTCCTATAGCCTTCGATCCCGCCTCAAGTGAAGCAATTCTTGCATCTTTATCGAGAGAGAAATATGCAACCCGAAGTCCTTGGAAGCGGACGCACTCATTTCCAACTAGCTGTTCACTCGTGGCATGTGGGGTGTCGCCTTCAGCCCCTGGTTCAACAGTGAAGCGCTCTCTCGCTGCCTTCTCCGTTCTCGCGGTGGCCTCCTTCCTGGCCTCCTCCATTGACCGCTTGGCCAAGGACCAGAACCCGATTTCCACAATGGCCGTCTTGACAACCTCGAGAGTGTTGGGAGCGATGTCCGATTTGAAATCGCTGGGGACGCGCTCGCTCTTGAACAGTTGGTTGAAAATCCGAGTTTCGTCAACTTTGACTGGACTTCCGGTTGTCGCATGCTCTGCCACCCATTGAATAAATGCCTTGGGCTTCTTTGTAGGCCCTCCACTTTCTAGCTTGCAAACAAGTTCCACCACCTCTCCTGTTATTGGATTGGTCTTAAAAGACGTGCATGTGATAGGATATGGAGCTTGGAAGAGGCCGACAGTCTTTCCAGGTGCCAAACGGAAGTAGTCTTTCGAATCCTCGGTCCTGAAATCATCTGCCTCGATGTAGATGGTGCGCGTGAATGGAATAGTGGACGTTCCAAGCTCTGGAACCTTGGGGTGGAGAGGCTTCTCAACCATGAGACAATAGTCCTCGGGAAGGTTCTCGATGGTGACTTTTAGGGGTTTCATCACCATCAGCAATCGTGGGCAGGTACCTTCAAGATATTGCCTGACAGATTGTTCGAAGCGTGCGAGCTCGATATTTGATGCGGCTGTAGACACCCCCAATGTACTCACGAATGAAATGATGGCTCCTGGAGGCACTCCTCGTCGTCGCAAGGCTATCAGGGTGTAGAGACGAGGATCGTCCCAGCCATTGACGAAGCCATCCTCCACAAGCGCGAGAATCTTTCGTTTCGACATGATACTACCCTCCAGACTCAGGCGTCCGTACTCCGACTGCCTCGGTTTGTACACCTCAAGAGCGTCGCAAAGCCAGTCATATGATTGACGAGAAGCAATGAATTCGACAGTGCAAAGCGAGTGCCTGTGAGTCGTTATTGAGTTGGCTATGATACTCAGAAGTGTAAGACTCACGAAATATTCTCCATGCTATCGACAAGGCAATGTGTGAAGTCGTATGTAGGGTAAATCTTCCACTTATCATGCGTCCGATGATGAGGGGTCTCCAAGACGCGGTAGGCAGTCAGATCCCACATCTGAGGATTTCCATCCTCAAGGTCTTGTTTCATCCTTAGATTGGCCTCCTTCGGTCGATACTTGCCGTTCTTCATGTTCTCGAATTCAACCAAGGATTCTTCCACAGGTCGGTTTCGGTGAACGCACGGTCTCGGTTGTCCTCGTTTCTCTCCTCTATCGACTTTGATCTCCTCCTCTACAAAATTCAATCAATACGATGGACAAAAAAGAACTAATCGAGACGCACGAGTACAATGGCAAACATAAGCTTTGTCACGTCTAATTAATTCCACCGCGAGCTCGTAGAGTTGCGTGAAGTAGTCGCTCGAATATGTAATTTTCCAAGGTTCGAAGCCGAGCCATCTAACCATCTCGAGAATACTCTCAAAATATCTGGCTTCCTCCTTTTCAGGGTTCGTATCGTCATATCGCAGGTAGCATTTGCCGCCGTGGTGGGCCGCATATCCGAAATTAACAAAAATGGCTTTTGAGTGGCCGATATGAAGATATCCGTTAGGTTCTGGAGGAAAACGTGTCCAAACTTGGCCACCCGTTGCAGAAAGATGGGCGTCTCGGAGGTGGGGGTGGATTTGGGGATTTCCACCGGGCTTGTGGAGTTGTCCTAAGAAACCCTCTTCAAAGACAGATCTCTTTGGAGCAGGAGTAGGGGCAACGTCCTCTTTAGCGTTGGCGGAAGGTTTCGATTCCTGGGATGAAATAAGAACTGCTTGAATTATCATTGTCCTTTTGCTCACCTTTCCCTTCGGTTTCGCGGCCTCCTTAAGTCCAAATTTAGCAAGGAAGACTTGTTCAACGCCCTTTTTAACGTCAAGAGGAGGGGCCCATCGAAGTTCAGGGGTATTCTTAAGAGCGCTGATTACAGGCCCAAGACTTGTCCACCCGGAAATACTATTCGTGGTAACGTAGGCTTCAGCTCGTGAGCAGATTTCGTCCAGAGTAATAGAAAATCCTAACAATTAAACCGGTTAGATAAACATAAAATGGTTCGAATAGAGTCTATTTATACCAACGCCGGTCTCTCTGTTAAACTCTCCTTCGTCAAACGGTAGTTGATGACCATCGGCATACTTAATGGCGGCTAAAAATGGACAAAGCACGACTTAACAGCAAGTAAAATAGGGCACACCTAAAACCTACCTGTGATTTGGTCTACTGACTTCAATTTCGAGTCTAATACGGCTCTGACTATGAAATCTCGTCGGTCGACGGCCAGTGAAGGCGCCTTCGAAAGGAGGACAGCAAGGTTAGCCAGCAGGGTTGCATGCTTTTCTTCAAGAGAAGTGACTGTGTCCTTATGGCTCTCGATGATATTCTTCAGTATAGAGGCACTCTTGGGTGCTTTGACTGCTTCCAAGGCCTTCGCCTGGGTCAAACCAATCGATTTGAATAACACCACGAGAGGATCTGTGTCTGGATCCATGTTAGCTGGTTTTGACACCTCTAGGCTGTCAGGGAGAAGTATGGATAAGGCTCGATGAAGATATAAGAGATGGAAAATGCGTTTTAAGTACCATCTCGGGTGTTAAATTTAGCTACAAGTTTTGACTCACGCGATCACAAGATTAGATTAGATCAGTTCTTGTAATTTTTATACAAAAATCCACCAAATTTGCTTAGTTATAGCTTTCGAGAGTTAGTTTACAAGAGATACAGAGGACGGCTCAGGCACAAGCTCCAAATGCACCCAACCTTTGTGTTAAGCAAGGTCAGTTCACGGTTCAGGAGGTCCGGAACGAGGATTGTTGCTATTGCCCCAGTCACTCTGGTCACCAGAGCTTGGGGAAAATAGGGTATAGAATCTATCTGCAATGAAGTCTTTGTCTCGTTGAGCCGAAATACGATCCAAAAGCGCCCGGAAACTTCTTCCATCGTCATCGCTAATTGGAGGATTATCATGGGTACGAGTCAACGGAGCTGCCCCGTACGCGCGGATAGATGGAAGATCAAGGGGTGCAAGACAATCCGAAAGGGCGTCAATCAGCGCCCGGATATCTCTACTTGTCTCCCCTTGCTGTGTGAGCCGCATGGCTTGATAGAAGCGGCGATGGTCGAGCCTGGGAGTTGAAGCCGAAGAAAGGGTATCCAGCAACGTACGGATATCTTGTTCAGAAGTGTTTGAATGAGAGGAGTGTTTCGGAACCCCAGTTGAGTTGTAGCGATGTTGGGGTGAAGAATGAGGCGTGTCCAATCGAATGGGACGCGCAATGGCATCGGCTGTGGCTAGCTTGTCAAGCTGCTTTCGAAGAGTTTCAATCTGCTCCTTGAGCACCGTCTCGAAAGGTGGTTTTTCACCCCCAAATCCCGCGAGAGTAACGAGTGCAGAAAGGCTAAATGAGGTGGTTCAATGTCTAAATAGGGTAAATATATCGGATCTCACTCACAAAGCTTCCTTGAGGTAGGCGAAGCTGAATTTCGCAGTGATTTCAGCGATTTCGACCACAAGACGGTCGAGAAAGTCGATCTCTTTGTTCGATGCCAGTTTGGTCTGCCAGTATTCAGCATATTGCTTGCGTTCGTCTCCATCGGGATCATCGAATTTACTTTGAGTGTGTTAGTTCTGAGCTTTACCTAAACAGATCATTTTCTTACAATTTCCTGTCAAATCGACTTGGTCTCGTATTGAGGCCAGGATCTAATTGGTCAAAATGGTTGGTGGTTCCAATGATGAGCAACCCGTCGTTTCCTTCTAAGCCATCCAACTGGTTAAGGAAGAAGGATCGATTCTGATTGTTGATGAGACTGTCTAGATCCTCGAGTATTATCACGCAGGGCGAAAGTTCGCCGAGCCTTGTTAAATACTGTAGCCATAGATGCCTCTTCGCCCATACAACCTGTGATTTGAATGAGACAGTGAGGTTTAACTTGCTCTGGAACGACTTGACGTAGAGGGGGGCAAAACCTTTATTGCCGCAGGTTTTCATGATAGTTTTCAAACTAATGGTTTTACCGTTCCCTATGGGTTTCGATTTTAGTGACTATTTCATAGATAGGTCTTTGATTAAACATACCTGGAGGCCCATGCATGATGAGACCGCGCTATTTTATAGACGGGTAAGCCGAATTGGAGATGTTCTACAACCTTCCCACCTTCCAGGTAATACCTAGGTCCTTGTAGATGGCCTCCGAGGCGAAGAAGCCGTAGACATCTTTCTGTAACGCTTTTTTAAATGTATCCTTGAGAATGACGTCTTTCCAGTCTGCCTTCTGCACTTCCACCCAGAGGCCATGATCCTTTCCCCAAAACCCTTGGTTGAAAACCCAAATTTCATCATGAAGAGCGTTGGCCCAAGCGCCAGTAGCAAGAAGGAATAATCGAGAAACCTCCTCTGGTCCTGAAAACAGATCTTGGCTTAGGTTTTAGTGCTGGTGTTAACTCCCCAGTTACCTTCGTGAAGAATGAAGTATTGGTTTGATGTCCCAAATCCGGACAGATACTGTGGGAAGGAAGAATGGTTGTTAGGAGCCCCGTGAATGAGCAGATACGCCAACCTGAATGAGATAGGCGAGGTATCCATATTGCTTGTCAGCGAGAAGTCAGCCAGGATTGAAGAAGCAAAGTCGGGATATTGCCACTCACCTGCCAAACTATTTTGAAGGCTCCAAATTGTACTTGATCAACCAGAATTCCAGGGACCGAACCCAGGCTGCGGGCGAGAGGAATAAAACCAAGTTTGTAATCAAAGGTGTCTTCTCGGGGTAACAGAGGCGCCGGGGAAGCCCATGATATCCATCCCCCAGGACTGTGTTAAGACGAGTGAGTGGTTTGGGTATAGTAGTACGACGAAGTACGTCAGCGCTATCGAGAAATCGGACTCAGTTCAAGTTACGACAGGAAGACCTGCTTGAAGTATACCCTACCAAGTTATCGAAGGCGATGAGAGCTTTGCAGATGCTGAAATAGAGATTGAACGGGGAAGATCGACATTGGATAGAGCGCGACATACTTTGGACCACCCATTGGCCATAAAAGTCCTTGGTGGGTTTCTCGAGGTTCTCCTTATCTGCCGAAGGTGTTTCCGCCCCTGTGTCCATCCAGATATTTACAAATTCATCTCCTTCAATTACTTTTGGAAGGAGCCATACTAGACAGAGGAATTGTGCTTTGCGCGTCAAGTGCATAGTGTAACCGGAGTACACACACGTGATCGAATCCATTTCTTTCTCCTGTCCATCATGGCCGCCTCTGCGGCGGACATTCGCAGCGCCCTCTCAATCCCAGAAGCCAGTGCCACAGCGGGTCCTTCTCAACCAAAAAAACCAGCGCCCACGAACACGCGAAAACCTGAAGGAATATCGCGCGAACTCTACTCCCTCATTGGACCGTCAGCACCGTCTCTCGCAGCTCAGCTCATCAAACCACGTCTAAAGCAAAAGCCCAATTTTGGCGGAGGTGTTTCAAAGACAAGATGGTATGTAAGCTCAAAGTTTGGTGGTCAGATCTCCTATCAATCCTTACATTAGGGAGCTACGACCATTCGAGAATAGTGGAAGGGGGGATAATTTGGAGCTGCGACATTGGGAAAAGGTCACGACGGATCCTGCCGCAGGTATGATTGTTGAGATGTATTTCGTACTATAATCAAACACTTCCTCTCAGAATATTCTTTTGCTAAATACAATGTTCAATCCACGACATACACCTATTCACAAGACGAATACACGCGTTTTCTAGAAGGTGGCCATTTTTCTTGTCACTCGAGAGTAATAATATTTATACCTTTCATTCTGCAGACAAAGACTGGACAAAAGAAGAGACAGATTACCTATTCAGCGTTGTTCAGGATTTCGATTCGCGGTGGTACATTATCTCTGACAGATATGAATACCCTGATGGTCCAACTCGCTGCATGGATGTGGGTTGTGACGCTAGGAACTCGGTCCACCCGTTTCTTATCCGTTTTTATTAGGACCTCAAAGACCGCTACTACAGTGTTTGTCGAAAACTAGTCAGGAACCGGCCCTGGGCTGGTGACGAGCTCAGCAAAGGACAATTGATGGCCAGCTTCCAGTTCGACAAAGGTAAAAGCTACTCAGATGTCACCGAATCATGTCTAACTAATAATGTTTTCAAGAACGTGAATTGATGAGGAAAAAATACATATTGAGTCTCGAAAATCGGACGCCTGACCAAATCGCGGAAGAAGAGGCACTCTATGTGGAAGTGAAGAGGCTGGAACACACTGAGCGCAAATTCAAGAGAGACCGAGAAAATCTGTTAAGGACCCTTGCTGGTATAGATTCGGGCCTACCAGACATCGTAGAAGATGATGGCTCGGTACTCGGCCTCAACTCGGAGTCTACGTCCAATATCGGCAGCAACAAGAAGAAATCGCAAAGGAAGTCTGGCCTGGCGGTGGACACCGACAGTCCTGCGACGCCCTCTGTGGCGAGTACACCTGTAGTAAAACGACCACAGAACTTGAAAAATGCTACATACGGTAATGCTTCCCTTGTGGGCTCGATTCATTTTTCAAACTGTTTTCACAGATGCCCAACATTGCATTATTCGTACAGATGTTCCATCTTCAGGCATCGCAACGAAAGCTGCTCATCAACCTGCGTATCTCCGTACATTTAAAATCCCAGTCATGAAAACCGCCGTTCAACAAAAAGTTCAAGAGGCTGTGGCCGAGCTTGGACTCTCCTCCAGTCGCCTCGTCATTCCCACACGCGAAAATGTTGCCCAGCTTGACGCGACGTTGGAGGCTATGCTCGCTTTACTGGAAACCAAGCGGTTGGTTGAAAAGGCAGAGTATGATATTCAGGTGTTGAAGAAAAGGTTGGGGTTAAGGGAGCACAGCACAGCAGATGGCAAAGGTATCATCCTGGGGACGGAAGGTAGGAATTCAATGCATGTTGATTACACCCCCAAGGGTGGGGATATAGAGACACCAGGAGAAAATGGGAGATCTCAGAGTGTTCTTAGTGTGCGGAGTGCTAGGAGTAGGAAACACGTGAGTACGATGTCAGTATTAACTGTAACTTGCTTCCTGATTATGTCTTGCGTAGCCACGACGCTCAATGTCGGTTTCCTCCGTGGATACTGTCTCGACAAGAGCTGGCACGAAACGACAGAAACGGAGCTGAGAGTGATAGTTGGGATAACCATTGTCTTGTGTACGACTATACATATTGAATGTAAATCATAGGTCATGTCGGCATCCGAAGATATCGCGGCGGTGGCGAATAGATAACAAGAAATAAAGTGGCGTAGGTACAACCATGGGCAGGCTAGTGCAGCCAAGGGATGCGAGGCATGATCCAGTTCGGCGTAATCTATGTTTGCGTAAACCGGAGGACGAAGTTGACGATGACGGCGACTATAATACAGTATTAGGACGAGAAGAGTGGGAGATAGTGGGGGCGTACTGAGAAGAGCGGCGCATAGCACAGTCTATGGTGGCGGCTCATGAGAAGAGAAAGCAGCGAGACATGATGTTGTTACGCACCGGTCCGAGCCTATCGTCATATGGTCCCCGTCCTCCGCGACGAATAGAGGCTGCTCTCCAGTGATAGGTGTACAAAGCGTATATCATAATGGCCATGGCTATGGAGTGCGTTCAACCAGGCACTTGGGACAAGGATAGGAGGGAACACACCAACGGCGGAAAACATGGCCGCACTTATTTTTCCAACCTAGGCACAGAAGAATTAGGACAAATAAGTCTCGGGAGTGGGAGTGAGCTTGCTTTATCGCCAAAGTTCAACAATCCGACTGCAAGACCGCCGAGAACGACGGTGAAGTGCAGCCATGAGAGGAAGGTCCGTTCGTTCGCAAAGGAGACCTTTGGCTCGACTCGGACGGGGAGCGCGATGCGCTTTGTCGCCGTGCGTTGTAGTAGAGGTTGAGTGGACATTTGGTGGGAGGCAAAAAATCTGCACCCCGCCTATTTATAAAAGCATCTTGGCGCGGCGGACTAGTCACGGCAGCGATCACGCACGTTCGTCCTCTTTACGTCTTACTTATTGCAATACATATTATTAACATATAGAAATTATGCACTACTTTCCAGTGTTCAGCATCCGCAATCGATCCGGGTGAATAGTTGGAGGGACTGGTTGGCTCGGGTTTGGATTTGGCTGTGATGCACTCACTGGTGGAAGGCCACTGGGTGGAAAGTTACTGTTCTGGCCGGGTGGGAATGGAGGAAGAGCAACACCACCGGGGGGGCCACCGTTGGGTGGGAACGGAGGAGCACCTGTTACAATGAACTATCAACTTTTACTGCTGTTTTTGATTGCTAGAGAGAAACATACTTCCAAACCCAGGGCCGTTCATCCCCGGGGGAGGCATACCGCCTGGAGGGAAGGGGGGACCACCGGGTGGCATCATTGGAGGAAATCCTTGACCAGGAGGGAATGGTGGTCGAGCTGTTCCACCATCCTTTTTTCAGAACGGGACCAATTGTGATGGAAGGAAAACACTTACGTCCACCAAATCCAGGCGGTGGCATAGGCTGCTGTCCATATCCCATAGGAGGTCCTCCAAAGCCCGGGGGCGGTGCTCCTAGATGTTGGGGTCCAAATCCGAAGCCCCCTGGTGGGGGACCTCCACTTTCGTAGGCGGATGTAATTTGGTCAATGATATTTTGAGCCTTGTCGTGTCCTAGCGCTGCGTGAAAATGTTATTAGGCCATACATCCGAAGAGAAAGGAGATATTTACAAGCATAATAGTCACGGACGTTTGAAAGGTGATTCCTGCCACTATTATGAGCTTTTCGTACTGGAAAAAGTATCAGCATTGGAGAATTGGGTATGCAGAGGCAACAAGACCCACCTGACGTAGAGTCGTGTGTTAGAAAGACATCACAGTAATCACAATAATGTTTCTAAGATGAGTAGCATGGTCAAGGCCTTGGGTAGTGCAAAAGAGAAGAAATAGACTTACCGGCATCGTGGTCGAAGTTGAAGTCACAGGCAAAGCATTCTGACTAGAACGGTGAGCGGAGTTTAAATAAAGTAATCGGCATCCGCATATTCCATTACTTCCAGTCAACTATTCATCATGGATTCTTCAGTGACGGGTATCCAGGAACCTTTCGATCTCATAAGACTGTCTCTGAGCGAGCGAGTCTTTGTCAAACTACGCGGAGACCGGGAGCTGACAGGAATTCTACATGTGAGGGATCAAGCTACTTTATTCCAAAAACGTATTGACTGGCTTTCGTTCAGGCGTACGACGGCCATATGAACCTGATCATGAGCGATGTAGAAGAGACCATCATGATTGTGGATCCCGACGGTGCAACAAATGGCCAAGGTGTTGTCAATGTCAGTTAATCTTATTTTGACATGGTCTACATATCTCATATAAGTTCGCTTGTCCTAGGTCGCGAAACGAAAAATGGAGATGCTGTTTGTGAGAGGAGACAGTGTTATCCTTGTTCGTTCAATACCACGATTGCGATCTTTTCGGCTGACGGAATTATCTGCAGGTGTCGCCCCCAGCAAGAACATAGCCAGCAATTGAAATTCTTGATACCTTGACGTCCGACAAATAGTCGGCTTCCAGATATTACTGACATTTATCAGCCAACCTGGAACAATTCGACGTGCTCTCAGAGTCTCACTCGCCATCCTTGTATTGCTTTTCTCGTCGAATATGTTGCTTGTCGTTACCACCATCAGATGAGGCGCGATGCATGTCTTGGATATAGTCAACAAGTAGGATTCAATAAAGGGCCATATATTATCGTGCTATGAACGTTAATTTTCATCTAAACCGATCGATTCCCGGAGGCGGCACTGTGTCCATTAACTCGAAGTTTGTGAAAGTGGCGAGTGGAGTAGGTTGTAACAATGGTAATGTGCCACTGAGAGTGTCGAATGTTGGTGGTGAAGCCTCATCGCGCTGTTGTTCTTCGTCTGACTCGGGCGCTTGCATGCCGACAGGCCAAGTTTTATCGCGCACCCAGGAAGCGTGTATTATTTTGACCTATTTGGGATGAATGAAAGATTCTTGAGTGATTCAATGAAAGGACTGACGACGATATTCAAAGGCAGTTTGTATTTGAGTCGTACGCCGGAGGAAAGACCTTTCCAGGCCTTCTCAAGGCCATTTCGCCATGCCTCGGAGCTATACACGATGGAGTTTCCGTTTGATTGATTGAACAAGTTTTCTATTCTTTGTCTTGATGAAGAGGCAGGAGGCGGTGGTGGGAGGACCCGGGTGGGGGTGAGCCAGATGCGACGACGAGCTGCATAGTATTCAGGACCTGGCTCTGGGAGGGACGCTTCCTGGAGTATCTGGTCGAAGGAGGGCTGTCGAGGAATAAAAGAAGAAAAGGAGGAGTAAATGGCAGAGCACGAACCGAGGATGGCATGGCAGCAGAGAAAGGGGAGAGGGCACGTGCAGTCACACCTTGCCTCCCAACAACCATGGTCTCCCTTTACAAGCACCACGCCCCCTCCACAACCTCCCTCTCTGACGATGCCGATGACAACGACGACGAGCTCCACCAGTTCGCTTTTTATCCAGACCACCGCCTGGTTCCAGCCCAATGGCTCAATAAGCGTGACCCACAACCACAGCGACCAGCAGTCCATTCCCCGATCTCAACCATTCCCCCCGAAATCATGATCCAAATATTCAAACATCTCCATTCCCCAAAAGACGTATTCACCGCCATGCGCGTCTCCCGCACATGGTGTCAGTGTGCCGTCGAGCTCCTGTGGCACAAGCCATCTTTCCCCAAGTACGACACCATTCACAAGATGGCCGCCTTGCTCCGCAGGGACGATCAGACCTTCACTTACTCCTCCTTTATTCGCCGCCTTAACTTTCTTAGCCATGGCGCGGATCTCATGGACGATCTGTTTAGCGTTTTCTCTCGGTGCAGTCGCCTTGAACGTCTTACCCTTATCGGCTGCAAAAATATCACAGGCGAGATGCTTGCCCAAGTCCTCCAGAGTTTCTCCAACCTTGTGGCCATTGACTTAACCGGCGTTACCAAGACCTCCAGCGATTCTATGATCGGCCTTTCCACAGTTGCCACACGATTGCAAGGAATTAATTTGTCAGGTTGTGACAAGGTTACCGATTCTGGCATCGTTGCACTTGCCCTTGCATGCCCCCTCCTTCGGCGTGTCAAACTGAGCGGTCTCACTCTCTTGACCGATACCTGTATCGCCGCTCTTGCCCATGGATGTCCTATGTTATTGGAGATCGACCTCAATCATTGCGAACTCATCTCAGATGTCTCGGTCCGCCTTATCTGGACCTACCTCACCCACATGCGGGAGATGCGCCTCTCCCACTGCTCACTACTCACAGACGCCGCCTTCCCTGCCGCCTTCCGCCAAGACTCCGACGTCGTAAATCCTTTCGCCAGTTCAAATGCAAACAGGACTGATGACTTACCCCCGCTCATTATCAATCGCACCTTCGAGAATTTACGAATGTTGGATTTGACGGCGTGCGCTCTTGTCACCGACGATGCGATTGAAGGAATTATCTCCCACGCACCCAAAATTCGAAACCTCGTTCTTTCTAAATGTTCTCTTCTCACAGACAAGGCAGTCGAGACCATCTGCAGACTTGGTCGACACTTGCACTATCTCCACCTTGGTCATGCAAGCAAAATTACTGATCGTTCTGTCCGATTGCTTGCTCGATCGTGCACGCGCATTAGATACATCGACTTTGCGAGTAAGCAATTTAATTCATCTTCCTCGCCACAGTTGATCGAAATTCTTGCAGATTGCATACTTCTCACAGACATGTCCGTTTTCGAGT
>Ga0307509_10005316_pt1 | contig 18008 bp, 16 predicted proteins | sample 10_EM_MG_FD_202245 | JGI IMG/M metagenome (GOLD analysis project Ga0307509, IMG submission 202245) | Populus trichocarpa ectomycorrhiza microbial communities from riparian zone in the Pacific Northwest, United States - 10_EM | ecosystem: Host-associated > Plants > Roots > Unclassified | place...
AGCGAGAAGTTCGGAAAACTACATACCAATTTCGTTACGCCGGGCGCCCTACCGGCCGACAAACCCGGACATTCCACTGAGGATGATGCCGAGCCCGTACTCGAAATTGGCGTCGGTGTCCTCGGCGTAGAGCTCGCCGGCCACGCTCGCGGTCAGCGGGAAGCGCTCGGCGTCGACCGCCAGGCCGCCCGCGTACGGGTTGCTCTCGTAGGACGCCCCGCCCCGCGCCTGCTCCTCGATGGTGAAGCCGATCGTGTAGTGCAGCAGCACCGGGAACGCGCGCGCCGCGGTGGCCGGCTCGAAGCCCGCGTCCTGCAGCGTGCGCAGGATCAGCTCGACGGTGCGGCCGACCGCCGGATGCGACGAATACGCCCCGGCGGCGACCCGCGCGCCGTCCCGATAGCGCAGCAGCGTGCGCCGGTTGCGGACGGCCAGCGCGATCAGCCACTCCGACCAGCTCTCGTCCCGCCGGGGCGCCTCGAGGCCCTCGGCCGCCTCGGCCGCGAGCAGGTCGGCCATCGCGTCCAGCAGCTCCTGCTTGTTCTTCACGTGCCAATACAGCGTCGGGGCCTGGACGCCGAGCTCCTTGGCGAGCACCCGCATGGTCAGGCCGTCCAGGCCGACCTCGTTGAGCGCCCGCAGGGCGGCGCGGGCGATGGCGTCCGAGGTCAGCTTCACGGTTGACACTCTAGCAAAGTTCGGGTTACCTCTAACTTAGTTAGAGGATGTCGACGTTCGTTAGGGGAGATCGTGGAGCAGGTTGTGATCATCGGGGGCGGACCCACCGGGCTCATGCTCGCCGGTGAGCTGCGGCTCGGCGGGGTCGACGTGCTGGTGCTCGAGCGGCTGGCCGGGCCGAGCGGCGAGTCGCGAGCGGGCGGCATTCACGCGCGGACCATGGAGATCCTCGACATGCGGGGCATGCTTTCGCCGTTCCTGGCTGAAGGGCGGCGACTCCCGCGGGGGCATTTCGCCGGCATTCCGCTCGACTTCTCCGGCCTGCCGACCCGGTATCCGTTCCTGCTCACCATCCTTCAGCGGCGGATCGAGCGGCTCCTCGAGGCGCGAGCGCGCGAGCTCGGCGTGCGGCTGCGGCGCGAGGTCGCCGTGACCGGCCTGCGCCAGACCGCCGACCGGGTGGAGATCGAGACCACCGAGGGTGAGCTGGCCGCGGCGTATGTGGTCGGCTGTGACGGCGGGCGCAGCACCGTGCGCAAGCTCGCCGGTATCGACTTCCCCGGCACGCCCGGCTCGATGACCGCCATCCTCGGCGACGTCGAGCTGACCGAGCCGCCCGCCGAGCCGGTCTTCCAGCGGCGCACCCCGCACGGCAACTGGTCGGTGCTCACCTTCGAGCCGGGGTGGTATCGGGTGATCACCGCTGATTTCGACCGGGTCGCCGATCGGGACGCACCGATCACCGTCGACGAGCTGCGCGAGTCGCTGATCCGGCACGCCGGCACCGACTTCGGCCTGCACAGTCCACGATGGATCTCCCGGTACAACGACGCCGCCCGGCTGGCCGCGCGCTACCGGTCCGGGCGGGTGCTGCTGGCCGGCGACGCCGCGCACATCCACTACCCGGCCGGCGGTCAGGGCCTCAACACCGGCGTCCAGGACGCGGTCAACCTCGGCTGGAAACTCGCCGCCATCGCCGCCAACCGCCAAGATCAAACCCTGCTCGACACGTACGAGGAGGAGCGCCGCCCGGTCGCCGAGCGGGTCCTGGCCAACACGCGTGCCCAGACCGCGCTCACCCGGCCCGACCCGCAGACGTCGGCGTTGCGCGAGGTGATGGCGAATCTCGTCACCTTCGGCGATGTCAACCGCTCGCTCAGCGAGATGCTGGCCGCGCTCGACATCCGCTACCCGGCGCCGGCCGGCGCCGGTCATCGCGCGCCCGACTTCGACCTCCCCGACGGCACCCGGCTCTATCAGCACCTGCATGCCGCCCGCCCGGTGCTGCTCGGGCTGCCGTCGAGGCGCGGTCTGGCGGCTTTGCCGGGGCACGGACCGGCCATGCTGATCCGGCCCGACGGGCACGTGGCCTGGGTCTCGGACAACGGTGAAGCCGCGCTGGAGGCGGCCCTCGATCGCTGGTGCTGAACCTCACTTTAACGAGTAAGTTCGGGGCGTGACGACCTTCGACCTCGACCGCCCGCGGGTTGAGCGGGCCAAGGTCGCGGTCGCCGCCACCTTCGCCACCAACGGGCTCGCGCTCGGCGGCTGGCTCGCTCGGGCGCCCGCCGTCCGCGACGCGCTGCACCTGAGCGCCGCCGGCTTCGGCCTGCTGCTGCTCTGTCTCTCGGTGGCCGCGATCCTGTCCATCCCGGCGGCCGGCCCGATCGTCCAGCGGTTCGGCCCGGCCCGCACGATCCTGCTGGCCAGCAGCTCGATGGCGGTCGGCCTGGCCGGGCTCGGCACCGGCACGCTCACCGGCACGACGCCGATCGCGGTGGCCGGCCTGATCTTGATCGGCGCCGGCAACAGCTGCTGGGACGTCTCGATGAACGTCGAGGGCGCCGACGTCGAGCGCCGCCTCGGCCGCACGATCATGCCGCGCTTCCACGCCGGCTTCAGCCTGGGCACGGTGCTCGGCGCCGGCGTGAGCGCGCTGGCGGCGGCCTCCGGCCTGCCGATCTGGGCGCAGCTCTATCTCACCGCGACGCTCACGGCGGCGGTAACTTTTCCGACCGTACGCAGATTTCTCCCGCACACACCTCCGCCCGCCGACGTTTCGCGCCCGGTCAGCGTCGGGCAGGCGTGGCGCGAGCCCAGGACCATCCTGATCGGCCTGATCATGCTGGGCTTCGGCTTCGCCGAGGGCACCGCGAACGACTGGCTCGCGATCAGCCTGGTCGACGGCTACCACGCCAGCGAAACCATCGGTGCCATCGCGTACGGCACGTTCGTCACCGCGATGACCCTGTCCCGCCTCTTCGGCGGCGCCGCCATCGAACGTTGGGGCCGAGTCCCGGTCCTGCGCGCCACGGTGGCGAGCGGCGTGCTGGGCCTGCTGGCGGTGGCGGCCGGCGTCGGCGTGCCCTTGGCCCTGCTGGGCGGCGTGCTCTGGGGCGTCGGCGCGTCCCTGGGCTTCCCGGTAGGCATGAGCGCCGCCGCCGACGACCCGATGCGGGCGGCGATCCGGGTCTCGGTGGCCGGCTCGATCGGATACGGCGCCTTCCTGGCGGGGCCGCCATTGATCGGCGTGCTGGCCCAGCATTTCGGCGTCCTGCACGCGATCCTGTGCGTGTTGGCGGCCCTCACGCTCGGCCTGCTCGCCTCGGGCGCCGCCAAGCCGCTGCCCCAGCCCTGACCCGCCTTGCCGTGCCGCGCCGCGCCGTGCTGCGCCGCGCCGTGCCGTGCCGCGCCGTGCTGCGCCGCGCCTTGCCGTGCTGCGCCGCGCCTTGCCGTGCTGCGCCGCGCCTTGCCGTGCTGCGCCGCGCCTTGCCGTGCTGCGCCGCGCCTTGCCGTGCTGCGCCGCGCCTTTGCCGTGCTGCGCCGCGCCGTGCTGCGCCGGGACGAGCGGTGCAGCGACAGGTTGGGCGGTGCAGCGACGAGTTCGGCAGTTGGGCGGCGACGGGATCGGGTGGTGCCGCGACGGGCCGGCGGTGAGCCGCCGACGGGCCGGGCAGCGGCTCGTGGGGTTGGCGACCGGTGGGGTGGCGGCTGGTCGGGCGGTGGGGTGGCGGCTGGTTAGCCGAGCAGGGCCGTGGTTCGGAGTACCGACGCTATGACCAGCAGGACCAGGACTATGGCGCTACCCGCCACCTGGAATTGCGTTCGGCGCGTGGGTGGGGCGTACGCCAAAATGAGGCCCACGATGCCGCCCGTCACCAAGCCGCCCAGATGGCCCGCCACCGAGATGTTCGGCACGGTGAAGGTGAAGAGCAGGTTGATCACCAGGAGGGGGATCAGGGCGCTGATGCTCAGCTTGAGGCGCCGGTTCACGATGATGATCGCGGCGAACAGGCCGAAGATGGCGGTCGATGCGCCGGCCGCTCCCTGGTTGGGCGGGGTGAAGAGGTAGGCCGCCACGTTGCCGCCGAGGCCGGCCAGCACGTAGAGCGCCACGAACCGGGCCGGGCCGAGCCGGGCCTCGAGGTAGCGGCCCAGCTGCCAGAGCACCCACATGTTGAGCAGGATGTGCAGCACGCCGTAGTGCAGGAACATCGCGGTGCCGAGCCGGTACCACTCGCCGGCGGCGATGCCGTGGACCGGACCGCCCAGGTAGTAGGGGGCGTAGCCGAGGACCTCACCCCACTGGGTGACCGGTGTGGAGGCGCCCAGCATGCCGAACCAGCCGCCCGAGCCGCCCAGCGCCTTGGCGCCGCCGGAGATCGCCGAGATGACGAAGACGATGACGTTGATCGCGATCAGGGCGCGGGTCGCCAGGCCGGCCTGACCGGCGCGGGACCCCCCGAAGGCGGTCCGCGCCGGCCGCTGGGTGCGTCGGCCCTCCGCGACACATTCCGGGCATTGGTGGCCCACCGCCGCCTCGTGCATGCAGTCGGGGCAGATCGGCCGCTCGCACCGGGTGCAGCGGATGTAGGTCTCCCGCGACGTATGCCTATAGCAGACCGGTGCCGTCGAGGGAGCCTCACTCATGCGGTCAACGGTACGTCAGTCGTTCACCCGCTCGATCTCCACGCGCTCGACCACCACGTCGTCGACCGGGCGGTCGCCGGGGCCGGTCTTGGTGGTCGCGATCGAGTCGACGACCTTGGCCGACGCCTCGTCGGCCACCTGGCCGAAGATGGTGTGCCGCCGGTTCAGGTGCGGGGTCGGCGCGACCGTGATGAAGAACTGCGAGCCGTTCGTGCCCGGGCCGGCGTTCGCCATGGCGAGCAGGTACGGCCGGTCGAACTGCAGCGCCGGGTGGAACTCGTCGCCGAACTTGAAGCCCGGGCCGCCGCGGCCGGTGCCGGTCGGGTCGCCCAGCTGGACCATGAAGCCGGCGATGACGCGGTGCGAGATGGTGCCGTCGTAATAGGGCGTGCCCTTGCCCTGCTGCCCGGTGCGCGGGTCGACGTAGTCCTTGCTGCCCTCCGCGAGCTCCACGAAGTTGCGCACGGTCGCCGGGGCGTGATCCGGGAACAGCTGCAGCCGGATCGGGCCGTGGTTGGTGTGCAGGGTGGCGTAAAGCTTCTCGGCCACGGGTACTCCTGTCTGTGTCGCGGTCGCCCCTTCCGTACCTCGAAGGGGCGATGGGACAGTTTGTTTTGTAGTTCGGATCCTCCCCCATGTGTCTGATCCGGCCACGCCGGGGTACCAGTTGAGGGCACCATGACGTGGGAGAGAACCACAGGAGGTGGGCACTGGTGTTCGCAACGATGCGCCGCAGGAGCCGAAGCCGGCGGATGAAGAACGAGCTCGGCCAGAGCGTTGACCACTTCAAGCGCGCGGCGTCGATCGCGGCTCAGGAGACCAGCGCGACCGTCGGGCCGAAGCTGCAGACGGCGGTCGACAGGATGCAGCCGGCCGCGGTGAAGGCCAAGGACGCCGCGTCCAGCGGCTGGGAAAGCGCCCTGGCGACGCTGACTCCGCTGGTCAACTCCGCGACGGACAACGTCCGGCACGCGGGGAAGATGAGCAGGCGGCAGGCGAAAAAGGCCGCGAAGCAGAACAAGAAGTACGCGAAGCAGCTGCGCAACAAGGTCGACAAGCGGTCGGGCAAGCGCCGCGGCTCGCGCCTGATGGGTTATGCGCTGATCGGCACGGCTGTCGGTGTCGGCGCCGCATACCTCGCCAAGCGCCGCCGGGCCGACCAGTGGGACGAGTACGACCCGGCCACCCCGATCGGGTCGTCTCAGGTCGGCGGCGCGGACGACGCGGCTTTCGAGCCGGCCGAGCCCTCGTCGTACACCACGCCGAACGGCACCGTGCCGGACGCGGCTCAGCAAACCCCTCGGTAGCCGGCCAACAACCGTCCCGGGCGGGCGCCGATCACGGCGACCCGCCCGGCGGCGTGCTCACTGCGCGGCGCTGGCGGGCGGCGTGCTCACTGCGCGGCGCTGGCGGGCGGCGTGCTCACTGCGCGGCGCGGGCGGCGTGCTCACTGCGCGGCGCTGGCGGGGCGGCGTGCTCACTGCGCGGCGGTCTGGCGGGCGGCGGCCGGGTCGAGCGACGGGCCGCGCGGCACCATCGAGACCAGCTGGGACGGGATCTGCGGGATCTTGACGCCGGCGTACCCGAACTTGGTGATCAAGGAATGGTTGGCCAGCGGAAAGCCGCGGCCGGTGTCGGTGATCAGCACGACCGTGCTGCTGTCGGCCGGCGCGTTCGGCGAGGGGGAGAGCGACGCCAGGACGCCCTTGCCTCGCGCGATGTGCACGAAGTCGGCGATCTCGACGTTCGCCGGGGTGCCCGCGCCGGGCGCGACCTCGACGCCGGACGGCACGGTCGGGTCGATCCGCAGGCCGTCCCAGCCGTCCGGGTCGACCGGGAGCGTCATGCAGGCCCGGGTCGGGGTGCCGTCGTGCAGCTTCGGCACGCTGAACGGCAGGCCGTTCGGCGTACCCTCGTCGCTGATCTTGGTCTTGGACGGGTCGATCTGGTTGAACTTGTTGCCGATCGTCCGCGGCTCGTCGACGCCGGGAAGGGCCTGGAGCAGTTTGGCCTGCATCGGAGTGATGTTGGCCATGCCGTCGGCCAGGATCATCCCGAACTGCTGGCCCGAGTCGGTGACGATGTCGCCGACCTTGAAGCCGGCGACGGCCGAGTCGGCGCCCTTGTCGGGCGGCGGCGCCGGCCCGACCAACTCGTTGCCGACCGGAATCGTGTTTTCGAATGCGGTGGCGATCGGCCATGGCTGCTTGGAGGCCCAGCCGAGCACGCGCAGCGTCGCGATCAGGTGCTCGTTGGGGATCATGTACCGCCGGTTGTTGTAGACCAGCCAGCCGTGGTTCGAGTCGCGGATCAGCAGGGCCTCGCCGGCCTTGGACGCCACCGTGCCGTCGGTCAGCTTGTCGCCGATCAGCAGGGTGCTGCGGGCGGTGTTCTCCTCGCCGCGGTTGTCGGTGCAGACCGACCAGCGCTCGGTCAGCAGCGAGCCCTTCGCTGGCAGCGAGTCGGGCGCGTTCGGAATGCCCAGGGTGGAGCCGAGGTCGACGGCGGCCAGCTTGTCCGACGCGATGCTTTCCAGCTCAGGGGTGTCGGAGCTGGCCAGCAGCAGGCCGGAGGTGTAGTTCAGCACCGGGTGCAGCTTGGCGTCCGACTCGAGGAAGACGAACCGGGCGCCGGTGCCTTTCTCCTGAAACACGACCTTCGAGTTCTTGGCGGACGCGTTGCTTTGCCCGGTCAGGACGCCGTAGATCGTGACGCCGACCACCGCGAGGCTCGCGATCAGCAGGCTGACCAGGGCCGTCATGCCGGCCCGGCGCAGCGGCGAGCGCGACGGGTCGGGGTCGTGCGTGACCAGCGCGGCCACCACCCGCTGTAGCGAGTACTGGTACGAATGAAGCTGGTCCTGACGCGACGGCACCCTCTCACTCTAGGGGCCCGGGTCGATATGCAGGGGGCGCGCGGTCAGAGCCAGCCGTTGCGCCGGAACGCGCGGTACAGCAGCACCGAGATCACCAGGGTGATCGCCCACCAGGCCGGATAGCTGTACAACCATTTCAATTCCGGCATATGGCGGAAATTCATGCCGTAGACCCCGGCTGCGGCGGTCCAGACGGTCGCGATGCCCGCCCAGGCGGCGATCTTGCGCATGTCGTTGTTCTGGTCGACGGTCACCTGGGCCAGCCGCGCCTGAAGGATCGAATTGAGGAGATCGTCGAAGGAGGAGACCTGCTCGACCGTACGCGTCAAATGGTCCTGAACGTCGCGGAAGTACTTGCCGATCCGCTTGGGCACCAGCGCGACAATCGTCGCCAGCGGGCGCTGCAGCGGCACCACGGCCCGGCGGAACTCCACCAGTTCGCGCTTCATCTGATAGATGGCCTGAATCGGGCTGCCCGCGCCGCGGGAGAAGACGCCCTCCTCGATGATGTCGAGATCGGCCTCGACCTGGTCGGCGACCAGCAAGTAGTGGTCGACCACCCGGTCGGTCACCGCGTACGCCACCGCCCACGGGCCCTGCTCGAGCAGGGCGGCCCGGGTGGTCTCCAGGTCGGCGCGCACCGAACCGAGCTCGGAGGCGTCGCCGTGCCGGACGGTGATGACGAACTGCTCGCCCACGAAGATCATCATTTGCCCGGTCTCGACGACCTGGGATGTCTCGGTGATCTCGTGGTGCGGCACGTACCGGGCGGTGCGCATGACCAGGAAGTGCACCGTGCCGAAATTCTCCAGCTTGGGGCGCTGCTCGGCCTTGACCGCGTCCTCGACGGCGAGTTCGTGCAGCCCGTACGTCTGCGCGATCTCGGTCATCTCCTCCTCGACCGGCTCGTGCAGGCCGAGCCAGACGAAGCCGTCCTCGTACGAGCAGGCCACGCGCAGCGCCTCGTCCGGCGTGAACTCGCCGGCCAGGCGCTTGCCGGCCACGTAGACCCCGCAGTCGACCACCGAGCTCGCGGTGCGCCGGAGGCTGGCGCCGTCGGGCACCTCACCGGTCGCGCCGCGGAAGCGGTTCATCGCCCGCACCGGAACGGCAAAGGCGCGCTGCAGCGGCTTCGGCCGGCTCGTGCCGGGCTCACGCTCGCTCATGATGACCTCCCCAAACCGCATGACCGGGCCCGCAGCAGGCTAGCTCACCGTCAGGCGGAAGCCGGACGGGATCGGGCGATCCCGCCCGGCCGGCAGGACGCCTAGGCCCGGACCTCGTCGATGGCCGCGGCCAGGCGCCGGACACCCTCGTCGATCTGATCGACCGTGACCGCCGAGAAGGCCAGGCGAACTGAGCTCTTCCCGCCGTCGAGCAGGAAGTCCGTCCCCTTGACGATAGCGACGCCCTTCTTCATCGCGGCCGGGAAGAGCTTGTCGACATCCACGTCCTCGGGCAGGTCGACCCAGAGGAAGTAGCCGCCGTCCGGCTCGGTGAAGGTCGCGCCCGGGATGTGCTTGCGCAACGAGTCGGCGAGGACCGAGGCGCGCTCGCCGAGGGCGGCGCTGACCGTTCGTACGGACCGCTCGATGTCGCCGGAGACGCAGAACTGGTGGACGATCGCCTCGGACACCATGCCGGGGGAGATGTACAGGTTGGTGGCCTTCTTGGCGATCGCGTCGATCAGCGCGGCGGGGCCGACCAGGTAGCCGACGCGGACGCCGGGGCAGACGGTCTTGGTGAAGCTCGACGCGTGCACCACGACGTTGCTCGCCTCGTCCGACGACGCGGCCAGGGACAGCATCGAGGGCAGGGCGTCGCCGCGGAACCGGATGTCCACGTACGGGTCGTCCTCGAAGATGGTGAAGCCGTGCTCGACCGCGAGGGCGAGCAGGTCGCGCCGTTTCTGCTCGGACAGCGTGATGCCGGCCGGGTTCTGGTAGTTCGGGATGATGTGCGCGAGTTTGGGGTGCACGCCGGACTCCAGCAGCGCGCGCAGCTCGTCGATGTCGATGCCGTCCTCGCGCAGCGTGACCTGGTGCACCTTGGCGCCGAGGTTCTGCAGGCTGAGCAGCGTACGGTCGTAAGTCGGCTTCTCGACGATCACCGTGTCGCCCGGCTGGATGAGGTGGTTGAACAGGAACGCGTCGGCCTGCAGCGACCCGTTCGTCACGATGACCTGGTCGGCGGAGACGCCGTGCTTCTCCGCGATCCACTTGCGCAACGGGACATAACCGACGGAAGTGCCATAAGCGGTCATGCCGGCGGGGTCGGCATCGAAGGCTCGCGCGGCGGCGGCCTTCAGGCCCTCGACGTCGATGATGTCCAGCGACGGAGCGCCACGGGCGAACGAGATCAGCTGCTCAGCGGTCATGCCCAGTAGCTTACGAGCCGCGTCACATCGATTTTCCGGTGCCTCGGCCGCCAGCTATCCTGCGCAGGGCATGGCTACGCTGACCCCCTCGAAGGAGCCACTTCATGATCGGACTCGTACTCGCCGCAGGCGCCGGCCGCAGGCTACGTCCGTACACGGACACCCTGCCGAAGGCGCTCGTCCCGGTGGACGGCGACATCACGATCATGGATATTTCGTTGGGCAACCTGGCCGCGGCGGGACTCACGGACGTCACGATCGTGGTGGGCTACTGCGCCGACGCGGTCGCGGAACGCGTTCCGGCCTTCCAGGAGAAGTACGGCGTCAAGATCAGCCTCGTCCATAACGACAAGGCCGAGGAGTGGAACAACGCCTACTCCCTCTGGCTCGCCCGTGACCACTTCGCGCAGGGCGCGTTGATGGTCAATGGCGACACCGTGCATCCCGTGAGCGTCGAGCACACCCTCCTTGCTCATCGTGGTCCGAGCATCCTGCTCGCCATCGACAATCTGAAGAAGTTGGCTGACGAGGAGATGAAGACTGTCTTCAACGCAGATGGACAGCTCACCAAGATTACGAAGCTGATGGAGCCGGCCGACGCGTTCGGCGAGTACATCGGCGCCACCATCATCGAGCCGTCGACCGCCGGCCAACTGGCCGACGCGCTGAAGACGACGTGGGAGCGCGACCCGAACCTCTACTACGAGGACGGTTTCCAGGAGTACGCCAACCGCGGTGGGGAGGTCCGCGCGGCGACAATCGGCGAGGTCAGCTGGGTCGAGGTGGACAACCACGAGGACCTGGCGAAGGCGCGGGACATCGCATGCCGCTACTAGCCCGCACCATCCAGACGCCGCTGCACTTCGAGGTCCGTCGCGGCGCGGTCGCCGACCTCGCGCGCATCCTGGCCGACGGCCGGATCTCCGCCGGCGGTGACGTCGCGGTCGTGGTCGGCCCGGGTCTGGGTGAACGGGTGGTTAACCTCATCCGTCCGAACCTCGGCGCGGCCGACGTCTACACCACCACCGGCGGCACCCTCGACGCCGCGCTCGAGCTCTCCGCGAAGCTGCGCGCCCGCCACTACGACGCGGTCGTCGGCATCGGCGGCGGCACCACGATCGACACCGCGAAGTACGCGGCCAACCGCTGGGGCCTGCCGATGATCTCGGTGGCCACCAGCCTCGCCAACGACGGCATCGGCTCCCCGGTGGCCAGCCTGATCAACGACGGGATCAAGGGCTCGTACGGCGTCCACATCCCGTTCGGCGTGATCGTCGACCTGGACTTCGTGGAGACCGGGCCGGACCGGGTCAACCGCGGCGGCATCGGCGACGTGGTCAGCAACATCAGCGCGCTCGCCGACTGGGAGTTGGCCCGCGAGGTGCGCGGCGAGCCGGTGGACGGCCTGGCCGCGTCGCTGGCCCGGATGGGCGCCGAGGCGATGCTGACCATGCCGGGCGACATGAGCGACGACGCGTTCGTCACCGTGCTCGCCGAGTCGCTGATCTGCAGTGGCCTCGCCATGGCGGTCTGCGGCAGCAGCCGGCCGGCCAGCGGTGGCTGCCACGAGATCATGCACGCCATCGACTCGCTCTTCCCGGGCACCGGCTCGCACGGTGAGCTGGCCGGGCTGGGCGCGCTGTTCTGCACCTTCCTGCGCGGCGACGAGCGCCGCTTCGCCCAGATGGCCGACTGCCTGGGCCGGCACCAGCTGCCGCGCCTGCCGCAGGACGTCGGGCTGAACGCCGACCAGTTCGTCGAGGCCGTCTCGTTCGCGCCGCGCACGCGACCCGACCGCTACACGATCCTGGAGCACCTCGCGATGACGCACGATGAGATCAGCCGGAAGCTGGCCGAGTATGCCGAAGCCGTCGAAAAGCGCTGACCCTGGCCAAGGCCAGGCCAAACCCCCGCCCGAGCAGAGTCGTGGGCCCGAGCCGTCGGCGCCCGCGAGCGTTTCCAGTGGTTCCGCACACCTTGCGGGTACGCCGAAGGCAGCCGACTATTACGCCGTGAATCGCGGGGGCGGTCTGTTCAGCGAGGCGATCAGCCAGCGGATCGGTGCCCGGATCGCGGTGTGGGCGCAGAAACGTGGTCTGGCGCCGTCGGTGCTGACCGTTTTCAACCTGGGGCTGGGTTGCCTGGTCTCGTTCGTGGTGATCGCGGCGGCCGGTCCGGTGGCCGACGGCCGCGTCTGGGCCTGGCCGATCGGCCTGCTCGCGCTGGTCGGCTGGCAGTTGGCGTACGCGTTCGACTGCTCCGACGGTCAGCTGGCCCGGGTCACCCACCAGACCAGCACGGCCGGCGGCCGCCTGGATGTGCTGTGCGACGTAGCCGTGCAGATCTCGCTGGTCTCGGCGCTGGCCGCGACCGCGAAGGCGCAGGTCTCGGACACCCCGGCCTGGCTGCTGGCCGCCTTCGCCGGCACCTGGATGGTCAACCTGGTCACCTCGGTGATGCAGGGCGGCGAGCAGGCGTCCAGCATGGTGACCAGCCGGTCGCTGCCGATCCGGCTGGTCAAACTGGTGCGCGACTACGGCGCCGTGATCGCCCTGGCCGGCGTGGTTCTTGTCGTCGCCCCACAGTGGACGATTTGGTTCGTGGGTTTGTTCACGCTGGTCAACGCGGCTTTCTTGGCGGCCAGTGTGGTGTTCTCGGCCCGCCAGGCGTTGCGGGGTTAGACCCGGACCGGGATGGCTGAGGAGACGCCGAGAACCTTGCCGGTGGTGTCGAGGGCCTCGGCTACTACGTACTCGGGGGTGCCCTGGACCGTCAGGGTGGTCTCGAAGCCGGAGCGGGGGCCCTCGATCGCGCCGGCCAGGGCGCCCGGCTGGGTGCCCGAGCGGGCCCGCCACCTGGTCACCTTGGTGGTGCCGTTCCAGCTGGCGCTCACGATGACGTTGCCGTTCTCCACGTGCAGGCCGAGCGCCGGCTGGTCGAGCGGCAGGCCGGTCCAGTCGACCTTGTAGGCCCGGTACGACTGGTTGTCCGGCGGCAGGTGGCCGGCGAGCCGGACGGTGCCGTCGGCGTTGTGCTCGGTGAAGTACGGCAGCTGGCCCCAGCCGATGAACGAGCCGCCGTCGGCCAACTCGCGGAAGCAGCCCTGGGTCGGCGCCGACACCTTGTCCGGGTGCACGTACTCGGCCACGAACTTCGCCGTGCGGGCCGCCTCGTCCAGCTTCATCACCAGGCCGCGCGAGTACTCATGGACCTTGGTGACGCCGTTGCCGTTGTCGAAGACGCTGTAGCTGCCGTCCCGCCGCTGCCGGAAATCGTGCTGCCAGGCGAACTGCGCCTTCTCCTCGACGGTGAAGTCGGACTTCTTGCCGCCGAGCCGCCAGATGACCTGGCCGGTGCGCTTATTGATCTTGTATGTGGTCCAGGTGTGCCGGGACGAGGCGATGACGTTGCCGTCCGCAGCGAGCCCGACCGAGTTCGCGTGGAAGAAGTCGTACGGCAGGTGGGCGGAGTCGCCCTGGGGCAGCGGCGCGTACGACTCGTCGATACCGACGTGCTCGTGCGCGCGCCACTGGAACAGCAGCTTGCCGGTGGCGATGTCGACCTCCTGGATCACACCGTCGTGCAGCACGCCGTCCTTCGGGCCGCCCAAGGCGGTCAGGTCCCACGGCAGCGGCTCGTAGACCCAGAACAGCGCCGTGTTGCGCGGGGTGATCACGAAGTCGTGCTGGTCGGCCTGGTCGGTGCCGGCCGCCCGCACCCGGGTGATCTCCCGGTACGACTGGTCGGCGATCACGAACTCGCCCTGGCCCACGCCCTGCCCGCCGGTGCCCCCGATGGTGCCTTCCCACCAGGTCAGGACCGGCTTGTTCCGATACTGCTGGACCTTGAAGTCGATCGCCACGGTGGCCGGGTCGGGCACCTTCTTGAACCAGACCGGCGAGCCCTTCTCGTCGACCATCAGCGGGCCCCACAGCCCGGTGCCCGCGGCCGGGGTCAGGCAGATGTAGCCGGGCACCGACCCGTTCGCCGCCGTCGTGATCGTGACGTCCGGCAGGGTGCGCAGGTCGGGGCGGGAGCGGTACTTCGGCGGACCGGCCTCGGCGGCCTCGGTCGCGCCGACCGACTTGCTGGTCTTGTCGGTCTTATCGGAGTCCTGGTGGCCGAGCGCGTATCCGAGCCCGCCGCCGGCCACCCCGATCACGGCGGCGCCACCCACGCCGAGAAGCAGGTTCCGTCGGGAGACGCGGGTTGATTCCGTCACGGGCCCACCTTTCCCCACCCCGCACAAGATCTACCTCGGCGTATGATCAGAGTTCGCTGTGATTCCCCGGTAAATTTGTAGTAGCCGTTGGGTGAGCACGTCCGGGTGGAAATCGCGGAGATAGCGCCTTCGGGCGGATGGGGCACGCGTCGCGGCCTCGTCCCGAGCGACCGGCAGCGCCGCGGCCAGCGCCGCCGGCTCCGGTTCGACCAGCCAGCCGGCCTCGTCGCCGACCAGGTACGGGATCCCGCCGACCGCGGTCGCCAGCACGGCCCGGCCGTTCGCCATCGCCTCGAGGATCACCGTGGGCAGCACGTCGTTCCAGGTCGAGGTGGCCAGCACGACCGCCGACGCCCGGCGCGCCTCGTTCACCCCGTCGCGGTCGAGCACGCCGAGATAGGTGATGTCCGCGCGCTCGGCCGCCGCCTTCTCGGCCAGCGGCCGCAGCTCGCCGTCGCCGGCGATCCGGAGCGGGCCGAGCGAGCCGTCCGGGTGCCGTTGCCAGGCGTCCAGCAGCAGGGCCAGCCCCTTCTCCGGGGAGAGCCGGGCGGCGTACAGGAAACCCTCGCCGATCGGCGCGGGCTCGCCCGGATCGGGCAGGCCGTTCGGCTTCACCACGATCCGGTCGTCCGGGATGCCGTAGTCGCGCAAATGCGCCGCGATCTGGTCGGTCAGCGCCACGAACCGGTCGACCGAGCGCCAGGTCGGCCGGTGCACCGCCAGCGTGGTGGCCATCAGCGCGCTCTGCGCCGCCGACCCGCGGTAGCACCGGTGCCGCACGGCCGGCCAGCCGAGTAGCTTGCCCCGGCAGTCCTGGCAGTTGTGCCCGTCCCGGAAGTACAGCCCGGACGAGCAGACCTGCCGGTAGTTGTGCACGGTCTGGATCACCGGAACGCCGTGGTCGTGCGCCGTCCGGATCACCCAGGGCGACAGCAGCGGGTACGGGTTGTGCAGGTGCAGCAGGTCCGGCCGTTCGGCGGCGAGCAGCCGGGACAGGTCCTGCTGGGCGGCCCGGCCGTAGATCGGCGAGAGCGGGAGCAGCGCCTTCTGCACGGCCGGGAGCTCCCCGATCGAGTCCGAGCTGCGCTGGAACGGCAGCACCTCGACACCGGCCGCGCGCAGCTGCGCGATCTCGGTGTCCACGATGACGTTCTCCCCGGAGGGGATCGCCTCTCGGTAGCGGTTGTGCGCGACGACCACCTTCACGGTGGGAAACGCTACCTTTGAGGGCGTGCCCGAACTCCCTGAGGTCGAGGCGCTCGCGGCCTACCTGCGCGAGCGCGCTGTCGGCCACACCGTAGAGCGCCTGGAGGTCTCCTCGTTCAGCGCGCTGAAGACATACGATCCGCCCGCCTCCGCCGTCGCCGGGATGAAGGTCCGCGACGCCGGCCGGCACGGCAAATTCCTCGATATCGGCCTCGGCGACGACCTGCACCTGGTCGTCCACCTCGCCCGGGCCGGCTGGCTGCATTACCGCGACTCGTTCAAGTCACCGGCGCCGCTCAAGCCGGGCAGCGGCCCGATCGCGCTGCGGCTGCGGCTCGACGACGGCTCCGGCTTCGACCTGACCGAGGCCGGCACGCAGAAGTCGCTGGCCGCCTACCTGGTGCGCGACCCGGCCGAGGTGCCCGGCGTGTCCCGGCTCGGCCCCGACGCGCTGGCCGTCTCCGAGGCCGAGTTCGCCGAACGGATCCGTTCCCGTAACGGCCAGATCAAGGGCGTGCTCGTCGACCAGGAGGTGCTCGCCGGGATAGGCAACGCGTACTCCGACGAGATTTTGCACGTGGCCAAGATGTCGCCCTTCGCGCTGACCGGGAAGATCACCGACGAGCAGATGAACGCGCTGTACACGGCGATGCGTGAGGTGGAGACCGACGCGGTGGCCCGCTCGGTGGGCCAGAAGGCGGCCGAGCTCAAGGGGGAGAAACGGGCGGGCATGCGGGTGCACGCGCGTACCGGCCTTCCTTGCCCTGTCTGCGGAGACACGGTGCGTGAGGTGTCGTTCGCCGACAAGTCACTGCAGTATTGCGCTACGTGTCAGACGGGTGGCAAACCCCTGGCAGACCGCCGTCTCTCCAAGTTGATTCGATAGCTTCATCCATAACGCTGTGTACGCGGGCGACTCGGAGTGGTATAGCCCCCGCGACGTACGCTCGCTAACCCGGTTTCCATCGGTATAGTGGCCCGGTCCCAGGCAACCCTCGCGGTACCGGAGGGGGTCGGCCGAGTCGGCCGAGACCCGAAAGGTCGTGGCGGTGCGTAATCTTTTCCGGATGCGGGAGGACGTAGGCGACGTGACGACCAGCCTGCATCGCCCGGTTACCGACAGCAGCCGGAGCAAAGGCGTGCCGTACGACAGCTTCGAGTGGCAGCAGGAGCAGCCGCCGAGCAACGGCGTTCCCCGGTCAGCCTGGAACCGGACGCACAAGCGCCTGTCGCGCTGGCACCGGCCGTACACAATGATCTTGGTCGTCCTGGATGTGCTCGCCGTCCTCGCGGCGAGCTGGGTCACCGCCGCGGTGCTGGAGAAGGCGAAGACCGGGTTCCGGGACAAGGACTGGGGCTTCCTGCACGACGCCGGGCTGTTCTCCTTCTTCGCGTACGTGGTGCTGCCGCTCGGCTGGCTGATCCTGCTGTGGGCCAACGGCACCTACGACCGGCGCTACCTGGGCCTGGGCAGCGAGGAGTTCAAGCGGATCGTGCGCTGCTCGGTCACCGTCGTGGCCTGCGTGTCGCTGCTCGCCTTCGCCACCAAGACCCAGCTGTCGCGTGGCACGGTCGCCATGGTGTCGCTGAGCGCGCTGATCTTCCTGCTGATCGATCGGGTGGTCGCCCGGCAGGTGCTGCACATATCGCGGCGCCGCACCGGCCACGGCGCGCACCGGATGATCCTGGTCGGCACCCTGCCCGAGGCGCTCGAGGTCTACACCGCGGTCACCCGCAGCCCGGCGGCCGGCCTGATCCCGGTCGCCATCCACCTCACCGACGGCTTCGCCGCCGCCAGAGGCATCGAAACCCCGGTGCCGGTGTACGCCGCACGCGACGTCCTATCGCTGGTCCATGAGGTCGGCGCCGACACGATCGCGGTGTGCGGCTCGGCCAGCGCCGAGCCCGGCGAGCTGCGCCGGTTGGCCTGGCAGCTCGAGGGCACCGGCGTCGACCTGGTGGTCGCGCCGCAGCTCACCGACATCGCCGGCCCGCGGGTGCACATCCGCCCGATCGAGGGCCTGCCGCTGCTGCACGTCGAGGAACCGACCCTCTCCGGCCCCGGCTGGCTGGCGAAAAACCTGCTGGACCGGGTCGCCGCCGGTCTCGGCCTGCTGATCCTGAGCCCGTTCCTGCTGTTCATCGCGCTCGGCATCCGCATCTCCGACCCGGGCCCGGTCTTCTTCCGCCAGCCCCGCGTCGGCCACGAGGGCCGCACGTTCCGGGTGTGGAAATTCCGGACGATGTACGTGGACGCCGAGGAGCGCAAGGCCACGCTCGAGGAGCTCAACGAGTCCGACGGCATGATGTTCAAGATGAAGGAGGATCCGCGGGTCTTCTCCTTCGGCAGCAAGCTGCGCAACACCTCGATGGACGAGCTGCCCCAGCTGATCAACGTGCTGCGGGGCGAGATGTCGCTGGTCGGCCCGCGCCCGCTGCCCGCCGAGGACGGCGACTACCTGGGCGACGTCCGGCGGCGGCTGCTGGTGCGGCCGGGTATGACCGGCTTGTGGCAGGTGTCCGGACGCTCCGACCTGTCCTGGGACGAGGCGGTCCGGCTCGATCTGTACTACGTCGACAACTGGTCCCTGACGTACGACCTGGGCATTCTCTGGCGCACGATCTGGGTCGTCCTCAAGCGCAAGGGCGCCTACTGAGCTTGCTGGCTCCGCTTCGCTCCGCGGGCGATCGGCCCCTTAGGCCGATGAGGAGTCAGTCGA
>Ga0307509_10005317_pt1 | contig 18007 bp, 21 predicted proteins | sample 10_EM_MG_FD_202245 | JGI IMG/M metagenome (GOLD analysis project Ga0307509, IMG submission 202245) | Populus trichocarpa ectomycorrhiza microbial communities from riparian zone in the Pacific Northwest, United States - 10_EM | ecosystem: Host-associated > Plants > Roots > Unclassified | place...
GCGCCAACTGTGGTCGGCAGAACAGCGTTGGGCAACCACCGAGCCTTACCCATCGCTTGGGACCAGTATACCGGTCGGGGTTACTCTTCACAGTCGTGCGGTGGTCCGCTTGCCGTCAGCCGCTCGGCCCTTGCCAGGGCAATGGCATACCTCAGGGACAACCGACGCGTCATTACCTCAGCAACCGGATGGATCTCCTCCTTCCTTCCCTTTCACCTTTTCCCTCCACAGCACAAGGGGCGTGAGCTCTTGAGAAATACCGAAAATCCCGGAAGCTCATGAACAAGTCGCTAGAGTCGACAGTGGCCGTAGCCGGTTGTTGACCGGGACCACGCCGCTTGTGAACGCGCCTGGTTCTTTTATTTTCTCGATTCCTATACATGTTTGCTTCCGTGCGGTTGCAACGGCGTCTGCGGGAGCGGCCCCCGCGATCCGTCATCGCGATTTCGGGGCCGTCGCGTTCTGTTTCCGGCTACCACGAGGTTCCGACACACGTCCAATGCTTTGTAAGTTCGTACGTACACCGCGGATTCACTGTGGGTGTGCCGCCCTCCGCTAACCCTTACGACGTAATCGCCCAGGAGTTGCCGGCCGCGTGTAAGGGAAAATCTCGGATGACATCCGCAGGCCGAGAATTCAACATATTTGGAGGCAACCATGTGCCGCCCTCGGTTTGCACGCGGCTCTAATCAAGATCCAGGTTGGCCCGGGAACAACAAGAGCAGATGGAGGGGGGTAACCTAGGGGAAGCCTTGCGGGCAAGGTAACGCAAGCAAGACAACCCCTCACATGCATGCATTCGGCCGGCACGGTGGGTTCTGTCTTCGTGGGATGTCGATGAAGGATTGGGAAGAGTGCAGGGTACCCCTTCCGCTCGCGCCTACCTGTTTGGCGTCCCAGCCTATACTGGTACACCGCATGGTCGCACCTCGATCCTCCTCCGTGCATCGTCAGACCACGCTCTACGTTCAATTAGGACCATGCGATCGCACTCCACCGTAGAAACTACCTGTGGGTAAAGTTGGGAAGAGATCTGGGAGCCTTTGTTCCATAACAGTACCAAAACCCTTTCCAACGGTTGGAAAGGCTCGCCCCGCACCCCGAATGCTGAACAAGTTTCATGCAGAGGCCAAAGGCGCCGGTAAGCGATTGAGGTTGTTGGGTTTCATCCAACGAGTGCCAAGAAGCCTGACCTTCACCAACAGACCTCGAATGTACCTCCTACCGTTCTTCCACTGTGAAGTCTAAATCAGACGAGGTTGGTTAGGGGAGCGCTCAAACGCTCTCATAGGCGCCCTCGCGGATTCCGTCTTCGCGAAGTCTGGCCATCTTGCAGCAGCGCCACGCCTGTGAGACGTTCCCATGTCCCCGCGACGAAACTGGTCGCCATCAGAGGGGGGGAACAGAGATCTCCAATATTCTAAAACAGTCCTCATTTCGATGCAGGACGTGCGTGTACAATTCATTCCCAATTCCGGCCCTTCTGTTTCCTGTGTCCTGCGTTGAACTTCTGACTGGGCGGTGTTCTTCGTCATTCCCTTGATGCAGATTTGATATGTCGACGCACGGTTCAGAAATCTTGGGAAGCTTCGTTTATTCCTGTATCCATCCCCACAGGTATAGAGCAGGACCTTCTTTTACCTTTCTGGGACCTGACCACACCTCCCGCCGATTATCTAGGGAACTCCCACCAACATCCTGACGTGTGACCGTCAGTGATTTTGGCCTCGTAAATTAGCTTCAACAGATGCAGCCCGATTTCTTGATTGGGAATCTCCGAAAGCTTGTCGTGCAGTGTGGTGCGACCTGGTCCTGATTGCGGGCTGTGGTTCTAATTGTGATATGTCTTAGAACCATCGAACAACCGCCTTAAATATCGCGCGGCCAACTACGCACACCCCCAGTCCCTCGTTCCGGCTCCAATCCTTCCACTCCTTCGACACCCCATTCAAGCCTCCTTGATACTCGCACAATGTATCTACGGTTACTTACCACCATGTGCCTGCTCGCCCACTCCGCTCTCGCCTCCAACAACTTCTACGGCATTACAATTTCCAGCTTCAGGTCTGACGGCCAGTGTCGAAACGCAGGTTAAGGTCAATGTTTGCTGCAGAGAGTGACCGATGTTGACCCCACCGTTATGTTAGGTGACTGGAATTCGGTAGTCGCCTCGGCCAAGGCTAATGGCTACAGGCGGTTCAGGATATTCGGGAACGATTGTGGTATGTGAACCGTAGTCCAGGTTATGAGCTTGGGTAAACGCGTTTGCACAGGCACCACATATGATTACGCCACCGCCGCTGCCCAGAGGAACGGAGTTCCCGTCCTCATCGGTGTCTGGGTCGGTAAGTTCGTCCTCCCTGGATCACAGATTTCCATTTACTGATGGTACGAAATCAGACGGGACTATTGCCAGCTCTTCTTCCAGCGTGAGTCCTAGTTTGGAATCCTAACCCTCGAGAAGAAGGGAACTCAACGTACCCTTACTTCACCTAGATTGACAATCAAGTTGGCGCGTTCGTCAACACCGTGAGCAAATATGGCGCAAACAACATTGACGGTCTGACTATCGGAAACGAAGTCAACGATAGTCCCTTGAACATCATGCAAAGAGTTTGGGACGTTCGTGGGTACCTCAACAACGTCATCGGGTACAAAGGTCCCATTTCGACCGTTCACACCTGGGTCCAAGTGATGAACAACCCCGTCTTGTGCGACGCCGACCGCGTCACTGTCAACGCACACGCCTTCTTCGACGGAAACGTCCAAGCCGGGAACGCGGGCAACTTCATCAGGGACACCGTGCTTCCCAATATCCGGAGGGTATGTGCGTCGTATTCCGCGGTGAACGATATCGTCATCACCGAGAGCGGATGGCCATCGCGAGGGAATAGCAATGGTGCTGCTGTCCCCTCGCTCGGGAACGAGGCGGCTGCTATCAGGAGCTTGAACTGCGTTTCCAAGAGTGCGAAAATATTTGCATTCGAGGCTGATGATTCAGTCTGGAAGAGCAGCAACGATAATGAGAAGAGTGAGTCCTTTCCCCTGTTTACTGGCCCAAACGTTGAGGTGACGCTGATTCCTGCGTTCGTATAAGGCTTCGGGATCTTGGGCAAGGGCATTGATTCTAATGCTTCAGACTGTTAAGTTATTCAAATAGGTTATTATAAGCTGTGTTCAGCCTCCCGACTTAATATACCCGAACGTGCGACTTCGCTGTAGTTCCGTTGTGGCGAAATCAATGTCGATCGATGTACGTACGACGGGTGCACTGCACACGAAGATTCATTTGGTGGTGAGTACTCCTCTTTCCACCACCACCGCCCCCGAACGCGCGGCGGGGGGACGAAGGGAATGTGAGTATTCTAGAACTGGGGTCCGGCCAACCTCACTTTCTCCTCGACCTCCTCATAAAAGAGCGGATGCCCTCTGGAACATACCCGCGTGCGGTCTTCGTGGGATGCCAATGAGGGATTGGGAGGCGTCCCGCCCCGCCCGATAACACCTGTTTGGTGTCCCAAGCTATGCTGGCAAATCACATGGTCGCTCCTCTTCCGTGCACCGTCACACCGCGCCACGTTCCATTATGACCATGCGATCGCACTCCACTTCAGAAGCACTTGCGGGTAAAGCTGGGAAGAGACCCGGGATCCGCCTTTTCAGCGGTTGGAAAAGCCCGCCCTAGACCCCGAATGCTTAACAACCTCTCATGCACATGCAGGGCCGACTCGGAGGGCGCTGGTGAGCGGCTGAGTTTGTTGAGCTTTATCCAACGAGTGCCAAGAATTCTGACCTTCACCAATAGACCTCGAATGTATTGCCCACCGTTCTTCCACTGAAGTCTAAATCAGGCAACGCAGCAGAAAACCATGCGAAGGTGGGTTATGGGAGCGCTCAAATCCTCTCATGGGCACCTTCATAGATTTCGTATTTGCGAAGTCTCACCATCTTGTAGCAGCTCTATGCCCGTGAGTCGTTCCCACATCCCCACGACGAAACTTTGGTCATCATCAGAGATCCCCAATGCTTCGAAAGTGTCCTCTATTCGACGCAGGGCGTACGTCCATAGGTTTATCCCCAATTCCGACCCTTGTGTCTCCCGAGGCCTACGCCGAGCTTCAGACTGGGCGATTTTCTTCACCATTCCCTTGATGCAGATTTGATACGTTGACGCGCATTTCGGGAATCTTTGGAAGCTCCGTTCGTTCCTACATCCACCCCCGCGGGCATTGAACGGGACCTTTTCCCACCCCGTGTATTGACTTAAGGGATGCAACCCCTGAACCCCTTGATCGGAAACCTCTAAAAGCTCGTCGTACAGTACGGTGCGACCTGGTCCTGAGTGCCGGGTGTGGTTTTGAACGACCATTGAACGGCCCTAAATAGGGCGCGGCGAGCTGCACCTGTTTTCAGCCCCTCGTTCTGGCTTCACCCCCCCCCCTCCGAATCCTTACACTCCTCCAACTCACCGTTCGAGCTCTTTGATACCTGCGCAATGTATCTATGGTCCCTTGCCGCCCTGTGTCTATTCGCCCACTCCGCTCTCGCTTCCAACAACTTCTATGGCATCGTCGTTTCCAGCTTCAGGTCTGACGGACAGTGTCGAAACGCAGGTTGAGGTCAATGTCCATCGCAGATAGTGACCGATGTTGACCCCACCGTTACCAACTAGATGATTGGAATTTAGTAGTCGCCTCGGCCAAGGCTAATGGATACAGGCGATTCAGGATCTACGGGAACGATTGTGGTATGTGCGGGGCAGCCCGGTTATGAGCTTGGGTGAACACATCTGCACAGGCACTACATATGATTACGCCACCGCCGCTGCTCAGAGGAACGGAGTTCCTGTCCTCGTTGGTGTCTGGGTCGGTAAGTTCGCGCTCCCTGGATCACAGATTTTCATTTACTGATGGTACGAATCAGACGGGACCATTGCAAGCTCTTCTTCCAAGGTGAGTCCCGATCCTCGAAAAAGAAGGGAACTCAACGTCCCACCACATCGCCTAGATCAACGATCAAGTTAGCGCGTTCGTCAGCGCCGTGAACAAATACGGCGCGAGCAATATTGACGGTCTGGCAATCGGAAGCGAAGTCAACGATAGTCCCTCGAACATCATGCAAAAGGTTTGGGACGTTCGAGAGCACCTCAACAACGACGTCGGGTACAACGGTCCGATTTCGACAGTCCACACCTGGGTCCAAGTGATGAACAACCCCGTCTTGTGCGACGCCGACCGCGTCACTATCAACGCACACGTATTCTACGATGGGAACGTCCAAGCCGGGGGCGCGGAAAACTTCATCAGGGACACCGTGCTTCCCAATATCCAGAGGGTATGTGCAAGGTATCCCGCGGTGAACGATATCGTCATCACCGAGAGCGGATGGCCATCACGAGGGAACAGCAATGGGGCCGCTGTCCCCTCGCTCGGGAACGAGGCGGCTGCTATTAGGAGCTTGAACTGCGCTTCCACGAGTGTAAAAATATTTGCATTCGAGGCTGATGATTCAGTCTGGAAGAGCAGCAACGATAATGAGAAGAGTGGGTCTCTTCCTCTGTTTACTGACCCAAACGTTGAGGTGACGCTGATTCCTGCGTTCGTAGGCTTCGGGATCTTGGGAAAGGGCATCGATTCTAGTGCTTCAGACTGTTAAATCATCGACTGGATTATGATAAGCTGTGTTCAGCCTCCCCGCTTAACACGCCTGATCGTGCGACTTTGCTGTGGTTTCCGTTGTGGCGAAATCGATCCGGTGGAACGATCATGAAAGGTTATCTTACTCCAGGATCCAATTTGATTGATGTACGTGCGACAGGCGTACTGCACACGAGGATTCATTCAGTGGCAAGTGCATAAGGGTTCTATACAGTTCTTCTACGGTGGAACGCGAGGGTATTCCTCTTTCCACCACCACCGCCGCCCCCGAACGCAAGGGAGAAGAAACGAAAGGGAATGAGAGTATTCTAGAACTGGGGTCCGGCCAACCTGACCTTCTCCTCGACCTCCTTCTCATAAAGAGCGAACGCCTTCCGGAACATACCCGCGAGCTTCCTGACCTCCCTCTCGAAAGCTTCCTTGTTGGCCCAAGCCTTCCTCGGGTTCAACAACTCCAATGGGACACCCTCCAACGCGGTGGGAATCGACAAGTTGAAGGTACCAAAGTTTTCGTAATCGGCCTTGGCGAGTTCACCGGAGTGGATGGCATCAATGATACGACGAGTGAACTTGAGTGGGCACCGGGAGCCTGTTCCGTACTTGCCACCAGTCCACCCAGTGTTTACGAGCCAGCAGTCAACCTTGTTCTTAGACATACGGTCGGCCAACATTTCGGCGTACCTCCCAGGCTGTTGAGAACGAGAATGTAGTCGTTAGGATTCCAGAACAATCACGGAGCCCGGAGTACGTACGTGGAGAACAATGAACGGAGCGCTGTAGCAAGTCGAGAAGGTCGGGATGGGTTCGAGAACACCGTCCTCAGTACCAGGAGTTTTCCTGCCAAGCCGTCAGCAGACGTCACGAGAAGACGGAGAGGGAAACAGGCTTACGAGGTATAACCAGCCAAGAAGTGGTAGCTAGCCTGCTCGGCAGTCAATTTGCTGACCGGTGGGAGAACACCGAAAGCATCGCACGTGAGCATGATGATGTTCTTAGGCTGCCTCTGAACGACGCAAGGGATGCGGGCGTTGGGGATGAACTCAATAGGGTATGCGCAACGGGTATTCTCGGTGATGCTGACATCATCGTAGTCAGGCTTGCGAGAAACGATGTCGTACACGACGTTCTCGAGGATGGAACCAAAACGGATTGCATTGTAGATCTCGGGCTCCTTCTCGGCGGAAAGGTTGATGCACTTGGCGTAGCATCCTCCCTCGATGTTGAAAACACCGTTGTCTGACCAGACGTGCTCGTCATCGCCAATCAGCTGACGATTGGGGTCGGCAGAGAGGGTGGTCTTTCCGGTTCCGGAAAGACCAAAGAAAAGAGTGACATCGCCCTCCTCGGTACCGACGTTGGCAGAGGAGTGGAGAGAGAGCTGACCGAACTTGACGGGTTGGAGGTAATGCATGACGGAGAAAACGCCCTTCTTCATCTCTCCGGCGTACTCGGTGCCGAGGATGACCATTTCCATACGCTTGAAGTTGATCTCGACCGAGGTGGTGGAGCTCATGCCCTTGGTGAACCTGTTGGCTGGGAACTGACCGGCATTGTAGATGATGAAGTCCGGTTCACCGAAGTCGCGAAGCTCGTCCTCGGTCGGCCGGATCAACATGTTGTTCTGTGATCGACGTTTGGCCACACGGATCGGAGAATATCACGAGGCAAACGGGACATACCATAAAGAGTGCGTGATACGCTAAAGCGCAAATAACACGGACCTTGATCCGGTACTTGGGGTCCCACTGTTGGGAAAGTCAGTTTTACGGATCTTGCGAGAAAGCTGAGAGATGTAACATACCCCAGCGTACCCGTCAAAGACGTAGACATTATCCCTGGTGTTCAAGTAATCGATAGCACGCTCGCGGTTGATCTCGAAAGTGTCTGTTGGGAGACGGTTAGTTTGACGATCGGGTTCGAATGGATTGACCTACGCTCGTCCAACTTAATGTTCACCGATCCCCACCAGATGTCGTCCTTGGAGGTTTCCTCGTAGACGATACGCTTGTCCTTTGGGCTACGTCCGGTCTTTTTACCAGAGAAGTTGATGAGCGCTCCAGAGGAGGAGATGATGGCACCCTCGTTGCGGATAGCGTCTTCGTAGAGAAGGGATACAGGGGCGTTACGCTTCAGTTGAATCCTGTCCATGTCAAAGCCGGCCTGGGAGTAGAACTCGAGGTCCTTGCCAATGACTAGGGAGGTGGGTGAGGTGAATCCCTATGGTCAAGCTGGGGGTCACTTACGGCCACCGATGATCTCAGAGTCGAATGCCTGGGCATAGTGCTTGTGGAGGATATGGGGAGTGACGTAGGGGGTGTGGTGGTGGTGAACCATCGTTGATTTTGAAGACCGGGCGTAGGAGGAGAGGAAGAAGGGGGAGAAAGGGTTGATGGAGTGGGGATTGAAGAGACGAGATCGCAGCAGCAGCAGGTTTTATATCGTTGTTCCGGCGGACAGGAAGGTGGAGCGCGGAAGTTGAGATGGCCGCATTCGATCCCGGGAATCCAGATCCAATGGTTGGTCTATAGGATCGGTAGGATTCGGGTTGAACCCTGGTCTGCAAAATCTACGCCACCATTTGCCCGAGCTTGTTTGGATCTATCCTTTCCCGCCGGGCTCATCCCAGCTTACCGTGTTTACGTTATTCGGCCGACCATGTCCGCCCTTTGGTGCTAGATCCCCCGGTAAATACACCGTAGGCTTAGAACGCAGTTACGCGAACCTTCAAAGGCGCCCCCATAATGGTCTCCCGCAACAACTTGAAGCCCTCAGTGTTACAACAGACCAAAATAAGTCAGTCACGCGACTGCCTCCGTGAGAGACCTCGAGAGGGCGACTCTACCCGTGGAGTCCAGAGATCGCCAGTCGCGACCGGCATCTATCGACTATCACTGGAATGAACGAGCCCGGAAGTCATCAGGCCCCTGGGTATAACGACTACCGGCGACGACCGCCGCACCTCCACTTAACACCACCCGGAAATTACGGAGCTGGTGGCAAAATGAGGAAATACCGGGTCTTGCTCGCTTGGAAATGAAAGGTCGCGACGGTCATGATTGAGAGCACAGCCTGTTTCCCCCGAGGACCACCAAGGTGATGCCTCACGGATCAATCTCGACCCGGGAATGGCCTACGGGTCTGATCTTCAGACGCAGCCTCGGGAACCATGTCCTGTTGGCCGGATCGCATCCCGGATTGGGACGGAGGTAAGATCCTCGTGTGTCGTGCCGTTGTTTGGATCTAATTTGATTGGGCTACGAGGTCGTACTCCGGAGGTTACCCAGGCCATAACTGACAGTTCTAGATTATGAAACACCACAACCTGGCGCGCATATAGGGACGGAATGGGAATGGGGTTTCGGTGATTGGGTGAAATCTGTGGCGGGGCAATGGTGTGAGATCCGGTGGTTCAGCGGCGTGCACCTCGCGGGTGGCAATTTCGACGCGCTCGATAACTGAGTGGTCTGGTCTCTCTAAAATCGGGAACGCCCAGTACCCGAGGCTTGTCCACGACTATCGCTTGTTCAAAACATGCCTTGGCAGCGACGGGCACGCCGGCCGCTGGGATGTGTGACTGGTCCCACGATGGGTAAAGTGATGGAGCTTGGAGCCCTGAACAACAAACCTGCGGCAAATGCCCGACACACTTCATCCGCCCCTTCATGTTCCAATATTCTCCCGCCCCTTCATCGACACGTAGTCTTCGCCACCGTCCGCCGCCGCGTGGCGAAAGCCTGCAACAAAATGGCGAGCTAGCAGGATTGCAGGACGAGCTGAGGGACTTCAAGCGAGTTCACGATCAGGGCCAAGAGGAAGATTTGAGGATGGCCCTGAGTAGGACGATAGCCAGGGTCGGGGAACTCGTACGTCTCTGCATGTCCAACCAACCTAGTTCCATCCCCTGCCCGTCGTTGACACGAAAGATAAATCTGCCCTCATAGTCCGCCTCTCTGATTGAACACTACAAAACGCACACAGAGCTCCAAACGGAGCTAACACTATGCAAGTCCAACCTCACATTGGCCCAAGCGAACAACGAGATGCTCGAGGATGCACTCAAGCGTGACACCGTGCGTGCCAGAAACGTTGGATGGGGAAGACAATCTACAACAACCCCCATCTTGGAGGATGACGCTCGATCTGCGAGAAGCCTTGACGCCGAGCGACCTCTCACACCCAGCCAACCGGCCAGTGTGTCTCCAACAATCCAAACTTCGCAGGGCCAGGAAGGGAGGTTCTTCAAATTCAGGTTTGGGAACATAACCCCGAGCTCGTCTGGATTCACCACCCCGAATGGAGTTCATCCATCACACTTATCATCGGCATCCCTTCCTTCCTTAGCCGCGTCGAGGGACGAAGAAATAGAGAAGCTCACGTTAGAGTTGGAGAAGCAGAAAAAGGAGCGTCGAATCGCGTTGGAAGAGAAGAGGAAGGTTGAGGATGAGCTCGAGTCTTTGTCCCAAGCTTTGTTCGAGGAGGTATGTGCTCGGCTCAACTAGGGCGAGGCCCGCCGTGCGCTAATGAGGACGCTGTTACGCAGGCGAACAAAATGGTAGCACAGGAACGTATGAAGGTCGCAGATCTTGAAGCTGAACTAAGGGAACGCGCTTCGGAACGTGAGGCTATGAAACTCGCCATGAAGATCCTGGAAGAGGAAAACCAACGGTTCCGCACCATCCTGACCTCGGCTTCCCAAGCAGTACGACAGGCGAGAGCCAGCACACCGGCCCGACACCTCTCGCCAAGTCCAAGTCGCAGCCACAGCCGACACTCATCCAAATCATCGCTGTCCATACCCATTGCTCGACACCCTACTGGTTCGCCACCACAGGCGAGCCCCCAATATCTGACCCCCTCTGAGTCTTCACCGTGGATCAGTGACGCGACGTGCGCGGGGAAAACACCTACCACTGCAGGCTTCTCCCAGGACAAGGCCCTTCAGTCGGAGAGGGCGACTCAATCACTCCCCCCACCGCTTGAAGTCAACCGTTGGGCGGACTCGCCCGACGGCACACCAGGCTATATATCTGTATCCCCCGAGACGGCTGAGCCGGACGAAGGCGCGTCAACTACACGGCCGTTCAGATAGTGTTTAATACCCCATACTCGTTTTTGTTTAATTTTCAATGGATGTTTTGTGCTCGGCACTTTGACCGAAAGCCATGGAAAGATCGAGTCGGATTGTCACTTTCCGATTGGTCCACTGCAACGCGGTTTCAAACTCCGACCCGCGGTCAAAAAGGGATCGGGTGACGGAAGAGCGACAACTCACCCCTCCTCCTCCGACCTCCAACTTCCCATCCCTCTCCCCTTCCACACTCGCCTATTTTCATAATGCTCTCCGCTGTCCAGACCGTCCGCGTCGCCGCCAGGAACAATGTCCGTTGGGCCGTCCCCAGGTCCACGGCCTTCGGGGTACGTTTTCACTCCGGCGACCCTCGGCCATTCACGCTCACCTCCGTTCCGTAGCGCATTCCCCGACCCCTGGTAGCCAGGAACATGAACACAAAAGTCAACGGTAAGCTTAAGTCACGTTCGGAACCCCCCTATCGTGTTTTCTCAACGCGGCATTCTGCTTTTTCTCTGAACAGGCCCAGTCATTGGTATTGACCTGGGAACGACCAACTCTTGCGTTTCAATCATGGAAGGACAGACGACGCGCGTCATCGAAAATGCCGAGGGTGCCCGAACGACGCCTTCAGTGGTGGGCTTCACTAAGCACGGGGAGCGCTTGGTTGGGCTTCCCGGAAAGCGCCAAGCGGTTGTTAACCCCAAGAACACTGTCTTTGCTTTCAAACGGTTGATTGGAAGGAAGGTCACCGACGCCGCTGTTAAGGATGATATGGCTCACTGGTGAGCTTGCTTTTTTCGCACGGGATCCTCCGACCTTGACACGGACTTTCGTCAGGCCTTTCAAGATCGTTGGTGGTCCGGAGGGTAAGCCTCTTGTGGAGGTTGAGAGCGAAGGAAAGCGCGCTAAATACGTCCGTATACCCGTTCTATCCCATTCGAAACTTATACTTACTATGACAATAGTCTCCCGAGGAGCTCTCGTCCATGATCCTTGTCAAGATGAAGGAGACCGCTGAACAATATCTCGGAAAGAAGGTCAACCACGCTGTCGTCACTGTCCCGGCCTATTTCAACGACGCTCAGAGGCAAGCAACCAAAGACGCTGGAAAGATCGCTGGTCTCGACGTCCTCCGCGTCATCAACGAGCCCACCGCTGCCGCCCTCGCTTACGGTATGGACAAGTCCGGTGAAAATGTCGTGGCCGTCTATGACTTGGGCGGTGGAACCTTTGATATCTCCGTCCTCGAACTGCAGAGTGGCGTCTTCGAAGTAAAGTCCACCAACGGAGACACCCACCTTGGTGGTGAGGACTTTGACGTCGCCCTCGTGAAGCAAATTCTTGCCGAATTCAAGAAGGATACCGGTATCGATCTCTCCGGGGACGCCATGGCCGTTCAGCGTGTTCGTGAGGCCGCCGAGAAGGCCAAGATCGAGCTTTCTTCTACGACCCAGACCGAGGTCAACCTCCCGTTCATTGGCATGGACGCTTCCGGTCCCAAGCACATCAACCTCAAGCTCCTCCGTTCCCAGTTTGAGTCCCTCGTCAACCCTCTGGTTCAGCGCACCGTCGACCCCTGCAAGAAGGCCCTCAGCGACGCCGGCTTGAAGTCGAGCGACATCAAGGAGGTCATTCTTGTTGGTGGTATGTCCCGTATGCCCAAGGTCATTGAGACCGTCAAGAGCGTCTTCGGTCGCGAGCCCAACAAGGGCGTTAACCCTGACGAGGCCGTTGCCATCGGTGCGGCTATCCAGGGTGCCGTCCTGTCTGGCAGCATTGGCGACATTCTTCTGCTCGACGTCACTCCCCTCTCCCTCGGTATCGAGACTCTCGGCGGTATCATGACCAAGCTTATCTCCCGCAATACGACCATTCCCACCAAGAAGTCGCAGACGTTCTCGACTGCCGCCGACGGACAGACTGCCATCGAGGTCAAGATCTTCCAGGGAGAGCGTGAGCTCGTTCGGGACAACAAGCTCCTCGGCAATTTCAACCTCGTCGGCATCCCCCCAGCGCCCAAGGGTGTTCCTCAGATCGAGATCACGTTCGACATTGATGCCGATGGTATTGTGCACGTCACCGCCAAAGACAAGGCTACCAGCAAGGATCAATCGATGACGATCGCCTCCTCGTCTGGCCTCTCTGACAAGGACATCGAACGCATGGTCTCGGACGCGGAGGAGTACGCTGAGGCTGACAAGGCTAGGAAGAACTTGATTGAGGAGTCGAACAAGGCGGAATCTGTTTGCGTTGACACCGAGAAGGGTCAGTATTCTCTCATTATCTATTCGAGCATCCTGTCTAAATAGCCCCCCCCAGCCATGAGCGAGTTCAAGGACCAGCTCGATGCGGCTGAGAAGGAGAAGGTAACGAAGCACATCACTGAGCTGAGGGAGATTGCCGCTCGTGCTCTCGGCGGGGACGCTTCGCTCACCGCTGATGCGATTCGGGAGAAGGTGAACGAGACCCAGCAGGCCTCACTTGGTCTATTCCAGAAGGTGTATGAGAAGCGCAGTGCTGAGACTGCAGCTTCCTCCGAGCAATCCACAGAGGGAACGAAGGAGGAGAAGAAGGATTAAACGATCCCCCATCGGCTTCCGTTTCTGGTCTTGACCTCGCTTTCGACTGCTTTGCACCGTGCCATCCTCACTTGCACCTGATTTCTCCCCCCTCCCTGGTTGCGTCCGTTCCTCTCTTTGGTCTGGTTTGCTAGACGGTGAGGATGAGGAAAAGGAAAATTATCTTACGATTTTATTAAGCTTGATACTCGGTCCGCACGACACACCCACCCGTTACACGTACACCACACGCATTTGCACTACTTTACTTAGTTACTTCTCACCAACACCCCCGCTCATGTTGCTTCGTTGCGTTGAATAGACGTCACAAGGCGTAATTCTCCAAACCTCCCTGTCTGATCTGACGTACAAGAGAGAGTGATGGTATGATCGAAGAGGGTGGCAAACGGATTCCCAGACTCACCGTATCGGTTCGCTTGTGGCCATAGGGATGGAGCTGGGTCGTCCCAGGGATGTGCCGGGTCTGATCAGACGTATGGGTTTATTGAAAACGATGGGTGGATGAGGAAATAATATGGTATGCTGGAACTTTCTTTCAGATCAAGTCATGGATTGAATTCGTAGAGTTGTATTGTGAGCTCTGTGAGAACAGTCAGTGATGCAAAGGATGCGGAGAAGAAAGAAAACGGGACAGCGAGAGATCACCCTCTCTCCATTAAAGAATCGATGGGAAGGCCGATCGGGATCATGTCCGCACCCGAGCGGGGGCCCTTAAGCTCCTCCTTATCAGAGTGCAAGGGTGAGATGTGCTCGAGCTCGTTGGCTACCAGAGGCCTGCCGGCGGCCGAGTGTCCCTCGATTCACATTGCCTTCCCACGGCGGTCACTCACTGGTTTGACGTTGACGCCAGTGCACCGATTGAGGTTTAGGGTAAGGGACAGATGACCAAGTGGGTGCGGGTTGAGAGGATATAAGGATTGGTGTGGACCCCCGCGGGATCATCACCACGGTGGATGACGAAGGGGTCAAGACAGCGCAGTGAGTCGGGATACGGAGATTGAATCGGAGCGTTTGGCTGTGGAGATTTTGCGCTGGCAACAGTGATAGCACGAGGGTTTGGACAGCCAGAGAATGTTTGCTCAAGGGCGGTGGCAGTGAGGTTCAGCCAACCGGTTAGTAAGGGTCAGGTCAGACCGCGTTAGATGCGCACGCGAACCGGCGAGATTGGGAACCCGGAGTAACCTGATGATTGCCGAGGAGGGGTACGGGTTCGAAAAGAAAGTGGGAGAATGAAAACGGAGAGAGAGGAAGATCTCCGGCTGGGGAGTAGAAGACTTGCTGTTACAGGATCTGAGGACGACCGAGTTCCGGATCCGGAGGTAATTGAGCGAGGGGGGAAGAGGAAATAGACAGGTGGTATGGAGAGGAGTGATGGCGTAAATGGAAGTCGAGGGTCCATCCCAACCCTCTCTACGAACGAATCCCCCCCCCATCCAACTTTCCGGTAGGGAAAATGAGAGAAAGCGTGTTCCATCTCCGTTTCTCAATTTGATTTCGATTTTGATGCCGTGAGCGGTCAAGGCAGTTCCTCTCTCGATCGCACGCTTCCCGTCCCCGCCACCCCAACCGCTCCCCACTCACCTCGATCTCCGTCCCCCGCTCCCTCGCATTCTCACTTCTGGCAGCTCATGCTTATCGAGGAGCGTCAGATGGTGGATCGAATGCGCGGAATGGGGGAGGGAGTGGAGGAGTGACGAGATAAAAATTCGGGGCACTACATACCACTTTGACTGCATTCGGTTGGCATTTGGAACGGACATGACAGGGAGAATTTTGGCAGATTATATATAAGAGCTGGGTTCGGCTTTGGGATCTGGCCAGCAGCAATGTCTCTCCCCGACCTCAACCCAGTCTCTCGTTTCCGTCCTCACCTCCGTCCCCTCGATCTCGCATCCGACCGGGACCCTCCAAAGTCTCCCCCCCGTGCTTCCTACGACCCGTCTCTGATCACTCCGCCTCTCACCCCCTCTTCCTCTTTCTCCTCCTCACATACGCCATCTACCCCATCCGACCCTTACCTCTCTCTCGACTTTCACTCGTCCCCGGAGCCTGCCACCTCGCGTTTGGTCCTCCTCGAGAACGTCCCAAAGTCTGCCACCTCCGATGTTCTCAAACAGTCCCTGGGGGCATGTGGCGCGATAAAGGGCATCCTCGCTTGCTTCCAGCCCCTCCACGGCTTCGTTGTCATCGCCTTCTGCGACTCGAGGGACGCAGCCCGCGCCAAAGCTTATATCCCACAGATTTCTATCCAGGGCGCTACCGTCTCCGCTCGTTTGTTATCGCCGGTGATATTAAGGAAGGTGCGTTAGCCGGTCTTTCCGCAGTTGTTCCGCCACAAACGTTCCACTCACGTGGTGCGGCTTCCATGCTTCCAGGTCATTCCCAGTCCAAACGCGTTTCTGGACGAGTGTGAGGCCCTCGTATCGGTTTCCGTCGAGGACGGCACCTTGAGCGAGGACCGGTTGCGTGACGTCCTCGGGTCCTTCGGTCACCTCCAGTCGTTCTATCCCTCCAGCGGCGTGCGTATTTGCCCCCTAGCAATTCGGCCCTTGACTGATCGCTCCTCATCTCAGTGCTACATTGTCGAATATTCCGACTCTCGGTCTGCCCAGGTGTTCGTTGACAACGCCCATGGCCTATGCATCCCTGGTGCTCGTCTCCGCGCCGAGCTTGTCACTCCGAAAGATCTCACCGAGGACGCGGCCCCAGAGAGTCCCTCTCCCAAACCCGGCCGAATCCGTCCACGCAGCGTGAGTGCAGGAGAGAGCTCGAAACCCAGGGATCTCTCGATTACCATTCCCCCCCTCTCGTCGGTTGAGAGTTATGCGCCGGAAACCGCCGACTTTGCGGCGAAATCCGAGCCTGAGGAACACCACGTCCGCCCCTCGCAATTCCCCGCTGTCTCGAACCCCTTTTTCCCATCGGTTGAGCACTATTATCCCCTCAACCCACCCCAACTCGTCTATCCGCTGCAGTCGCCAACAGCGTACGCGTTCCCGCAGTTTGAAGACCCAATGCCAATGCATTATCAATACCCCACCTATCCTTATATGTACTCGCCGGTCGAGAGCCATCTCTCCCATCACTCGATGCACAACTGGGACTACCGTTATCCTTCATACCCGACGTCCCCTCACATGGTCCATCCCCCGGCCATCGATTACTCGAAACGCATGCCATCCCATGCTGACTACCCCCGTTCGCCCGCTCTGCTCAGTCCCATCTCTCCTGTCTTTTCCACGACAACCGCCAGCGATCATAGTACCCCAACCCAGACTCCTGTTGCTCCCCGTCACCAACATCAAAAGCCGCATCATTCGACTCTTCACGTCCGTGCGCCTGGTCTCCCGCCCCCTCCGATCTCTGAGAAGAACCAGCTCGATTGGAACAAGATCGAGCAGGGGCTGGACACGAGGACCACGGTGATGATCAAGAACATCCCAAATAAGATGAGCGATAAGGACTTGCTATCCTTCATTGGGAAGGTTTGCCCTCGTCGGATCGATTTCATGTATTTGCGAATGGATTTCCAGAATGGTGAGTCGTGACCCGCCTGGTCTCTTATCGAAGCAGTAGCTAACGGTCGGTCGCGAAGGTTGCAACGTCGGATACGCCTTTGTCAACTTCATTTCTGTGGAGGACTTGCTGCATTTCACCAGGGCGAGATTGGGTGTCAAGTGGTAAGTCGTCTATGGCCCTCATCTATTTCTCTCGGGATTGAACGCGTCCTCCAGGAACATGTATTCGAGCGAGAAAGTCCTCCAGATGTGTTATGCCAATTACCAGGGCAAGGAGGCACTGATCGAGAAGTTCAAAAACTCGTGTATCATGGATGAGCAGGAGTCCTACCGCCCCAAGATCTTTTATTCGAACGGACCAAAACAAGGCTTAGCCGAACCTTTCCCCGCCCCCACCCATCTGAGGAGGAAGGAGAGGAGCTCGAACAACCGCGGTGCACTCTACGCCGGGAACGGAGTCAGAGGGGCAGGGTTGGCTGTCGTTCATTGAGCTCTGGCGGCTACACCTCAAGATACCCTCTCCTCCAGATTCTGTTCGATTCCCAGTGCTGCATATCTCCCCTATTCTTGTTGCTGCTGCCCAAAAAACGGCGACTTCGCAGGTGGACCCGATTCTTTGTCATCCTTTGCGCCATCCGACCAGCTATCGCATCTCAATAACTGCTTTGATCTGTTTTCTCTTTCATTCCCCCATTGGACTCGATTCCCTTGCTGCTCCTCTCCCGCAATGTCCTGTCCCGGTCATTCCAAAGTCTGTTTAGTTCCCCCCATCGCTGTCTCGTTTTCCCATCGATTGTGTTTGTGCTTCTGTCTTAGTTTCTGTTTACTTTATCGCCCTCCCCAAGGTTTACCTCATGTTGCCCGTCCTGCTCCTCATTAGCTCCTGCCGCGGTAAGAACCGCTGTGCTCCCCCCACTCCTTATGTTCCTGTGTATGTACCATCAATGTTGCCCACCCATCGAGTAGACCAAGTAAATACGTGTTATAATCATATTACCCCAATCTCATTGGGAGAAATCCTTATCATGCGACCCGCCCGACCAAGTTAATCCGGCGAGATTTGAGGAGCAAGAATCTGACTGCCGAATAGAACACCCAATCATCAAGTCCCGCTTAGCTCAGTGGTAGAGCGCGTCACTAGTACCTGTCGGATATATTGGCACTTGCGAAATGACGAGGTCA
>Ga0307509_10005320_pt1 | contig 17991 bp, 15 predicted proteins | sample 10_EM_MG_FD_202245 | JGI IMG/M metagenome (GOLD analysis project Ga0307509, IMG submission 202245) | Populus trichocarpa ectomycorrhiza microbial communities from riparian zone in the Pacific Northwest, United States - 10_EM | ecosystem: Host-associated > Plants > Roots > Unclassified | place...
AAGACGTGCCGATCTCGGTCAAGACCTTCTCGGCCAAGCAGATCGAGAAGACGGGCATCACCTCGACGCAGGACTTCATCAACCTGACGCCCAACGTCGCGTTCGACCAGTCCTTCACCTTCTCGAACTCCTTCGTGACAATCCGGGGTGTCTCCCAACTCAACAACGCCGATTCGCCGGTCGCGGTGGTGATCGACGGCGTGCCGCAGAACAACCAGAAGCAGTTGAAGATGAATCTCTTCGACGTGCAGCGCATCGAGGTCATGAAGGGCCCGCAGGGCGCGCTCTTCGGCCGCAACGCGATCGGCGGAGCCATCACGATCGAGACCAAGCAGCCGACGAACACACGCGAAGGCTTCGGTGGGATCGAGGTCGGCAATGGCGGCGCCGTGAGCGCATCGGCCGGCGTGAGCGGGCCGATCGTCGACAACAAGATCCTCTACCGGATCGCCGGTGAATCGCAGCGCTTCGGCGGCCTGATCTCGAACACCTTCCTGAACGAGAAGGTCGACAAGGTCAAACACGATAACTCGCTGCGGGCGAAGATTCTGGCCTTTCCGAGCGACGATCTGCAACTCGACTTTCGGGTCAGCGCGAACGACTTCGTCGGCGGCGCAACCTGGGACAGCGTGGTCAACAGCGGCGACCCGAACGACATCGTGTCGCCACGCTCCAACATCCTCGGCCGGACCGAGGGCCACACCTACGACTTCAGCTTCAAGGCCCAGTACCGCGCCGACGCCGGCACGCTCAGCGCGATCACCGCGTACACCGACCTGGTCGAGAAATACCGCGGCGACCTCGACTTCTCCAACCCGGTCGACAAACCCGGTGGCTTCTTCGGGCTCGGCCAAGTCGGGCAAGGGCAGGACCTCGGTGTGAAGATGCTCAGCCAGGAGTTGCGCTTCACCTCGGCCGACGACAAACCGTTCCGCTGGATCGCCGGCGGTCTCGTCCTCAACACGCGCCGCGACCTCGAGACGCGCGCATTCTTTGACACGAACAGCGACCGCGATCAGTACGACGACCTGAGCAAGAACCTGATCCAGCGCAACGAACACAACAACAACAAGGCCTACTCGCTCTTCGGCCAGGTGGAGCAAGACCTCTCGACCGCGACGACGCTCGCGGCCGGCCTGCGCTACGACCGGGACGAGCGCAACCAGACCAACGTGCTCAACGGCGACGAGCGCGCCAAGGTCTTCACCTCGGTGCAGCCCAAACTCACGCTGACGCAGCACCTGACAAAGGACGTGATCGCCTACGGAACCTACAGCACCGGCTTTCGCTCGGGCGGTTTCAACGCACCCGGCCTCGACGAGTTCAGGGCGGAGAAGCTGAGCAACTACGAAGTCGGCCTGAAGTCGACGCTGCTCGACAAGCGGCTGTTCCTGAACGCCTCGGTCTACTACGCCGACTCGAAGGACTTCCAGTACTTCTACGTCAACGCGGCGACCGGCGCGCAACTGATCAACAACATCGATCGCGTGCACATCAAGGGCGTCGACATCGACTTCCAGTACCTGCCCCTCGCCGGCCTGCAGCTCGACGGCGGCATCGGCACCACCGACAGCCGCATCACGGAGAACGCCGCGCAGCCCGACACGGTCGGCCACTACACGCCGAAGGCATCGCCGTTCAAGATCAATCTCGGCGTTCAGTACACCGCGACGGTCGGGCCGAACATGAGCGGCTACGCCCGCTTCGATGTCGAGCACCGCAGCAAGCGCTACTGGCAGATCGACAACGCCGACGTGCAGGACGCGCTGACGCTGCTGAACCTGCGCATCGGTCTCTCGGAGGCGAAGGACAAGTGGTCGACCTACCTGTTCGTGAAGAACCTCACCGACAAGAAGTTCTACGCCGACTACAACCCAGCAGCCTACTCGGGCCTCGGCTATTCGATCGGCTCGCTCGCCCAGGGCCGGCAGTTCGGCGTCGGTGCGAAGTACCGGTTCTGACGGGCAGGACGAGCGCATGTACCGGATAGGAATTGATGTCGGCGGGACCAACACCGACGCCGTGCTGATGAACGGCAACGAAGTGGTCCATGCCGTCAAGACCGCGACCTCGGCCGATGTGATGGCCGGCGTGCTCGCCGTGCTGCGGCAGGTGATCTCGGGCTCGGGCGTTCGCGCCGCCGACCTGCGCGCCGTGATGATAGGCACGACCCACTTCACCAATGCCATCGTCGAGCGGCGCTCGCTGGCCCGCGTCGGCGTGATCCGCCTCGCGCTGCCGGCCACGCAGTCGCTGCCGCCGCTCTCGGGCTGGCCGGACGACATCGCCGCCGCGATCCGCGCCGATGCGCGCATCGTCGGCGGAGGCTTCGAGTTCGACGGCCGCGAGATCGGGGCCGTCGGCGCCGACGAGATCCGGGCGGTGGCCGAAGCGTTCGCTGCGCAGAAGATCCGTCACGTCGCGATCTCGGGCGTGTTCTCGTCGATCAACGATGCTCACGAAAAACACGCCGCCGAACTGGTTCGAGAAGTGATCCCCGATGCGCGCATCACGCTGTCGTCGGAGGTCGGCCGCGTCGGCCTGCTCGAACGCGAGAACGCAGCCATCCTGAACGCGGCGCTCGGCGACCTGGGGACCTCGATCATGGCGGCGTTCACCGGCGCCGTCGCGAAGGCCGGCATCGACGCGCCGTTCTTCCTGACGCAGAACGACGGCACGCTGATGAGCGCCGAGCGGGCGGCGCGTTTCCCCATCTTGACCGTCGCTTCGGGCCCGACCAATTCGATGCGCGGCGCGGCCTTTCTGTCGAAGGAGTCGGACGCGATCGTCATCGACATCGGCGGCACGACAAGCGACGTGGGCGTGCTGCAGAAGGGCTTCCCACGGGCGGCCGGCACGGCCGTCGACGTGGGCGGCGTGCGAACCAACTTCCGCATGCCCGATGTCTACAGCATCGGCCTGGGCGGCGGCACGCGCATCAGCGCAGACTTCGAACGCATCGGGCCGGAGAGCGTCGGCTATCGGCTGCATGAAGAGGCGCTGATCTTCGGTGGCCGGACGCTGACCGCGAGCGACGTGGCGGTGGCCGGCGGCCTGGCCGAGTTCGGCAACCGCGAGTTCGTCGCGCATCTCGACGCCGCGGGCGTGAAAGCCTGCATCGAGCGCATGCAGGACAAGCTCTTCGCGGCCGTCGATCGGGTCAGGACCTCGGACGCACGCGTGCCGCTGCTCGTGGTCGGCGGGGGCAGCGTGCTGGCGCGCGAACGCATCGGCGACCTGGTCGCCCAGCGGCCTCCGCACTACGCCGTGGCCAATGCGGTCGGTGCCGCGATGGCGCAGGTGAGCGGCGAATGCGATCGGCTCTTCAAGCTCACGGAGATCGAACGCGACGCGGCGATTGCCGAGGCAACCGCCGAAGCGAAAAAGGCGGCGATCGCGGGTGGCGCCAGACCCGAAACGCTCGTCGTCGTCGATGTCGAAGACCTGCCGCTCGCCTACATGGCGGGCAACGCCACGCGCATCCGCGTCAAGGTGGTCGGCGAGCTGTTGCTGGCCGATTAGAGCCTGTTAACGCTATGCCATCTGGAGAAGTTTGAACATGCGCAGCATCAACGCAGAAGACATCGAGGCGATCGCCCTCGGTGCCAGCGTGTATGGCACGGGCGGGGGCGGCGACCCGTACATCGGCAAGCTAATCGCGATGAACATGATGCGGCAGCACGGGCCGGTGCAGCTGATCGATGTCGACACGCTCGCCGACGATGCGCTCGTCGTGCCGGTCGCGCTCGTCGGAGCGCCCACGGTGGCGATCGAGAAGTTTCCGAGCACGGACCAACTCCTCGGCGCGTTGAGATCGATCGAGAAGTACCTCGGCAAGCGCGCGACCGCGGTGATGTGCGCGGAAGCGGGCGGCCTGAACTCGACGATTCCGTTCGCGGTGGCGAGCCAGACCGGCCTGCCGCTGCTCGACGGCGACCTGATGGGCCGCGCTTTCCCCGAGATCCAGATGACGCTGGCAACCCTGCACGGCACCAAGGCGACCCCGATGGCGCTGTGCGACGACAAGGGCAACTCGGTGGTGATGGACACCGTGACCAACCAGTACACCGAGCGCTTCGTCAGATCGCTCGCGAGCGACATGGGCGGCTCCGCCTGCACGGTGCTCTACCCGATGACCGGCTCGCAAGCCAAGCGCACGACGGTCCACGGCTCGCTCTCGATGTTGCAGCGCGCCGGTGAAACGCTGATCGCGGCCCGCAAGAACAAGTACGATTCCGTCGCGGGCCTGATCGAACTGCTGGGCGCACGGCGACTGTTCGACGGCAAGGTCATCGATGTGGAGCGCGTGACGGCGGGCGGCTGGAATCGCGGCACCGCGACCCTCGCGGGCTTTCACGGCGCAGGCGATAGCCGGTGCCAGGTGCGGTTCCAGAACGAGTTCCTGATGGCCGAAGTGAACGGGGCGCCGGTCGCGACCACCCCCGACCTGATCGCGATGCTCGATGTCGAGACCGGCGAGCCTGTCACCGCCGAGTTGCTGCGCTACGGTCTGCGCGTCACGCTGATCGGCTTTCCATGCGATCTGCGATGGCGCACGCCCGCCGGCATCGCGCTCGCCGGCCCGCGCTACTTCGGCTATGACGTCGAGTACTCGCCGATTGAATCCAGCTCGGCCGAAGCCTGATGGCCGCGCACCTCGAACCGCCGCGTGACGATCACGCAACCCGTCCGGTCCCTGCGGATGCGCGGCGCCCGATGCTCGAAGTGCTCGTGATCCGCCTCGGCGCCTTCGCGTGCGTGCCGCAACTGCTGCTCGGCGCCTCGCTGGGCTTCGGCCTCACGTTCCAGGAGGCCGTGTGGGCGACGATCCTCGGCTCGGTGATCCTGCAGGTGTTGAGTTGGGCGCTCGGTGCCGCGGCCTGCGCCGAAGGCTTGTCGACGACCTTGCTGGCCTGCTGGGCCGGCTTCGGGCGGCTTGGCTCGGCACTCGTCGGGGCGGTGATCGCGATCGCGCTGATGGGCTGGTTCGGGGTTCAGAACGGCGTGTTCGCCAACGGCCTCTTCCACGCGACCGGCCTGATGAATGTGACGCTGTGGTCGGTGCTCACGGGGCTCGCCGTCACGTGGATCACCGTCAAGGGCTATCGGTTGATGTCGCTGATTGCGAAGGTCGCGCTGCCGCTTTTCCTGATGGCCGTGTTCTGGGCCGCTTTCCAACTGCTGAGCGGCCACAGCTTCACTGAGCTGCTGGCCGCGGCACCCGCCGGCCGACACCTGGGAATGGCCGAGGCGATCACCGCGGTGACCGGGAGTTTCATCATCGGCGCCATCGTCACACCCGATGTCAGCCGTTTCATGCGCAGCGGCAAAGACGTGTTCTGGATGACGTTGATCGCCACCTTCGTGGGCGAGCTCAGCATCAATCTGCTGGCGGTGGCCATGGCGCTGCTGCTGCGCAGCGCCGACATCGTCACGCTGATGTCCGCGCTCACCGGATGGGTGGGCGCGACGATCGCAGTGGTGTCGACGGTCAAGCTCAACAACCTGAACCTCTATTCGTCGTCGCTCGGCTTCAGCACGCTGGTGCATGCCCTGCGTCTGAAGCGCGGCGGATCGATCGATCGCGGCCGCGTGACCTGGTGGGTCGGCATCACGAGCACGGTGCTCTCGATGCTCGGCATCCTCGATCACTTCATCGGCTTTCTGGTGCTGCTCGGCGTCGCGATCCCACCCGTCGCCGGCATCATGATCGTCGACTACTACCTGCTGCGCCGCGACCGCGCCGAGTTGCTGCGGGCACGCGCGACGGGGCAACTGCCCACCGAATCCGAGCGCTTCAACCCGGTGGCGTTGGTGGCCTGGCTCCTGGCCTGTGCGAGCGCGCTGCTGCTGCCGGGCATCGGCATCCCGGCCCTCAACTCGCTGGTGATCGGAAGCCTCGCGTATTGGGCTGGCATGCGGCTCGTCGCGTGGCGCCGCGGTGGCCCAGTCGCCCGCTTCGCCCGCGAGAGCGCTGGGTAGATATCCGACTAGAGATCCGACCGAGCGTCAGACCAGCGCGCGCCGCCGGACCTCGGCCACCACATCGTCGCGCGAGCGAACGCCGAGCTTCGAGAAGATCGCCTTCAGATGGTGCTTGATCGTCTCGGGCGAGAGCACGAGTTCGCGCGCGATGAGCTTTGTCGACTGCCCCTTCACCAGGCCGCGCAGCACGTCGCGTTCGCGCGGCGTGAACAGCATGTCGGCAGCGCTGCGGCGCTGGACGCTCTCGTCCGACACCGAGACGATGCGGCTCGCCCACGCGGCCGCACCGTGCCGCGGTGATGTCGCGACGGTACGCACGATGTCCAGCACCTCTACCCCGGCCCAGATGAACGCCTGCACCGCACCGCACGCGGCGGCGATGCGCAGCGCCTGCTCGACGGCGAGCCGGCCTGCAGGCTGATCGAGCTTGGCGATGAATGAGCGCGCGAGCATCAGGCGCGCGTCGATCTCGGCCAGGCGCCGGCCGGAGCGAAGGGCTGCGGCGAGTGCGTCGTCGGCGATCCGCGCGGCGGCAGCTGTCTTTCCGTTCGCGAGCGCGAGGCTGAAGCTGGCAGCGATCACGGCCTCGGTTTCGGCCACGGGCAGCGAGCCGGCCTCGCGGCCGATGCCGAACACGTGCTCGATGCTGGTGTCTTGCGCGAGTTCGTTGGCTTCTGCGAGACGCTGGGTCGCGACGAGGATCTGAATCTCGTGCGCCGCAGCCAGGATGTCGAGGTGAGGCAGGCCGTCGTCGAATGCGATCTGGCGCGCGTTCGCGAGCATGTCGAGCGCGCGTGAAGCGTTGCCGCGCGCGAACTCGCACAACGGGTAGTAGACGTACACGCCTGCGTGGATCTCGAAGAGCGTCATCAGCTTGACCGGCGCGATGGCCTCGAAGTGCTTGAACGCCTCGTCGATCGCGCCCTGGTCGAAGCACAGCTTGCCGAGCAGCGCGTGCACCACTTGCCCGAACGAGCCGTGCGTGAAGGTGAAGATGTCGAGTTCCTTGCCCGAGGCCTTCAGCAACTCCTGCTGCGCCACCGCCAGATCACCGCGCGCATAGGCGTTGCGGGCCTTGTAGACCCAGGTCCAAGGGATGTTGTACGAAAAGTGGCCGTCCTGGTGCAGCTTCTCGGCCTCGACCGTGCGGCGCTCTGCGCGATCGAGTGGTCCATAGCGCTGCAGCAGCAGAATCTCGACCGCGAGCACGATCACGAGGTAGCGCGAGTCCTCGCAATAGCGCTCGCGTGCCTGGGACAGCGCCTGCTCGAGTTCAGGCATCGGCTTGAAGCGGAACACGTGCTCGGCTTCGTTGACCGACATCAGCACGCGGGTGATCGAGAGGTCGAACCAGGTCGCCTCGTCAACTTCGCCAAGCGCGCGCCGCGCGTCCATGCCGACGGTCATGCGCGCCAGGTCGAGCCGCGCCTCGACACCGTTCTCCTCGACCAGCAGCTGTGCGATGCGCAGCAGACGCAGCCGCGGGTGCTTCTGCACCGTGCCTGGCGGCAGCAGCTGCAGCAAGGTCTTGACCCGGCCCACGCCCTGGTCGATCAGCAGGCAGATGCCCCCGGCTTCGGCGAGCATGCGCGCCGCGAGCTGGAGCCGGCCACCGAGCACGGCGTGCGAGATCGCCTCGTGCAGTGCGCCGCGTGCCGCGAAATACTGCGCCGCCCGCGTGTGCAAGGTGGCCGCGCGCCCGCCTTCGTCGTCGCGTTCGAGCATGCTGCGCAGCAGGTCGCGCAGCAGTGGGTGCAGGCTCGCGGTCAGCGGCTGGGTGTTGACGACGACGATCGGCTTCATCAGCTTCAGCCGCTCGATGTGGCTCGCACTGTCGCCGCGGTCGCGCACGGCGTTGGCCGACGCGATGTCGATGCTTTCCAGCACGGCCACGTCGACGAGGAACTGCACGTCGTCGTCTCGCAACGACGAGAAAACTTGCGTGGCAAGGTACTCGAACACCTCATGAATCGGCAAGCCCGCCCGGCCGGCATCGAGGACCGGGTGCGCGCCACCGGTCGTCATTCGCAGGCGGGCTAGTTGCAACACGAAGGGCCAGCCCGCGGCGCGGGCTATCACCAAGCGCATCGCCGCGTCGGGCAGCGCTGCGCTCAGCAAGTCGCGCGCTTCGTCGTCGGTGAAGCGCAGCGGGTCCACATCGATGACGCGCAAGTGGCCTTCAACCTGCAGTGCCGCCAGTGGCAGGCCCGGCGGAACACGGCTGCCGACGATGCAGCGCACGCTTTGCGGCAGCAAGACCGCGAGCGTCGAGAGCAATGAATCGACCTGCGCGCTGGACGCGAGCTCAAAGCGATCGACAAAGAGCGTGACACCCTCCGTCGAGCCGGCCAACGCATGCGTCATCTCCGAGATGCCCATGCTCGCGGCGAAGCCCGAGACACCGGCCACAAGCAGTGCCTGGCCCAGGTCTTCGACGAACACGTCCGGTTCGCGGTCCTGCTGACTGCAGTTGAGCCACGCGACACGCTCACCGCCTTCTGCGAGCTGCATGGCGATCTGCGCCATCACGGTCGTCTTGCCAAAGCCTGCCGGCGCGAGCAGCAGCGTCAGGCGTGCAGAGCTCGGCAGCGCATTGAGGACTCGCCGCGTCAGACGTTCACGCGAGATCGCCCCCTCGAGATGGACGATGGGCCGGAACTTCAGCTTTTCCGATGGCGAGGGCTGTGGCATGTCTGCAAGCGCGTGCAAATCGCGTGCCGCTCGACACGCACATGCATTCTCGCGCCTGATCACTCAGAGTACCGAGGCTTTCGAATACTCGGGCAAGCCCTCAGTCTCGTCGAATCGTGGCACGCTACTTTGGCTGCTGCGAAGGAGCGATATCGAGATCTCAACTCTTCAAGGAGAAGCGACATGGACAGCAAGAACACGATCTGTCTGTGGTACGACGGCACCGCCGTCGACGCCGCAAACTTTTATGCCGACACGTTCCCCGACAGCTCGGTTGGCGCCGTCCTCCGTGCGCCGGGCAACTATCCCGATGGCAAGCAAGGCGATGTCTTGACGGTCGAGTTCATCGTGGCCGGCATCCGCTGCATCGGACTGAACGGCGGCCCGCAGTTCAAGCACAACGAGGCGTTCTCCTTTCAAATCGCGACCGACGACCAGGCCGAAACCGACCGCCTGTGGAATGCGATCGTCAGCAATGGCGGCCAGGAAAGCGCGTGCGGCTGGTGCAAGGACCGCTGGGGTCTGTCGTGGCAGATCACCCCACGCGCCCTTACCGCGGCGCTGTTCGACCCCGATCCCGCAGCGGCCAAGCGCGCGTTCGAGGCGATGATGACCATGGGGAAGATCGACATCGCCGCGATAGAGGCGGCACGGCTGGGCAAGTCACAGCGTTGACTGCCAGACCATGACGACCTGAAGCAGCGCATTCGCGACTGCCGTTGAAGACACTTCGCTGTTCACCGCAGCAGCGACGTAGGCGCCAACGAAGGGGTCATAGAGCACTGCGGAATTCGCGGTGGGGATACTGCCCAAATGACCGAGCCAGGGTCGGGTGCGGCCCTGGTCATCGAGCCATTCCGTCAGCATCACGCCCTGCCCGAACCACATCTTGGACTGTTCGCCCTCGGGTGCTGGACCGGCTCCGACGGGATAGAGCCGTGCCCACTGCCGCTGCACCGTCGCGAGCGGCAACAGCCGGCCGGTCAGCAACGCTTGCCAAACGGCCAGCATGTCATCGGCCCCCGCCACGACGTTGCCGGAACCGATGCGCGACCAGGCGCCAGGATCGATCTGAGGGTCGCGCTTCTGGTGGGGCGTGGCCAAGGTGGCCGGCTGCTCCTCGCCCGGATGCAAAGCGCGAAGATGCTTCAGGCCGAGCGGCGCGGCAATTCGGCGTTGCAGTACCTCGTGAAACTGTTCCTGCTCGACTGCTTCCACGATCAGACCGAGCATCAGGTAGCCGGTATTCGAATAGCTCGCCGCAACGCCTGGGCAAGCGACGCTTGGCGTCCGGGACGCGGCAACCACCAATTCTGCCGGCGTGCGGGGAACCTGCCCGAGCGGGTCGAGCGCGTTGGTGGCCAGCCCGCTGGTGTGTGTCAGAAGATGCTCGATGGTGATGAGTTCGGCCTGCGGCATCTGCGGGTACCAGCGCGCCAACCGGTCGTCCAGGCTGAGCTTCCCCTCTTCGACAAGCTGCAACACCAGAATCGCAGCAAGGGACTTCGCGACGCTGCCCCAATAGAACAGCGTCGTCTCGCTCGCGGGCGTCGGCGGCACGACGCGCGCGAACCCCTGGGTCGAAGCCCAGCGTCCCAGACCCGGGACGTCGACGGCAACGGCGACAGCCGGCGCGCCGGTCTGCAGCAAGATCTCTTTGACTCGCGCGTCCAGCAAGAAGGCAAGGTCGCCGGGCAGTGCGGCGTTCGACGCCGCCAGGTTCTGCGTTGAAGGGAAGCTGTGGGCCGGCAGTGTCGCGTGCAAGGAGGCCCCGCTGTAGGGTCCGGCTGACCCACACAACAGTGTCTTGGTGCCCCCCGCATCAGTACCGACGCCGCCGCACGCTGCGAGCAAGGTCGCGCTCAACAAGATCGCGATGACTTTCATCGCTGTGGCGCGTCGACCGGCCGCGCAGCGTCGGATGCCGCGGCACCCGTCGCGCGTGCGCGCTCCTTTTCATATTGGCCGTACTCGGGAAGCGCAGGGCACGGCGGGTCGGCCGGCCTTCGAGCCAGCCGGCATTGCTCTGCGGTGTTGCGCTGACCTTCGTAGAACGCGCGCTCCCAATGGACGTCGGCGCATCCGGCCAAACAGAGGAGCGCGAAGCAAGCGGCACGACAATTCAGCATGAGACCTCATTAATGATTGTTAATTGACGATTAATTATCGTTTTACAGAAATGTATGGCAAGATGAAATCCTCGACAAGGGGTTTGCATGAAGAGTTCGAAAAGCGCATCTCAGCCGAACGGCCAGCGGATCAACGCGTTCCTTGCGGTCGCGTGCCTCGCGCTGGCGATCGCTCTCCCGGCGTTGACGCTTTACGGGCTCTGCACGACACCCGCCGAGACCTGGCTGGCGCAACTGGGTGTCAAGTCGTCATCCCCCGCAGGTCAGCTGGGGTTCCAGATCGCGCCGTGGCAGTCGGGTCTGGCCACACTGATCGGCATGCTGGCGGTGTGCGCCATGGCCTACGGTCTTCTCCGCGCACGCCTGTGTTTTCTCGGTTTCGTGCGCGGTGAAGCGTTCAGCCTCGGCACGGTGCGGCATCTGCGCGGATTCGCCATCGGCATGTTCGCTTCGGCGGTTGCCGAGCTCCTGTCGCCTGCGCTGATCAGCGTGCTTCTGACGCTGGGGGCGCCAGCAGGCCGCCGATCGCTCACGTTGGGACTCGGCTCCAGCGAGGTGTTGATGCTGCTGTTCGCCGGCATCGTCTGGCAGATCGCGCATGTGATGACACGCGCCGTCGAACTCGCCGACGAGCACGCTCAAATCGTTTGAGGCAGGACACGCACCGTGCCCATCATCGTCAGGCTCGACGTCATGCTGGCCGAGCGCAAAGCAAAGTCGAAGGACCTGGCCGAGTACGTTGGAATCACCGAAGCCAACCTGTCCTTGCTCAAGCAGGGCAAGGTGAAGGGCGTGCGCTTCGACACCTTGCAGCGGATCTGCGAGTACCTCGACTGTCAGCCGGCAGATCTTCTCGTGTCAAAGCCCGATGAGCCTCGTTCATAGGTGAGTTTCTACCCAGGCGCAAAACATCAGAGCATCAGTCGACCCTGCGTGCGATCGACCGCTCGATCTCGCGCACGGCGGTCGCGAGCAAAGGCTTGATCGCGTCGACACGCGCTTGCGTCATGCGGGCATTGATGCCGGCCATGCTGACGGCGCCGAGGCAGTGGCCCAGCGTGTCGCGAAACGGCATGCCGATGGCCGTCACGCCGGCCGTCACCCGGTTGCGGATCAGCGCGACGCCCTCGCGCCGCGCGACCTCGAGCGAGTCGCGCAGTGCGCGCGCCGGGAACTGATACTGCCGCACGATGATGGGCGTGACCACGGCCAGCACCGACGCGCGCTCGTCGTCGGGCAGGTGCGCCAGGATCGCCAGGCCGCCGGCGCCGAGCCCGAGCGGGCGGCGGCTGCCGGGCTGGAGCGTCAGCACGCGAATCGGCGACGGGCCTTCTTGCCGATCGATGCACACGGCCTCGTCACCGCTGCGGATCACCACGTAGACGGTGTCGCCGGCTTCGTGCGCGAGCCGCTCCACCGCCGGCCGGCAGATCGCTCGCATGTCGAACTGGCGGGCAGCGGCCAGCCCCAGCTCATACACCACCGGCCCGAGCGCGTAGCAGCGTGAATCTGCGACCTGGCGAACGACGCGCTCCCGTATCAGCTTGGTGAGCAGCCGGTGAACCGTCGATGGCGCGAGCCGGGTGACGTCCGCCAGCCCTGACAACGGCACACCGCGTGCGCCGGCGCTTGCCAGCACGCGGATCACCAGCATCGCGCGTTCGATTTGACCGACCGGCGGACGTTGCGAAGACGTTTCCATTCAGTGGAATTTGAGGTGGCAAGGTCGGAGGGTCGAACAAGAATCCGAACAGGACATGCCCACGTCCAAAAACAGATTCGGAGACCCATGATATGACCCGCTCCACCATGCTCGCACGCTGCGCAACCGTCGTTGCCGGCTTGTCCCTTGCGCTGCACGCGGGCGCGCAAACCTGGCCGGCCAAACCCGTCACGCTCGTTCAGGGCTTCGCCGCGGGCGGCAACGCCGACACGATCGCCCGCATCGTCGCTGACGGGCTGGCTCGGGAGTTGGGGCAACCCGTGATCGTCGAAGGGCGCACCGGCGCTGGCGGCAGACTCGCATCGACGCAGGTCGCGAAGGCCGCGCCAGACGGCCATACCCTGATCCTGCTGACGGGTGGTCACGCTGCGTCGGCCGCCGTCTACGAGAAGCTGCCCTTCGATTCGCTGCGCGACTTCTCGTGGGTCGGCCTCGTCACCACGTTCCCGTTCGTCGTCGCCACACGTGCCGACAGCCCGATCAAATCAATGCCCGACCTGATCGCGATGGCGCGCAAGCAACCGGGCAAGATCAGCTTCAGTTCCGTGGGCCTGGGCTCCACTCAGCATCTGGCCGGTGAACTGCTGCAGTCGATGGCCAAGATCAAGCTGAACCACATCCCTTACCGCGGCGGCACCGCACCGTTGCAAGACGTGATCGGAGGCCAGGTGGACGTGCTCTTCGACAGCGTCACCGTGGCACGCAGCCAAGTCCAAGGCGGACGCCTTCGCGTCCTGGGGATCACCTCGAAGGAGCGCAACCCGTTGTTGCCGGATGCCGAACCGGTGGCCGCCACAGTGCCCGGCTACGAGGTCTTGTCCTGGACCGCACTGGCCGCACCGAAAGACCTGCCGGCGCCGATCATGAGCCGGCTGGCAGACGCGCTGCACAAGAGCCTCGCGCAGCCGGCCCTTCGCCAGCGCCTCGAAGCCACCGGCGGCGTGCCGGTCACCGATGGGTCGCCCGCCGCAGCGCAGCGCTTCATCGCAGGGCAGATCGACAAATGGCAGAAGGTCGTCCTGGACGCCGGCATCGAGCGCCAATGATGCCACCCACACCCACCTCGGAGAAAACCTCTTGAAGCTCGCCAGTCTCAAACAAGGCGGCCGTGACGGTACGCTGATCGTGGTCGACACCACGCTGACCCGCGCCGTGCGCGTGCCTCATATCGCCGCGACGCTGCAGGATGCGCTCGAGCGCTGGTCCAACTGCAGCCCGGCGCTGGAGGAGCTCTCGCGCACGCTGAACGCCGGCCGCGTGCCCGACGCCTTCGATCTCGATGTCGCCGCGCTGGCCAGCCCGCTGCCGCGAGCGTTCCAGTTCCTCGACGGCTCGGTCTACCTGCACCACATGGAGAAGGCGCGTCGCGCGCGGGGCGCAGAGATGCCCCCCAACTACAAGACCGAGCCCTTGATGTACCAGGGCCTGTCGGATCGGTTTGACGGCCCCCGCGACCCGATGCGTATCCCGGACGAAAGCTTGGGCCTCGACTACGAACCCGAGATCGCCGTGGTGCTGGACGACGTGCCGATGGGTCTGCCGGCCGCCAAGACCGGTGAGCATATTCGCCTCGTGATGCTGATGAACGACTTCACGCTTCGCACGCTGACGCGCACCGAGTTGCCCAAGGGCTTCGGCTTCCTGCAGGCCAAGCCCACGAGCTCGTTCTCGCCGGTGGCAGTCACGCCCGACGAGCTTGGCGACAGCTGGGATGGCACGCGACTCTCGCTGCCCCTGCTGTCGTCGGTCAACGGCAAGGTCATGGGACGCGCGAATGCCGGCCACGACATGTTCTTCGACTACCCGCAGCTGATCGCGCACGCCGCGCGCACGCGCTCCCTGTCGGCAGGCACGATCCTGGGCGCCGGCGCCGTTGCCAACAAGGACGCCGCCACTGGCCACGCCTGCCTGGCCGAGGTGCGCGCCGACGAGGAGCTGGCCACGGGCACGGCGTCAACGCCGTGGCTGCGCTTCGGTGACAGCGTGCGCATCGAGATGCTCGATGACAAGGGTCAAAGCATCTTCGGCGCGATTGACCAACGCATCAAGCGGGCTTGAGCGCCGTGACTGCCATACGTCACTGACTTGGAGGTACCCATGCTCATCAAGAAACTTCACCATGCGGCCTTCCGCTGCCGCGATGCGCGCGAGACCGTCGACTTCTACACCCGCGTGCTCGGGCTGAAATTTGCGCACGCGATGGGCGAGGACCACGTGCCGTCGACGGGCAAGTACAGCCCCCACGTGCACATCTTCTTCGAGATGGAGGATGGCAGCAACATTGCGTTCTTCGAGGCGCCGCAGGACGAGGGCGAGCCCTCCGGCCGAGATCCGAAGACGCCCAACTGGATCCAGCACTTCGCCTTCGAGGTGGAGAGCATAGACGTCCTCACAGCAGCAAAGGCAGGCCTCGAGTCCAAGGGGCTGAAGGTGGTCGGCCCCACGAACCACGACGACTTCATCACCTCGATCTACTTCTTCGACCCATCGGGCCATCGTCTCGAGCTGACCGTGCGCACCTGCCCAGCGTCCCGCTACGCCGTGTTCGAGGCCGAGGCGCCCGAGGTACTGGCGCTGTGGGACCAGACGCACGACTGGTCCCAGCGCGAGAAGGTTTTCGGCTCGAAGATTGGCTATCAGCGCCCGAGCGCTTGAGGGTTCACGCGCCTCGCGACACGAGGTCGGCGCTCCAGCTCGCAACACGGACGACATCGACCATGCCGCGCTCGCCGGCTTCTCAGTCGCGCTTGCGATCCAGCGCGAAGGCGCCGATCTGCACCAAAAGGCGCTCGAACTCGGCATCGCTCAGTGCAACCAGCGGCGGCCGCACGCGGCGCCAGCCGGGTTCGCCATCGAGGATCGCCATGATGCCCTTGAAGGCCGCGGTCATGCCGTAGCCGCCGAGCACGTCGATGAAGGCTTGCACGCGCTGCGCATCGCGCACGGCGTCCGGGCCGGTCGGCTGCGATACCAGGCGCCCGACCAAGTGCGGCATCACGTTCGCGACACCGCTGACGGCGCCCAGGCTGCCGCGCGTGGCCATCACCTGCAGGTCGGGCTCGTGGCCGACCCAAACCTGGATCGGCGGCATGAACGCCTTCGCGTAGGCGAGCGAGCCGTCACGCTGGCCACTGCTGTCCTTGAGCCCAATGATGGTCTCGGGGTACAGCGCCTTCAGCGTCTCGATGACATGGTGGCTGACGCTGACGCCGGCGACCTGCGGGATGTGATACAGCACGATGCGCAGGCGCGGGTCGGCGACCTGGTCGATGACCCAGCGGTAGGCGTCGATCACACCCTGGTCCGGCACGCCTTTCAGGAAGAACGGCGGCAGCAGCAGGCAACCGAACGCACCGACGCTGACCGCGTGCCGCGTCAGCTCGACGGCGTCGGGCAGTGCCGCGCAACTGGTCGAGACCAGGATGCGGTTCGCCGGCACGCCGCCTTTGATCAGGCCGTCGATCGCGGCACGGCGCTCGGCGACCGTGAACGACGGGCCCTCGCCGGTCGTGCCGAACGGTGTCACGCCGGTGCAGCCGGCATCGAGCAGGCGGCGCGCGTGGCGTGCGAAGGCGGGGATGTCGATCGCCAGCGACTCGGTCAACGGCGTCAGCAGCGCGGGCCAGATGCCGCGGTAGTCGGGGGATGAGGAGGTGGTGGTCACGGTGGGCTTTCGATGGGTCAATTCGGTGAATCAGCTGGGTGCACCCCAGGCCTCGTCGAGGCGCTGGTGCGGGGCGAGCCCGACGACATCGCAGAACGCGGCGTAGCTCATGCCGGGCTGTGGCAAGCCATTCGGCGTGCCATGCGAGCGCAGTGCGGCGAGCGCCTGTTCGACAGCACGCGCGGCGGCGAACAACGCGGTCACGGCATGGAACACGATGGTGAAGCCCATCGCCTGCAACTCGGTGGCGCTGAAGCCTGCGGCTTCGGTGCCGTCGACGATCGAGACGACCTTGGGCCCGGCGACACGGCGCGCCACGGCCTCGACCTCGGCCATGCGCTTGATGCCGTCGACGAACACCAGGTCGACGCCGGCATCCTGGTAGCGCAGTGCACGCGCCACCGCTTCGTCGATGTCGGCAGCCGGCAGCGCATCGGTGCGGCCGATGATCAGCATCGGATCGGCGCCGCGCGCCTGCAGCGCGCAGCGCAGGCGGCGTTCGTTCTCGCGCGCATCGATCAGGCGGATGCCGGCCATCTGGCCGCAGCGCTTGGGTGCGACCTGGTCCTCGAGGTGGATCGCGGCCACACCGGCCTGCACGTACTCGCGCACCGTGCGCTCGATGTTCGACGGGCCGCCGTAGCCGGTGTCGGCATCGGCGATCACGGGGATCGTCACGGCACGCGTCATGTCGCGCGCGTGCGTTGTCATCTCGGTCTGCGTCAGCAAGCCGATGTCGGGTTGGCCAAGGCGCGACGCGGTCGCGCCGAAGCCTGTCATGTAGATCGCCTCGAAACCGGCACGCTGCACCAGTCTCGCGCTGAGCGCGTCGTAGGCGCCGGGCGCCTGCACGATCGCGCCGGCGGCCAGCAGTTGCTTCAGTTGTTCGGCCGGGTGCGTCATCGCGTTCAACTCATCAGCAGACCGCCGTCGACGTTGATCGACTGGCCGGTCATGTAATCGGATTGCGGCGATGCGAGGAAGCCTGCGAGGTCGGCGACATCGTCGGGCGACTGCGGCCGGCCCATCGGCACGCTCGCGATTCGCTGCTGCCAGATCTGGCCGGCCGGCAGCCCTTGCAGCGCCGCCCAGTCGCGGTCCATGCGCTGCCACATCTCGCTCTCGACCAGACCCGGGCAGATCGCGTTCACGGTGATCTGCGGCGCCAACGCGATCGCCGCCGATTGCGTCAGGCTGATCACACCGGCCTTGCTGGCGCGATAGTGCGGGATCACCGCGGCGATAGCGCCTGCGCCGGGGCGTCCAGCGATCGACGCCATCATGATGATCTTGCCGCGCGGCCGGCCTTCGGCCAACGGCACCTGCGTGAGCATGTGGCGCGCGGCGGCCTGCAGCGTCAGGAAGCTGCCTTTGACGTTGACGCCGAGCATGCGGTCCCAGTCGGCGCCGTCGAGTTCGAGCAGCGGCTTGAGCTGCATGATGCCGGCGTTGCAGACCATCACGTCGAGGCGGCCGAATGCATCAACCGTCTTCGCGACCAGCGCGGCGCAGTCATCGGCGCGCGTGATGTCGGCCGGCACGCCGAGCGTGGCGAGCTCATCGGCCGCGGTCTGGCATGCCGCGGCGTCGATGTCGGAGACCACGACGCGCGCACCGTCGCGGGCGAACGAACGCGCCAGCGCACGACCGATGCCCTGGCCCGAGCCGGTGACCGCGACAACCAGGCCCTGCGCCATCGTCATGCCGGCTTCTTGCGCACCAGCGGCGCGTCGGCCACGTAGGTGCGGTTCCAGACCGGCGAGATCACCAGCTCGTTGATGCAGACATGCGCCGGCTGC
>Ga0307509_10005321_pt1 | contig 17989 bp, 24 predicted proteins | sample 10_EM_MG_FD_202245 | JGI IMG/M metagenome (GOLD analysis project Ga0307509, IMG submission 202245) | Populus trichocarpa ectomycorrhiza microbial communities from riparian zone in the Pacific Northwest, United States - 10_EM | ecosystem: Host-associated > Plants > Roots > Unclassified | place...
GCCCCCCCCCCCCCCCCCCCCCCCCCCCCCCCCCCCCCCCCCCCCCCCCCCCCCCCATCAAAGGGTAAAAATTACCGCCATGTTCATGTACAGTACAAGTACGAGCAACAAGTATATATACATACAGCAACTCGAGTCCCGGTGGTTATGTCCAGTATGGGTATATATATTCTCAAAGTTCCCAAAAAGTTCCCGAGCGATCCACAAAGAAAGAATTGGTCCGTCGTGAAGTTCGCACATTATCACACCAAAAGAGTATGATATACCGGTATGTAACTCTACGGATGCCGGCACTGCACTGGGCTGGGTTACTGTAAGATAAGTTCGAAGCCCAAAACCTCAGGCAGGAAACCTCCCCCCCCCCCCCACATCCCCATCCCATATCATATCATACCGGTACATGCCATACAAAGTTCTCCATCTCCATCCAACCCGGCCACAAGAGCACGATATACCGGTACAGTACAATAGCAGTCTACAGCAACCGCACAGTACTGTACTGTACATACCACACATACCACGCGCAAGTATAGTTACATACACACATACACATTCACACACACACACACACCAAAATCCACCACCCCCACTCACCACCACCACCACACCCTCCCAGCAACCAGAAACCCATACATACATATGATACCGTAACTGTTACCGTCCACCAGCACAACCCAGAAACAACTTCCCGCTTCCAAAAACGGCCGTTAATCCTTTCTTTCTTTCTTTCTTTCTTCGAATGAACGAGTTGAATGAACATGCCATACCAATACCATGCCATACGTGACAAAAACGGAAACGAAATAAGGGACACATCGGTCCTTTTTTTCATTCTTTTTTTTTTCAATTATACAATCCACTCATAAACATATTATGCTGCCACTTCTTTATTTCTTCTTGATGGAGTACGCGCGTTCCTTGCGTTGGGTATCGTGTACCGGTAGTCGGTGTGTGCATTAAATTCTTTTTCAACACTTTTTTTCATTTTTACCCTTCGACGAGGAGGGGGAGGGGGAGGAAGGGGAGGAAGGGGAGGAGGGGGTGGGAAGTGGTGTACCGTAGACGAATGAGCATACCGTATAGTGCTTCCTACTGGTACTGTACCGGTGGTATGATGGTAGTTTCATGGTATCATGTCGAAAGGATTGGGAGAATGCAAACGGGAGGAAAAGTGAAATAAAATAGCAGCGCTATGGTGCTAAATAGTGGCTATGGTATGATAGTCTTGTGGTATCAAGAGTGAGTCATTGGGCGTGATTGGATGGTCGTAAAGACACTATTTACCTATCGCCTATCAGCCGCGCGGGACCGAGTGCTTTGCTGTTTGTATCGCGGGAGATTTCGTTTCGTGGTGCAAATGCTAATACTAAAGGCACAAGACTATGGTAATACACCACGGCATAATAACGGTCACCAGCGAGCGGAACGATAATAGGGTATCAAATCTAGCGAAATCCATCGGCATTCATTCTCACAATAATGGCGGCAGGCGGGCCTGATTTCGTCATCGCGGATGTGGAAATCAGATCTCGTCAGCAACCTAGTAGCTAATCCATCACTCCCTCCTCACCAGCATCGCCCTCCCATCCCCCTCCCTCACCATACCTCCAATCATCCTTCAAACCGCAAGAGCAAGCCGATGAGAGAAATAAAAGTATAGCAACGAAAAAAAAGAGCGCGAGCTAGCTAAGAAATTTCCCCAGCCACCAACTCCACAGCCTTGGTGCCGGAAGAGACAAGATAGGAAAAGAAAGACAAAAAAGAGACCACCCCGGAAGCCGCCCTTTCGCAGATCATCTCTTGGTTCCCCTCGGCCAAGCCTCACATCCCCTCACCCCAAGCACCAACCACCCCATCATCCCGAAACCCCGTGGGCCATCCATCCCATCCTCCAACAACCTGCGTCTTAAGAGCACCTTCCGCCACCACGATGCGGAAGATACCCCCAGACTCTCCCCCCGGCCATCAAGCAAGGAAAAACGCGAGCAAAAATATAAAAACAAAGGCATGATATAAAAGGGAAGAAACCCGAACAGCACAAGCACCCAAGTTAAATCCCATTTTACAGGGATGAATCAAAAACACAGGAACGAACAAGAGATCGTGGCCCTGACCTCAAAAACAAGAAAAGCTAAGAAAGGTATACAAGCGACCTCTCCAATTCAGAAAAAGCCTCCCCAATCATGTGTGCAGATGCATAAAACTATAAAGGAAAAAGGTAAAGATCATATCCACCCACCAACACCCCTCTCCCTTGGCCAGCCGTCCAGCTCGCGCCGTCCAAGTTAAGCAAAAACAAAAGGGCCGTTGACCCATGTAAGCTCTCCTTCCCCTGATCGACCATTCCATATCGGTCCCTCCCGTGATATCCATTTGCACCAATGACCGTTTTGTAAGATCGCAGGAACGGACTGTAAGAGATATTGATTAAGATGAAAAATGCCGCCGGCCCAAGAGAAATGCTGACCCGATTGAGATGCAACACAAACCCACAACGATGTATCTTCGACCGGATCCAACAGACTGCCTCCTTTATACAAACGATCAAGACCGGTTGAAGAGGGTCGGATGATAGCGGGACGAAATAGGTGGAACGAACGCTGACAACCGGCTTGTTGATCGAAAATGCGCCTGGATATCCTGCCCACGATACCCATGCAAATCACACTAGCAGTCCATCGGAAAAGGAAAAGAAAGTGGAGACAAAACTATGTAGCCTGGGACAAAAAAAAGCAAGAGGAGAAAAATACAGCAAAAAAGTGAGATTGAAACAGTAACAAGAGAAACTTAAGAAACCAACTCCACGATTAGGCCACCGTAAAGCAAGCTTCAAGCACACACGCACACATGGGAGGGAAAAAGAATTGGAAACTCATTATACCCATCCATCAGCTCCTTGCAAACCAATTTAAAGTTCTCAGAGTAGTCACAAGTTTTTTTTATAGTTTTTTTCAAGGAACCTGACGGTATCAGAGTCTAACTCAATACCACTGCTGTCCACCGGAACCACTAGGCTGGTCTTCGCGCTTGCTGACACGATACCCGCCAGCCGGAGGGGCGAAGCCGGGATTTGTGGCTTGGGCACCCTTAGATGCGGAGCGGAGCCTTTGAAACACCATCAGTCACGAGTGGGGCATACGTCACTTGGACCAACTTACATTCTATCGGACCCACTAAGTCCGCGAGTAGTATCCATAGTCCCAGGAGTGTCAACCCCACGCTCAACAACCTTCCTTCTAGACGCTCCGACGGCGCCAGGCTTACTGGAAGTCTGGGGAGTGGGATGGCCGGCTGTTGCGGCATTTGTGCGGAGCGTTCCCCGCTTGTTCAGGTCCTTGCCATCATCATCCTCGCCTGGACCTTGCGGTCCTCCAGCGGCCTGAGCTATAGCCTGGGCATTTTTTTGCTGCTAAAGAGTCAACATGGGAAAAGTTCCCCAAAATCAATTAACCAAAGTCCCTTTCCAATGAAACAGGGGGATCACTAGAACTTCCAATAGGATTAGTGAATGGGCAAGCTTACGTATTTATAGACTGTCCAGTCAAAAACATAGTCGTATTGAAATCCCTCTCTGACAAAAAGATCCCTAAAGATCTTGCGGAGGTAAGAGTAGTCGGGCTTGTCGTCAAACCTCAAAGAGCGGGTGTAGTTGAGGTATATCGCGAACTCGTTGGGGAACCCACGGCAAAGAACTTCGGTCGGGGTAGTCATTTTCTTCTCCATGATTCTATCGTACTTCTGCTTCTTAGTTGCAGCCTTCAGGCCTTGCCAAGGCAAAGAACCACGGCAGAAGTACAGCATCACGTAGCCTAATGACTCCATATCATCACGGCGGGATTGCTCTAAATCGGTAATCAGTCTCTGTTCTCTAATGGATGAACGTTGCAGTTAACTCACCAACACCCAAATGAGTATTGATCGAGGCGTATCTTGCGGTACCGGTCAAATTTTTGTTTTCTCTGTATGGAATGTGAAAGTGTGTTTTTGGGTCGCGATATTTTTTTGCGAGCCCGAAATCAATCACATTAACCTGATTGCCACGCTTGCCAATACCCATGAGAAAGTTATCAGGTTTGATATCCCTGTGGATGAAAGACTTGGCGTGGATATATTCGATACGCGAGATCTCGAAGTATGTCAGTAACCGAAATAAAGGCATAGATCTGATGGGATAAACTTACCAGCTGATCTGCGAGAAGCAAGACCGTCTTCAACGAGAACTTTCTATTGCAAAAATTGAATAGGTCTTCCAAACTGGGTCCGAGGAGGTCGAGAACCATGGCATTGTAGTCACATTCGGTTCCGAACCAACGAACAAATGGGATACCGACACCTCCAGCCAACGACTTGTAAACCCTAGCCTCGTATTCGAGCTGCGGATGTTTGGCCTTGACCGACTCAAGTTTTATAGCGATTTCCTCACCAGAAATGATGTTGGTGCCTAAGACGCGAACCTCGTCAGCCTCAAAAAAAGAAAGAAATAACGGATTTTCTTGAAGAAAGATCGAAGAAACTTACCCAAGTAAATATCGCCAAAACTTCCGCTACCAATCTTACGACCGATACGATATTTGTTCCCGACCCGTAAATCCTATAGTCAAACACATTAAGGTTAGTAATCTTTGAATTTGCATCGGTCGCTATGCTGTCCTGAACGCTTCATCCATCGTCTTGTTTATTTAAGGTAGGGAATAAATAAAAAGGTTGGAGTTCTGTAGGGAAGAGCAAAGGATTAACCGAGCTGAGATCAAGAGGAAAGCTTACCATGGTCGTCATGTCGAATTATTTTCTTTGCTGTAATGCCTACACGATCCTGTAATCGTGGTGTGTGTTGGTCTAGAAATCGGGTGTCACGTCAGAAGGCGGGTTCTGTCTCCAAAGAAAAAAGGAGAAGATGATGAAAAATTAAGTGGGGAGAAAGAGAAGGTGGTAGGATAAAGGGTGAGGGGGAAGTAAGGGGAAAAAAGAAAGGGCTCGCACGAGGTCTAAGGTTAAGAGCTGATATGACAGCCTCGTACTATTGAAGGTGCTTGAGGTGGTAGAGGTCGAAGAGGAAGAGAGACTGGAGGTGATGAATGTGTGTTAGTCAGAGGGCTTTCTTTCGGTTGCTTCGTTCCTTTGCACTTCGCACACCACCTCCTTTCTCCTCAGCCGAGCCAAGCCAAGAATAGGCAACGGGTCTCCGGCCAGAATTTGAGGGAAACTCCAAGTGGAAGGGCGAGGGGCGGAAAGGATTATGTGAAATAGCTGACGGGTGATCAGCTTCAAAAAAAAAAAGACGTACTTTGTTGCGGTTGAAGGTTGGCTGTCGGTTGGGAAGGTAATTAGACGAGAAAGACACCCGACCGACGGAGAACAAGACTTTAGGAAACCGGATGAGGCGGGTACAACGACAAAACTGGTGCCTGTCTCACAGTAAAGAGAGGATTAAGTTGTGGCGTGAGAGCGGAAAAAGAAGTCGAAACAATAGAGAGAGGGAGATAAAAGTGAGAAGAGAAGAGCGAGCAAGCAGCAAGCAGGTGGGGGGTTCTTCTCCGGGTCAGGTGTTGTGTGGCAAGAGAGGAGAGAAAGGAGGTATTTCGATAGAGGAGAAAGAAGACGGCGGGCCAAGTCTAGCGGGTAACAGGGCAAATCAACTGGGGCAAAGTTCTTGTCAGGTTGAAAGGGGGGGGGAGGAAAATTCAACCCCGATACGGTGCTGGCCAAGAAGGGGGTTTCCTGGGTGCGCACGTCTTTCCCTCTCCCTCTCTCTCTGTGCAGCCAAAGAGAACTGTTGGAAACCTCAATGTTGGTTATTTTTGGCCTTCGCGGCTGATTGATCGGGACTGGATTGTGGCGGCTTAAGGCGTGAATTATCGATTGCGAAAAGGTCGTCAGTGCTGGAATCCCTCAAAGAGTTCTTCTTCCCTCGAACCTAATTTTCCACAGCTCACTTTCCCAACGAACTTTCGCTCTCTCAGTTGGAGAACCAATCTAGGCCCCTACCGTGGTTTTATTTTCATTTTTTACAAGGCCGAATGCCCAGGAAAACGATGATACCAGAGGACGATGCGGCTTTTACAGTACGCTTCATGACTCGAGGAATTCCGTTCCTTCGCAATCCTAGTAAAACAGCAATAGCTACAAAATACATGTATAAGGAAACAATTCCCTTGCTCTCTCACCCACACTTTTGTAAGCACAGTATTGTACTCTGGTAGCACAGAGACCTTTTGGGTATCGAAGACAGAGTGTCCATTACATCCTTTTCTCCTTCCGCCGGTGTCGACCCCTGTCAGAATAAATTTACTACACATCATCACTCCCCCCTGACACTTCTGTATCGATTCTATATATTTCCCCAATTCTTTTGATTCACCTCCCTGATGGCCCCGACTTCCCCAATTATATCATCACGGCCAATCTCTCTCGTCTACTCCAGAACTTTGTACCAGCACTGTGTATTGGGCTACCTACATTATCAATCTTCAACAGGCGGGGGAAAAAATAAAATAAAATAAAATCCTTCCTCCTGAAAGAACAAACATATGGCAGGTTCGCTCCTCTCATTCGGAGTAGAACAGCTCACCTCGCATCAGGGCCTAGTAACCGTAAGTATCCAACTGCCTGCCACGACTTCCTCCGGCCTAACAACAAAACATCATGAAACCCGTAAACCCCGACCAGCCAACCAGATTGCGAAACAGAATGGGTAATTCCCCTGCCGATGATATTCCCGGGCTTCATCCATTCCAGTCCACTGAGAAGTCTTCTCCTCCCATCTTTCTAATATTGCGGCACCTTCTAGATCCTTTCCCTTCCCTTCCCTTCCTTTTCTTCTTCCCTTTTCTGTCAGCTCGGTCGAGTCAGGTCCACCGACCGCCAGCCACCCCCGTCAAACCCTCACAAATCTGAATAAATGCTGGCATCCTCTAACCTAGTCTAGCTAAGCTCAGATTTATTGACCGAACTCTAAAAGCTGATTGGTTTGGCGTGGGTGCCTCTACGAGCAGATACTAGTATTGTGCTTGTACGGCGGGTCACTGTGACAAGGATACAAAATACAAAGGTCAACATCTCGTGCTACAGATCACCCAAAGGTAACGACATTCTGGGAGATAGAAAACACTCCAATACGCAAGACTGGTTACTCCGCCAACGGGGTTCGTTATCCCGAGAAGTTAGCGGCGAGGTGGCGATAAGGCTGACTACCGTACTCGAGTAGAGGGATACACTTTCTTGATGTTGACATCGCCCATTTTCTCCCGGTACCTCCCCCGCTGTTTGTACCACACACACAACACGGGTCCTTATTAAGTTCCTCATGCCTCCACCCCTACCGATGCATGCACTTGTAGATAGTAGTACCGTACTGCCCATAATTCAAATGGCGCACATCTCATTAGTTCGTTATCCTCACTAGCGCCCAATATCAGTTCCGAGTGCGCCTTCAGTCTAGTTGCCAGGCGTCGGGTGGGTGCCGGTAGTCAAGATAGCATATTGAGCTAATAGTGTCGTAGTAACATTGCCTTAGGCAGCGTAGAGGTTAAGGCATCAAGCCACAGTCGTGATCGCGACCACACTCTTAAAACACTCTATGGGTGCTACCGTAGGCTCTCCATCGGGCAGTGGCACCTTAGGATATCATACCTCATCCGCGAGTGCCCTGGTGAGCGGAGTCCCGTGGTCAGCGGCATCAGTGCAAAGGGAAGGGCCCACATCTCCTCCGCCGTACCGAAAGCGTTCTGTTATCACTTCTCACTGATGGATACTGAGCTGAGAAGAAACGAAGCTAAGCATTACTATCTGCGGGCTTAGACTATCGCCCGTGGGCTATTGAGAGAAAAAAGAGAGAGAGAAATGAAGAAAGAAAGAAAGAAAGCCAAACAACCACCCCCCAGGACGAGACCCGGATAAGTTGCGGTACCGGTACTCAAGTAGTCACTGTGATAGCACCAGACAGCGATATCGTATGCGCGCGGTTCTCGCATGATCAGTTGGTGTTTTTTCTTCTTCCAATCCTTCTGTTTTCCTATCGGTCGATCCACGGACCACCTCCGACTTCCCGCACGGGTCTTTTATGTAAGAGTCCGCCCGGCGGCCTTCCATCAAAATTAATTCGCTAACCCCAAGTTGTGAGATAGATCTTGAGGCCGACCAATGTGCAACAGCCGCGTGACACCCAAAGTCTTGGGGGCTTGCCATGGCTCCAGGTCCCAAGGTTGGGTCGGTCCAAGTCAGCCATGTATCCGCGGCGATGCACAAAGTTGTTGGATCTGATTTTTCCCTCTCCGCCACCACAAAATGAAATAATTATGGCCGAAAAGGAACTATCCATCCGTCACGCAGCCGGCCGAAAGGGTTGAGTTAACCAGCCGCCATTCTAGAAGCCACGTTCACACCGAGAACCCTTGACTCAACCCACGGCATAATACACTGTCATATACGGTGGTAAGCTTTCCTCAGGCTTGGTACCGGTTCGGCGCTCTAGCGTAAGCATGCATTAAGCCTGATGGCCGGTGTTTTTCCCATTCCTTTCTGCTTTCTTCCTTGGCAGTGGGCCGAGGGTGGGTGACGTAACAATCTAGATTCGGTTAATCTTGTTTTTATTCTGTTCATGACTATCGCCTTTCTTGCAGCTCTTGTTTGTTTCAGCCACACTCCTCCGGATTATCGTTCTTCCACACCCCTGTGCCACCGCCACTGCCACCTAACCAACCTGACCCGGCTCCAAACCGGCAAAAACAGATGCAATGAGCGACAGAGCTCCTTGCTGTATTCCCGCAATGGGATGCGCCTCTCCGTGGGGGAGTGTCGATCCTGCTCCCGGATTCCCTGGGGCAGGAATGCTTGCCCGCCAGCCGACTGGAACGGAGATACGGGGAACCACTCTCCTACCACTCTCCTACTACTTGTAGTCTCTATGGTACCGTATGATCTGGCAAAAGTCGCATTGGAGCTAAACTTGGGGCGAGCTAAAGTGAAACTAATGTATTTGGGCTAATTAGAGGCTGCGAAGAACCCTAATTAGTCATAGTTTAAATATGTAGCGAGAGGCGATTGGGTAGGTTTAAAAAAAATCCTTACTATGATAGCATCACTCCGACTTTTGCTAGATTACACGGTACCCGCCAGTTGTGGTGAGGTATGTTGGCTAGAAATGCGGCTTAGAAGTCACCAGTGTTGAAACATACTTCTGGCACTTCAGTGCTGTGGCGTCACTCGTACTGTTGCTTTTCCCCCTTGCATCAAACCTTACCGCACATTTAGATCTGCGGCAGTATTGAAGACACCTCCTTGCATTTCTCTCATTTCTCTTTTTCTTGTTATTAGACAACTTTCGGCAGATCCCTGTTTTTCAGTTTGAATTTCGAGTTCGAAAAATGATAGACACGTCTAGCGACGTTTCCGAAATTGAGTATCATAATGCTATTCCATAAATATATTAGTTCAGTACCAAGATGGATGTGATCCTCAAGAAATCATAGCATAGCAGCCAGCATACCCGATCTGGTGTCAAACTTCTAAGCTAACTCAATTTACAGCTAGTGTCATCTGGGCACTTGTCCGGGTATCCTCGCAGTTGTGCCAATCATTTTTCGAAAACTCGAATTCGAACTCAAAACAGGGATCTGGCCAAAGTGTCTATTGTCATTGTTCGCTCGACCTAATTATTCGTCTCGCTCCCTCCCAAATAGTAGATAGTGAGGGGTTTTCGCCCTTCCCTTTGAGATAACGTTTTCCGACGGGGAAAGCTGGCCACCTGCAACCACCGAGAATCCCGGCTTACAGCAAAAACCAATTCCTCAAATAACTACCCCACAACCAAGTGGAAAGAGGTGAAAAAAAGAAATAGGTGAAGCTTCAATGAGCCTCAAATAATTCATCCATGATAAAAGGAATTCTAAAATGCTTGTTTCTGGATGTACCAGGTCATGTTTAGGTAGTACATTTCGGGAGATTACAGATCTACCATTTCTTGACAACCTCACTACCTTAAGAGCCGAATATCTGATAGGCTGTCCTCTTGTATATTGCCAATCTGTATTTTAAGTAGTAAAGTTGTAGATTTAGTAGGTCAGTCTCAGGAGTAGATTTTGTTCTGTTTTATACTTTACCGGTAAGGGAGCTTATTTCTGGACCATTTACTACTGTACCTAACTCCTACCATAGTTCAAGTGACCCTTGGAGACTTAGAGTATGAAGCCTTCCTCTCTTACAAGACAATTCCTCGATCTCAAAAGAATCGGTCATGGATACCACCGAAATAGAGCCGGTCTTAGCACTAGATTTTGTATGGGGCGATCAAGTAGGAGTAATAACCTGCTCTTGGTACTAGACTCCAATTATTTAGTGACAGGTATAATTTTTAAGGGCTTGTTACCTGATGTTGTGTTCTTTATTAGTTTTTCAATCCTATCTCCCTCTAAAAGACATAGTTACTGAGATATAGCCTGGTCAAATTTGGTATTTTGTGTGTAAATGGTGGCCAACTTCCTGGTCGCAAACGTTAAACTAGAGTGTTCCATTTTCTCAAGCAATCAATCACTTCTTCATATCTCGTATCATCGTTCCATTCAATAATTTCACAACAACTAGCGCCAGGGGCGGTGACGAGTGATGGATGGTGAAGAATCTCCGGGTGAGGCAGTGGCTGGCTGGGTAGAGAGATATTCGAGCGGGCGGCTGCGTCTGATTATCAAAGATGTGAAGGGGGTGGGCACTCGTATGCTCGTGGTAGGTTAATGATCGCTAACTTATCGCATGGTGCCAATATCTGCCCTTTCTACTCGGATCTGCAGTGAAACCTCCGATATTTCCCACCTCCAAGACTTCCACCCCTCTAGCAATTCCAGTGTTTGTAGAGCCACGACATTTGACATATGGGAAATACCTCTGAAAATTCTATACCTCTTATAGTTTCTAATTCTAGGACATTCCACGGACCTTAATTCTAGCAAAAGTAGTCTTTTATCATACTTCATAGTGGAAAATAGTCTTTAGTTATTTCTGCCTTGGCCGCACTCTCTTATTTGAATTTATATTCTCTATTTAGTTCTTTGTACATCATATCCGGGTTCTACGCAAAACCGCCCCCCCTTTTTGCCATCACGAGATATCACTCGAAAACTAGTAATGTCTGGCCGTCCTGTCGGAAGACCCCTCTGCTCTTTCCACCCCCCCTTTATTTCCAGCCTTGTTCTACTCCCTACCTGCTGGAATTATCGGAGGTTTCACTATACTGGTATAGTAGGTGGTATGCGATGGCAGCTAGGCTTTCAAGCGTCACCCCATTACTAGCACCAGGTGTTCGGATGTCCTATCGTACCTTGGCAGGCACTCTAGCGGATCGCGAGCTGAGAATCCATTAGCTGTTACACTAAAGTGCCTGGCGGTCTGATGGCGAGTTTGATAAGGTATACTAAATACAGTAAGGATTTGCATTCAAAAGAAGAGAAAAAAAAGACACGACGGCACCTTCATAAAAAGGCGGAAACACAAGAAGGAGGAGTAAATATCAGGGCCTCTTTTATTGCCAGTTCCCTAGCCATCTTTTCTCTCTTCTTTTTCTGTTTTTCTTCTCCTGGATTTTGGAACTTTGAATTTCTCGCTTTCCTCAGCAGTTTTGTTTTCTTATAAGTGAGAATCCTTTACTATATTTAGTATATTATCATATCGAAATCACCACCAGACCGCCCTCGCCATCGGACTGTCAGGCACTTTTAACCTTGATGATTTACTTTTTTACCCACCGAATACCCCTGTTCGTCGCCCGCCCAGTTTCGTTGTTGGTACAGTGATGGACTGTGCCACAGTCCAGCTAAAAACCCCACTATTCAGCCCAGGGTTGAAAAAACGGTTTTCAAGTGCCAAGTGTCTAGCTGATCGGCCACTTTTGTATGGGAAAATGGCGTTTTTTTCACATATTCTACAGCATAGCTAGCGCCTGGCATAGTGAGCCATCTGCAAGTTTAGGCAATGTAACTGGCTGAACCCGAGCCCGAATTGAAGTAGTTGCTAGTACTTGGGTGGATGGCTCACTATGACGGGCGTGCCCGCTATGGTGTGGAATACTTTAACAAAGTTCTTCAATTTGAAAAACCTGAAGAAATGTTTTTCAACACCGGGGCTGAATGCCTCTATTTGGGGCTTGATGTGCTATGTACAGTACTGTACTTGTCTCTTATGTGGATATGGATGTCCGTTCGAAGACTCCAACAAGCTTTATTTTTTGTTTACATAACCACATTGTTTGTAGAGTACAGTTGGTTTTCAATAGCTACACCTTTTTTTCGCGGAAGATCGGACTCTTGAATAGGGTTTCCCGAAAGATCACAGCTCCCTCTCGGTATTGGAATCTTGTTGGTTGTGATCGGCTTTGTTAACTCGGGTGTGTTTATTGAAACGTTTGGTATTTTAGAAGAGAACCCACACCCAGCTGGAGCGTGAAGATGCCATTGGGCCGCTCACTGCTATCCCCCTCAGACGGTTGATTTCTCTCTCTTACACGCGGAGGCATCAGTCTGCAAGAGGCTTCCACCACCAGATGTTGGAGTTACTCGAGCACGAAGGACCTCATATCCCAGATTGGCGAATGTGTAAGGGTGAGTGGGAAATCTGGGCAAATGGATTTCAGGAGGAGGGGGCGGAGGAGCTGCGTGGGAATGATAGAACTATGATGATACCGTGCTCAGAGCGTTGGAATTCCTTTACAGAGAGTGTAGCAGCGACAGGCCAAAGCTAGCTATAACTTAGACCGGGAGAGCATTTATTTCGAGGAGGGGGACTTAGTGGCCGCCGAGGTCATTTGCTGTAGTGGTGTGTGTGTTCATGGCATTCTGGCAGGTCGACTTCCGGCTCATCTTGTACTGTATTAGACTACATTTTGACTCTCTCTAGTTTCTTACAGGGTACCATACCTGACAAATGCCCAGAAGACAAATCCCATGCCGACAACTGAAGCAGTGCCTTACCATCATGAGAATGCTACTCAACACTCAATACAAAGATCTCGCCGTCGTTTTTCGACACAATCTATCATACCTAGCACTACACTCAGCCCCCCCCCAGTCCAAAAGTAGACTGTCCATTTGCTAGGAGACCGACCACCAAAAAGAATTGGCTTGAGAGACCCCCACACCCCCCTCTTATTATAGAAGAAAATTCATTCTTCTAAGGCCTCCATAATGGGGTTTTTTGTTTTAACAGTGATCAAATCTTGGAATAGTTTAAGTTTTGCTAATTTGCTATTGTATTATTAAGTCTCAGGGTTTTATTAACCGTCTTCATGGCGATCCCGATTGCTGTAGCAAGTAGCCCTAATTATTGGTTGGACTCGTTGGAGGAGGGGCTGTGATATAAGCAAACTACGATAACCACGCCGAGGAGAATCCACATCGCATCGTACTGCACTCTCCATGCTCTCTTGTGAGGAGGCGGGCGGGCGCCATGAATTATGCTATCTATATATCAGAGCGCGGGGTGAGGAGGAGGAGGATAGATGGATGGGTGGGGGAATGTGCGGTATGGGGATAATAATAATACTGTATTACACCGCAGCAAGTCAATTGTTGTTCACTCTACCGTAGCTAAGGTATGCATCATATCGTGGAAATAAAGAGGGAAAAAAAAGAAAAGAAGAGAGTCGGTACAGGTGGTAAGGGCACTATCCGGTGTGATTTTTACCGACCAAGGAGCTCTACAAAGCTGCAGGCGCACCGGGGGGAGAGTCACGGAGGAAGACGAGGAGGAGCAAAATCGGATATGGGGTTTTGCGCAGGGTGCACAGAGGGTTCCGACAGGCCTCCGGTATTGGGGTTATCGATACATGAACCGATCATGCACCAAATCGATTCGGTTAAAGGATATGTTGGGGGGGGTGGCGATTTTTGTGGCCTCTTGTTCCAGAGGGAGAGATGGCAGCTGGGAGCGTAAGGTTTTTGGTCATCACTCGGCCTACGAATTGACCTTGGAGTTGGTGCAAGGGGAGCGTTTTAGGCGCATATTCTTTCTAGAAGAGGACTGTAAAACAATAAGCGCTGAATGATAGGAGCAGGATCAGTTCCCCATGGCAGATATTCTTGTGGGGCTGGGAGGAGGTAAATTGCTCTAGTATTGGAGTGGATTGTTGCTCGGGTGTAGGGACAAGCGTAGATTGTGATATAATTCCGTCAGATAAGATTTTGGGTTGTTGAAGCACGGGTACTATGAAGAACTAGTAGTATAATCCTCTCTGGTGCCTGAAATGCTTGAGTATATACAGAGTATGATACCCCCCTCACTCTGACCTCCCTCCATCCTCTCCCTGCTCTCCTTGCTCAGTACTTATGCTTCTACCTTCAAGTTAAACCTCAGACAATCCCATGTTGAATCCTAAAATTAATTCTGTCTTAATCCTTGGTTTCTGGCCTTTCAATTTTCACATTCCCCTTCAATCTATGGAGTTTCCTTGGTATGTTCACATGTGACACTGATTGCAAATTGTGATGCGATTATGTTGTTGAATTATTGGCATCTAAATTGAGGAGAGCAGGAACCTATTATAATAGGAGGTGGCTATAGTGGTAACTCGTGAAGTGCCAACTAGCATAGTTAATATGATGTGAATTCCTATTGATCACATGGTGCCAGATTATTAAGACAGGTCAAACGCAGAATTGAATCACCTGCAGTGGCTTTTAAACTGGGGTCATCTTTTATCGGGTTAAAAACCAAAGGCTGTCACAAATCATGAATAGGACAGGCTGATTTCACATAACTAATACTTATTAGTTATAGGTATGTTATGTTTTACGCTATGATGTCATTTGACTTGTAGTATTTCACATGAGTAAGCAATAGCGTACTAGCTTTATGTTATGATGGATTGATAGTTGTAATAACTTAAAATTATGAGTCAGATTTATTGTAATAACTTTAGTACAGACTCACATTATGGGTTATAGGTTTTGTGCATATGATCCATTTGGGCAGAGGCTAGTCACTTGGTTTATGGGTTTTGATTGGTTAAGGAATGTTGGGCAGTTGACACATGAGAGTCAGATGATGGATTTCAAACTATGACTCAATATGAGTCATAAAGGTTGCTTTACATAAGCTGATAAGTCACCAGGGAAAATGGCCATAAGAAGATGTCTATATAAGAAGTGGCTCTCAGTCAAGGAGATACGATCTTCACGCAATCATCTAAGTACTTTTCTATGGTAGAAGTTGCACTTCCATTATGATTATTCTTTTTCTCTTTACATACACGACTTCTCTACAAAAACCTAACGGTCAAACCATGATCTTCTACCTGTGGGAGTAACAAAAGTATAACCCAGAAATGATTGTAATTGTTTCAGAATACAGGTTTTAGACATAGAACTATTGAGATAGTTCTTGTTCAATAAGAGCAAGCCAGTCTCCTAGTATTGGAAGAGACAGTACTCCAATCTCATGAGATTCATGGAACAGATCATGGATTTTATCAGAGACCTGAAATTGAGGAAGTCAACTCAGCTATGGGAAATGTCTGAAGGTGATGTTAACTTTCAAAATATTTCAGAAAAAGAAGTAGAGAATTGGATTACTGATAATGGAGAACTGGTTGAACACAATGAAATCTAATACAAGTAGAACTTTCTCTCAGAATAATTGATTATTGAATGTATAACTATACTAACTCATGATTCACTATAGGGGTTTTCTACACAAAGTATATTTGGAAGCCTGGGGTAAATGTAGAGCAGTTGAATGCTTAAGGGTTGATAATTGTCCATTCAGGAACCTGAATGTAATACCAGCAGATAAAGTATTTGTGGAATTTGACAAATAGTATTGAGCCTTTATGGGCTTCAAAGAAGACAGGAATAGCTGATCTGAAAGATTGTCTAATGGCTACATGCAATTACATAGTGTGGACTTTCCAGTGATTGTTAGAGATGGGAGCTGGTCAAAAACCCGGAAGGAATTAAAGGAAGATGTCAGACTCATGCTTCTGAATACTGGAAGGGAAGGAAAAATTGGAATTGTGATGTGTTTTACAGAAACTTATATAACAAGTGGGATGCCAGCGGGTTTTGAAAGTGAGGTGTCTAAGGGTGAGAGTAGGATTGACAGAAGGCAAACAGAGGAGAGAATACTTATACAAAGTATAGAGGAATTGACAAAGGGTTATGATTTAGCCAACAAGTTAAGTGATTGCAATAGGCAAGATAAGGTGTGAATACTGTTAATTGAAGAGTTACAAGAAGCACTACATGTTTGTACCTTGGGGAACTCAAATTTACTTATGATGAGTAGGGTAAATTCCCTTTACTTTGTCTAAGTACTCTTGGTTTGAAAATAACTAATTAATTAACAATAATAGATATATGGGGAAAATGTTTATTAAGGTGAACGGATTTCAGAGAAAGGGTACCTTTATTTTAGGGTAAAGGTAGAAAAGATCGGCTGGACAACTGCCAGTAGGGCAACATATGGGAATGTTAATTCTGTTATCCTACAACATTGAGAGAATGGAGTTGCCACTCATAAAATTGCCATTATTGGGCCTTCTGGTAAAATCATTAGAAATAGTGGCAACTTGAGAGGCTGTGTATTAACCAATGATGGGGGAAAAAAATAAAGCCTCAGGGTTACTAATTAGAAAGATCCTGAAGGAAAATAGTGTCTTTGTCACTCCATAGCATTTGATTTTGCAGATGATAGAGATTATGAGTAGGCATAGATTGGGCTATGTATAGGTTGTTTAAACTTGTTTTAGCCAGTCAGGATGGAGCGTGAGGAATGTCTGATAGCAATCATTCTATACACTAATTCTAATTCTCTTTAACACATCTCTGGTGTTCATAGTGGCTTGACTTCAAATTTTGTAAAAACTAGTATGATATAACTAACACATTCTAGCAGAGCTTTTAATCAATCTTCAAATTATCACAAGTGTGCCATACTGATATGGAACTTTAATATGAGTGCAGTTCAGCGAAAAAGGGGAAACTTGCTTCTTTGGTATTTTGAGTGAGAGGCCATTTTAGTTTACATAGCAACCTACCTAGTTTTAAGTAAAAGAGAAAAATGGTTTTTTACAAAAAAAGTGAAATAACTCAACCAGGTATCAAGTAAACACTTGAGAAATAAAAGGTGAGTAATTGCTATAGTTGAATCATTGATTTGATGTAAAAAGTTTTTGTTTTTATCAAAGTAGGAAATAATGAGAAATATTATATGTAAAAATATATTAAATAATAAATGTATCATAATGAGCAAGAGAGAGAAGTTGAATCAATTTATAACTCTGATAAATCTATGATTACATGGATTTTGTTTCATAAGATATTTTTAAAAAAGGAATACTGTGTCCGTAAAATGTCTCTGATTTCTGAATATCTCAACAAATATTTCAATAACTTTATATTCTACACTTGAAAATATTTCAAAATTTGGTTACTTATACATCTGGCTACAGGCTATCTTTCTCTGTAAAAATATATTTTAAGGCAAATTTTTAAAATTGTTATTAAAGATAGAATGTTGCTCAAATTTATACGTTAAATATATTTTAAGAAGCATAGAGATGTTATGGGGTAACTAACACGGTAGGATTCCGGGTTAACTAGGCCGGAGATATTCTTGACAACGGTTTATAGGTCAGGAAGGCTCAAGAATAATTGTTCGATAAAGTAATAAAAGAATATCGTAATAACTTATAATATTGTTAAGGTCTCTTCTCCGTTGCTTGATGTTTTTTCTCAACCATCGGGGAGAGCCCTACTATTTATACTAATGTTCACGCTACTTTCACTTCTCTATTAAAGAAGTATCTTTCTAAGGATTCAGTTCGTCAGAACAAAGTGCGAACACTGTTTGACCCTGAATCTTGCCCAGCTTGACTCTGAGAACCTCCCGACTGCTATTTCTTCTGAGGGTGTCCCCACTCCACCAGTAGTCAGTCTTCGATCTCTTCGTCCTGATAGACTATAATGGAATATGCAGTCTAAATGCCTACATACCAATAGTATCATGAGTA
>Ga0307509_10005322_pt1 | contig 17987 bp, 8 predicted proteins | sample 10_EM_MG_FD_202245 | JGI IMG/M metagenome (GOLD analysis project Ga0307509, IMG submission 202245) | Populus trichocarpa ectomycorrhiza microbial communities from riparian zone in the Pacific Northwest, United States - 10_EM | ecosystem: Host-associated > Plants > Roots > Unclassified | place...
ACCGAGCTAACCTGAAAATGGACGAGCTACTGTTCAACATGACCGAAACCTTGCCGGAGAATGATTTTCCGATCTCCACCATCCAAATTGAAGAAAACATCTAGGCACACCTCATATCCAAGAATGAGCATGATCCAACGGTGGATGGGAGATAAATCAGCCGGTGACCAAAACTGCTTTGCAGAATTATTTCCTTTTGTTTTCCAGAAAAGTTCAGATGATGATTTCTGGCAAACGGATTGTGTTCCTTCAAATCCCTCCTATCAGTTAGTAGAGGAGTGTGAGAAGAACAATATTAAAACCTCAGCATGATCCAACGATGGATTCCAGAGATATGGTCACCGGAGTATTATTGATTCCTCCAAATTCTGCACCTCTCTCTCTAGCCGAATTCTCTATTGTCTCTCCCTTTTCTTTTTTTGAATTGGTGGCCTTTTGCTTTTTTAAAGGCACATTTTCTCCTAATTACAATTATGTCTCTCATTTATGTCTTTATGTATTTTATTTTATTTTATTTTTCATGTAAACTATCTGGTTTATTTCTGCTTAAATCGCTAACCTTTACTGAACTCCGATTGGGATGTGATCTTTAACCAAGGTAAGAAAACATATTAATAGACTTCATGCAAAATTGCATCCCGATCCAACGATTGGATTGAGAGCTTTGTTTTCTAATGTAAAATCGATCAGTTCATGACTTTTCATAAACAATCTAGATTTTTCTTGTTCAATCTGCACATAAAATCATATCAATTATTCTTCTAAACCCTTAAGGTCATTTTATTATTTTGGAATATATTCATTTTAGAATTTCCACCTTTATTTATTTATCGGGCTTATTACCGTTTTAAAATAACGTCACTGATTTTAATCGGTGTTTGCACCTTCAGTCCTACCATTTTCATTGCACTATCCTTTATTATAATATATTCTTTATTACCTCATTTATTTCCTAGAAATATTTTGTCATTTTTCTCATTATTTTATCCATCAAAACACGTTATCAGTTTCTATGTCCTTATGAATTTTAAATCAAAATTCATTTTATGGAGGTCATCTCTTTCATTTTATATTATTATTTATCTATTATTTTTAATCTTGGTTTCCATCACTCATTGAAATATTATCACTTTTAATTTTACATTTACATGAGGTATATTTCTGTATATTTAAATTATAAATTTTGAGAGTTATATAATGCTTTGTCAGTTAAAGCTTGAGATATGGATAACCTATGTGTATTGAATTTTTTTACGGTCCATTCTCGTCGTGTAGTTGTTCGTTGGAAGAGATTTTCACTTCTTACTCCATTAGTTTTATAGAATCGGTATGTAATATTTCGTTCTTCTATTTTTCTGTAATAAAAATCGTTACCTAGATATAAAGTTGACAATTTAAACTCTCAATTTAGCTTCCAAATAGCATTTTTTCATTTCAATTTTTCTTTGTTGGACGGGTTCAGTGTAACTTTTTTTCAAGTGTAATTGTATTAAAAAAAAGCGTATATGAGGGGTATATTTCAAGAAGTACATTGTCTTGTTATCTAGATCTAGCTTACCTAAAAAAACAGGGCATAAAAAAAACAAAAACTTAAGAAAACTTAAATAGATCCAAAACCCCTAGTTATAAAACTCGGTCCGGCCCGGCGGGTCGACCCGATGGCTGGACCAATCTGGGTTTAATAAAAGACAGGTCGGGGCAACAGCCCGACAAAACCCGGTCGACCCGGCGGGTCAACCCATGACCCGGGCGAACTCGGACGAGACCCGATGTTTTTTTTTTTTTTAATGTGGGATTTGAAATCCATTAGTATATATAATATATGTTTTTAAGAAAAAAGCTATGTTTTTTCAAGGTGGGATAAAAAACCTTTTGGTTTAAATACTTTAACTTAAATGTGGTATTTGAAATTCATTAGTATATATAATCTATGTTTTTTTAAAAAAAGCTATGTTTTTTCAATGTGAGATAAAAAAAACCTTTTGGTTTAAATACTTTAACTTAAAGAGATAACATGGTATCTTTTCAATGTGAGATTTGAAACCCTTTCGTATATATATTCTATGTTCCCATGAAAAAAGTTATATTTTTTTCAATGTGGGATAAAAAACTTTTTGATTTAAATACTTTAATTTAAAGGGAGAATATAGTATCTTTTCAATGTGAGATTTGAAGCCCTTTCGTATATATTCTATGTTCCCATGAAAAAAGTTATGTTTTTTCAATGTGGGATTTGAAAACCCATTAGTATATATACTTTATGTTCCCAAGGAAAAGTTATTTTTTCAATATGGGATAAAAAAAATTAGTTTAAATATTTCAACTTAAAAGCTTAACATAGATCTTTTTAATGTGGGATAAAAAAACTTTTTAAAATATTCTTTTAAACTTCATTATTTTACAATATATATAGCTTATATTTACATGAATTTTTTCTTAATTTTTTTATATGAAATATTAAAGTTTTAAATATTTTTTTTTAATTTTTCCGGATTGACCCATGAAACCGGGACCCGGCCCCTTGACCGGGTCAATCCCCGAGCCGGATTTAATAACTATACCAAAACCAAGACTGCATGCAGCTGGTTGACTGGTTTCTAGAAATCTTAGAATCGGTCTGCCAGTTATACAAACAAAAACTTCGAAGGAAAAACCTAAAAACTAATTCACTTGTTTGTAAAAAACTCAGAACCGATGGATTGATTGTACAAAAACAATAAACATATTAAGAGGAGCTCGAAAAACAACAAAGCAAAGGTAACTCGAAAACACCATATGGACATAAGAGGAACCAGAATCGATGTATTATGGTTGGGTTCAACGTAACCATGTTTCTTAATTAGCATTTTCCATAATGTGAAAGAATACATCGATAGTTTTACAAGTTTAAACCATCTCCACCCGACCCGATGATTTATTATGGTCATCAAACTTACCCACCCTACCTGACACGGTGGGTGAATTAAAAATTTGAAAGACTAATAGAACAATCAAAGCAATTGGTTTTAATAAATTCAATTAATTTTAAAAGTTAAAATTGTATTTTTTAAAAAAGAAAGTAGTCATAAGATTTTTAAAGAATAAAAAAACCTACCAAACTAGTCGTTGTAAGATTTTTAATGGTAATGCAATAGAGGTGATTGTATTCTAGAAAAACAGTTTTTTTATTTTATTTTAATTGCAATAGCTATGAATTTCTCCATTATTTAGAGTGTGTTTGGCAGTGTGGTAGCAGTTGTTTTTCAAATAGCTTTTCGTGCTGAAATACATGTCAATGATATTTTTTTATTTTTTAAAAACCATTTTTAACATCAGCACATCAAAACGATTCAAAAAGTACAAACCGCACTCAATTTTAACAAAAAAAAAAATTCAAAATTTAGCAAAACACAGGTTGAAACGCACAGCTAAAGAGTCTCTTAAATTGACAAACATTAGACTTCACTTATTATTATAATCTGCAAATCCTTTATACAGATACGATAAATACATCATATGTTATAATTAATTGAGAGCCCTTTTGATTACGTGGGGGAGGGGTTTTTTTTTTTTTTAAAAATAATTAATTTAAAAGACAAGTAAAATATCAAGAAACTATAGTACTATACACTTGCCTGCTCTTTGACAGACAATGCTCGGTCCCATGTTCTGTAAATTTATAGATCTTCAAACACTCCCAAAATGGCTTCGGCAATTTTAATGAAATTACAGTAACTAACTACACAACTCTCAAATTATCAGAGGTTTTAGAACAAGTGAATCTATAGAGTTTCATCACACAAGTCAATAGGGAATTCATACAAGATTAGTTCAGAAAAACAACTGGTAAAACTGTATTCTGTTGTCCTCATCTCAACCATAACTAGAATTGAATGGCTATAATCTGAAACTGTTCCTAGAACTAAAGAAACCACACTCAGCCCGGATGCCAGGATCGTAAAACCCTGGCACTTTCTGCCAGCTTAGAACCCCAAAACTAAAACAATTCCCATGATAGAAAATGACAGTAATTTATCGATTCCGAAACTTCCTCTTTGGTTGCGGAAACTCGAGAGGGACAGAAAGCGTTACCAAATACTTGTTCTTCTCACGTTCCATCTTGCAACCCAGATTGCGATAATGAGATTTCACAGTAGCAGGATTCATTCTTAGATCATTGCTTACATCTGCCGGAAAAGTCCGGAAATCATCAGCATATAAAGTGAGAACCAAAACATAACTAATGAGAAGATCAATCTTGTCAACTGACAGCCTTCTTGTTTCAGGTTTAAACATCTCAAAAAATTTCTGCCGTATGATGCTCGGAAATTGATGGTTCCTAGCAGAGGCTGCACCATCCATAGAATGCTGATCTTTAAACTTTAAAAGATGAGTGATGTATGAGAAAATACATGAAAGTCTCTTCTTCTCCACCTCATCCTAAAACAGGCACAATATAAGTATCAGTGCCATTGCTGTTCCCAGCCAAGAAATATGAACACAAAAGAACACCTCATGACTGATAACATGAATACTATTTATCTATGAAAATTTAGAAATTTTCAACTACATTTCACCAACCTTGTGTGTAAGCAAGACATCTTGAACAATAAAATGCTGGAAAGGTATGGTTCTTAAGACCAAAGCCAATTGAGGATGTAAAATCAAGAATGTGAAATTATCCAGCTATTTAACTACAATGACAAATCATCAGCTCTCTAGCACACTACTTCCAAAAGGAATATTCCACTACAATCCTATCAAGAGTGTAAAATTTTCCAGCTAATTAGCTATAATGCAATCATCGCTATCTACCATGCTTCTCCCAAAAGGAATATTCCACTACAACCCTAAACACATACAAAATAAAATTTGTGAAATTTGCTAAAATTTCATCTTTTCTTGTTTAACATACATCTAGGAAATGGTATGTTTAAAATGCATCACGAAGAATGTAACCCCCACAATTTGTTCTTGGTGAAATTATGATTGCCTCATACACCATTTCATTAAAGGGAAATTTCAAAAACCAAAAGTTACAATAAATTAGTCAAAAGTGAATTCCCATTAACATGTTAGCAAAAATATTCCATGCACCCTTCAATTACTTTACCTGAATCTCCCGCAATTTCTGGATCCTGTTGCAAACAAAAGTTGGGTAAGCATTGCTTGCTACTTCTCCTCCTACTTGCAAAATCTTATAAATATCTTCAAGGAAATCCCACTCTCCAGTGAGAATAATCCCGTCCAAAGGATAAGCCTCCTGGGGGGTAATGGCAGAAGAATTATAAGGTGGAATATTTCGAGCACTGTGGCCACTGGTACTTTCAAGAGCATCCTTGTTTATTGGGGCATTTTCAATTTTCCTGCCCAGATCCTTCTGAGAAAGAGGATCATCTCCCTTCCTCAGAGCCTGCATTTTTTTATCCTGCAGGGCAACAAAGAATTCAGTGCTGTCCGCAAATGCTTCCAACAGAACCACACACTTTCCAACTAACAAGATGTTCATTCAATTTGAACCAAAGCACGGGTGAAGAAAATCATTTGTTCTACCAAGGAATCTCATTTTGCAGAAACACTCAAGAAATGAATTTAAGGATCTAATTTGGATGTTGTAGCTCCAACTATTCCTTCTCATGAAAAGAATTTGAATCCAAGAAAACTAAGGATCTAACATGAACCTTTTCAGGATAACATAACACTCAAATTGCTAAAAGATGACAAACATTTAGCATGCATTTAGATAAATAATCACAAATCCCATCTATCTTTTTCAAAAGAAAGAAAATGCTTCAAATATTCCAGATGTACAAGTTATATACATATTATAATCAATTGTTTTATGCCGATATGTAACTTAAATGTGCAGAAGTTGTAAATCTTTTAAGCCCTTTTAGGAAAAATCTAAATGAGCAATTTGTTCAAGGATTTTTTTTCACAACCACCGTTTCCTTGCTAGAGCAAAAAAATTGCCGATACAGCATGAGATGCAAGACTCCCACCTTGCCAATCAAATAGCAAAAAAAGCAAGATTTATTGTCTCCTTAGTTACAGATGGTCCAAGACAAATTCTATTTTGTTACACAATCATGATCAATAATGCATGCATTATAATAACAATGAAGAACTAAACACATTCATCACTCACAAGTTGATAAAACAACTGCGAAGACCTTTGAGATACCCAAGGGAAACTCCAATTGAATAGAAATAAGAGGCATTCTTCAACAACTTAAAAAAAGAGTATACCTGGATTATAGATTTCTTTGGTCCATATTGAACATTAAGCTGCCTTATCCTGGCCGCTCTCTGTTCTGCAGTAATCTCACCATTTTCAAAATTTGCATGTTCCTTGTCAGCAGCAAGCGACCCTCGAAGTTTTGGTTCCAATCTAAGTATCTACCATCATTTTTAAAGTCATGTTAGGAGTTTACTATGATGGAAAATTATAGGTGAGCAAGAAAAAATATTAGAGGTTGTTGACTGCTACAGGAAGGTACATATCTAATCTGAAAATGAACTTGATTCCTCAATAATTCACATTTTACAAAAAATATATACCAGTGGCTTGAATTTTACAATAGGCTTCACAATTTTACATGCTTCATTTTCTTAAATTTAACAAGCTGAACTTTGCAGTTCCTGAACTACGAGTTTGAAGAGTGTAGTTGTTATACACAGTCAAGTAAAAAACTTGGAAACAATGTTGCATCCATTCTAATTTACTCGGTGTCTCTTTCAAGCCATGACCATGGACTAAAGTCAATTTGAAAGCTCAAAGTCCGTTGTCAGCAAGAAGCCTGTAGCAACATCAAATTAGTCTACATGAAGAAACTACTGGTCTCGACTTATTGGTATAGTGCCATGGTTCCCTTATGGTACTTAATCTATACAGAAAAAGAACTAATAGACTCCCCCAGAATGATTCTAATAAAGCAATTATACTTGGGTATTTTATGTTTCAGACTTGGACCAGAAATTCAAAAACCTTCATTGTTTCATTTCTTTTGTTTGCGTAGTTCTATAGCTATCAGCAATGAGAAATATGATGAATCATCGGCAACAAATATTCTCCCACAGGGATCTTAAACTTCAGAAAGTAGCTGTACATCCTCCTAAATCGCTTAATTTCCAGATTAAACCATGTTTGTAAGCTCTTCAATATAAATACAACACAACTCAAGATACAATCTTCAAATTTAATATTTCTCTTTAACCTTTGCTTTATAACAATCATAGAATTTCCAACAATACTAACAAAAGAAAACAAAGAATTTACAAAAAATTCCAAGAGATAAGCATAAATAAAACAAACAAGTGTCATAATATCCAAGATTTTACTCGGTTAAATAGATTTCAAACACCTCATAACTTCCAGTCAAACAAGAAAGGGAGGGAAAGTAATATAGTTACAAAAAAAACTCTTAACTATAATAGTCAAACACTCAAAATATCCATTACTTTCCTCTCTTTATCTCCTGATTCTGTAAACAACCATACAGACAACAAAACAATCAAATTATTATCTGAAATAATACCTTATTTCCAGCAATAGGCATAATCTTCAAAGTCTGAGTCGCCTTATCAAGAACCCCAAGCGCATAAGTGCACAACTGGGCTGCCATAGCCTCACCTTTATAGCTATTGCCCACGAACTCAACATTCGATCCATTCGGGCTCACTACCAGCTCTAGCCTCTCAGAAGTTCTCCCTTTCTCATTCTTTTCACCGGAGCTTTTCTCAACCTTGGCCCTCTGCGCATTCCGATAAAGCTTGACACTTGGTGGTGCAGCTAGTGGGAGGATTGGTTCTTGTGCATCGTTGATGTCATTTGTTTTGTGGGGATTATATCCAGACGGGAAATAGCCCACTACAGGTGGGGTTTTGTCAACCTGGTTGTTGACAAGTTCGAGTTTGACATCAAGACGAGGCTGCTCATTGATGGTTGGTTCATTTTGGAGTTGGGCTGCGGCGGCACCGTCATCCCTTTCCTTCTCTCTCTTCCTCTTCTTTTTTGATTTCTTGGTAGCTGTTTGTGGTGTCTCCGAGACTAGTAAATGCGATGAATCCAACTCCAACCCCATGAGAAACCCCAACTAACAAAACAAGAAAAAGATTTTCACTGTTTCTGCATTCAAAACAATAGAACTAATAAAAACCCTAGGTCCTAAGCATTTTCTTTACCTGATTTTTTTTGGTTTTCTCAAGTAATAAAAGGAGCTATAGCTTCACTCGTCTTCTAGCTCTCTTGGCCTCTTGTTTGTCTTCCTTCACTGGAACAAGAACACTGTAGAGACAGAGATATAGTTTGCGGTGGAATGCATAAACCCTAAATATTTGAAGGTGATGATGATTTGTAGATTAAATAAAGTTCTTTCTTTTTTGTCAAACCTGTCCCCAACCTATAGAAACAATCTCGATTAGGTCCCCATTCTAATTTTCATCATGATTTGATCCTCTAAGTATCATTAGATTTTCAATTTATTGATCCTTTCAATAATTTAAGTTTAAAAAACATTAAATGTAGTGTGAAACTCATTCGATTTCTTCTTACATAAAAAATTTTCGGAATTGAATATAAGTTATTGTTTATTTTTGTGTCATAAAATATTATTAAAAAAATTTAATTTTTTTTAGTTTTTTTTTTTAAATTAATATTTTTTTTATTTTTAGATCATTTTAATTTACTAATATTAAAAATAATTTTTAAAAAATAAAAAAATATTATTTTAATATATTTTTAAATAAAAAATAATCACAACCACACTTTTAAATATATATATATATATACACGATGTAATAAAAGGTTTCACATCACGCGAAGAGAGGGGGAACTTAAGGAATTTGATGGGTTTTCTTTTATTATGATAAAAGGAAAATCACATGAGTTTCACTCAATAGTTTTATTAATTTCAATCCATGTGAGGGTTTAATTGAGAATTTATTTATACATTAAGAGCCTAATCGAGAAAAAGAATAGATCAGGGATACAATCTAGATTGCCCTTTATTGAATTTATTTTATTATTTTGATTTTTTTAGTTTTTCATTAATAAAAAAGTCATTATGTTGTCTCTCTCTCTCTCTCTCTCTCTCTCTCTCTCTATTGGAGCTGCAAAATTAAAAATTAAAAAAAAAATATTAGTTTTTTTTATCTTAGCTCTCCCATTATTGGAGATGCCCTAAACCGAGTCTTTTAGGCTTAGCACTCGCTCACTAATCACCCACAGAGAATCGCAGCAGCACCATATTCTCTTGACCTTCATTAAAATGGAGGAATTGCTAACAAATTAAAGCACCCTTCTCTTGTATCTCCTCTGCAAATTTCACTTCTTTGTAGTAAGATTTCTCTCTGTCGATCTCTGTTTTTTTTTCTTTGAAAAAGAAAAGGAAAATAATCTTGCATGTTGGAGTATTTGTATTTGAAATTGATGATAAAGTAATCTTCTTTAACATATGTTTCTCGATGGATGGGTTTTCATTGTTTGTTGATATTAATATTTTCAAGTCTAAGAAAAAGGAAGAGTTTTTTTTTCTTGCCCATTTGTTAGCTTGTTTGTTCGCTTGCATGTCTTGATGCTAAAGTAAACTTTTTCCAACTTACATTTCTTGATGCTAGCAGCTTCTCGACACTTTCTTCGCTGAAATATGGGTTTTCCCCCCATAATTTTCAAGTTCTTGCTGGTTTTGGGGGTCACTGCATGATTGCTTGAACTCAATTTTTTTGGGAGTAATTAATGCTTTTCGTTATATGTTTGGAGGGTTTGGGATTATTTTCGTAGATATTTACTTTGTTGGATGATTTACAGTGTATAGAGAACGGGGTTTATTTGCGTTGCCTCTGTAGTTTATGCTATAATCTTCAAAAACAGTTTGTATCTTCAATTCGTTTTCTAAACGATTAATTTGCTGGGATTTAGTGAAATTCTTTTGTGATGGGACACAATCGGAGTTCATAAAAATTACTACTTGATGTTGGATTTTGATTGGATATTATTTTGAATACTTGGATCGGTTCTTAGATTGAACTTGTTATTAAACTTGTTTATATTCTAGTTTAAGAAATCAGGTGCTTCTATTCTCTTAAATTTTCATGGACGGCACTCTCCCATGCGGTAGTTTCTTGATGGGACCTGGTATTTGTCATTCCTGCCAAATTGCCTTTGTCTCTTACTCATTCACAGAATCCATGATTGCATGAAACTTTTTATGTTTTATGGCTACGTGATGGATCTAGTTGTATTCATGAGATTTGCAAATTTATCACCATTGCATGGATTCTAGAATTTCAAATAATCCTTTCTTTCATCTTTCTTTCCAGAGATAGCTTTGGTAGTTCTATCTATTCATTGTCATAAGGGAGTGCACTTTTCATGCAAACCATTATGTGGCCTCATATGTGTCCAATGATTATCTAGTTTGATGGGAGCCCAATTAAGGAGGGATTTTTGTAACGCTTTGTGCAAATGGATGTCAATGTCAGTTAATGTACAAGGTTTTTGTTACTTGGAAAATTATGTTCATTTTTTACAATTATTTGTGTCTCTTTCATCGATGTTGGTGGCTTCTTAATTCCTAGTTGCTGAATCTTTTTTACCTGAAAAATGCTATTTGTTTTCCTCTAAGTGATGACTTTTGTGTTAGGATGTAACTCGCTTTCATTGGAGGTGGGATCTACTTTTGTCTTCATATGTTACAATTCTTTTAGAATGCTTACATTGAAATAAATATAGGTGCAAGATTACCTGGTTGATTTAATTACTCTCCCTAATTTTCATGTTAGAGACTTTTTGTATTAAATGCATGAGATTCTTTGCTAATATTCAATATCCAGCATGTTACATTGCTTTTAACATCCAGCATATTTCATTTTGTTATGTAGGTCCATCAGAGGACGCGTAGACGGGAGCTGAAACTCCAGTTTTATATTTTATTTCTGGGATAAATGAATGAGGGTACTCTATAGCTCTGCATAGATAATCTGCTCTAAAACACCATATACTCTTTTGGGGCATAACCCAATTTTTCCTTTTGAGAAAAAAAGTAGCCCTTCTGTTAGGCTTACAGCGAGTAATATAGCTAGCCTGTTTTGTTTGGTGATGGCCTGATGCTGTATGAGATAGTTTTTGAATCTACATTTTTTGGTCAATATGCCTGTTCTTAGTTGTTAGTAAGTGTTAGTTAAAAGTTGTTGATATTTGAGAGGTGCAAATCTGTGGCCATAACAGGAGTTTGCTGCTTCTCTATATTATCAGGCAACTAGTTTTTCTTTGCTAAGGGGGATCCTGGACATGGGAGTCGTCATTTTCCATATCATGTTGCGGGCCATTAAGTTGAGCTGGAAAAAAAAATTAGAAACCGTTATTTATTTTTTTATATATAATCATCTATCATGCTTGTCACAAAATTATATGTTCTGAACCACATCTGAATGCATTGTGAACTGCTAAATTTCAGCTTCCTTTTTAGATCATTTAGGCTCATATTGTCTTGCAAAATAGCTCTTTTGGATGGCTTGGAATCAGTAATTCTTTAGCTTGGTGAATGAGTTTGGTTTTTGCAGTTAACTTTTTGAATCAGTGAATGAGAGATTCAAGATGCTTAATGCTTGTTATTATTCTTAAAGCCTTTGGAAAAATTATCTCCTGTAGCAAATTTATCTAGGCAAGTTGCTTGAGGTGTTTAGTTGAACACAGGGTATTCAACTGATGCCATGAACCAGAGAGAAGGTGATTATGTTCCAATTAGAGATGCAGAGAACGTCCAACTGGGAATGTTTGACAAACCCCTTCCTTGCTTTGGTTGTGGAATTGGATGGTTTTCGTGAGTATTGCTTACCTTCCTCTCCCTTTAGTGCTCTCACACATAGACACACCTTTTTACTGCTGCCTCTACTTGGATTTGTGTTCTCACTCTTCTCTCATGGATGCGCCTTTACTCTACAGCCTTTTGCTTGGATTTGTGTTCCCACTGATGTGGTACTTCTCAGCAATTCTCTACTTTGGGAAGTACTATAACAAGGATCCAAGGGAGCGATCTGGCCTTGCTGCCTGTGCAATTGCTGTGAGTGATGAACTTAATTATTAATCTTTTGTTAGCATGGTTTACCGCCCTCTTCTTTGTCATGTCTGCTGATTGAACATCAAATATGATACTTGCTATTATTAAAAAATGCATAGCTTGGAAAAATTCTGAAATCCAGCCTTCTAGCATTGGAATAAAGTTTTGACAGAGCATCCTGGTGCCACTAAGGAGGTGCCTATGGAGGCGCACCATAGCTGGTGCTAGTGGCAGGTCACTTCCTTAATGCTGAAGAAGTTCAGTGGTCAACTTCCCGAAATTGCAAAATACAAAATTACCCCTAACTAAAACAAAAATCACAGAACTGGCCCTGACAGTTAGACCCCAAAAATATGCCCTATTAACTAGTAAAAGAGTCTAGGTGATCTCTAATTAGGTTCGATCCAAATCCACAAGCTTGTAGCGATAGATTTCCCCTTCTATTTGCATCACAAAATGGCATGTAGACTAAATGCAGTGGTATCCACTTAATGATGTGTGTATTCCATATGATTTTTGTTTATGTGTCTTGTGTTTATTTGTTTAGTCTTGGGTGATGTGATAGATTTAGTCTATCTAATAATTTCTCCTAAAAGAGCTACAAACTGAGCTTTCCAGGAATGAAATAGTTATATACAGCACAATGAAAAGCAACTGGGCAGTCTCATTGTAAATTCCTATCATTTGCAAGAGCAGTGTTTTTGATGGGTGACAGTTCAAATCCTTTTTGCCGAGCACATATTTTTCAATCACGTGTATACTGTCCTCTCACCACTGAACTAGACTGTTACTGCAAAACATTTCATGATAGGTATCAATATAGCTGTGTCTGGAGACTGGAGAGTACTTTATCTTGGGAGAGACCAGAAGTTTCAATGTACTTGTGCCAATCCTAATTGGTGCCACCAGAATTATGTAGGGTTATCTATTGCACATGTTTGTGATGAATTGGTGTGTTTATCTATTTTTTTCAGCAAGTAACATGCATGCACTTGTCTGCAGGCTGTAGTGTTCACAATAGCTGCGGTGATCGCTTTACTTGTTTATTTGTTGTGATTCTCGCCTCGACAGATTCATCTTTGCAGCTGCAGTGTATGTTTCAAAAAGATGAGATGAACCTGATTCCAAGTGCTCAAGTTGTAATGGGCCCAGGACCAAGCTATCTGAAATCTCTGCACTCTTGTACATAATACGAAAATGCTGTACAATGATGGGGGGGAACCCAGCTCAATTGTTAGATCCCCCTTTAGTGCAAATCTGTCTATGTATTCTACCTTGTAGGTTTTAGAAAAGGTGACGACATTTCCTCGATGTGTTCCTTAGATTTTGCTGGAAGCCTGAAGCATGACGAGCGCAGAACCACATGCTTGGTCATTCAATTTAAGCAAAATGACTTGAAATATGAAAATTCCCCATGTTTATTCCTTGCATTTCGTAGAAAGCTGCTCGTGATGTTATTCCGGATCTTAAAAAAATGCACGTTTCTTGTTGTTCATGTCAAGTTCATCTGTCTCCTTGATATGTTTGAAGCCCTAAACTCTGCAGTGCATGAATTGGGTCCAAGCTGATGCATCATTCAGCCAGAAGTGCAGGTCTTGTCCACGATTTGGTTAAATGTAGACGTAGAACATCTGCTTCTGGGCTCTTACAACTAGACTCATGGCCCCGTCCTTCTACCTTGTGCATATTTGATGATTTTTATCAAATTTTCCGTCAGAAAATATCTAAAATAAGAAACTGTTTTCTGCAAGTGAGTTATTTTATCGGTTAGATTCTGTATGACTTCTTCATACCTTTTTAATTAATTCATAAAACTAAATAAGTACCCTAATAATAATAATATTAATTATTCAAGACCTTTTTCTATTTCTTCATAGAACTTGTTCTTCTTCTTCTTCTTGCTTAATCAGCTGCTCCTTTTTCTTCATCAATCCCTTTTTTCTATTTCTTCTTATCTTTTTTAAATATATCCATATTTAGTTTTAAAAAAAAGACATATACCCAAATATCCGTATGTGGTAAGTTATTTATTTTCTAAATCCATGGTTATGATAATTACGAGCAATTATCATAATTATAAAATGATTAACTAAATTATAAAAATATAAGATGCTTTTTATGATTATAATATTTTTTAGGATAACAATATGCTTTTTAAGTAGTATTGTTTTATTGGTAATTACCACAATTACAGAATAATTACACTTGAGTTGTTTGAGTTGTTGAATGATAAAAAAAAAAAATACCAATTATTATTTAAAAATTGATAATTAGATTACAATATAATAGCTTCTCATATTTCTAGAAAGTATCACTTTCTCATCCACCCTTGTCTTAACGTGCATTGTTGTTGGATGGTGGGTATGGCTCCTAGATCGAGAGGGGGTTTGAATTTATTTGAAAAAAATCATAAAAAAACATTATTTAAAGAATTTAAGAGTCTTCATCTAATATTATGATTACGAAAAAACTTAATGATCTGTGAGAGTAGGGACTAGTTATGCATAGGGAAGATTTATCATCCTCAATGCACCTTATCTATGGTAAACAGCATTATCTATTTCTCTGATATAAACTAATATATTGTTTTGTTTTTTAATCGTTGGTCTGTCTAAGGTTTTAAAAAAATCCTTCTCGGTAAAGAGGTTTTTATTTGATCAAGTTAAATCATAGTCATTCTAGAGTCAAAAAATTAAAAAAACAAAAATTATCTTCTTATTCAATATTAGAAATACGTCTTAGATATAAGTTCATAATCTCATACAAAAACAAAAAAACAAAATAATTTTGTTTTTGTTTTTAAAATGTTTTCATAGTTTTAATAAACTAGTTATTAAATTCAAAATGCATGAAAAAAGAAAAAAGAAACTATCTTTTCGTGATTTTTAGTATGGTAAATTATGCAAATATGATTTATTTTTTAGAAACTTGGTTGTATGTGCACACAAATAAAAACATATTTCAAATAGGGGATTTTTTTTTTGTATTTTTTCTGAAAGTTTGAAGAAAAGAAGATATATTTAATATCAGATTTGTATCTTATAGTATAAATCTATAGCCCCGATATTAAGTAAAAATATTGCAAAAAACAATACGAAAGACTCACAAATAATTTTAAAATAGTCCTTGAATTTTTTCAGAATTTTTAAAAATTATTTGAGGTTTATTTGGAAAAACAAGAAAAATCCAGCAAGGAAATCTGTTAAAAGTTTGTTAGAATGTATTTGTCAAATAAGCCTAGTAACTAAAAAATACATTTTTTCCTTTGTAAAAGTTTAGTTCAAACAAACACAGCCTTGAGCCTTTGAAAGGCTCAGCCCAATAAAATGAAGTCGGGCTTCATAAAACCATTTTCGGCCTCCTCCGAAGAAAGAAAATATGGGTTGTCTCTCCTAAAATAAACAAAAAACACAGCCTTGAGCCTTTGAAAGGCTCAGCCCAATAACATGAAGTCAGGTCCGAACTTTCATAATAACCTTGGCTTGAATTGAACCGAAGAGAGCGATGTGAACAGTTCTGAAGGTCACAGATAAAAGAGCTTCATAAAATCATTGTCGGCCTCCTCTGAAGAAAGAAAATAAGGGTTGTCTCTCCTAAAATAAACAAAAGCCTTTTTTCCATGGAAAAGAAAAATAACCCAAATTTTTGAAACAAAGCCTGACCCCTAACAAAAACAAATGCTCTTTTTTTGCTCTTGAAAACATAGTTTTAAAACCCGACCCGGTCATCAACCCGGTCCAGTGATCGGGTCACGGGTCAGATGGATTGACCCGGGTCAACCCAAAAAAAAAACACCTATATAAAACACCTAACTAGTTACAAATTTACAATGCAACACTTACATAAATCAAATTTAAATTTTAAACCAACAACATAAATTTAATTCAATATCCAAAACACAAACCAAATATAAATTCTAAAATATTTTAAACAAAACATCCAACAACATAAATTCTAAATCAACAACATATTCACTTTTGTTGAATGAACACATTAAGTTCTTATGTGTCCATGGGAGCAAAATTCGGATCAAATATCGATGGAAATGAGCATTTGATGTCGAACATCAGGAGGACATTTGCGACATTGTTCAACTTCTCCTTTAGCTCCAGTTAAATGTTGCTTAAATCGATTAATGCCACCACCCGCAAATACTTTAACACAATATAAACATACTAATTTAGTTTTTTTACATCCAACACTAAGTTCAGGAGCTTCCCTACAATGACCCCACGCCAAATCTGTTCTTCCTCTACTACCACTTGACATGGAAATTGAAGGTTGAGATGATTGGGCCGTTGAAGGATCACTACTTGGAGTACTACCATCATGTGAAGACATTTTAAGGACCTGTCATAATTTATAAGATTTTGATGCAACCATATTATTCGATAGTTTCACCCATATTTAACTAGTGTTTTGCCTATGTTTTATATATAAAATACCTTGATATTCTTTATTTTATGTTTTGAAGGCACTTTTGGATGAAAGATGCAAAAAAAGAGTAAATTGGAGATAATTGACAGATTTGACCTTCAGTCGATGTTTTGTGCAGAACGTGAGCTCTAGAGGTTGAAATGAAGTGATTCCAATTAAAAAGATAACATCCATACCTTTCTGGAAATCTAAGTCAAGAAAATAAAATAAGGAAGAGCATGGAAATCGCAGCCTTCAAAGTCAAATCTCGCAATCTGCCAATGTTGACCTTCGGCCATTCCAACTTGAATATCTGGAGCTACAGAAGTCCCATTGATGCAAAATCAATTTTTTTGGATTCATGACTCAAATTTCTATAAACGCTCCAACTTTCAGCCAAAAAAGATGTCATATGAGGGAGATATGATTTTTCAAAGATGACATCTAAATTCTGCCAGCAAACAGGCTTCGTGAAGAAATGAGTCCAAATTACGTTCCGAAGCATCTAAACCGATATCCAAGTTTTTATTTCAGCAATTTAGCTCATTTAAGTCAAAGCTTGAAGATTTCATGCAAGGATATTTCTCCTTTTTTAGGAAAATAGTTATTGAAGTACTTAAATGTAAACAGTCTACTTAATGGAGGACTATTTTGTAAAATAGAGACCTAGGGTTTCCTAGGATATAAAAAGAATGAGAGAAGAGAAGGGGGGCAGCCAGCCAAGAAGAGAAAAATTCCCTCTTCCTCTAAGAAACCCTAAATTATGCATTCTTCCTTTTTTTTGATTAATTGTTCAACAAACATGCAAGGCTAAACACTTTTTCTTGGTTGCAAGGACACGGAAAACTTTGGATTTCAAAAACTGTGAGATTTATTTTACCTTTTATTTTCAGTTTATATGATGAATATGTTTGTTCTTCTATGTTTATTTTTCCTATGATTGTTTATTTCAATTACTAGAGCGGACTCTAAGTTATTATTGTAGACAATCTATTGCTAAGTTTGATATCAAAACCGGAGTTGTGGTATATGAACTTGTGAAGCAACTGAGTTTAATAATTATAGCGGATCTACGTTATTAATCTTAGGGAGAACATTCAATCAAATCAAACATAGACTGCGGACAGTTATGTTTTCTTGATTAATCAAGTTATCTAGTTCTTAAGGCTTCCGTTGAATTAAATTACTAGTGCGGACACTGTGGTTGTTTGATGGTTAGGGTTAGTTATACGACGGATCCGTTAATTAACCAATGTTAAGAAGAGATAAATATTCAGAATATAAATTAATGTTTCGTTTCCATGATCAGTTCTGATTTCTATAGGTGGATGTGTGCTTGCAACTAAGGTTTGTTCTCTTGATAATTTTCTGATTTTATTAAATTTTGTTTGATAGTTTTCTGTTTTCTTTTGCTTTAGCCTAGATAACGTCCAAACCCCCCCTAAATTGCATATCATCTAGCATAAAAATCTGACTTGAATCTTCCTCGTGGGATCGACCCCTTGCTTGCTCTATACTATCTTGTGTGTTGTG
>Ga0307509_10005323_pt1 | contig 17987 bp, 16 predicted proteins | sample 10_EM_MG_FD_202245 | JGI IMG/M metagenome (GOLD analysis project Ga0307509, IMG submission 202245) | Populus trichocarpa ectomycorrhiza microbial communities from riparian zone in the Pacific Northwest, United States - 10_EM | ecosystem: Host-associated > Plants > Roots > Unclassified | place...
CATCCTTTGGAGATCATTGCCCGGGAGACGGGCTTTCGCGATCGGCGCCACATGCGCGAGGCGTTTGTCCGGGGCTTCGGCGTGCCGCCCCAGGCCGTGCGTCGTGACGCTCGACAGCCTCGGCCGGGCCGGCCGGTCGACCGCAAGCGAGCGACGCATCCGCAGACAAGCGCGATGACGGCCTCGCGCGGTCGAACCGTGCCAGTCTCTCGATGAGCCGGGCGTCTTGCAGCACCGCCAGCCCGTGCGCGGGCTGGGCCATGGAGCGTTCTGCTCTCCGCACGATGGTGGGTGGCGCTCAGAGCGGCAGCGCGGTCGTGGACTTGATCTGCTCCATCGAGAAGGCCGACGAGACACCGGTGAGTTGTGCCGTGCGGATCAGCTTCTTGTAGAAGGCGTCGTAGCCGTCGATGTCGGTCGTGACCACCTTCAGCAGGTAGTCGACGTCGCCGCTCATGCGGTGAAACTCAAGCACCTCGGGCAGCATCGCCACCGCCGCGGCGAACTTCTTCAGCCACTTCTCGTCGTGCTGGCCGGTGCGCACGCTGACGAACACGGTGACGCCGAGGCCGACTTTCTTGCGGTTGACGATCGCGACGCGCTTCTCGATGAAGCTTTCGTCCTCGAGGCGCTTCACGCGTTTCCAGCACGGCGTGGTGGACAGGCCGATGCGCTCGCTCAACGCCGCGATCGACAGCGCGCCATCCTCCTGCAAGGCGGCGAGGATGGCTTGATCGAACTTGTCGAGTGAGTTCATACCTCTATATGCCTGTTTCAAGAAATATTCATTCTATACATCACATCATCCAAAGTTGAACTTGGCATGTCTTCGTCGCGATCACCGGGCAAACTGCTCACCGAACAAGACCTCTCTTTCTCGTCATGACGACCGACATCTATCTCGACAGCAACGCCACCAACCCCGTGCTCGCGGCAGCGGCAGACGCCGCCCGGCAGGCGATGGAACACGACTTCGGCAACCCCAGCAGCACCCACCAGGCGGGGCTGCGCGCGAAGACCCTGCTCGAGGCAGTGCGGGCAAAGGCCGCGCGCGTGCTCGGTGCCGGCGACGGCCGCCTGATGTTCAACAGCGGCGCGACCGAAGGCATCCACACCGCCGTGCTGTCGGCGCTGGTCGCGCTGCGCGAACGCCGCGCCGGTGGCGAGCGCATCGGCCGCTGGCTGCTGTGCGGCGCGACCGAACACAAGGCCGTGCCGGAGAGCCTCGCGCACTGGAATCGCCTGCTCGGCCTTGACCTCGAGATCCTCGAGTTGCGGGTCGATGGCGACGGCCGGCATGACCTGTCGCGCCTGCGTGCGGTCGCCCCCGAGTGCGCGTTGGTGTGCACGATGGCGGCCAACAACGAGACCGGCGTCATCTCCGATCTCGCCGGCATCGAAGCCGTGCTGGCTGCGGCTGGCAGCCCGGCCTACTGGCTGGTCGACGGCGTGCAGGCGCTCGGCAAGCTGCCGCTGAACCTGGCGGCCACGCGCATCGACTACGCGCCCTTCTCCGGCCACAAGCTCTATGCACCCAAGGGCATCGGCATGCTGTACGTGCGCGCCGGCGCGCCGTTCACGCCCTTGATGGTGGGCGGCGGGCAGGAAGCTGGCTGGCGTTCAGGCACCGAGAACATGGCCGGCATTGCCGCATTGGGTGTGGTGCTCGACGGGCTCGACGACGGCCGCACGCTGCGCGACCCGAATGAGTTAGGCGCCATGCGCGACCAGCTGGCCGGCGCGCTGCGCGCCGCCTTCCCGGGCCTGCAATTCAACACGCCATTCGACAAGGCCTTGCCGACGACGCTGAACTTCTCGGTGCCCGGCCGCGCCAGCGCTGAACTGCTGAAGCTGTTCGACGACGCCGGGGTTCATGTCAGCGCGGGCAGCGCGTGTTCGTCGGGTCTGGCCGCGTCCAGCCATGTGCTGCAGGCGATGCAGCTGCCACGCTGGCGCAGCGCTTCGGCGGTCCGCATGTCCTTCGGCCCGCTCACCGACACGGCCACGCTCACTGCTGCGTGCGACGCGATCGCGCGCTGCGGCGCAGCGCTTGCCACGCAGCCGCTGGTGGCGGATCACGCGATCGCAGATACCGCGGCGCTCGAAGACTTCTTGCACTTGCACCCCGATGCCCTTTTGGTCGACGTGCGCGAAGCCCACGAACACGCCGCGAGCGCTGGCGTGCAGATCGGTGGACGCAGCGCCATCAACGTGCCGATGGCGCAATTGAGCGCACACGCCACCACGTGGCTGCGCGCCCATGGCGTGGCGCCGCTGGTCTTCATCTGCCGCAGCGGCCAGCGTGCACTGCAGGCCGCGGCGTCGATGCGCGAGCAGGGTCACGCGCACGCATGGCACCTCGCAAGCGGTCTGCCAGAGGCTGCTGCTGCACCAGCGTTGGCAGACGTCCAGCTCGGTACGGCTTAGCCAGCCCGCTTGTCCGTGGCGGCCAACGCCAGTGCGAGCTGCGCACCGACTTGCGCGTTGTTCTTCACCAGCGCAATGTTCGTCGTCAGGCTGCGGCCTTCGGTCAGCGCCTTGATGCGTCCGAGCAAGAAGGGCGTGACGGCTTTGCCGGTGATGCCTTGCGAAGCGGCTTCGTTCAGCGCCTGAGCCGTCATCGCGTCGATCTCGGCCTTGGGCATCGCATCGAGCATCGGCACCGGGTTGCTCACGACGACGCCGCCGGCCAGGCCGAGCGCCCATTTGGTCTGGATGAAGCGCGCCTGCTCGGCGGCGGTGTCGAGCCGGAAGTCGGCCTTGAAGCCGCTGTCGCGCGTGTAGAACGCGGCGAAGTTGTCCTGGCCCACGCTGACGACCGGCACGCCATGCGTCTCGAGGTATTCCAGCGTCAGGCCGATGTCGAGAATGGACTTGGCGCCGGCGCACACGACCGCCACCGAGGTCCGCGCCAGCTCCTGCAGGTCGGCCGAAATGTCGAACGAGGTTTCGGCGCCGCGGTGCACGCCGCCGATGCCGCCGGTGACGAACACGGCGATCTCCGCCAGCGCCGCACAAATCATCGTCGCCGCCACCGTCGTCGCGCCGATCTTGTGGCTGGCGATCACGAAAGGCAGGTCGCGCCGGCTGACCTTCAGCGCCTCGGGCGATTGCCCCAGCAGCTCCAGCTCGGCATCCGTCAGGCCGATGCGGATCTTGCCGCCCAGCACCGCGATCGTCGCGGGCACCGCGCCCTGCGCCCGGATGATGGCCTCGACCTCGCGCGCGGTCTGCACGTTGTGCGGGTACGGCATGCCGTGGGAAATGATCGTCGACTCCAGCGCCACGATCGCGCGGCCCTCAGTGCGGGCAGCGGCCACTTCGGGTGCAAATTCGAGCAGGTCTTGCAGCGTCATCATCGTCATCACAGGTCTTGTTGTGCGTTCAGCCAGGCGGGGCCGAGGTCGGGGTGAACAGTGGCCGTGGTCTGCAAGGTCAGGGCCGCCAGGCGCAGCCCGATCCTGCAAGCCGCGGCGAGGTCATGCGGAGCTTGGCAGAGCCCGGCGCAAACACCGGCCGCAAAGGCGTCACCGGCGCCGGTGACATCCACCACCTCCACGGCAGCGGCAGGCAGATGCCGCGCGTCTTCGCCTGCCTGGCTGCAGACCACACCGGCGGCACCTTGCGTGAGCACGATCTGCCGAACGCCGCGGCCATGCAAGGTTGCAAAGGCTTCGGTGTCGTCGGTCGCCGCGGGCAAGAGCGCCTGCAGTTCGCCGCGGTTGAGGATCAGGCACTGCAGGCCGCGCAAGTCCTGCGGCAGCCGATCCATCTTCGGTTCGGACACGGCGACTGCGACCAGCGCACGGCCCCACTCACGCGCCTCTGCCAGCAAGGCAGCGACGCTGATGGCCGGCAGGTTCAGATCGAGCACGGTCAAGCGCGCGAGTCTGCGTTGAGCGCTGCTCTGTTCGAGAAACTGCGGCGTCAGCTGATCGGTCAAGGGCATGGCCGCCAGTGCCAGAACCATCTGCCCCCGGTCGTCGAGCACGGCGGTGTAGCTGCCGGTGGCGGCGTCGGGTGCAACCCATGTGTGCTGCGTCGACACGCCGATCGACGCGGCTTGCGCCAGCAGCGCGCTGCCCGCGGCGTCGTCGCCCATGGCACTGATCAGCTGCGTCGGCAGACCGAGTCGCGCCAGGTTCTCTGCCACATTGCGCGCCACGCCGCCGAAAGCCTCGACTTGCACGGACGGGTTGGATGTGCCCATCTGCAGCGTTGCCAGCGTGCGCAGCTTGCGGTCGATATTCGCGCCGCCGATGCAGACCAGGTCTGCGTGCGGCGCGTCCTTGTGCCAGTTCATGGGCGCAGTATAGGAACGCGGCGGCCAGCGTCGGGCCCGATCAACTGAAACTCACGGACTCAATCGTCTGTAGGCGCTGTAGTGCCGAAGGGCGCCTTGCCGTTCCCCGAGCTTGTCGTGCAAGCGCGCCGCGTTGAAATGCGCATCGGCAAGATCCGGCGCCAGTTGCAGGCATCGCTGGTAGCTGGCCAATGCCTCCCGATCGCGGTGCTGATCCTCGAGCGCAATCGCTCGGTTGAAGTGCAACAAGGGCTGCGCCGGCGACAGCGCGATCGCCCGGTCGTAGAGATCAATGGCCTCGGCACCGCGCCCGCTCTCGCACAGCAATGCCCCGAGGTTGAGCGCAGCATGGGCATGGGCCGGCGCGGCTGTCAGCGCTTCTCGGTACGCTGCTTCGGCAGCGACGCTATCGGTGCCTTCCAGCTGCTCGCCTTCGGTGAACCACTCCTCGGCCGTCCGCGCCGCCGCGCCGCCAGGCAGCGGGCCGCGCTGCAGGAATGAAACCGTCCCCGCCGAAGACGCCACTTCGAAATCCATCAGCAGCTGGCCCGAGTCCGCCTCCCATTGCGCGTCGGCGTTGCGCACGGCCACGTCGTTGCCCATCGCGCGTATGCGCAAGCCCGTCAACGGCATCTCGGCCGGGAGCTTGGCCTTCAGCTGCTGCAACGAGCGCAGCAATCGGCGCGGCGGGATCTTGGCCGATCGGAGGTGATGCGCAGTGCGCAACAGCACGACATCTTGGAACGTGAACCGGTACTCGTTGCGTGCGCCGCGGGTCGGCGAGACGAACCCGGCGTTGATCAGGCTGGCGACGACACCGCGGCCGAGCCCGAGCATCTCCTCGATACTTCGCAGCGTGTAAGGGGCATCGATGGCAGCTGCGCTCACTTCCGGGCTCGTGTGCGTGCAGGCGCGACTGCCGGCTCCTCGGCCTTGGGTGCGCGGCGCGCGGCCTTGCGCTGGTTCAGCGCGCCGGCCGGGATCACCTCGGCATCGGGGGCCGCCTTGGCGGCAGGCGTCTTGCCGGGGCGCTGGCCCAGGCTGGCGCGCAGCGCATCCATCAGGTCGATCACCTGCGCGCCCGTCGCCGCTTCGGCAGGTGCCGAGGCGACGACCTGCTTGCCGGCGATCTTCTGGTCGATGGCCGCCAGGATCCGCTGCTTCTCTTCGTCCTTGAACTGGCTCGGGTCGTACGCATCCTGGGCGATCTGGTCGATGAGCTGCAGCGCGAGCTTCAGTTCGGCGCCCGACACATCGGCGTGTTCGATGCCCAGATCCTTCAGGGAGCGGACCTCCTCGGCGTACAGCAGTTGCTGAAGCACCAGCCCGTCTTCGGCCACGCGCACCTGGACGACGTACTGCTTGCCCTTCGATGTCCAGCGCGCGAGTGCGCAGCGGCCGCTCTCGCGCATCGCTTCGGTCAGCAAGGCATAGGGCTTCGCGCCGCGCTTGTCGGGCGCGAGGAAGTAGGCCTTGTCGTAGTAGATCGGGTCCACCGATTTCTCGGGCACGAAGGCAACGATGTCGATCACGTGGCTCGCCGTCTCGTCGAGCGCCTTCAGTTCGTCGGGCGTGAACAGCACGAAGCGGTCCTTCTCGAACTCGTAGCCCTTGACCATCTCGGCGCGTTCGACGACCTTGCCGTCTTTGTCCGAAACGTATTGCTGCTTCAGGCGCGAGCCGTCCCTTGCCAACAGGTTGAACCTGACGGACGAGCTCGACTCGGTCGCCGAGTAGAGCTTGACCGGGACATTCACCAAGCCGAAGCTCAGCGTCAGCGATGCAAGTGATCGGGCTGCCATCGGGGCTCCTTTCGCCGGACAGGCCAGGGCATCCGGCCGGGCTCACAGAATAGTGTTTCGACGCGGCGCCGGCAAGTCGCTCGGCACGTCACGCGGGCTCGAACCCGATCAGCTGCATCGCAGGCTTCAGCGCCTGCTTGCTGCCCCAGTAGTCGGCCCATGGGTCATTCGGATGAAACGACAGGTGCTCGCGCGCTGTCGCGATCGTCCACTGCGACCCGCTCTTGAGCGCGCCCAGCGCGTCCCACGCAACCGGCATCGACACGCCCAGGCCGGGCCGCGCGCGCGCGGAATACGCAGCGACGGTGGTGGCGCCGTGGTTGTTGCGCAGGTAGTCGACGAAGATCTTGCCGACCCGGTTCGACGGCCCGCTCTTCGCGACGAACCGGGCCGGGACGACGCGCGCCAGGTGCTGCACCACCGCCTGCGAGAAACCCTTGACCGCCGCCCACTCGTGGCGCGGCGCGATCGGCACGACGACGTGCAGCCCCTTGCCGCCGCTGGTCTTCAACCAGGACTGAAGCTTCAGGTCGGTGAGGAAGGAATGCACGATCGCGGCGGCCTCCTGCACCTGCGCCCAGCCCACACCGTCGCCGGGATCGATGTCGAACACGATGCGATCGGGCTTGTCGATGTTTTTCGCGAGCGCATTCCAGGTGTGGAACTCGATCACGTTCATCTGCGCGGCGCTGGCAATGGCCTTGGCGCTCGGCACCTCCAGCAGCGATTCGTGCCCAGGCCAGAGCGCCGGTGCGAGTTCTTTGACCTCGGGGATGTGCAGCGTCTCCGCGTGCTTTTGAAAGAACAACTCGCCCATGACGCCTGCCGGCCCTCGAACCAGCGAGCACGGTCTGCCCTTCAGGTGCGGCAGCATCCAGTCCGCAACGCTTTCGTAATAGCGAACCAGGTCGAGCTTGGTCAACCCGGTGCTCGGGTCGATGACGCGGTCGGGGTTCGACACCTTGGTCGAGATCGCGACCGATCTGAGCGGGATCACGCCCGCGGGCTGCATGCTGCGCTCGCGCCTGACCTCCTTGGCGGGCTTGTCGGCGCGCAGGCCGACGAAGGTGGCATGCCTGATCTGCCCGTCCGGTGTCCATTGGCCGAAGCTCACCTCGGCCACGAGTTGCGGCTTCACCCATCGCTCGCTGCCGGGCGGGCGTTTGGTCCAACGCCCTTTCGCGGGCGCAGATGCCGCGAAGAACGGTGCTGCGGCGACCTCGATCTGCGCAAGCTTCTGCTTGAGCATGGCCGCGGTGCTCGAACTCCAGCCGGTGCCGACGCTGCCGACCGAGACCAGCTGGCGATCCTCGTCGTAGACACCCAGCAGCAGGCTGCCGATCTCGGCCGCGCGGGCGATGTTCTCGCGGTTCGTGTAGCCCGCGATCACGAACTCCTGGCGCAGATGAGTCTTGAGCTTCAGCCAGGTCTCGGCCCGTGCCGAGACATACGGCGAGTCGCTGCGCTTCGCGACGATGCCCTCGATGTTCAACCGGCGGGCCGACTCGAGGATGTTGGCGGGCTCGGCCTCGAAGTCCGCGCTGTAGCGCAGGTGCGCAGCTTGCTTCGATTCGAGAAAGGTCTTCAGAAGCTGGCGCCGCTCGCGCAACGGCACCTGGCGCAGGTCGTAGCCTTCGAAGAACGGCACGTCGAAGACGAAGTAGAGGAGCTCGCTGGCCGCGGCATGCTCGAACGCGTTTTGCAGCACATTGAAGTCGGGGATGCCGTTCGGACCCAGCGCGACGATCTCGCCGTCGAGCCAGCTGGCCTGCAAGCCGAGGCTCGCCAGTTCCTTGCGCAGCACCGGCATCTTCGACGACCAGTCGTGCCCACCGCGGGTGATCAGCCGCGGCACGCTTTGGTCGATGCGCGTCATCAAGCGGTAGCCGTCGAACTTGATCTCGAAGACCCAGTCGCCGGTCGCCGGAAGACCCGTGCTCAGCGTGGCGAGCTGCGGCTCCAGCTTGACGGGGAGTTCGGCTTTGACGGCAGCTGCGAGTTCGATGGACGCCGGCGACGCAGCCTTCGGCCCGCGCGCCGCGGCGCCGAGCGGCTTCGCCACGACGCTGTCCGGCAGCGCGCTGACCACGTCGTACTCGGCCTTCGGCCGCGCGTAGGCATCGTGCTTCTTGAACAGGATCCAGGCAATCTGGCGCTCACCCGGTTTCGCGATGCGGACCAGTTCCCACAAGCCGGCCATCTTGTGGCCCTTCAGCGTGAACACCAGCTTGCCTGCCAGCAGACCTTGGCGCGGGTCGCCGACCGGCTCCCAGGTGCCGCGGTCCCAGATCAGCACACTGCCGGCACCGTACTGCCCAGCCGGAATCGTCCCCTCGAACGCGTTGTACGAGATCGGGTGGTTCTCGACCTGCACCGCCATGCGCTTCTCTTTGGGGTCGTAGCTGGGCCCCTTGGGCACGGCCCACGACAGCATCACGCCATCGAGCTCGAGCCGGAAGTCGTAGTGCAGCCGGGTCGCGGCATGCTTCTGGATGACGAAGGCGAGCGTGCTCCCTGTCGGGCCGAGTTCGCCGCTCGGCTCGGGCGTCTTGCCAAAGTCGCGTTTGGTTCGATATCGCTCCAGCGGGTCAGCTTTGAGTGACATGGGGAGTCGACGAGCCGAGGTGCTCAAATCATAATGATCGAGATCATTCTTGGCAGATGGGCTCCTCGGTGCAGCAGGTCACGGTTCCGTTAGACGATGGCAGCTCCGTATCGGGGCTGCTGTGCGCGCCGCCGAATTCGCGCGGCTGCCTCGTGCTTGCGCACGGCGCGGGCGCCGGCATGGATCACCCCTTCATGGCGGCCGTGGCCACAGCGCTGGCAGAGCACGCGATCGCCACGCTTCGGTTCCAGTTCCCGTACATGGAGCGCGGCTCGAAACGACCTGATTCGCCGCCGGTCGCGCACGCAGCCGTTCGCGCCGCCGTCGCCGAAGCGCGGCGTCGACTGCCGGGTCTGCCGCTCTTCGCCGGCGGCAAATCGTTCGGCGGTCGCATGACATCGCAGACGCAGGCCGAGGCACCGATGGAAGGCGTTCGCGGCCTGGTCTTCATCGGCTTTCCGCTTCACCCAGCCGGGAAGCCTGCGCAAGAGCGTGCGACTCATTTGCACAAGGTCAAGTGTCCGATGCTGTTCTTGCAGGGCACGCGCGATGAATTGGCCGATTTGACGCTTCTGCGAAGTGTCTTGGAGCCTTTGCAGGATCGCGTCACGCTGAAGGTCTTTGAGGACGCCGATCATTCGTTTCATGTCCGCGCGCGCAGCAGTCAGACCGATGATCAGGTGCGTGCGGCCATGATTGAAGCGGTGGTGAACTGGTTCAAGGTCTAGAGCTGAATTCAATGGGCCGAGCCGCTCCGGTCTGCCAGGACATCCTTGGCCACCATGGCAGCGTTGATCGCCCGTCGTTCCACCCACGTTCAGGAAGGAGACGCCGCCGCGCCATCGAACGAGCCGTCAACCCTGAAGAATGCCGAGCGCTCGGGCCCGCGTCATCGCACCCGACCGGTTCTTGACGTCGAGCTTGCCGTAGACGTTGTGGAGGTGCCACTTGAGCGTGCCCTCCGAGATGAAGATCGCCTCGGCGATCTCCTTGTTGCTCAGGCCCGACTCCAGGCGCTTGAGAATCGACACCTCGCGTTTGGTGAGCTCCTGCACCGCGGCCACCGGGCCTGGCCGGTCGGCAGCAGCGCCCCGGCCGCCGGCCTTGCTCAGCATCAATTGCTGCAGCCGGCGCGCCAGCGGTGCGGCCTCGGAGCCGCGCAGCCGCTCAAGGTCCAGTCGATCGATCAGCGCGCCCAGGTCCGCGGCTTCGTCGAGAAACAGGCGGAGATAGTGTCTTGGCGCCGCGATGGCGAGCGCCTTCTGCAGATCCGCCAGCGCGCTCGCCCACTCGCCGTCTTGCTTGTACGCCAACGCGCGAAGCAGCAGCAGTTCGACCCAGCGGTGGGCCAGCTTGCGGGCCTCGCAGTAGTCGATCGCCCCACCCAACGCCTGCACAACGAGCTTAGGCGATTGCTGGAGCAGATACCGCGACGCGGCTCGAAAGGCCTTGTCGGCGGCCAGGTCCGACGCGCTGTTGTGAGTGGGCAGCTGGTTGAAGCCGAAGCGCGTGGCCACGACGCGCGCCTCATCATGTTGCCCCGCGCGCGCCAGGTCGTTGCACTCCTCGGCCGCCAGCGTCACGGTCACGCGGCGCAGTCCGCGTCGCTCGCCGAGCTCCTGGCCTTCTCGCAGGATCGCCAGCGCGCTGCTTTCGTCGTGGCGCAGGCGCTGCAGGCGTGCCCGCGTCAAGTAGGCGACGATCACCGCGTCGGCGGGGCCGTACTCGTCGATGCTGCTCATCGCCCGCTCGATGTGGTCGACGGCCGCACCGATCTCGTCGAATTCGTAGGCAATGCCGGCCAGCAAGGTGTGAAGCAGGCTGGCCTGCGCGGGGTGGCCATGCAGCTGGTGTTCGACCATCTCGAGGCCGTCGATGCACGCGCGCCGGGCTTCCAGATAACTGCCGCGCTTCAGATGGAGCACGGCCCCGACATAGGCCGTCCACGCCAGCGCGTAGTAGCCCTCGCCCTGTTCGAGCCATCGGCGCGTTTCGCCGATCACAGTCAGACCCTGGGCGATCTCGCCCGTCGTCTTGTGACCGAACGCCAAGACGTTGCCCATCACCCCGCGGCGCTGCAGCGGCGCATCGGGCCAGCGAGCCAGCCACGCCGCCGCCAGTTCACCACCCTGCTTCCCTTCGTCGCGCAGCGCGACCGACATCGCGGCTTGCAGCTCGACCGCGCAGCGCAACTCGTCGGTCAGGCGGGTGTCGGCCTGCGGCTGCGCCTCGAGCACTTGCAGCTGCTGCTGCAGGCGGTGCACCTGGGCCTCGTACTCCTGACGCCGCGGGTAGAACGAGAGCGCGAAGGCGTACTGGATGCGGATCACCGGGTAGCGATCGACCCATTCCTCGGGCAGCGCGTTCATCCAGCGCAGGATCGTCTGGTGGTAGCCGTGGCGAAAGACGAGTTCCTCCACGCATTCGGCGACCCACTGCGTTGCCTGCGCCCAGTCCTGCGCGCGGATCACACAGTTGATGGCTTCTTCGACGTAGCCGTTGGCGCGCATCCAGTGCGCGCCCCGCACCAGACAGTCCGCGGCTTGCGCCGGCGCGGTGCTCCGAAAGCGCGCGCGAAAAAACTCGCCGACCAGGTGATGGAAGCGCACCCATGTCCCGGACCTATCCAGCGGGATCAGGAAGAGGTTGCGCGCGCGCAGCGCCCGCAACAGCTCCTCGGCGTCGCTGCTGACCAGCGCTTGCGCGAGCGGCGCGCTGATGCGGTCGAACATCGACATGCGGAACACGAACGCGCGCGTGCGCTCGTCCAGACCGGACAACACCGCTTCGCCGAGGTAGTCGACGACGCTGCTGTCGGTCCCGGCGAACTGCGCGATGAACTTGGCCTGATCGCCTGCGCTCGCAATCGCCAGCGCGACGAGTTCGAGCGCAGCGGGCCAGCCTTCGGTCTTGGTCAGCAGCTGCTGCAGATCCGGTGGTGGCAGATCGTGCCCGAGGCGGCTGCGGCAGAACTGCGAGGCCTCATCGGCATCGAACTGCATCTGCCGGGTGTCGAACTCGAACAGCTGCCGCCGCACCCGAAGCCCGCTCAGCCGCAGGCGAGGCTCCTCTCGGCTGCCGATCACGTACTGCACGGTTCGAGGCGCGTAGTTCACGAGCCAATCGACGATCTCGAGCACATCGGGTTCCTGGACGAACTGCAGATCGTCCAGGAACAGCACGATGCGGCGCCGGACCGTCTCGAGGTCGCCGGCCAGCGCCTCCAGCAGCGGCTTCGCGCCGGCCGTGAAATCACCCGAGAGGTGGCCCGCGGCGGTCTGGCCGATCCGCGCATCGACCTTCTGCAGCGCGGCGACGAGGTACCTCATGAAGCGCGCCGGGTCGTCGTCGTCTTCGTCGAGCGAGAGCCAAGCACACGCCACGCCGCGCTCGACCAGCTGCGCGTGCCATCGCGCCATCAGCGTCGACTTGCCGTAGCCGGCCGGGGCGGCAACGACCACTACGGGATAGTTGCCGTCGAGTACGTCGCGGGGCGAATCGAGCCTGGGGCGCGGCAGCGGCCTCCCCGTTCCGGTGGCAGGGTACAGCTTGGCTCCGAGGAGGGGTGCCTCGAGTCGTGCGGCGGTCATGGTGTTGTCTCCGCGTGCATGCTACTGCTGGCGTGCTGCGCTGGCGAGATGATGAAACCGCGACCCGCTTTACCCGGCATGTCGATTCGGGCCGGGGTCGTTCGTCGTCCTGATTTGGAGGACAAAAGTATGCCCAAGATCATCGTGAATGCATTCTTGACCCTGGACGGCGTGATGCAGGCGCCCGGCGGCCCCGACGAGGACCGCGAAAGTGGCTTCTTGCATGGAGGCTGGCAGGCGCCTTACGCCGACGACGTCATGGGGCGGCTGGTCACGCAGGGGTTCGCGGACGCCGACGCTTTCCTGCTCGGGCGCAAGACCTACGACATCTTCGCCAACTACTGGCCCAAGATCACCGACCCCGACAACGCCATAGCGACCGCGCTCAACTCGCGGCCCAAGTACGTGGTGTCGCGCGGCCTCGACCGTGTCGCCTGGAACAACGCCAGCCTGATCAAGGGCGACGTGGTCGCCGAACTCCGGAAGCTGCGCGAGCAGCCCGGCCAGACCCTGCAGACCTGGGGCAGCACCGACTTGCTCCAGACGCTGCTTCAGTGCGACCTGATCGACGAGTACCGGCTGTTCATCTTCCCGTTGGTGCTCGGCACCGGCAAGCGGCTCTTTGGCACTGGCACGGTGCCGGCGGCGCTCAAGCCGGTGGAATCGGTCACGAGCAGCAAGGGCGCGACCTACCTTCGGCTCGAACGCAGCGGGAAGCCGGCGTACGGGCAGATGGGGGCTTGAGACTCTCAGGCCGGTCGTGTCGCCGGCACTTGCCCCACGGGCAGCGCCCAGGGCCGGGCCTCGACGCTGGCGCCGAAGTGGATCGCAGGATGCGACTCGGCGACGCGTGCGGCTTCGGCCAGATCACCGGCTTGAAGGAACAACAGCGCGGTCACAAGAGGGCCTCCGTGCGCGGCGTTGTCGGCGCCGCCGGGCCGCAGCGCTTCAGGCGCAAGAATGCGCGCCTCGAGCCGATGCCCGGCCGCGTTCTGCGCGCGTGCCCACGCAGAGGTTTCCTGCTGGCGGCGTGCAAGCTCGGCGTCGGTCAGCGAGCGCGAGCCCTGGCGGAAGATGATCACGAAATCGTTCATGGTGGTCGATCGTTGGGGTGGGGTTTGAGGGACGCGGAGACTCATCCCGCGTAGCGAGCGAGCACCATGCACAGCAGCGACACGGCGAGCAGCGCGGCAGCGATGCGTTGTGCAGCCGCTGGCCCGCGGACGTTGAACACCTGGATGACGGCGGCAAGCAAGGCCGCCGCGGCGCCGAGCATCAGCACGCGCTCGGCAGCGCCGAAGGCGCCGGCGTGAGCGAGGTGCCCCAGCAGCGCCCCGGACACGATGGCCACCGCGGCCGCCCCGAGCTGCGGCTTGCGCAATGTCACGCCGTCCAGGCTTGGCCCACGGGCGAGCGCGAAGGTCGTTCCGGCCCAGAACACGCCGGACAGCACGTGCAGGGCGATGGCCAGCATCAAGACAATCGTCATGGAGTTTCCTTGCTGCAAGACTAATTGGATATACCCAATGTATATCTAATTATCAAACTGTCAACCCAATGGTCTTTGAGGCACGATTGGCCATGCCTTCGCCCACCTCCATCAAGAAGCCCTCCGCCGCGCCGCGGTCCTACAACAGCCCGCTGCGCGCCGCCGTGGCCGCGCAGACCCGCGAGCGCCTCGTGGCGGCGGCGTTCGAGCTGCTCGCGCTGCCCGAAGGACTGCGCGGCTTCTCGCTGGAGGCCGTGGCCCGGCGCGCGGGCGTGCAGCGCCTGACCGTCTACAACCAGTTCGGCTCGCGCCGGGCCTTGCTCGGGGCGGTGTTCGACGACATCGCGGTGCGCGGCGGCCTGCAGCGGCTGGAGCAGGTCATGGCAGAGCCCGATCCGCATGTCGGCCTCGCCTTGCTGGTCCCGGTGTTCTGCGAGTTCTACGCGGACGGGCAACCCGTCATGGCGCAGCTGCTGGGCGCAGGCGCCGGCGACCCCGAGCTGAAGCAGAGCCTGCGCGAGCGCAACGAACGGCGGCGCCACCTGCTGCGCGTGCTGGTGGCGCGCATGGTCGAGCAGGGCGACGTCGGCGCGGACGCGGCGGACGACCTGGTGGACCTGCTGTGGTCCCTCACCGGCGCCCCCTTCCTGATGGAGCTCACCGCCAACGGGCGCAGCCCGCAGGACGCGTGTGCCTTGATCCATGCGGCAGTCACCGATGCGGTCCTTCGGGCGGCAGGGCATCGCTAGGCGCCGCCCGGCAAAGCCCATCGATTGGCGGACTGCGCAAGCCGTGTGGCGCATCATGCCAGTCACCCGCAGCAGATGAGCCCGTAAGCTCAGGCCTGTTCCAATCACTCGCGAACGGGGGCATGCCCTTTGACTGCGCAACTCACCGACCGCATCAAGATTCCGGCCGGCTTCTGGGCCGCACTCCGAGCGCTGGGGCTCAGCGCCGCCGACCTGATTCGCCTGGCCCGACTGCCGCTGGCCGTGCTCACCGATCAGGTGGCGGTCACCACCAGTCAATACTTCGCGATCTGGCAGGCGATGCAAGAGCTCACGGGGGACGCGGCGATCGGCATCAAACTCGCGACCGCTTTGCCGAGCGGGCAACTGCCGCCCAGCCTGCTCGCGGCCTACCATGCGCGCGACTACCGGGAGGCGTTGCAGCGCATGTCCCGCTACAAACAATTGTGTGCGCCCGAGCGCCTGCACTTCAGCGAGGAGGGCGAGGCTTGCCTCGTCACGCTGGAGTGGCTGAACACCAACCAGACCGAGCCTGCAGCGTTGGTCGATGCCAGCATGGCGACGCTGCTGGAGATCGGCCGGCGCGGCAGCGGCGAGGCGATCGCGGCGCGGCTGGTCGAACTGGCGCGGCCGAAGACGAACGCGTCAGCCCACGAAAACCACTTCGGTTGCCGCGTCGACTTTGATGCGCAGCGCAATCGCCTGCATCTGCACCGGTCCGATCTGGGCCGCACCTTCATCGCCTACAACTCTGAACTGCTGGACCTGTTGACCCCTGCCCTCGACCAGGCCCTGGCCGAGCGGCAGTCCGCCCACTCATTCAGCGAGACGGTCAGGTGGTTGCTGGTGCGCCAGCTGAGCGGGGGGCGGCCCGACATCCCGGCAGTGGCACGGGAACTCGGGGTGAGCGAGCGCACCCTGCAGCGCCGCCTCGGCAGCGAAGGCACCAGCTTTCAACTGCTGCTGACCACCGCGCGGCGAGAGCGCGCGCGTGAGCTGCTGGCGGACTCGTCGCTCGACATCGACGAGGTGGCTTTCCTGTTGGGGTACGAGGACCAGAGTTCGTTCTTCCGCGCGTTTCGGCTGTGGGAGGGAGAGACGCCGTCGAACTGGCGTGCCCTGCACCGGAACCGGGGAACCTTGCAATGAACACGCTGCTCGTGCCTTAGCCCTATGGATTCGACGTACCTCTCGGCTTTTTCGGCTTTGGCCGGGACGATGATCGGAGGCCTGACGACGTTCCTGACGACGTGGACGACACAGGTGGCCCAGACTCGATCGGCTCGCCTTGCCGAAGAGCGCGCGCGACGGGACGAGCTGTACAGCAAGTTCCTTGAGGAGACATCCCGTCTCTATTCATACGCGATGAGCGAAGACAAGGTGAAGCACGAGAACCTCGTCAACATATTCGCGCTGCGAGGGCGCATCCTGTTGCAATCTTCTCCCTCGGTCGTCGAGGCAGCGGATGCCATCATCAAGCGGCTGGTGACCACCTACATGATGCCCAATAGAACCGACGAAGATCTCTTGAGAGACCTGGAGAACAGTTCCGACGATCTGATGGCTGATTTTGCCAAGGTGTGCCGGTCGGAATTGAGACTGTTGAACTAGGGCCTGTCGACGCTCGAAAGTCACCTCTTGGATTTCCATGACATGAGCATGCGCGCCCTCGCCGCCGCGCTCGCGGCACTCGCCCTCTCCGGCTGCACCGCGCTCGCACCGATCAACCCGCCGATCACGCAGATCGACCCAAACAGCGGCTACCGCATTGCCAAGCTGCTGAAGCGCGAGCAGGTCAACAACAACCCCCAGGCACTCGTGGTGCTCGCGTTCTCCGGCGGCGGCACGCGCGCTGCGGCGCTGTCGTACGGCGTGCTCGAGGAACTGCGGCGCACGCCGATCCCGGGCACTGACGGACGGCCGGCGCACACGTTCCTCGACGAGGTCGACGTGGTCGCCGGCGTCTCGGGCGGCAGCTTCACGGCGCTGGCCTATGCGCTCTACGGCGAACGGCTGTTCACCGAGTTCGAGCCGCGCTTCCTGAAGCGCGACGTGCAGGGCGAGCTGATCGCGCGGGCGCTGAGCCCGCGCAACTGGGGCCGGCTCGGCAGCGACAGCTACGGCCGCTCGGAGCTCGCAGCCGACTACTACGACGAGATCCTGTTCGGCGGCGCGACCTTCGCCGATCTGGCCGAGCGCCGCGATGCGCCGTTCGCGCTCGTGACCGGCACCGACTTGTCGACCGGCGCGCGCTTCGAGTTCTCGCAGGAGCATTTCGACCTGCTGTGCTCCAGGCTCGACGCGGTGCGGCTGGCGCGCGCTGCGGCCACCTCGTCGGCTGTGCCGGTGGTGCTCTCGCCGGTGACCTACCGCAACTACGGCGGCCACTGCGGTGCGCCGATGCCGTCCTGGGTCGACGACATCGTGAAGGCCGATGCCCCGGCGCGGCCGGCCGGCCGCGCGTTGCTGCGCTACCGCGAGATCGAAGCCCTGGGCGACAGCGCGCGCCGCCCGTACATCCACGTGGTCGACGGCGGCGTCTCCGACAACCTCGGCCTGCGCGGCGCGCTCGAAGCCTTCGAGGAGCTCGAAGCCAGCCCGGCCTACCGCCACGAGACCGGCTTCTCCGAGCTGCGCCACATCGTCGTGATCGTCGTGAACTCGCGCTCCGACCCGAGCACTGACTGGGACCGCAAGAGCACGCCGCCGGGCTTCGTCACGCAGCTGCTGCAGTCGTCGAGCCTGCCCATCGATCACTTCTCGTCCGACTCGGTCGAGCTGCTGAAGGACATCGCGCAGCGCTGGGCGAGCCGCCGCAAGCTCGACATCGCCGAGAAGCGCCTCGAAGGCATGACGAAGGCACAGGCCGAGGCCACCGTGCCCGCCATCACCTTCGATGCGATCGACGTCAGCTTCGACGCCATCACGGACCCGGAGGAGCGTCGCTACTTCATGAACCTGCCGACCAGCTTCGTGCTGCCCGACGACGCGGTCGACCGGCTGCGCGCCGTCGGCGGGCGGCTGCTGCGTGAATCGCGCAGCTACCAGAACCTGCTGAAGCAGATCGCCTATGGCAGCGCGGCGCCGCCATAGGCGCTGCTCCGGGCCGTTGAGTCTGCGGGCGCGAATGCCGCTCGAGCGTCACACGTGCTGATCGGCCTGTCGAGCGCACAGGGACTGCCCAGAAGCTCTGCCTTTTGGCAGAGCTGCCGCGTTCCCCTGCGGCAGGCAAACCCATCGAACACCTCCGCGCCCACCCCAGATCCCAACTTTCGTTAGGCGACACGGCGGCCGGGGTCACGCAAAGTTCGTTCATCGACTGCACGACCAGTCCGGCCCCCAGGAGACACCCGATGAAGATTCTCGTTCCCGTCAAGCGCGTGCTCGACTTCAACGTCAAGGTCCGCGTCAAGACCGATGGCAGCGGCGTCGATCTGGCCAACGCCAAG
>Ga0307509_10005324_pt1 | contig 17986 bp, 19 predicted proteins | sample 10_EM_MG_FD_202245 | JGI IMG/M metagenome (GOLD analysis project Ga0307509, IMG submission 202245) | Populus trichocarpa ectomycorrhiza microbial communities from riparian zone in the Pacific Northwest, United States - 10_EM | ecosystem: Host-associated > Plants > Roots > Unclassified | place...
TTGGTTTTTACCGTTCATTCATGCGAATCGCTTACCCCTGCCTCTTCTAGATCTCCTCTCAAATATCCCACCTAACTCGTCTTCACGTGTATTCGTGGAACAAGCAGTGGACGCTGCATGCCGAATCGCAGACAAATGCAATCGAGCGCAGGGAAACGCTGCGTTCATTGTGGCTGGTGCTGGTGCTGGTGAGAGCAGTTCGGCTGCTCCCAGTGAAGCAGAACCAACTACTCGTAGGAGTAACAGCGGCCGTACGACTGCCACGACGAGTTCGGATGAGTTGACGCCTCCGACATCGGTTGAGGGTGAACGACAGCCAGAGGAAGTCGAGGAGGATGAGGAGGAGAGCAAGCGTGATTTGAATGAAGGATGTCATCTCAAGTTGTCCTCGTCGATCCGGAGGGTGTCGATGAGTGTGTCATTCATGGGTTGGAGCCGGAATTAAGATGGCCAAAAAAACGGACGAAGGAGGACGATCTTACGGCATTCATCAAGATCCATGCTCTACTTATCCTCGATACACTTGAGCACTCCCTCTCCCCGCCCTGGACGGCGTAAAATTTCGACTTCTGCCCTGCCGGTGGTTTCCCCAATCATTTCTTTTCCCCCCTTCTTTCAGCCGCATAGAACAACGCTTTTCCTGGACGCCAATCTATTCTTCTGATTCTTCTCCACATGGCAAACCCAATGTGCATAATTTCAATACTCCTACGCATATTTTCACATTTCACATCTCCAATGCATGGTTTTACGCGACACCCACACATTTATTTCTCTTTGCAACTTGTACATAAATTCTGTATCTTTACTATGACCGACTCCAACAACATTCTACACTCTTTGATTAGTCTATCATCTAGATATCTGCTCTATCACTTACTGGTACCGGAAACTGTCCGGGAGTCCAGAGTTTTCGTGCAATCACATGCCCTGACACTGTTTTGCATGGAATTAAGTTTTTAGGGTGTTTTCCACTGCTCGCCTTTAGCGCGAAGGAGGGAAAATAATAGCGGGATTCCCTAACGCGTTAGTACAGCCACCTGTCCTACTTTGCTCTCAAGTTGCTTTGTTTTTTGTTTTTGCAAACATGGGCCTTGATGAAGTGACGAGTACGAGTCCTAAAACTCTAAAATTCAATAACCGTGGAACAAACTCAAATAAGTTATATAAGGTATAGAGATACAATTAGGCTACTCCAGTGCTTTCGAATTTAAAACGAATCACATCTGATCAGCTAGGCAGTGCGTCCAATTGTTTCCCCTCTTTGCTCGACTTGGAAACGACAATAGGACCCTCGACTCTCGCATGATGATGCTTAAACGGCATACCCAAGGGCACCCCATCCATCGGTGTTTCCAGATCAAACCCCGTCGTTGCTGTTGTTGCTCTCCCGAACTGCAAAGTCTGCAGCTTTGACCCGTTAGCGAATGTCCCTCGGTTCCATGCGCGACCTTCTGCAAGGCGGTAGATGATCAAGTACCCAGCGATTTGCTATGTGAAAGGATAACATTGTGAAATCTTTCTGATAAAGCGGCGACATCCCATACCTGACAGGAAGAGGCGATAGTTAAAAAGATTTGATTGATTGGGTTGTTGATCGCATAAGTGATGATGAATAAAAGCGCGAATACAGAGTAGAGCGCAGCGGATTCGATGAAGATCGTAGCCAGAGAGACGTAGTGTTGTCCGTTATCGATTTTCAGAGTTGTGGCAACGTGACGGCGATACATCAGTAGTCGGGCAGAGATGAGGATGGTCAGGATGATATTGACGCTGAGAGAGATAACATAGTACGAAGTCCCATAGGCCATTGGGAGGGCACTGTATAACGAAAGGCCAGGTTGGCTAGACTGTAGAGTCCATAAGGTACCCATCACTAGCGGAATGAGTCAAGGGCTGTCAAGGGACGGAGGCCAATTCAAATTGTGAGGGGAGGCACTCACCAAAAGATGCCAATAACATGAGTGCAGGGAAAGTGATAATAGCATACGCAACCACGATTCCAGACCCACTCCAGATAACCCAGCATCTCCATAGCTAGATTGGAGTGTCGGTGAATGATCGGATATATATTTTATCATACGCACCACTAACAAATCCGCAAGGAATGTTAAAACGAAAAGCGTGGCGTAAAACATGACGTTGATGGGAAGGTACTGCGTCGCGAGAAAATAGGCCCAGGGACCACCAGGGTAGTTCCTATTGTCAATGTAGATATCCTGCACCGTACGAGATTGTACAGCGGCGAAGATAGTCTCGATGATAAGGAGAAGGGTAATATATCCAAGAAGGAATATCGACTGTCTCCCCCTCGATTTGCGTACGTTCCACAAAAATAGTGCGCATGATATGTATAGAATCAATTGAACGCCTAGATATGAGTCTTTCCTTAGGTTTTTGGGAATATACTGGGATGTAGTACTCACCATACCCAAGACCAGAAAGGAAATCGCCAGCAAGAAAAGTACGTTCCAAAAAGATATCATAGGACGATTCGTCTGGGCCATAATATGGTGTTGAACCCATTCTGAACAGACGTTGGGCATGCCAAGGGGGGTTCCGGGAGCGCACACGGACGACTTCGACAGCTAGTTTTATATCCTGCCAGCGCACGAGATCCAATTAATTGAATGGCTCTGCCTCAGCACGGGAAAGGTAATTATAGAATTCAGTCGCGCTGCAGGCGACTCCCTGAATCCAGTGGCCCTTCCAAGAAAAAAACATATCGATAGAGTCACAATTGCTCAGGTACATGTGTTTGTGTTGATGCGCAAACCCTTCTGGAACAAAGGAAGCAATATCAGATCTACAAAAATTCAACGGGAGCTCGGAAGAGCTGTACCCGACCGCCGTGTTTGTGAAGTGGGGCCCAAATACTTATCGATAAGTATGCGTTTGCGTTTGCAGGAAGTTCAAGTTGTTATGGCGGCGTCGCGGTATTTTTAGAAATCAATATCTTCTTGAGTGGAGGTGGGACCCACGTCAATATAGAATACAGTGTGTGACTTATGATATGCTTACATACCTGTTTAAGACAACCAACCGGCATGGCGGTGTGTCATCCAAGGCCAACAGAACGATGGAGACATCCTGTTGTAATTGAAGGTGGCCCTAGATTATGATTGTTCAATGTAGAAGAAAGTGGGCGTTTGTTCGCTAGGGAAATTATAATGGTTAGTAAATTTCTGAGCTCAGTCGAACTGCACAGGGATAGCATCGAATACTTACGACGGATATAAATTAATATAAAGCAAGGGTTCATACCGCCGTGGGATAACTCCTGTGCGGAGTTTCAAATTATACATACCTCGCCGATGCAATTTTGAACTGCCAGCACGAAGTTCGAACCTGCTCATGATCACTTGGACAGTTGGAAATGTACACAAAAGGCAAGTAATTCGTGTTTTTTAAGTACTAAAGTTTGATTTTTTGGTATAAGTAGATGACTTTACAAAGCCCCTCCACCTTCGAAAGATGTGGCCACATCAACATTACCTGTCCATTGGTATAGTTGTTGCTTGAAGTGCCTCTACTGGGCACCGAGCATGCAGTAATGAACTTTTGCGATCAGTGGCACCCCCGGCAAATGTGACCAACGATGCACTTCGCCCAGGGACAGTGACAACACTTCTCATGTACTGCTGTCGACAACAAGTCGACAAGTAACGCCCTGCCAAATCACGTTGAGTGCTGATCGACAAAATTAATAATGCATGAGAGGGTGGGCAATGGGTATACACGAGGGAGTGCTGAAAATAACTCCTTACAGCAAGACCATTTATCAAAACCACAGCGCGCCTCAAATCCTACATGATTACCATCATACCTCTCACAACGTCCCATTGGACTTCTCCCACAAATCCACCCGTTGGTCTTAACAATTCTTTATGCATCCGTGAGACTCACTCGAATTTATGTATCGCAGGCCAGTTAGCTCGCGCTTGCTACCTCCAACCACCATCAAAGTGAGTCCAGATTGAAGTTATCGGCTCGTCATAGAGGGAAACTGCGAAAGCCAAGCCAAAAACCAAAAACCAAGCCAGGAACGGGGAAAAAAAGGAGCGATTGAAGAGCGACAACTGGATAGCAATTGGCTGCAAAAAAATCTCTATTCACCATCTCCTAGACGATGCAGTATGTCCAGGGAGCTCCTCAAAGTCTCTTCACCTGGTAAATACTTTTTATTAAGTATTAAACTCGGAAGATCTTCTCTGATACGTTTTAGGTTAAGTTTACGTCAAGGTCCCCAAATTACGCAGTAGTTGCCGTTATCTCCTGGTCATATGTGCGCTTATCTCCCTTGAGTGAACTCCACGTTGTCTTATCGAACTCTGCTGACCTTTACTATGGGACCCACTTGGCGCATTCTATCGATCCTCTGCATTGTGCTAACATTGCTTGAAGTTGCAAGACTCACAAGTCTTTTCGTGGTATGTATCCCTTCCAGTCCCTTCGTTAGTCGTTGGTTATCCTACGCACATGCCTACTTGCAATTATGTCACCGCTGCCATGCGTTGGGCATCCATTCAGGGATAGAGTACTTAGCGGGGTGCTACCCGTTGCAGCGTGGGATTACGAAAGTACTCCGTATTATGTCGTGAATTAGGTCAGTTATCTTCATTATCTACGACGACGCACCAGACCCGCAAAAGGCCATTCCACGCATAGCATATCATCAGTGAAAAAACTGGCATATGCAAAAGTACTACCGCAGCTGAGACAAGGATGCAGTACGAGGTGATGAAGGCCCTCAAGATCACGTTCATTTGACAAATATTCAAGGAGTCTAAGGAAGCAATCCCAGCATTTCTGAGCCCCGATGTCCGGCAGGGATGAGTAAGTCTATCGTCATTTCTCCCATTCGTGCTTTTTTTCTCGCATGACCATGTCTGGCATACTCGGGAAGAACACGCCACCCTTGTCACACCGGGGTGGTTTGTTTACCGGGAAGGGTCAGTTCTTGTGGATTGGATTGATATTCTTTTGCGCTTGAACCCATAACAACATTTCACTGTCTGCATTCTCTGGGTCCGTTGGTCCATTGGATTTAGATGTGGATTGTGGCGGAAACCGTGTTTCTTTTGCCTTATCGCAATCTCAAGCTCGTGCGAGTTCAAGCTCGATCAAGTGATTTCCGATCAGGTGAACCTACCCGGTGAACCAATTCCCCTCGTCAAGGTCTAGACGGCCTTAAGAGGAATCCTTCTTTTCCTATTCGTACGAATGTGCATTTGCCTCGAGGCATCAATAACTGGCCCCAAGGCCTATATAGTCCGGATCTCCAAGGGCGCCAATTGCTGATACCTCTCCCACCTACTAGGCGAACCACTTTCTCAAACATGGCACCAGACGGAACCGCAATAACGACCCCAGCTGCATCTGGGACGGCACCCGGTGTCCAAATAATTGACAAGCTGCCAGTGGAGCGCGTCCCTGCTGCATTCAAGCATCCATTGGACCCACTAACTCCTGATGAGGTATGTCCCCCTTTACATCAACCGCCGGCCTGCAATAGCTTATTAAATGACCACTATAGATTCAAGCAATTTCTTTGGCGGTTCGACATTATATAGCTGCTAAAACCGACATAAAAGCAGTCAAATTCTTTACATGCTCTCATCTTGCACCACCCAAGAAGGCTGTTTTGGCGTATCTTGGTATTCCCTTGAGTCCTGGTGCGAAGCCTGAGGAACCCGTACCCATTGTCAGGAAAGCAGAGGTTGATGTGAGTTTAATTCATTTCATAGCTTGGGAATTGTACGAAACCCCTGACCAAATAGTTTCTGGACGTCGTTAAAGGGTTCGTCGCTGTGCCGCTTTCGTCATACATTGGGTCTGACATGTTGTTCCACAGCCGCGTTTACAATGTGGTCCTCGCTTTGAATGATGTAGGCAAGTGGGAGATCGAAACATTGTCTCTTCTTCCTGCAGAAGTACACCCCCAAATATCCGTTGAAGAGTTAAACGACTGTGAGCGTGTGGTTAAGAACAACCCGACCATTCAGAAGTTGGCGAGGGATGTTGGTGAGCAGCGGCCTCACTAAAAAATTGACAAGAAAACAATTCATTTGTTATCTTAGGTGTATTGCCTGAGCAAATTTTCTGCGATGGCTGGTCGATTGGCTACGACGACCGATTCCCACAACAGCGCCGTGTACAACAAGCACTTGTTTTTGCCCGTTTCTCGGAGCACGACAACTTGTACGCGCACCCGATGGTATGTTTTCCGAAAGTCCTTGGAAATACCAGCCTTACATAATTGTTTCTTCAGGACTTCATACCCGTAATCGACGCTCACGCGGAAGAGTTACTTCACATTGGTCAGTACCCCATTTCTTCTCAAGCTCTCTACTTCCACTTATAGGGACTTTCTAAAGATTTCCCACCACAATACACCCGAGTTGAGGATGGCTCGGCGAAGTTAAGCGTTGATAGTACGGTACCGCCCCCTCTCGCCGTGGCCGTGGATACCCTGGCTGCCGCACAGCGCGAGCGTATCCCACCACCTCGAAAGGCCTGGGATTTCCTTCCAGACTTAATGGCGAAGACTGAAGAGGGTGGCTACCACCCGAGAGAAGATGTGAAGCCCCTCCATGTAGTGCAACCGGAAGGTGTCAGCTTCAAGATGGATGGCCACGTTTTAGAGTGGCAGAATTGGAAGATGCACATCGGTGAGTCTCTCCCGTCCCTCCGAAAACACAAATTTCAGTTCTGAGGTCGAGTCCACTAGCATTTACCCATCGGGAGGGCATTGCCCTTTCCACGATTACATATAACGACCATGGCGAGGTAAGGCCGATCATGTATCGCTTATCCTTAGCAGAAATGGTTGTCCCGTATGGTGCTCCGGAATCGCCTCATCCCAGAAAATTTGCCTTTGACTCGTACGTTAAAACTAGAGACCCTGGTAAATGTTCTAATTTTAGTTTTAGGGGTGAATACGGAATGGGCACGATGGCCAATGAGTTGTCGCTCGGATGCGATTGCCTGGGGCAAATTCACTATCTGGTTCGCTAAAAATATGCCACTTGTCCAGAGTTTGCTTATCTCTGACACCCTCAAATTATATAGCCTGGCTCGTTTATTACCCACGATGGAAGTCCATTCGTTATTAAGAACGTCATTTGCATCCACGAGGAAGACGCTGGAGTCCTCTGGAAACACACAGACTATCGACCCAATGGGAGGTCACAAACCGTGAGAAGGAGAAGGCTTGTGGTCAGCATGGTGTGCACTCTCGCAAATTACGGTAGGTGTTCCTATAACTATTACCCCGGACTCGCAAAAATTCATCTTCGCAGAGTATATCTGGAATTACCAGTTCTACCAAGATGGAAGCATCGAATTTGAGATACGCCTTACTGGTATCTTGTCGGTCTATGTCAACAAGGATGGAGAGCCCGCTCCTTACGGCACCTTAGTCGCCCCGAATATCAACGCGCATTACCACCAACATATGTTCAGCGTCCGGGTTGACCCTATGATCGATGGCCTAAGTAATACGGTTATCGAGTCTGATATCATTCCTCTCGAAGCACTCACTGGATCCAAGGAAAACTTTGCCGGAAATGGATTCACCTCCAAGGATACCATCATCAGGACTGAAGCGGGACGTGACTACGACTACCAGAAGGAGCGCAGGTGGCGCATCGTTAATAAGGGAAGACAACATTATAGTTCAGGAAATGACGTCGGTTATAGCATTGGCGTGAAAGGAGGAGCTACCCCAATGATGACCAAGGCTGACGGTTGGGCCGCGAAGAGGGCTGCGTTTTTGAAGAAGACGTTCTGGGTTTGTCGTGATGTTGAGGGGGAGGATACTGGCACTGTGAGGATGTGGCCTGCAGGTAAGTACGTCCCTCAAACCAAGGAAGAACCTGAAGATTCCGTCGGGTCTTGGGTCGAGGGACAGAAGCCAGTCGAAGATGAGGATATTTTGATATTCGTCACCGTTGGTGAGCACTAAATTTCCATAGATCTCTACTTAAACTTGGTTTGCTAACTTTTCATAATTCCAGGGACTACTCACATTCCGCGACCAGAAGATTGGCCGGTGTAAGTCTTCTCCCCGTCTTTTGCATCCCAAACTCTAACCGTCTTCCTTTTTTTCTTTTTGTGCACAGAATGCCAGTCGAGAACCTCAGCGTCACTTTCAAACCGAATTCTTTCTTCAAGGCCAATCCTAGCATGGACGTCCCGGGTAGTAAAGACCATCTCAGTGTTCCTGCTTTTGGAAATGGGACTACGAACGATAATACGAACGAAACTCACACAAATTGTCATTGAAAGATCGATCCATGTATTAATGTGTCCATGTCATATACTTGTACTTGTGTCTAGGGTGTCCTGGATTCCTTCCGAAGCCATATGTAGCGAGCCGTACTCTTTTTTTTTTTTTTGGATATCTTCTCTTATGCAGCCCTGTCAATCACATATATTTCATCCTTATGAGAATTTATCCTTGGAGGTCTTGAGCGCAGTGAAATATATGCGGCAATGTTCAACATATGAGAAGTATCAATTCGCATCCCCGCCATTCTTGCGATGTCTAAGAGCCGATAGATCAATGTGTTCGTATGGGATCAATAAGCTTCGTCTCTGTGTGTCGAGGCCTAGGTGTTAATGGAATGAACCCCCCTGTATCGCGCTTGTTGCTGAGGGAAGAAGTATCTCGTATCGATCCTTCAATTGGACTTCCTAGTAACTCTGTCAACTTCGCAGGAGGGACAATATGTTGGGCAATAGGGACCGATATCTGCGCTCCATCGGCAGAGTATACAAGGTGACGACCCTCAGAGACTCCATGAGGCTGTCCAGCTGGGTTATGGTTTTCATCCGCAGAAGAAGCTCGTCGACGTCGAGGAAGCCTATGCTCAGATCGTCGAAGTTCCGACGCAGGAGAGCGCTGAGCGGCTTGAGGTTCGGCGTTCCGGATTCCGTGCGATTGGCCACGCCTATGAAGGTTCCAAGTATGAGCTTTCGACGAGAAAAAATGTGCGTCCGTCTGCGAAGAAGCCAGTGTTCCTCCGTGGCCATTTTGGGGACGAGCGGTGCCGGGCGCTTGAAGCTTCTCAGAGACCAAATTCGGAGCCACGCCCTTCTTGAAGACGTGCATAATATTGTTCCTCTTCCCTTGACCAGGGCTGAGCAGTGAAGGAGCACAAGAAAATGTCAGAGGTGTCAAGATCTTCTCGCCTTCCATTATCCTCCCAGACCCATCTAGCAAGCGATCGTCAACCAAGTACTCGAATTGCCAGTATAGCTTCGATGCATCCGAATCATGGGTTGTGTTCGATACCTCATGCCCGTATAGAACGTACACCCCATTTGTCTTCATAGTCAAATAGGCCTGCTTAGAGACGTAGTCATGTGTCTCGTCATCGTCGACAGTAACCCGCCGAAGGACAGGAGGAGACTCGAATGGTGCATAATGAAAGTGGAAAGCCTGTCTGGTGATGGGTCGGAACTGCGCCATGACCGTGTCTGGAGACCTGGAATGCTGAGAGGAACGCAGGCGCGCGATCCTCGCGAATTTAAAGTTGGGTTGGGCAGCACGGAAGCCCTCCTGATCAACAAGAAATTGAACAGTGATGTCTTGGAGCCAGTCAACATCATTAGTTTGTCGAATAAGCTTTGGTGGTGGAAGGGATACTTCTAGATTGGCTATTTCGTGGGCAATTGGAAGAGGTCGCGGTTTGGGTAAAGTTGTGTGTGAGTTAGGGATTCGACGGCGTGGCGGGGTAACTGGCTCAGGCGAGGTCATTCCTTGCGAGTGATCGTCCAGAATGGGAACAGAAGGAGAAGATCGAGATTGATCCTCTCGGGAAATATGCTCCTTGTACTGTTGACAGTCCCAGTCCCGAGTTGAAATCCATGAGGTTGTCCTCGATATTTGGGCTTTCACAGGGGTACGACAGGTAAACGAATTGCCTTCAATCTCTACAGATAGATCGACTTCGCACGGCGTCTCAGAGCTGTCCAAAGAGGGTGAAAATAACTCAGGCCGTTTCGTGGTCACCAATACCGTAGGATTAGCGAAAATGCCAGAAAGGGTTTGAGTTGAAGATCTCCGTCGGGAGACGGAACTTGACCGCTTTTTCGACTCTGTAGGGACTGAAGTTGGTGGAGGTGAAACAGTGGTGGGCGAAGGTGGTGCTGGAAGTACACTGCGATGACGAGACACACGAGTTTCGTCCAAGCCAGTAGGTTTTTTCCTCTTCGGCCCAAACGTACCCACAGAACAGATGGTGCTGGAGCTCTCGAGTGTACTCAAATGTCCAAGGTCCACAATAGAAGCCTGAGATCCTCTGTGCATAGACATCCTATCGTGAGCGCCATAAGGCACACGAGAGCCACACAAGGGCACAGAACATTCCAGATTGTCAGCGAGAGTGGGAATGGACATGCGCGAGATAGTAGAGGCCCCGTATAGCAGGATAGGAAACTCGTCTGACGACCAAGAAAAGGATAGTTGGCTCGGAGTTGGGGTCTCCAGCGTGTCGAATATGGACGCCGTAGGAGAGACGGGAAGTTCGAGATCGTCAAGAAAGCCATCGTCAGGAAAGTCATCCATGGCAACCATGAATAAGTGAAGTCAAGGCCTTTTACCAAGGTGGCGGACGTACCAATCAAGTGCCAATCACTAACAAACATATACGGATAATACTTAAATAGGGGTCTTGAAGTTGCTACTACTTCCATCATCAATGTATGCTGTTGTCATAGGTTTTAAATTGCCAATGCTAATGTGATATCTCTCATCTCCAGAGCTATGGCCGATATTGTGAGGCTTGCCAAGTCGGGAAGTAACTGGACATCCAACGAATTAGTTTCCTATAATATCGTCATTCAAGAACAAGACGAAGATCAGTTTTTTGATGGACCCCTCCCGAAATACGCTGGCCCCCTCGGTTTCATTGAGCACGAAGATCGAGTACTAGGACTAGACGCCCCTTCTCTTGCCCTGATCAAGCGTCTCGATCTTGCGATGAAGATTTTGGAAGGTGAGGAATCGGCGGTGGTTGATTTTGCTGTCGAGCTTCTGCGAGTGATGGGTTATGAAAGGGATGCGACAATTGTGCGCACATGGAAAACCATCCGGCTACTTATGTGTGGTCACCTCGTGCTCACGAAGACAGACGTTTGTCTTATGGACATTTCTTCCCAAATCTTACTCATCCTTCAGGAGGATAAGTCGCACATCAACCCCTCAGATCCGGAGGCGCAGTTGAGATAGCAGAGGCAATTGCAGCGTTTCAGGAGAACAATGCGAAAAGGGTGAATGATCTTTTCTTGGAACCGCTGAAGATGCAGGTGATTCCTGGAATAACTATGGTCGGCATCTTCCCGACATTCTACAACGTCAAAGTTACTGCCGAGGATCATTCCGTCAGATTCGGCCAGTATCCTAAGACACAGACCGTCGTCTATTGCCACACGCCTCGCGTACCGAAGCGTCGCAGCGATGGGATGAGACCTCTCGACAATCGTAAACTTGTCCTCCGATGTTATGAAGCCTTCAAGAAATTTGTTTACACACCCCCTGGTACGCTTGTCTTATTATCTTGTTATTTGCGCAGAGTCAGTGAATAGGTTGTTGGGGGACAGAATTGAAGGTTCATCCACTATGAATCATTGAAAAATATATTGACGCAAGGTCATGGGGCCGAACACGAACACACTTTATTTCAGCATTCTGGTGTACAAAATTATCGGGTATTGCTCCAGGTGCTCGTCCATACTTTATACATCTATCAGTAATCAAACATTGTATTCGAACTACATTTTACATAAGTTTCTTAGCCAACCAGAAATACCATGAAAGTCGAGAACCTGCAGCTGGCAGCCTCCCAATTTCTGAAAGTCTCTTAACCAGTCTCTTAACCATATTCCTCTTAACCATATTCCATTACAGTAAAATTAAGAAACCCATATATCTTTATCTAGCTCAACATCTTGATTACTGCTATGAATTAGTGTAGAATAACCCTTCAGGTTTCCAGAAGCAAAGCGAAGGAAACTGGAAACTAATCTATTTTTCGTTGAGGAACTTACTGTATATGCACTAATTTTTCCCGAAGTCCGACTAAGTTATCAGTATATTTCGACCATTCTAGAATACAGATTCTTTCTCCTCACCCACTCTACAACTCGCATTTAGATCAATCAAAGCCGCCAACTCTCCTCGCAACTTCAATCTCTTTTTCCTCTATCTTCTTCCTATTCTTCAACAGACAGAAATCGCCAAATTCATTATGGCTCTGCCACGTTTTCCCCGGCAACCAGAACATCCGTGTTATAAGGAACGAGTGGCGTGCGTCAAGGAAGGGATGGCAGGACACCTTTTCCCAAGTATCCGTCATCATTGCGTATCGTGGCTCCAAGATCGAGCTAATGGGATGAAGAGGGAAGTCGAGATCGATTAGGTAGTCACATTCTTCGACTGGAACCTGCGCGCAAAAGCAAGATTAGGTTAGCGTGAGGATCTGGGGTGTATGCCAATGGTTGACATGAAAGAAAGGAAGGAAAAAAAACGACATACATAATGCGACACATCCTCCTTGTTCAGGTCGTTCAAATCACTGGGTACATATGTCGTCTGGGGTCTCAACCACCATTTCCTCGAAAGGTTCACAATAACCTCTTGCCCATGTGATTGATCTTCCAAAGTCAACTTCTCCTCGAAATGCCTGGGCAACAGACCATCAAATTCGCTCTTCACGAAATACACACTGATCCCGTTTGGAATGAGATAGTTTCCAGGGAAACGGTGCCATTCCTTGCCCGTGCAGAGCTTAAGATTGAATTCTTTCACAGGCGAAAGATCGATGCGTGGGGTGTCCTCTTCCCGGGTACCAGAGGGATAGATAGGGAGAAGACCAGTGACATTAAGAAGCCGTGGGATTTCGATGGTTTGGAAATCGAACGCAATGGACAAAGGTGAGTGATAATAGTGCCAGAGCGCAAGAATACGCATTAGGGAGATGAAGGACGTGCAGGCGATGAACGAGAACGTGAAGTTGCTAAAGATTAAAGATTGAGAAGCCTGTGCGTTTCAGTTCAGTTAGTCAGTTGGAAGGTTGAGGGTGTTGGGAGGTTAAGACACTAACCCTGTAAGGTGATCGGGTGAATTTTATAAAAGCAACTTCCATCCACCCGCGCACGAGGTACAAGCTCACAGCAGCATTAAAGCATAACAGGGGGTAGGCTGGGAACATAAACCTTTCCTCTTTGTGGGGTTGCAATGTTAAAATTCCCATCCAAACGTACAAGGGAGCGAGCCTCAGAGCCAAGAGTGTAAACGGCGAGCTCTGGTTTGCGGTTGGAGTATATGAGCCAAGGCGGTGACGGTCCACGAAGTATGTTATAACCAAGGCAGGAATAGAAAACAAGGCGAGGCCTGGGACATGATTGAAATTGAGCATAAGATTTTTAAAGTAAAAGCTCCAGGGCTCCGTTCCGTAAAGCTCAGGACCACGTTCAGAGCCACCGAAAATGTTGTAGCGGATGATGTTCCATGGCACAATGGTGACCCTTCCGTAGGCTAAACTGTCAAGTCCGATGACCGGAATCTAGAGAGATTGGATCAGTCAAGTGAAGCAGTATGAGTGGTTTAAAATCATACGAAAATAAGGGAAGCTGTGAGACCAGCAATAAGCAACCGGGTGAAGCGCTTGGCCATCCAAGACCGCCGTGCTTCAGGCGGAACAACGTCGGCGCCATAGACAAATAACTCTTCAAAGATAAATGGAACGGCCAGGGCCAGGGCAAAGGGCCAACCAATGATCCCACCAGCTGCAAATAGCAAAGTGGCAACGAGGGTGCGTTGCTTGTTTTTCGTGGTTGTTGGGGTGAACGCGAAAGAAAAGGCCAGCATGGTGGTGTACATGGCGAATGTGGAAGGAAGAAAAGCTGTAAATTTTCATTGTTAGATGAATTATACAGAGAAAGGCGTTAAGACACACCTGTAGAGGCATTCCACATGCCGGCACTGAAGAACATCAGAAAGAAATGATATCGTCCAACGCGGTCATTAATTCTCTCCGCAATGCTCCTGAAGAAAGTTGCCTCGACCAGGACAGAGATTGTGGCCAAAAATATGCGAACAGCAAAGAAAGCGGCACGCTTTTCAATTGACAGGTTAACGCAAGGAGGAATCCATTTGATAATTGCGACGTACCTTGTCACCAGCGAGTATCAACCTTCCGACGCGAGGAGGAATGTAATGGAGGAGAATATAAGCCCAACTTCTAAGGGCATACACGGGCGATAGTTCCCAGGTCTGGAATCCATAACCCTGGTCCAGGAAATGCAATGGTTCCCAGAAATTATAAACTATGATTGAGATGGTTGTGAGTACCACGCCAGGGAATCGAGTATGTTCGGACCTTCGTCGCAGTCGCTGATGTTGGAGTACATAGCACCAGATATCCGTACTAGGAAGAGAAGGCGCACAGCTAGCGAGAAGGATGGGACCCATGGTCGTCGTTGAGCTCTGGAAGGGTGATAAGCACGACGAAACAGGCGCCACAGTTGAATTATACCTCCGGAGCTGGTCTTGCAGGATACCGCTATGCCGCGCTGCTAGGGCGGCTTTTGGTGTTTTAGGTTCATCTGTAGGTCTCTTGAAGGACAGGTTCTGTACCTGCGACGACATTTTCGTAGAACCAAAGCGGAGATGTCGGGTCGGCGTCAAGAACCGGAATCCGGGCGTAAGTGTCACGTGCTCGTCGCGCTACGCGTTTTCGTCTACACTTATAGCCACGATGATCACCTTCAAAGACAACAGCTGTACTAGCAATGGAACAGGTAAATGTGCCCGACCACGATTCTTTCCTCAAACGTTGACCATATTTAATCTTCCGGCTGGTTTAGGTTGATCACTGGGTGTGCACGATGCAGACTCGCACCGTATGGCCGCAGTGTATAATATATGGAATACTGTGGCAACGCTGTTCCGCGATAGTTTGATTCTGAACTAGAATGTGAATACCCGGCGGGCGGTCAATGTTTTAGGACCGGATGAGAAGAGAAGGCAGCGGCGTTGCTGGGTTCTGTCCAGATATGGATGAGGAATTGCTTCTTCCAGAGTTTGTGTAATGTCTGTTGTGACGTTACCCTAGTGTCTCCCAGATCCAACTCCTCCCTTTTCTTGTGTCTCTTGTTTCCACACACCCATCACCGTCTCTTTCTTTCTCCCCCATCTCGCCGTTCCCCGCGACATGGACACCCAGTCTCCCGCTGAGCTCGCCACGGCGGACTACTTCATCTATGTCACTCAAGTATACTTTTGTGGTACGTATCCTTGACCTCACCTGTACTGCTACCATGAACTCATCCGAGGATTTTATAGCCATGTGTAACCCACCCTCTACTTCTTCGTTTCTCGCTTTCTGACGCACGTCGTTTTGACCTCTTAGATGCCGTAGTTCTATGGGACTGGATCATCAGTCTCCCCAGAGAATACCGTTTTGTACATTCTAGCCTTGTCATGCAATTCGCCGACTTTCTTCTCACCCCTTCTACAGGTATGGAGAACCCACTGGACTCCTGTTAAAATGGCCTATCTCTTCTGCCGGTAAGATGATGCAATCTCTTGGCTTTCATTTACATAACGCCAACTTCTCTAGCTACTGGGTTATCACCGTCGTACCCTACTTGCTCTACTGTTTCGTCGTTGATCATCCGAGGGCGACTTGCGAGCGCATTTACAAGGTTCGTTCTCGTACCATCCAACGCGGTGGGCACGGTCCAACCTAGTCTTATCCTCTAGATACCCGTGGCCCTCGCCATGTGGAATCAAGTGGGGTCCGAATGTAGGTTTATCCGCACTACTTGAGAGTCTTCGTCCAAGCTAAACTACTTCCTACCAGTCGTCCTCTTGATCCGCACCTATGCGTTTTTCAGCAGAAACGCATATGTTCTCATGTTCCTGCTTTCCGCCTTGTCTGGAATGGTGGCCTATCAGCTTTATGTAGACACTACCCAAATGTTGCGTATGTCATTGCTTCCACCAGCGTTTTCAGAATTTCTCACCAAAAAACGCGCATTTAATTAGTGCTTCCTTTCTTCAAACCGCCGTTTGTAAGCATTTTGCTTCTTTCATTTTAGACCACAGCTGATTAGGATGCTTACAGGACAAAGGCCCCTGTTTTCCAATGTCAAAACCGCACTCGGCGCACTTGCTCGGTCAGTTTGGAGCTTACTTTGCTCCTTAAATATATGCTAACGTTGTCCTTCCAATTAGGCTTCTTTGTAAGCCTTCGATGATAAGGACTATCTCTTATTGACATTACATTTGTAGATCGCGCCTCTCCTTTTTGATACCATGATAACTACCATGACGGTTTGGAAAGCGTTTAACATTAGAAGACGTAACGGTGGGCCGAACAGTCGTTTAATTCAAACTTTCCTTCGCGAGGGTGCGTTTTGCCTTGCCGCCGGTTGTTACATTCGCTCACAATATCTGTCCACCAGGTGTCTTCTACTATATCTTGATTTCCATCGCCAATTTGGTGGGTATCATCCTATTTTTCGAAGTTTAACACAACTCATATGTAACACCAGATCAATGGCATATTCTATCTACAGTACGCCCATTATCTCAGATATTATCACTGTATCTGAGGCCTTCTAACTTGTTTCTTCTAACAGACCGCGCCAGGTCATCTCGGCCATCAATATTCCGTTAAGTGTTATGCTTGGGCCTGTCCTAGCTTGTCGTTTGGTATGCATATATTCGATATCCAACTTAGATTCTGAACCCTACTTTCAAGATCCTTGACCTTCGGGAACGCGGGTCCGAAACTGTTTCTCATTCCGAAGGAACTGGCATCGCTGCATTCACCACGAAGTCAATGACTCAACATGGATCGCCTTACACCCCTCCAGGCCACCGAAGCAAGGGCGGCGGCCGCTATCGCACTCGTGGTGTTGTTAGTACGATTAGCTCTAATGTCGTTCTTACCACACTGGGTAGCATCCATCCCGGCCACATGGATATTGACCTCGAGCAAGATGTCGTGGAAATGGACGACATTCGCCTTGGACTAGGCATGGACCTCGGAAACCTTAGCACGGCTATTGGTGGCGACGACGGCGAGCCACTGCCTGAGGACGAAAGTCGTCGATTCGGCCGTCACCGTGGTAGTCCTGCTCCTGCTTACGATTCTCTGGAAATGGGGTTCAGGGCCGGAGGACGCAGATCACCCTCACCCAGCATAGAGGAATCCAACCATTCTATTGTGAGGGGGATTAGGGTCGACGTCGAGCAAGCCACCTCAACGATGTAACCCGAGCGCCAAGGCTTCTGTATCGTCGACAACTCAAATCTGGAACAATGTTGCATTCACCACTCGATGGTCTCAAGACAATCGTTCTTTCACTCTTCTATGCCCTGGACCCGTCGCATTTTTTTTTCTAGTCCATTGATTCTGTCGAGGTATGAACTATGCCTCCTTACATCTCATCGCTATTCTTGTCTTGCCTCCCTTCATTACCCTATCAGTATAGCTTTCAGTCATTAGTCTCCAATTCAACCTTGTAAAAATAAACTTTCTCTTTCGCAGTTGTAATATACGTATTAGTACCTACTACCTTCCATTTTATTTCTCCTTGTTATTCTATAACACTGTTTTGGTTAGAGGTTACTTTTTTTTTCCAGGTTATGCATAGACACATCCATATTAGTTTCTTGCTGTCTAGGCTCATTGGTGCGAGCTGCGTTCTCATCACATAGATACGGCCACGGAGGATAACTTCGCTGGGTTCCAAGTTTAGTACGGGCGTCTGTCGTTCTTTCATTTCCAAAGTACACATGGCCACCTTTTGCCTTTCGCATTTTTGGTTTTCTATCATCAATTCCTGTCTTTTTCAAATAAAAATGCAGCCGTTTGCGCCCTTCTCTGCTTTTCGCGGCGGTTTAACTGATTGTATTGTCACGTGAATTCCCTGATGATCATGAACTTGATATGTGACGCGACCTGTC
>Ga0307509_10005325_pt1 | contig 17985 bp, 11 predicted proteins | sample 10_EM_MG_FD_202245 | JGI IMG/M metagenome (GOLD analysis project Ga0307509, IMG submission 202245) | Populus trichocarpa ectomycorrhiza microbial communities from riparian zone in the Pacific Northwest, United States - 10_EM | ecosystem: Host-associated > Plants > Roots > Unclassified | place...
CCTTAAAATGGGAACTTTTTTTCCATATTTTTGGACCTATATAGCGAAGCCCTAACATTCAAAGTAGCTTAGCCACGTAACACTTTTTTTTCAGCCTCGTGCAGGTCTTGATCCGCACGAACCATACCTGAATCAATATTCTTCTCGCTCTTGAGTACTGACTTGAACGTTTCCAAGTAGCCTTGATCTTGGTCGCCTGCTGTGAGTAGACCGGTCCTAAATGCGGACTGTAGCCAAAACTCTTGGCAGGACTGGAACACCTGTGGTCGCAAGATGCCCCGCTCCTGACCCATATACTGATGCGGAGGGAAAAAAGTGTAAGGATCAGAATTACTCCCCCCTTCAGGGCGGTAGTCCCTACGCCTAAACAATGCATCGGCCTTTTCATTTAGCCTTCCCTCATGGTAAACCACCTTGAAATTGAACGATTGTAGGAATTCAGCCCAGCGGTGCTGTCTTCTGTTGAGAATCATGGTAGTATTAAAGTGCTCCAAATTCCTATTATCAGTATAAACAGTTATCTGTTGTTCAACGGATCTCAACATGTATTCCCATTGACGAAATGCAGCAACTATAGCTGTCATTTCCTTATCGTGAACATCATAATTTACTTCAGCGGGGGCGAACTTCGGGCTATGAAAAGCTACTCGGTGCCATCCCTCGTCTTCACATAGCTGCGATAACACGGCTTCCAGGGCAAAGTTACTAGCATCGGTTTCCAACTTCGTTGGACGAGTTTTATCAAAGTGAGTCGATATTGGATATGCTGTGAAAGCTCTCTTGAGATCATCAAATGCCGCTTGACAAACATTGGTCCAATTCCACTTGATGGCCGTCTTTGTTAGGTCGGTTAAAGGTTTGGCTATCTTACTAAATCCCTTAATGAACCGACGGTAAAAATTGGCAAAGCCCATAAAGCTCTGCACATTAACGACCTTTTGTGGCGGTAACCATGCCATAATTTCCTCAACCTTCTTGGTTGTCATTGATATTCCATGGTCAGAGATCTTGTATCCAAGAAATTCTACTTCTCTCGCATGGAAGGTTGAATTTTTTATGCTGACACATAGGCCTGCCTTCCGCAGCCTGTCCATCACTTTCTTTACCATAGCAACATGTTCTTCTATGGTTTCAGAATAGATTAGGATGTCATCCATGTAGGCGATAACCCCTACATCCAACATGTCACGGAATACATCATTGATCATTCCTTGGAAAGTTGATGGCACGTTACAAAGTCCAAAAGGCATGATAGTATATTCCTATAAGCCATACCGACTTTTGAAAGCCGTCTTCCATTGTTCTCCTTCCACCAGGCGGATGAGGTAATAGGCATTCTTCAGGGCCACTTGGTGAACACGGTGGGTTTCCCGAGCCTACTACGTAGCTCTTTCATCAAGGGCAATGGATACTTATTCTTAATAGTAATCTTATTTAACCCTCGGTAATCAACACATAACTGAAGTGTTCTATCAGGCTTCGGTACAAACAGGACAGGAGCACCTATCGGAGAGAATGACCTCCGGATCTTACCAGACTGTTCCATCTCATTGATATACTCCTTTAATACCTATAGCTCTTTAACAGTGAGCGGGTATATGTGGTTTTTGGGCAAGTCAGAGCCCGGGACCAAGTCAATACGGTGGTCATACTCGGTAGGCTTTGGCAAAACATTGATCGTTTCTTCGCTGAATATCTTAGCGTAATCCTAGTATTCTGGCAGCAGCATAAGACTTATGTCTTCTCCATCATCACCAGTCCAAAGGCGCATCCCACATACAAACATGTTGTTGGAATCCTCGGCTAAGAGTTCTTCGCAGGTAATAAACTCTATGCGACTCTTACTTCAGAGACAATGGGCCTTACAATAGTCTGAGCGCCACTTCAGACTTCTCTTTTCCCAGTTGATATCTGGGTTGTGGTCCTTCAACCACGCCATCGGCAGATAACGGTCCAGGTGTCCTGGCGGCATACCAGCAAGCTCAAATCTCATCTTGTTAGTATGGACTTCTATTGACATATCAACTGTCTTCGTATAGTGGAGAACTGAGCCAGGGATGTGATTCCCGCTTCCATCCGAAATAGGTGTCCGAGTCTCCCGACGGATGCACGGTAGCTGGACATTGCTAACCCCAGAGCTACTTAATACTGCACCTATAATGCCACTATCCAACAATAAAAGAGCCTCCTCGCTGTGTTTCTTTCCATTGTGGCTCTGCTCGTGCCTTACATTCACATGTATAGACCTAGAGTGTGGCGGAGGGCCTGCAAGCCTCAACCGCATAGCGGGTCTCTCGTCGCTAAACATTGTTGGTTAGTATCAAGTATCTGGTGGTGTTTCTTTAGGGATTACTGCTCAATGTCTCTTGCCTTCCGACACAAGAGCGGCCACAGCAGGTCATGAGTAGTTATCAAATGGGTACAATTACGGAGTTTCAAATAGCTTGGGGGTTTACTATCACGCCAGCATGATTTCAGGTCCTTAACCCTCCTCAGGTATACTTGCAGAATAACTTCCATTGATATGCCAAGTCCAGCCTGACGAAATCAAAACGATACCCCTTATAACTCGAAACCTAAGCCCAACACCATTTCCTTCCTTATTACAATAAAGCAAACTTTCGCAAAATTAGATAAGAAATTAAATCAACATGAATACCAAAGAAACAGTCGGAACCATCTCCAAAACCTCCGAAAGAAAACCAATCCACATCGTCATTCCTGTAGTCTATGTTGGTTTCAGCTTGTAGGTTCTTTGAGGGAGGAACATACGGTCCACAACTTCCATCTCCGTCCTTCATGCCATCTGGGCTTGGACTCGGAGTAAGTGGTTTTCTAAAACCAGAGGATAGAGGTGGGAACTTACCTAGTCCGACGCATCTGTATTCACTACTAGTATTTGTAGAGCTGATCCGCAAATTTCTGCCTCTACTCGCTTAACGGCCGGGGGAGGAGCCTTAATGCGTCTTGCTTTTGGAATCGGAGCACGTTCCTGATGTCCTGCCTCATTAACGGTCCACTTACGATTAAGCTTGGCCGAAGCGGCAACCGGAGAGGCAGCTGGACCTTTGCCACAGAAGTGATTCAGATCTCCACAGGGTGAGCATTGATTCAACCGTTTGCGACGATCAATCAGAGTGTGCGCTATATCTTTATGCGCTTTTGCATGCTCTGATTCTGGCGGTCGGAAAGACCGTGGCGCTTGGTTGGTAGGTTTGGGATTGCGAGGGCCCTAACCTTTTTTCTCCTTCCTCTGCTTCTTAGTGGAGGTATGCCTATCATCGCTCTTGTCACAATGAGAGGAGTCCTTTGCTCTGACAACAGTACGGTTGAAAGAAGCGACATCTTCTAATTGGTGACCTGTATTTCGCAGAAGGTTTAGGTAGTCAACATAGTCTTCGGGGTGTGGAGTCTTCATAGCCCACGCATTACAGAAATCAGTTGTCATCCCCACGTGAGCCTTATCCTTCACATAGTCCCCACCATATTTCAACTCATTTGCCAGCCAGATTAGTTCATCTACGAACAGATCAATCTTTCCTAGCTGCATGGATAAACCATTCCACTTGAAAAGAGCACGATCTCGATCCGAGTACCCACCAAAACTGGATACCAAATGCTTGCGAAAGCCTTCCCATGTTTGAAGAACATTATTGGGGTCAAAGGGCCTCTTGTCACGGATGGCTGCATCCTCGTTGATATAGACATGGATGCTATGGTACCATTTTTTGGCTCCAGCACAAATGAGGGAAATGACACGGCTAATTTTATTCATATGATCCATGAGGGATTCTCTGAAAGAGTTGAGCTTAATCTCGACATCTGGTATGAAATGTTGCGTGTCTTTAGGGTCACCATAGAAAGGGTGTACCCCAAGGCGCTCAGGCTTTTTGGGCTTATGAGCGGATTCCTTACTATACCGCTGCCTTTTGCGAAGCTTCAGAATTTGCCTTAACCGTTTATCATACTTCGTCTTCCTTGCATCATCCCAGTGGTCCTTACAACTACCAATGAGTCTGCGAGGATCACAAGGTGGGGAGTCGGAGTTGTCACTATCGGAGGAGGGGTCGGAATCACGCGGGTCTCCTCTACTAGCAACATTTCCACCAGTTGGCGGAATTCTACCTCCATCCCCTCCGTTACCTTCAGTATGTCTTCCTCGGGTAGACCTAGGGCTATCATACCCACTAAACCTCGAACCTTCCTCACTATCTTCATCCATTCTATCGGAATGGGGTATTGACATAGTGGAAGATATAGGAGGTCGGTTGGTTGTATTCTGTCGGGGTGGGAATTTCTTATTAAAATCCCAACAATCGTCCAACGCTATATGCATTGATGGATCACAATAGGGGCAACGGATCTTTTTCAACTTCGAAGGTCGTGGCTCACGACTTGGGGGAAGTACAACAGGTTCACCCTCGCTTCATAGACAAGGTACCCGATGAGTCCAAGTGAGTTCACTTCCTGCTCCCTCGATTCTACAACCAGCAGAACAATAAGCCATAGCTGACTGCGCCGCTGGCCCTGGAAATCTGCCTTGTCCCACAATACTTGAAGGTTTTGCCGGAGCCGCAGGCACTGTTGCCGGAGCAAAGGCCATTGGGTTGTGAGGTGTCGCTGGCAAAGGAGTCGACGCAGCAACTTCATACGGACGTTCGTCTTCTACTACATTCAGAGGGGTTCTTGGTTCGACTACAGGGAGGGCAGCCACCAAGGGATTTGTAGTAGGGGTTGCTGGTGGAGGTAAAACACAACCAAAACCAGTGCCGGTCCTCCGTTCTTTGCTAACCTTTCGTCTCGCTCGCCCTTTTCCAAGACCACTAACGGCGGCTGGGGTTTGGCCTGTCAAACTGATGGCTTCAGCGATCGCGGTTTGAAACGGGGACAGCCGTGATGCTGTAAGTCCCAGCTGCTGTTGCTGTTCCCTCAACTGCTGCTGTTGGGCAACTAGCTGCATTTGCTGTCGCATGTTTTGCGATGCAAGCTGGGTTAGAAATGCCTCATATCTTTTATCAACCATATACTTTGCAGTAACATGTGTACATGTTCCGGTAACGGTACACCAGAGCTCGCAGTGCAGGATATCCTATGTTTAGTTGATTTATATTTGCTTTATTTGATTTGATTTAAGCTCCGCCACTGTCTCTGAGTCAGATAGGCTATGCTATTGTATTGCTATGTTTAGTTTGCTTTGCTGGAAGTTTATATTTAGGATTCCGGGTATGAAATGGTCATGTAGCACTGGTGGAGGCTGAGCTATGTTTCTTTCCTTGGTCTTGCAGGATTACAGGATTCCAGTATGTGCGCAGCTACTGGCAATGATCGTGATTGCAGGAAGGCTATCGCTCTTGGGTTTTGTATTTAAACCAGTCTCCTGGCTAGCAGGAGACAGCAGACTTCAACACACATTCAGTCTAAGAATACACTTAGTTGAACGGAAATCCCTGAATCCCTGAGTCCGATTTGTCCTTCAACTATTATCCTTTTAGCTACCGGTCCCTTGAAGCCTCCCATACCACCAGCGCTAGCAGGTCGACCGCCAGTCCTATTGTATTCGCGCTAGACAGGAATAAACCTGTTACATTTGCCAATTCTGCAGCATAGTGAACAGGGGGTGCTGGCACCAAAGGCAGCGGGGGAGCGGCTCTCATTACCACATCATTTTCGAGGTCAATGACATAGTTGTCACGTCGGGCTTGTTCGAGGGCTGCGACTCTTCCCTTCAACATCTGCACCGTCATGGCTTGCTGACGGAACGCCTTCTGCTGATCCCGCATCCATTTATTCGCACTTTTGACCATTTCCTCTTGGAACATTAACTGTTTCTCTTCGACGAAATTCAAAAGCTGGCCTTGGGCCTCTTGGAATCGCTTGCCCACTTGCATCAGAAGATAGGGCTCGAATATATCGCGGACGAAGGTCTGACACGTGACGTTGTTCCTGTTCTGTTCTGGCACTCTCTGCCTCTCTGTGTTATCTCGCATCAGGGTAGCTAAGAGACTACACGGGTGCTCGATAAGCATCCCCACTAGCTCCGCTTCAATAGGAGGGGGTTCGTATTGGAACAAACTTGCAACTGGTGTCCTTCCCAATCCCATCAAGTCTGCACGAGCATTGAACTTGGAGAGGTCTTGGAACACCTGCGCAGTGGTTTGATGGGAACTGGAACGGCATATAGCCACTGAGGTAGACATTGTTCTTTCCACTCGATGCTTCTTGTACCAGACAAGCGACTCGTATTCAAATAATGTCAACAGTAGGTGTCCGCAATCAACAATTCTCAGAAGAGAGTTAAGTGAGTGCGCTTAACGATATACTGTAACCGGGGCACTCTGTAGGAAGACAGATCCTAAGATTGCGACGGCACCTAAGCCTCCAAGTAGAAGTAAGGATCAAAATAAAGATAAAGGTAATTCAAAGTAGAATCAAGGGGCAAAACTTGATATCGTTAAGCCTGAAAGCTTGACTCAATAGGTTCTCTCGAGGATTGGTGGTTATCAGAATAGGGTGTCTCTCGCTTTATTTAAGTAGAATAATGTAAAGCCAGAGGATACCCGTCAACCATTCTGACCTTTTGCAAGCACTCTGCTCAGCTCAGGGCTGTCCAACTCACCTGCCTAAAGTGAGCTAACAGTCAGAGGCAGTCGGACCGCTCTGATATTATCTATCTCCACAAATAGGAAGTGCTTCCGGTGATGTCTTTCCAACTACATCTGCATGAGCGAAAGCCCATCCTATTGGTAGCATGTTAGTGGCCCACCGACATGCCCACCGTAGAGATAATATCCCTTGGGACTCACTGGCCCAGCAGTGGTTTCGTCTCTACAAGCTACCCAGTCTATTGGCAAATCTACTTGGCTATACTAAGCTTCGAAACCTGACTGCATGCTCCCACGATAACAAATCTCCTGCTGCCTGACTGCATGAGCGCTACCCACAGTCAACCATGCGGGACCCTCTTAAATCGCGACAAGACTCACACCTCTAGAGTCCACTAATAAGCCATGGTAATGCTAGAGGTCATTGGGTACCCTGGGACTGGCTTTGGGGTGGTTGTCCTGGAAGCCTTGAAGCTTGCCCGGTTAGCCCCCTGCCCTGTACTATTAACGATACAACTACCCGGAGGTCAAAGTATGCCCGTAGGTGGTTCCCAGGTGTTATCCAGGTGGCGCCCCAGGAGGCAGTCACCCTCACACCCCTAATATATCCTGCGAACAGCTTCTGGTTGGTTGGACGGCCACAACTCATATGGTGTTGTGGGAGCGTTCCTATGGATCTCACTTTACTAGGAAGTACACAACTATACAGCCATACAGTGCTGTCGCGCCGTACCAACCCTGGGGCCGTAGGGGGGTGTTAGCAATATCCCCTGAAAGTTACAGGAGGTTCGGACAGCCCCTGCTTTGTCAGTAGTCCGTTTTGTACCATACGAAGCAGCCCTTTGAACTTCTAAGAGCCCCACTATAGTGGGATAAGTGTCCCCTACGTCCGCTGATGACTTTGTCGGTGAAGGTAGGGTAACTGGGGTACCTCAGTAGGGTAACTGGGTCCCCAAGGTAGGGTAATCATGTTTCTAAGGTAGGGTAACTTCACCCTGTTATGCCTTTATTACCTTTGGGAGTCCCCCGACCACAAATAATTTTGTCCCAGAGACCCGTGCAACGCTTACTATGTGTCCTTAGCTTTATGCGAACAGACCCTCCGAAGGTTACCCTGCCTAGTAGGGTAACTTTGGCCTACCTAGGTTACACTTTCTAACCCTATGTCACCAAGTAAGTTTGTAGCCACTTGTACCAACCCATGTCTACCGGTACTATACTAAGTATACTGGCCTATCCTCAATCTGGTTTCCATACGGTATACCTTGTATTAGATTTTTCCTTTATTTTAAATGCTGGAAATGCGTACTATTTTGTTGCTGACTTCCAGTAAAACTAGTAGCATTAATACTTGTAGCAGATATAGTACAAAATATCTCTGTCAGACACTTATAGTGCTCCAAGGCTTTGTATCTGAACTATGTCGCCTTGGGGTGACTCTATTAGCTTTTGATCTCTGAGTATATTGTATATTCATACCTTCCCATAATCAGCCCAATCACTCTCAACAGCGGTAACAACCTCTTCCCTTTTATTTCAACCGAAACCTGCAGTATTTAACAGGTGGTTAAACATCTTCCACTTTTGCTTTAACTTAATTATTTTATCTGTTAGTATATAATAGATAAACAATAGAAGTAATAATTCGATGTAACGGCCCTACAGATTGGTAGCTACAGTGGACTAGACTCAAGCCTATATGGTATACCAGGAGGTAACCAGATTGTGGCTAGACCAGTATACTTAGTATACTACCAGGAGGCATGAGTTGGTACAAGTGTCTACAAAGTGACTTGATTACATAGAATTAGACAGGGTAACCCGAGTAGGCCAAAGTTAGCCTGCTGAGTAGGGTAACCTTTGAAGAACATGTTTGCGTAAAGTTAAGGACCTATAGTAAACTTGCACAGGTCTGTGGGGCAACATTGTATGGGATCGCGTAGACCCCCAAAGGCAATAAAAGCATGAGGGGGTAAAGTCACCCGACCTTGGAAACATGATAACCCTGCTTGGGGACCCAGTTACCCTACCTTCACCGACAAAAGTCATCTGCAGACTTAGGGGAAAGTTATCCCACTGAAGTGTGGCTCTGAGATGTTTAGCGAGCCGCTTCGGATGGCACGAAACAGGCTACTAACTGAGCAGGAGTGGTCCAAACCTCCTGTACCTTTGAGGGGATATTCCTAACACCCCCCTGCGGCCCCAGGGTTGGTACGGCGCCACAGGACTGGACAGCTGTATAGCTGTGTGCTTTCTAGTAAAGTGAGATCCATAGGAACGCTCTGACAATACTGTATGAGTTGTGGCCATCCAACAGACCAGAAGCTCTTCGCAGGATATATAAGGGGTATGAGGATGACCGCCTCCTGGGGCGCCACCTGGATAACGCCTGGGCATCACCTACGGGCATACTTAGACTTCCGGGTAGTGGTATGGTTAACTGTAGAGGGCTTGGGGCTGACTGGGGAAGCTGCAAGGCTTCCTGGACATCCATCCCAAAGCCAGTCCCTGCCTACCTGTTAGGTAGTGGCTTTGGCGTAAAGTATTCCGACAGCTAGCATGTGAATCATTTATATTGGAGAACTCATTAAGAAGACACGAGTAATGTAGGCTAGATATCATGGGTCACTTCAGTGTAGATAGTCGAAGTGTTGGTAACAATAAAGTAGAAAACTTATTCTATTGATAAGATCTCTGCTCCGTGCTTGCACCTTTCTAATAGTAGCGAAGATCCTTCAATATTTATATTCTATGTCTGAGTGATTGCGGTATATAAGCTATCTCTTTACTAGCCAAGTATCTCGCGAATACTTCTGCAAACACTTTCTGAGTGCGAACCCTCATAGACCCTGAAAACGCTCTACCACATCTTTTTGCTCCCGTGGTCAACTTATCAGTCTGCGCTCTGCTTATTCCTAATGGTGTGGAGACCACGTCAGGTATCAGCTCATCTGTTTATTTGTTGACAGCAATGATTACAAATTATCTTCCCCCCGTACTTCGCGGAGGTAGGCTAACTCGCTAGACAGAAGAGGGCCAGTTTGATTTAATTGGTTCAGTCGAGGATTTGACATGCGACCGCATGTAGTATTCTTATCTTCCGGCATTACATGACTTGTCCTCAGGATTGCACCTATCGGCTTTTTCCCTTGGACTCCTTCTTTTACCCACGTGCCCATGTGGATTCACGCGATCCATTTATTGGGCATAGCTACCTCCTTCATACCCTACACCTCTTTGTCAGTAAGAGGGGCCTAACTCGTATGCAAATCGTCCCGTTACCTTTGTCCCACCTTTCTGACCCCCTGTCTTCAAGTGTCTGTAACCTTATGCACCATCGTCCCATTCACCTGCTCCGAATTGCATATGGTGCCCGGAGGTCTTTCCTCATATATTCTGCGAACAGGATCCGGTCGGACGGACTGCCATGATGTATATAGTACTAGAGGATGTGTTCCAATAATAGTGGTCTTTGGTGTTGGGACGCAACTACCCAGGTGGCTCGTGATGGCGGGCGGTCCCAATGCCGGGGCTGGAGGGGGGTATTATCTTTATTATTCGAAGTTTGTGCGCAGCAGGGTAATTCTTCCCTCTAAATCCTTCCGGGAGTCTGTGCGCCTAATACTACCCCGTGAACTGTAGCATTACCATGGGTTATTAGTGGGCTCTAGAGATGTGAGTCTTGTCAGAATTTAAGAGGGTCCCGCATGGTTAGCTGTCGGTAGCGCCTATGCAGTCAAACAGCAAGAGATTTCTTATCATGGGAGCATGCAGTAAGGTTTAGATGCTTAGTATAGCCAAGTAGATTTGCCGATGGACTGCATAGCTTGTATAGATGAAACCACAGCTGGGCCAGTGAGTCCAAATAGATATTATCTCTACAGTGGGCATATCTGACGGCCACTGACATGCTACCAATAGGAAGAGTTTTCGCTCATGCAGATGTAGTTGGAGAGACATTACCGGAAGCACTTCCTATTTGTGGAGATAGTCAATATCCGAGTGGTCCGACCGCCTTCTAGTGGTAGCTCACTTGAGGCAGGTGACTTGGACAGCTCTGAGCTGAGCAGAGTGCTCGCCAAAGCTCAGAATGGTTGACGCGTGTCCTCTGGCTTTACATTATTCTTCTCAACCAAAGCAAGAGACACCCTATTCTGATAACCACTGATCCTCGTGAGAACTTATTGAGTGAAGCTTTCAGGCTTTACTACATTAAGTTTTACCGCTTCATTCGACTTTGAATATCTTTATCTTTATTTTGATCCATACTTCTACTTTGAGTCTTCAGTGCGGTCGCAATCTTAGAATCCATCTTCCTACAGAGTGCTCCCGTTACATTCTATCAGATTACCAACTTACATTGTAAGCTCTCATTTTTAATTGCTTAACTGTTTTAACCTTCTCATTCCTGACTTTTTTATTAAATCAATCCATAATCTCTTGCGAGACCTTCTTCTTGAAACTGTTATGTAACTTCTTACCCTTTCGAGACTGAGCTGCCATCTTATCCATCAGATGTTTGTCCGTAGCTTTTGTCCAAGTGGCCTTGAGTATCGGAATAGTTGACAAGGATGTCATTTGGTTTGTTTTCGCACTAGTCCCAATTCTGGTATCAATAATAGCTTGGTAATTGGGCACAGAGACGGAGGTGCAGCCATCAGGGCCCAAGGTAGTACCAGAGGGAGGTGCATAATTTGTGTGACGTCTGGATAATCAGAGCCCACCTAGGAGCCAAAGTGGGACTGGCTGTGGAACCGGACAGAGGGTAGGCAAAGAGTCCCCAAGTAGTAGCAGAACTTGAACATGAAATCTGCGGTAGCTGAAGGACCAGAGCTGTGACCGGGAAGGTTGAATGGATTTCCAGTTGTGAAGAGTATACTGATCGGTAGAATAACATTCTGGTGTCGCTAGGCATGTGAGCTTGTACATGGTTACTTTGCCTTAGCGTTTATATACTTCTTTCAACTACTACCCTATATATTTAAGCTGTCACTTAGGCAATATTGTCTATAACCCTCAAGAAAAAATTATCTCTAAATCCGTTTTGCAAAATCTCCCAAACCCATTTTACAAATAATCACTTGCCAAACACCCATGTCATCGCAAACTGGATTTTGGGCCCAAAATGTATTCTGAGATAACTGTTATCTCAGATGACGGTGCACTAAACGGCCCCTAAGTTCCTACCCACCATTTCAAATTTTTTCTCCAGGTGCTATCACCATTTGATCCTGAATATAATAACCCCTCTATTGACCTACCAAATGGAAAGCTCATAATATCTCTGGAATGGCACCACGTCCCAGTCTGAGTTTACAATCCTTCTTCCTTCAGCACACACTGAAACTTGTCTGCATACTAGACAGGATCCACAATATCAGATGAACAAAGTGTCCAACTTTGTAATCATGCCTATCCCAGTTGCAAATCTCACTCTGTCTTCCTGCGTAGAGGCTTTGGTCAGACTAAAGGTTAGGATTGTACCAATAATACATTCTCTCATATTCTTCCCTTACCAAATAGTCCTAAGTGGTATTGTATTGAATACACCAGTAGTGTGGGTGCGGTCATAGTCTTATTTCATTCTAGAGTAGTCACACCGCAAGGGTCCTGATACCTTAGTAACATGGCTTCCTGTACCATTCCGCTATGTCTGTAACCTTATATGACATTGACAGATTTCGCATGATACCTGTTTAAACTCATAACAGGTCCCCTCTCACATATCCTACGAACTGCTGCTGCTGAGTCAGACAGCTGCAATATACTTTGTGTTATGAGATAGGTTCTAATGATATTATCTTTTCCTGTTGGGACGGAACTACGACACCATTCTTGTGTTGTCACGCTCTCCGAACACCACGGCCACAGGGCAGCGTTAGCTTCACAGGTGTGAAGGTAGGATAACCACATGGTATACAAAAGTAGGTGGAAAAGCCATGCTTTTCCCTTATGCCTCACAGAAAGTAAGAGTGAGGGAAGGATAGTGGACTACACTACAAGGTGTTATGAAATGTAAGGGCAGGAAAATAGAGGACATGGAGTGTGTCTCCATCTTAGAGTCTTTTTTTCTTTTTTCTTTTTTTTTTCTTTTTTTTCTTTTTTTTCTTTTTTTTTATATTATACATTCATTGTTAATGTACAACAACATATATGCAGCACCAGCTATAACGTAATAATAACCTTAATCTCAACAATAGCCTGCTTTACCTCCGCATGGGAAATATCAGTACTCCCATGACCCTATGGTATGTGCATAACCGCAGATCATACCCTACAGAATGAAAACCTCTCCTCCAAGATCTCTCTCCCCTCTTTATGCAAACAAAGAAAGATAAGCTACGCACAATAGAAAAATCCCCAACCTCAGCAAACCTAGTCAGAAAAGTATAAGAAAACCCTTCCCCAAGCCTCCCTGAACCAAGGAAACAAAAATAAAAGACATTGCAGTACTGAAAGAATAGATAATTACTAAAGAAACCTTGATGTGACATACAGGAGGCTACAAGCAACCATAACCGTCATCTTTCTTGTCCGCTCCACCACCAGCGTTTGACATCTCAACACCACAAGAAATCATCGTGAGAGTGTCCTCTGCCTCTGGTCGCCCCTGATGGGTTCTGCCTAGGAACACTACTCACCCGTCTATCCCCTTCCTCTCTCTGGGGTCTCTCTGGCCTCGCCTTGCACAGCATCAGCAAAAAAAAGATTTGCTTTGGACGGATAGGCACAGCGTCCGGACACAGGGAATCCCTCCAGATTCTCCAGTCCGCCCCGTCAGCCCGGTGAGGGCCCCAGTACAGCCGTTGTATCCTACTCCGTTAGGTGCAACTCAACCCATATCCTGTCCGCCTGGTGAACCCGGATGTTCAATTTCTCACACCCTGAGCCTGAAGTACCCTGAGGGAAGACACCCATGGGTGGCTGTATCCGGGACCTATCTGTGCCCCTTATAACCTCTACTCACGACAGACTACTTCACTGTCAGGTAAAGGTTTTTCAGACGAAAAAGGATCTTAACATAGGATGACTAACAGGCTATTGTCCCCGTAACCACACACAACATACCCCTTTTATCATCAGAGGTAACACCTCTTGCAAAAATCTCCTAAGTTCTTTCACCTCACATCTTCATCAACTTAGTGGAACTATCTAACATGATGTAGGCACACCGAGCTACAGGCAGGTCTTTCTATTCAGCTGGACCCTATTCAATCTACCTTTATACGCGGATTCCATAAGGCATATCCGGATACTGCGGGGTATAGACCATTCAAGCCACCTTGGCCAGTGGATTGCAATGAGACGCTTCCCCTGCCTAGTCGACATCTGCCTTTTACTCCCTGTGGACATCTATAGCCATGTTGACTCTTCGAAACCTATATTATTCAATTCCCCTCAGCGAGCGGATTCCAATGAGACCCTTCCCAACTCTAGCGGACATCTGCCCCGTGGGTATGTCCCTCTTTCTCCCTGCTGACCTCTCTAGCCATGCGGACGCTTGGAGACATATAGCATGCAATTCCCCTTGGAGAGCGGATTCCAATAAGACCCTTCCCGACTCTGGCTGACATCTGCCCTCTGAGGTATCTCACGTTTTCTCTCTGGTAACCTCTATAGCCATGCGGACGCTTTGAAACCTATCCCATTCGATTCCTCTCGCCAAGCGGCTTCCAACACATCCTGTCCCGATACTGTCTGCCCACTGGCTGAAGAGTTATCAATATCTTTGTACTTTAGTTCCCCGGGCAGGTACTTTCAAATTGTTGCCTACTAAGTGCTCCAGGCAGGCGGACACTTCAAAACCTATACCGTTCGACTCCCCTCAGCGAGCGGACTCCAATGATGCCCTTCCTGACTCTGGCGGACATCTTCCAGCTAAGGTATCGGCCTTTTTCTCCCAGCTGACCTGTATAGCCATGGGGACACTTCGAAATGTATACTATTCGATTCCTCTCGTCAGGCGGATTCCGACGCATGCTGTCCCGACGCTGTCCGACCACTGGTTGATGGGCTATCCATACTTTTGTACTTTAGTTCTCCGTGTAAATACCTTCAGATTGATGGCTACTGAGTGCTACAGGCATGCAGACGCTTCGCAACCTATACCTTTCAATTCCCCTCGGCCAGCGGATTCCAATGAGACCCTTCCCGCCTCTGGCAGACATCGGCCCACTGAGGTATCGCCCTTTTTCTCCCTGCTGACCTCTATCGCGATGCGGACGCTTCGAGACCTATACCATTCAATTCCCCTCGGCGAGCGGATTCCAATATGACCCTTCCCGACTCTGGCGGACATCTGCCTGCTGAGGTATGTCCCTTTTTCTCCCTGCTGACATCTATAGCCATCCGGACGCTTTGAAACCTATATAATTCGATTCCTCTCGCCAAGCCGATTGCAACGCATCCTGTCCCGACGCTGTCCAACCACTGGCCGAAGAGTTATCCATACCTTTCTACTTTGGTTCCTTAGGCAAGTACTTTCAAATTCTTGGCTACTGAGTGCTACAGGCCTGCAGACGCTTCGAAACCTATACCTTTCGATTCCCCTCGGTGAGCGGACTTCAATGATGCCCTTCCTGACTCTGGTGGACATTTTCCTGCTAAGGTATCAGCCTTTTTCTCCCTGCAGACCTGAATAGCCATGCGGACACTTCGAAACCAATACCATTTAATTCACCTTGCCAAGTACTTTCAAATTGGTAGCTACCAAGTGCCTCTGTTTTCTAGACTAGCTTTAATAAATATATTCTTATTCTAGTATCTAAATGACTCAAATAAGTAAACATGAGTAATACTTGGTGGACCTTTCCGGACAACTCTCTCACTATTTGGGTATTCACCACAGTTTTCACTAACTCATTCAAAGTGCTCGAAGATAGAGTTGTTCACTTAGGAGGTATCAGATGATAGCTAGTTACACCTGAGTATCTCCACTATTCTACTATGGCATCAGGTTGCGTCCGGCGAACCTCTCTGGGTCTGGTACATGCTGAGACCATTTTTGCATCTGGTGCGTCCAGGTGGCATGGACCCCTGTCCACCAGCATCCGGTAAAAGACCGCCCACCCAGGACGCGAGTTTACGTTCTATGCGCCTGGACCCCTGGACGCACAGGGAGTACAGCGTGCTTCCAGGTGTAACCCCCTTGTTTTGCTGATGGGGGTTCTAGATTCTGTCTTCATTTAAGCACGCTTACATTGAGGTTTCTCCCCCTGACCCCGGACTTCACGACACGGCTCGCTTAGCGATTTCCACAGTCAGCAACCCTCCCTCCATCGTCAACACAAGGATGCTAGTTTCGGGCTATCGGTGAAGTAGTTGCCCTGGTGGCCCTGATCTCTGGTATTGCACTCTCGACTGAGATGCTTGGTTGGTAGGGTCGGCATTCGAAAAATCGTGAACTCGTCTCTTCGTCCTCGCTGTTCGTACTTCTTGCTTTCTGGCGAGCCTTCCTCCTCCACTTGCCACGGCTAGATCCGCTTGCACCGTACTGCTGCGCCCCTCCCTGGCTGGGACCCTACTGCCTCTTTAGCTGGCATCTTACTGCTCCTCACGGTAGCTGGCACCTCCACTGCTGAGTGGTTCCCCTCGCCGGGTGACTCCCCTCGTGCTCCTCCCACTTCCGCGATTTACTCTACGGTCGCAAACCTCACATTAGGTTACACTATGTCATGGTATAGCACTACCTCCATGGCCCATGCTAAAGTCCGAAGTACTGCCGCCCCCTGGCTTTCGCCGTGTTGGGAAATAGCCTGCCCCTGTAGCCTTTTGATTTGGGGTTTGACTTACTTTTAGTTTAAGGTTGGGCAATAGTAGTTTTATCCCTCCGCTCCGTCGGCCCTGGGCTGTAAGGTTCTTTTCTTTTGTTTAGGAAAGCCTCCTGAAGGGTTTCTTTGCTCCTGTACATTCTTTTGTTGGTTGCCGCCGTGGTTTGGCTTTCCTATGCTTTCCTCCCCAGTGGTTTAGGCTGGTGGCTGGTGTGCGAGTAGGCCCATACCATAGGGTCTTGGGGGTACAGCGTGTTGGTCATGTTTGGTTGCCTCCATTTGGGTGGGGAGTTTTAGTTTGTCCCATCACAAGATGAAGCGGGCCGTTGGATTGTTTTATGGTTTTGTTTACATCATAGCTAGCGCTCCACATAGGTTCTTGTACCTTAACAACGAATACATGATATAAAAAAATATAAAAAAATATAAAAAATATAAAAAATATAAAAAATATAAAAAATATAAAAAAAGCAACCATAATCGTCAAGTCACACTAGCCATTACTTCTACCTCAGGCATTAGACCTCCTCCATAAAGGCAGTACAATACCATGACAGAATGTGAGTGACTGTTGTGCTCTAATCTGGATACGGGAGCGGATAGGGCAGTTAAGTGTTATCCAATGAGCAGGTGGCTGCCAGATGCCAGCCAAGGAGCAGGCATGACGGCAGACCTCTAGCCCAGCACAAGGATGAAGGGGCATTACACTGCTAGTGGACGAGATCAAGCAGCGAGTAAGCAGAAGTGGGAAGAAGGAAGGATTGTGAGCTTATTAGCCACAGCCAATGAAGGGGCGATGGTAAGGGCTTTTGGGATGACAACAAGACCATGGCAAGACTATAATGTTACTAAAAGTGGCTTTTCCCATCAGAGATAGAAGTCCCACAAGCCAAGACCTACTTCAACTAAGAGTCCAAACCCTATAATACTAACCATGAACGAAGAGAGTTGCTTTCTCACTGTGCAAAATACTAAGTGTGGTGGAAAGCAACTGTAGTGTAAGTGGAAGAACAGAACTTTATAAGCAGGTGTCAACAATGAACAATAAACAAAAACCTCAGGAAGGAGAGGCGGGAAACATCAATAGGAACAGGAGGTGGTGGTTTAACATTAAACTTCTAGGCCGTAGCTGTCAAGGGACACGAGAGGTGGGCTGGACCAGTGACAATGATTTCTTATAGCATTGAGATTTCAATCGCCAGAGGTGTAGAGAAGATGATTCATCCTCTATCTTAGAGTCAAAAGTGCTCTATTTATACCTGATCTTCACTCTACTCCTACACTGATAACTCATCCATATTAGTCATTCAACCCTTATAACTCGTACTGAGTCAGAATATGTAATTCATTAGCTCACTTCTATAAGTCATCTGAGCAACAACCCTTAACTAATAATGACCCATACAACAAGTCATATATGAATACCCTGATTTCTGTGAGTTTTGTGCATCTGGTGCACCTGACGCTAGAACGCTAATCACATATAGTTCGTGCGGATCAAGACCTGCACGAGGCTGAAAAAAAAGTGTTACGTGGCTAAGCTACTTTGAATGTTAGGGCTTCGCTATATAGGTCCAAAAATATGGAAAAAAAGTTCCCATTTTAAGGGCTAG